>Ga0247741_1000791_pt1 | contig 17343 bp, 14 predicted proteins | sample UWRJL213509R2_FD_180945 | JGI IMG/M metagenome (GOLD analysis project Ga0247741, IMG submission 180945) | Plant litter microbial communities from Arlington Agricultural Research Station in Wisconsin, United States - UWRJ-L213-509R-2 | ecosystem: Environmental > Terrestrial > Plant litter >... | reverse complement strand
CACAGAAGACCATAGTGACTTCGACATCAGCAAACGTGACCCTCTCCCAAAATGCGATTCTGAGCTCTAAGATGCCCTTGAAAAGATGCATCGAATGCTTTTCGACGGCAAGCCGCGCCTCGGGATAGGTAAAACCCCAAGAAACTGTCTGGAAGATCTTCATGAGAGCGTCGTACAATTCCGTTGTCCAAGCACCCGTTGGCCTCAGCTGAGTGAGAGTGAGGGCCCGCCAGCGTCCCGAGACTAGTTGCTCCTCTAGATATTCCTTTTATCGGTATAACGAATGGACAGATGGTGACGGCCCTTACCTTTCTCCCAGATTCCTTGGTAAAGTGAGTTGAGAAAATCATTCTTGATGCGGTTGTCCGGGGTCCACATCATAATTTTTTCGACGCAAAAAGCGTTCAAAAAGACCTGAAGAATGACTTGCACCAAGAACGGATGAACAGCTGCATCCGAATTTCGAGCTTGATCCAAGGTGATCTGGACTAGCTGCGACCCAATGATTTTGGATGTATCCTCGGTACGTCGTGTTGCCTCCTCCTCCGGTAAACTCCATTGCTTCCGGCAAACATGCTCTCCAAGAGATGCGGCAGCCTGAAAGATATCCTCGTTAAGCCGGGTGACGTGGCAAGATAGCTCTGGTGCTGTGAGAGAGTCGGCCTTGACGAGGAAGGCCTGAGCGCCTTGGAGTTCGCGTCTAAGGTTGTTCGCCAGTGCTCTGGCATCGTCGAGTTCGTGTTGTGCGTTGTGAAGATAAATTTCCTTTTCTTGTGCGTTGGCTCTCTGAAGTTCTTGGATGCTTCTTGCATAATTTTTAATCCCCATCATCGCCAGTTCCAAATCTTTTTTGCTCTGCTCCAGTTGCTGTCGATAAGAACGCGACTCTTTCTGGGTCCTCTCCAGCTCACGCTTCGTATTCGCCAGTTCTATCTTTGTTAGGTCTCTAGACAGTGGCGCATTAGATCCTATTATTTCACCAAAAACGAAGAAATTAGGCGCTAATATTGAGCTGGAAGGGGTGGGAGTGTCACCTTGTAATTTAATAGCTGGGGAACTCTGCTCGTTGGAATCCATCCCGTTGCCGACTCCACAGTCGAGACCATGAGGGACTTGCTGGTAACTTGAAGTAGCTTCACCGTTGTCTATAATCTCAGTCTGTATTTCATTGAAATGCTGAGGATTTGGTGTATGAATGGGGGATCGGGAAGAAAGTGATAGGGATTGAGATATCTCTTTGGTGTCGACTATTTTGTCCATGGGTATTTCCTGTGTCGCTATCATCTTGCCTCTAGTTGATCTGTGAGTGGAAGCAAGGGAGACGAGACCAATTCGAATGGGCTCTCCTGCGAGAGCGCGCTCCAAATCCGTCATGGAGACGACTTGGGCATCGAGCGCACTTTTGAGGGGGGTCACTCCTATACGTGGAATGGTGGTCGGTGATTCTGAATGCGCATGCGTTCCGCTGCCCTCCACGGAGAGGCCGAGAGATATTGTGCCAATGATAGTTGATATGGCATCTATCGAGTTAGCTTTCACATCCGAGGTGACTGTACAGACATGGATCATGTGGTCCTCCGGGAGGGTACGACCGGATAAAGGCGTAAATGCAAGAATGTAGGTGTGATTTCTGACGGTTTCAATGACGCTGCTCCATAAATCATTCCAAAGTGCATGCAGGCCGAGGAGATGCTCCTCGAAGAAAGTCCAGTCATTCGATCCTTTGACGTCCCATCCAGCGGTATTCATGAGGCTCGAGAACATGCGTTGCGCATAAGATTTAAATTCCCCAGCAGAAGCTGTTTCGTAAATGACGGAATTGTTTCCAGTGGTCGTACTATTTTCATCTGAAGATGGACATGGGTTTGGGCGGAAATTTTACGAGAAAAAACTTACTTTTTTGGTTGATATCAATGAATTTTCCTCCCATATGTAAAACGGTAGCGTTGATCAGGAAAATCATGCACAAAATCTGTGCGAAGACGGCCGGGACCTCGTTGGAGCTTTCAGGTTCTGCCACGTGTGACTGCTCACAAAGGAATTCAGAAAGCCGTTGTCCGACGATGGTTTGGCAGATTAGAAAGTGTTGATTCAGTTCACCGGGTCCCAGGAGATCTTTGTGCAGTTTATATACGAGGCATTGACTGAGAAACTTGGCAATCTTGTGAACACGACTGTTGAACCGGTGGCATTTGTCCAGTAGATCGGTAAATGAGTGAAGGATCTGGGAATCTAGAAGTATGCGACCTGCAGTCGAGTCGTTCCTCTGGTCCTTCATAGTTTCACGAGCATGTTCGAGCTCACGTTCAAGTGCTGATACCCGCTCTTGTAGGTTGGACACGACGCTGAGATACCAATATCGTGGTCACTCTATTGCTTGGTGGGAAGGACCATCGATAGGGCTTACATGTTCTCTTTTGGGGGTTTCTCAGAATTATCATCCTTCAATGAAAGGATTTTTGACATTCCCGAGGAGCGAGCAAGACTTAGCAAGGATGGTGTTGGTGAAACGATAAGCGCCCAAGCTCATGAATCACTGTTTCCCACATTGGCACTTTTCAAGACCCGACAGGTTAAGAATACAAGCTCTACAACAAATCACTCTGACGCAGGCACGCTCATGCTAGCACTATGGAAAATATTATCAAAGTATGCCTTCAGCCTTCCTGGGCTTCCAACACGCGCTCCCACAACTCCATCTGGTCGAATGGCGAAGAACCTGGCGAGGGCTTCTGGACCATTGTATGCCCGGTACGCATGTCCGTCGCTATCTTCGTAGGCATCGAATGCACCTCTACTAGATAATGCGTTAGATCCATGACCTGGTGATATAATCACGATTGTGCGAATCAATTCAGTTGGATAATTCTTTAGGAAGGACAGCTCTAGATCCTTCTTTGCGTCAGATATCCTATCCAAAAAGATGATTATCGTGTGGTGCGATGGGCTGAGTAACTTGAAGAGACGCATAGGGTTCGATTCACTGTCTCCAAGGTTGAAGAGTCCAGGTGCGTCTGGTGCTCGATCTCCGGCTTGAACAAATCCTCCCGGCTCATGGTAGTACCAGGAGTGGTTGGAGCTCATCCCATCTCCCTCGCGTTTCTTGTCTTCTTCAAGCACGATAGAGCTCAAGCGGTAATTAACGCCGAGTTGTTTGAGTGAGTCACCCCTGTTCCACCCAGCAGTCGAGCCCACTTCGCCTACGGTCTTATTTAAGATTATAGTCGTTAAATCTAGCATTTCCGCGACGACTGGAAGACGCTCCTCGGTAAATGTTGCAAGAAGAGGTGCACTTGCGTGCCCCTTGAGGACGAGGCTGAGTTTCCAACCAAGATTGAACGAGTCTTGAATGCCTGTATTCATACCCTAGCTCTGGTCAGTACATTGCCAAAATTTTAAGGGAATGTGTCCACCTGGCCGCCAGTCGGACTGTGGATGTGTGCCGCGTCTAAATTCTAATTAGTACCTATTGCCAGAGTTTTCTGCAGGGACACACCACCCGTGATAAAAATCCGTCCTTTGGCGAACGTCTCTGTCATCCTAATATTGGTCCTAACACGATCTACGTTTAGTGATGACCCGCCGTACAAAAAGAAAACAAAAAATCCCACCTGTAATGTCCCAGCCAGATGATTTCACGAATATGAATATCCTCTCGATATCCTGTCAGTTTTTTCACAGTCGCTTTCAGGTTTTCTTCTGAGGCTATGATCTCCGCGTGGTTTTTTAGCTTGCTCCCACCAAGGAATATAGTCATGACTCCTTCATCCTCGATTGGGCGGAAGAAGATCCTTAGGCAGACGGAGTGTAAGGTCATTCTTGGATGCTGGCTAGACACTGTATAGCCATGCCTTACATGATGTCACCCATCTCTCCAAAAATATGCCACCGCTAGATCAATCCGTTAGCTAATTTAAACTTATCAGAACAAGAGAGAAACTAACGTCAAGTCGCAGGCCCTCTACCCGCACATCTCCGACGACAAAGTTCTCCTCAGTTGTTTGGCCGAGGAAAGGCAAGCCAAGCTGTTTCCTCACGGCACTCTTTCCACCGTCCGCCCCAATCACATATTTGTAAACCATTTCCTCTTCTTGTATCTCGTTGCTGACTGATTTAAGCAGTCGAACTCGCACGCCGTTTTCTATCTCCTCAAGAGATTGAAACTCAACACCGAACTCGACGGAGCCTCCCCACTTAGCAATTTCCGTTCGCAGAATTTTGTCAAGTTTATCTTGGCCAAGAGCACGAAAGTTGGTCTGCGGGGTTGAAATTTAGAGATCTCATAAGTAAGTCATCGTAGCTGAAAGTCATGGACGCACATATGGTAAGTCAGGAGATGCAGGAACTTCCGCAGCCATATCAAACTCCTTGATCACCTCTGTTGCTTCAGGCATTTTGTAGATCGCTATTCTAGCAAGAGGTATGGCCCGTCTAACAACCTCTTGTTCGATAGATAGATTCTCGAAGATCTCTAAGGTACGAGGCTATGCATGAAGGCGTTATAATTTTTTGATTATACAGCGAGATCGAGAAGGCTGGGAACCTACAGTTATAGCGGCGCCACGCTGGCCGATTTTACTTATCAAATCCTTCTCGATGATACGAACTGGTACACCATTTCTGAGTAAACAGAGTGCAAGAACGAGTCCTGCAGGACCCGCGCCCACCTATTCCGAGACGTAATTTGTGAGCCACGGCGACCCACTGCCATGTGAAATAGGCACTTACGATTAGAACTTCCGGCTTGGTTTTCGTAGCAAGAGGATGCGAAGCTGACATTGTTGTCTTCCAGAGAGCGAGAGTTGTCAAAGGGTACTTATAAAGGGACAACAAGCGTTGAAGTTCTTTATCAGAGTCTGGAGGCGATGCCTGGGCTGCATCAGGACACACAGAAGGGGAAATTGGGTGGCATTACAAAGTTGAGGCCCATTCCTGTGGGTAGCAGTGAACTTACATAGCGTCATAGAGACAACATGATTGGCGACCGCCCAAAGATATACAATACGGGCTCATACGGGATGCGTAGACTCGTATCGAGCCCCATTACCCATCCCTGGGTGGATGTCGATAGCCCAGGCTGGTCATGGGTTCTGAAAGGTCAATTTCGCTGTAAATTTCGGTTTGGTAGTTGCCTAAACCTATGGGGTATTGGAGGGTGGTTGAGGCTGAATGTGAACTGACAGAGAGGGAGAAGGTACATAAAAGACTTGAGCTAAAGGACTTAGTCGTAGTGAACAGGAAGCCAGGAGAATCCGAGTCCGACCACTGCGGCCGGCAAATTCTAAAAATAAACAAATTCCGAACCGTGGGTTGAGGCGGAATGTAAAATAACTATGGGTTATGAGAATTTCAACTATGAACATTCATGACATGAGATCAAAGCTGAACATAATCTTGTATACATGTATCTAACCATTTCGGAACCTGTTTATCTACGGCTTTATAGGAATGACCCGAATAGGCGCTCGTACAGTCTTCTTGACATCGCGAAGCGCTTCAATCCTCGGTCTTGTTTTCATATAGATATTTGAACACCTCCAAGGCAACTCGAACCCAGCCATTCTATCCTCGCTAAGATACTTCAAAGCCCTGATCGCCCAGCCAGTAGGGCCCCAAACCACCATCTTGGCCGGATCGACATCCTTCCTCCCCACCGGCATGTCGAGAATGTCGCATACCACCCTCGTTAGCCATATGTCTTGGTTCATGATGATATCATGAATGTGCAAGATGCCTAATAGATTGGGCTGGGCGCGGAGGTCTAGGTAGACATGATCTCGCTTCCACGCAAACTCTCCAGGAACGGAATCATAAATACGGAGGACAATACTACGGGTGTTAGGGCTGTTGTAGGTGGGGCCAGGGTGTAGAATAAGACTCCAATGAGGTGAGCCATTGACCTCAAAAATTCCGATACCGACGAGCGCCACTCGAGATTTTTGTTCACGGAAGAGTTGGATGGCTGTTGGGTTTGAGTTGTTGTATCGAGCCATCTTCGACATGGTAGTTCCGTTTTCTAAATAGGTACTTGTAAGAATAGTACAGGACACTTTTTAAATGTTACTCACTTCGTCTAGCTTCAGGAATTTGGATGCCATGCCATCTCATCCTCGCGGTCCTTCTTATACACCTGGCGAGCAGTGGCACAAGGCATTCAACGCCTAGAATAAAGTTGTTATAGCGCTTCTATTCAATACATGTGGGCTTTGACCACGGACTCGTGAGTCAAAGCGCTTGTACGTTGCCAACCGCCACAAAGTTGTTCATGTACAATTTCCTAATATGGCAATAATGCAAAGCGCCGCTAAGTGGCAACGTTGCGACAATCGTGCTTCGAGGAGAATCGCTTGATGGCCGTTGCGGTTCACAATTGAAAGTGATTTGATCCAGTATCGATAGATTTCAAGGACGGAAAAAGTGATAGAAAGGAAGCACGATTGAGCGATTCTCCATTTGCGAGGGTGTTAATGTTGATATAAAGGGTGTCGCCCTCAACTTGGGTTGCCTGGTATTGATAATCAGATTTCGAGCAAGATCGCACGATTAGTAAACAAGAACGAACCACGGATATCTTAGATGCACATGACGAGCAGCTCATCGTCATCCCTGTCCTGATCCTCTAGCCTCCGCTTTGCTCTCGATTTCCCCCGCCTCCGTCTACCACCACGCCGACCAAGGTCAGCATCCACAGACCTAGGGCCAATCTTTATGGCTTCTCGAATCTTCCCCACAACATGATCATAAACCTCATCCAGTCTACACGGCAGCACAACCATCTCCCGTCGCACCATACTCGTCAATACATAAACCACCCACGCAGCCGAGGACCACCGACAAGCTGCAGCACGAGAGGTGTGCGATAGCGTGATCTCGGTTCTCGCTGATGGTGGTGCGCACCGTCCGTCAAGATTAGCAAGAGGCGGGAAGGATTTGAGGTACGTCCGAAGGACGCCAAAGTCGTTTGGGATCGTGGCAACATGTAGAACGGCGATCAAGACCATTCCGTGGTTAGAGCCAGGTATCGAAGATGAGGGTATGAACGAGGATGACTGGTCCCCACGTTCAAGTGACAGTAGGGACCCGGTGAAATGTTTTGGCGCCCAAGAATCGTGTTGGCGCTTGACGTAGTGTATGGATACATCCGTGTCGGACGTGTGGAAGCGTTTAGGATGCAAAACGAGTGCCCATCGGAGGGACTTTGGATCAGGTGTGAGTGTAGGTTTGGAGTATAGCGCGATTCCTACGACAGTCATTGAATACAGTGTATCAAGTATCCTAAATCCAACATAAGTCGAAAGGGATGCGATCACGTAGGAATCGAGACTTACAGATTATTGGAGAGATTTAGGGGACAAGGGGGGCATCAGCACAACTCGTGAAGACGCCTTTCGGTTATATATGTTCAACGCCAAGATTAGTATCGATACGCGCCGCCGCCACGGATGCAATCTATAAGGGCGAGCGTCTAATGGAGTTGTGTGATAAAAGCCATGTGCCTGTACCTGGAACAAAATGAGTTAGACTTGCACACCTAAAATTATGAAATAACATACCTGTCACTCACTCGAGAACCTTCATCAGACATTCAGGGGATGGGGTCGTGTACTGCGAACCCCTCTGCCCTTAGGCGCCAAGCTGCCTTCAGAGTGAATTAGCGATCCAAAAGGCGGATCGTCCTATACGCCACCTAAGAAACGGGGAAGACCTGTCATGGATTAAGGAGGACGTTAACCTAATTCAAGAATGGTGAATGCATGCATTTTTATTTTATTACGAAATTGCATATCAGTCCAGGCCACTGAAAAGATGATTGTCATTCATGGTGAAGGATATGAACTCGCAAAGCTGCGGTACGCCAGTATTGCATATCAGCCGACTATTCGAGGCAAAGACCGCACCAAAGTTAATATGGTGTCAATCTACCAAATAACCGGGGAGATAACTGGAATATAGTAACATACGTTCCAAGTAGGCGCTGAAAGTGCCGAAAGAGAGATCAGTAGCCGAAAATGATATTGAGAAGCAAATATAACGTACCATTGCCCTGGCAATTGCCGTTGAATGACAGGCGTCATAGATTCCTCTCCAACACCTTCGTCTATGTGAGATCCTCCTTCATGACCCCTAAGACCCCAAGCCCAACCTCACAATACAGACAGAGATAGTCTCGCTGAGCGCCTCCACGGATGCGACGCGGATTGACGATCTCCGGACTCCAATGTGGCCACTGAATCCTCGTTCCACGGTGAGCACCACTTTCCTCTTGAACGCCTCGAATAGGATGGACGCGGTTGGGACAGCGGACTGGCTTAGTTTCATCGCCGCTGGTTGGGGCATCATTGGGAGTCCAATGGCGTCCTCTCCAGAAGCTTGAATCCCGTAGAGGTTCAAAGCACGAAAAACACTTTCATGGCCAACAAGTGTGCCAAGAACTGTGTATATCTCTTGAGTGGGACGTTGAGTACTGGAGTACTGAGAAGTTGGGCTGCGAGGCAGTGAGAAGATTTCGGTGCCATGAGAAGTGGCCATAGGTGGTGATGTTAGAGAAAAGACAGGTAGAAGCTGGAGGGAGACGAAGAGTTGGGTCCATAATGAGAGAGCCTTATGAGGCTATCTTATGATCACGTTCGGCCATCTCGTTTGACACCATAACACCACGAACAACGGACAGGAACGTTGCTTGCATTAACCATCATGGCGGACTCTGCAATGAGATGCTGAGGCTTGCGTAAATGTCGAACAGAAGTCAAACTCCTCCAGAGGGGCTGAAGACGTTCGAGAGTTGTGAGACGAGTGTAAAAGGCAGAAGTCTACGGCGAAGATGTCGGATGTGCTCTGAGCATTATCCTCGACAAAATATTTCCCCTCCATAGAGCTTGATTGCCGATGACTATCATTGCTAGGTGGGAGGTTGTAATAGAAGATCCACATTTTTCGATATCGGTAAGTCGAACCGGTCGATGATATAAGTCCTGGTCAAGGATATGCGGGATTAACAGAGGCCAAGCGCGAAGTTATCCGAATGTCGCGCCAGTGCTCTTGATGTGGACGCGACTTGGCCCGCAGAAGGAGAGTATGCAATCTACAAGGGACCTCATACATAGAACATATGCGGACGTATGCGACTGTTCCTGATCCGGCTGGCAGACAAGGAGAGAGCTAGGGTCTTGTAGGCAACGTTGGGCGTTTATCTGAGTTCAAGTCACCAGGTAGGAGGGACCATCACGATAGCAGACCCCAGAACGACGGGTAATACTGATGGGGAGGGATGGTCGGTCAGTGATTCGCTCGATAAACAGAACGCTGAAAAGAAAGAAGTAGAAACTGAGAGTGGCATGGTAGATCGACATTGGGACAAGCGACGCGACGCAATGAAACAAGGCACGAGAGCCATGATGATAGAGGCGCTGCTCAGCTCCATGTATCTCACGGAGCAAAATTCATAAAGAGCAGTTAACTTACCATCCATTCATGTGCCACCGGCCAAGCTTCCGACCTTCCAAAGGCATCAGCAAAACCATCGTTCGCGGATCCTTTCCGTAGGTACCCTCAGATAAACCGGTTGCCGTGCTCGGAATAGAGGTGCTAGTTCGACGGAATTCTCGCACCATCCCAGAGATTGAAACACGACTAGTGGTAGTGTGATGCTTGTAATGGTCAGGGCAGACCAGAGCTCAGGTTAAATGAGCATCCCCGTTTCTAAACTGTCATTAGAGTACGGCGAAAATTTAGCCATATGGGAGTAACTCACATATAACCTGAAATTACGGGGGAAAGAAGCGATTGGTTTGAATCCACGAATTGCGCTGATGGATGAGAGAATGGTGAGAACAAATATCTTCTCACGAAAGTAAACGCGAGTGTTGTTCATCATGTCATTGAGACTATTATGCAACACATACCTCAGTCCGTGCCAACACTCAGCTCAGACAAGGGTCTACCCTTAGATCAGCACACGGGAGCAAAGGCCGTTCCGAACTCTGCTAATCCGATGGCGCGGTCGATATTTATAAAAGAGCAGAAACCCACTCATTTGTGGTGAGCTGTCAAGTTCTCCGAAAAGCACTGTTACTCATGCCCACAGGCCTTTGGCGTTCTAATCTGCGGTTGGGAAGCCGTTCTCACGCGATTAAACTCCAGGACATCGGCACAAACAGAAAATAAAGCTCACTTTGGAAGAGGGAAACTTGCGTATGCATGAGCGCAAGTCAAGTTTTTGCCCCTCAAAGCCCATTGTGGCGTCTGTCAAACTTCAGATTGTAACTTGTCAGTCGCGTGGCTTCACAGCTGAGGTGCTGGGCATTTGAACAGCCTTTCCACATACCATGACCCAATTAACATAGATTGGTTCCCGGAGCTTTCCATTCGCCGGTCTTATGTCAATCAAAGCCTGGCGCTACAAGTGTATACACTTTACCTCGAGCACTATCGTGATATCGCCCAGTTCAACAGCAAAGTACTTCAGACTGCTACCATCATATCGACTGCAGATTCTAAGAGGCGAACATTACTCTGCACATTTAAGGCAAGCAATCCAATCACATACACAAATTCAGTGGATGCAGGAGCGCTAACAAAAATTTTCAGATAGTTTAACCGACGTTCACAAGTAGGCGCCGGGCAAACAACGCGCTAATTGATCACGCATTGTATTTCTGATTTCTACAGTCTTCCTGATCAAGGAAACTCATAGTCTTCATAGACACCTTTAACTGTAACCAAGAAATCCGGAGCAACAATAGCTTGAGGCAAACGACCGATTCTTCAAGGTGCACCTCCAAAATGCCGGACAATGCAGAGCCAAGGGGTCGTGCAAGTCGGTATCTCGACCTGATTACTCTAACGGCATTCTGACGCCCCCATGTAGGCTTCATGATCTTTATTGCTCTCATTTCAATCGTCGAGGTACATCGTCCGCCCCCTACACTATATCTCCACCCTCGAACTCACATTCCCACCTCCAGCTGGCTATATCCGCTTTGATTGTTTCTCAATTCAACAAACACCATAACTACCCAACAACGGTGACCCGGGACATAGTCAGATACATCCTCTTCTGCTCTGCGTGGACGATAGTATATTGCCTGTTGTATATTGTAGAGCTTGTACCAAATGCCTCGTGAGTACCTGTCATTTTTCGCCCTTTCCCCCATGCCTCATATCGGGTTGGACCCCATTGTTGGTGGCTCAGTCTCACTCGCGATTCAATATCCTGAAAATGATTCGCCCTCTTTTCATATTTCCCTGTTTCGAGTCTCGAGAAAAAGGGTTCGAAGCTAACCACACCTTGTTCTCGTATAGCCTCATCCTTACATGCTTTCTCCGGATGGTTGCAGCAGTGTCCATCAACGTACACCTCGGACCAGCACTCGACTGCTACACCCAGACTGTCTTTCCATACTGCGGATAGCTCAACGCTCTGGCATGGCTTGCGCTTTTGAATTGGTATGTGCTCCTTTCTAGTCTTTTATTCTCGGTCTTTGCCTCTCTGTGACGGATACGCAGGTTCGCTTATCGACATTGCACCTTTTTCTTGCAGCTATTTCGTTGGGGTTGTTGCACGGGCCATCTACCATCAGGGCCGAATAAGAATTTAGGCCGGATCGTATTGATTCGTAACCCGCTGGAGAGCATTTTGGCGAGGAAATCTTCGTTCTCCGACTCGTGAGGCTGTATTCGAAGAAGTCAGACCTAGTGTCAGGAATCTTCCTGAGTCATCCCCGATTGCAGCTTCCTGCTCCTGTTCTTGATATGATTCCTTTTCTGTATTTCACCAGTTAAATTGAATTTTGAACATTGGCGGGTCTCTCCCAGTTGGTATACGGGTGATGGTCTAGGAAACCTCGAACGCAGACCTGAAGGTCCTAAACGTGCTATAGCCTGTCCTGCATGGTCCATTAAGACTTCCGCTCCGTCAAGGCTACTTTCATCGTGTCTGGTCTCCGCTGCTTGCGCCGGGTACCAACTCTTCAACCGCTGGCAATGGCAACTGGTCCATCTCCTCTGCGACCGTGACCCAATCCCACCTTACATGGGACACCATTATCCTCCTCCTCTATGCAGCTCATCCACAGCCAGCTGGGGGAAATCACAGTGCAGAGACAACCACGTCAAGAAAAGTTGAGATGGTGCTCGAGCAGTCTGACGACCGGAGTCCAGGAGAGGCTTTCTTGAGGGTGAACGCCCACCTCGTGTTCGATTTTGACTCCGAGAGAGGCTGGCTGTGTTTCCAGGACCGCTGCAGCGCCCTAGATCCCGCATCGCAGGTGGGGTTGGAGATGAAAGGGTTAGCTTCCCCTAGTCCGTCCAATCGGGAAGGATAAATGGATCGGGCTGCTGGACATATACCACCCGTGTCGTCCGTCCCCTAATGGTGCTACCACCGCTCAGCACAAGATAAAGGATACTCAAACGATTCGAGACGACCGATATTTCAGGGCACCTCGAACTCGACACTGGAATATCTTGATGACTGCGAGCCGATGCCTATGCTGCCGCTATCGTTCAACAGTTTTCTTATCGTATTCTCCTTGGTCATGGGATGATGTCTCCCACCAATGTCACTGCCCACCAGTCTACTCATCGTTCCTTCCTAACTTGAAATGTGCGTACAAACAAATCACAGTTAGCAGTCTTGCAATCAATATTTGTTCACATTCTTGATACTAGATAGTTACATCACGGTTCACAACGACGGATTTAGCTCCGTCACAACAACAGGAAGCGAGTCCTACGACATTCAGTCTGTGATGAGTGTTCAGCGCGCAACTATGTCTCGATGGCTGGGTCCTATCCAATTCATCACACGCTGAGCCGTACTCTACTTCTGGGTGAAAAGAGTCAGGCTTTTAGTAACCAATTGCGAGCGCCGAAGCGAGTCAACGCCCACGACTTGTATCATGAAGTTTGGAAACAATGTAGTGCTGATATAATATGTATAAGTATTTATACGAAGTACTGTATAGATATTAAAGATGAGATATTACGAGGACGAGAAGTGGGAGAGGAGCAGGAGATGTTGGATGTGAATCGACGCTTCTTTCCCTACTCCGTATACTGTAGCTAAATAGATGAAACTGATGAAAGTACTAGCCTATTCGTTTGAACAAATCCCACCCGTTGTTGTGCCCCAATTAATCGAAATCAGGTTCGTCCTCTTCACCTGCTCCGTCCGTCTTCCGAGACCTCTCCCACCATCCAACTAAGTTGTTCCAGATTTCCTTGGTAACCTGAATCAAGGGAATTATGGTCAAGGCAACTGCCAGCGTTTGACCAAATGTCCAGTCTTCCTCCTCGTTTTGATTCACTAGGCGTGCATTGTTCTTGATAGTGAGCTCGGTGGATACTATGAAGAACACCTGCACTCCGAGAGTCAAGACTATGAACTCGTAGAGTATATATGGCGTATCAAACGGTGATTGGGTGAGGGGAGCACTGGCACCTTGTGGACGTCGGTCATTTTGGGGAGGCGCAAGGTCAACCTGAGAGATGCGTCGGCGTCGAAGACGTCGAAGGAGGGTCACGAGTCGTTGGAAACCATATATAGCGGCAAGCTCCATGCCCCCAAATACCACGATGTTGATGATCGGTAATAAGCAGATGATGTAGATGATGATCGAGACTTTGCGGAGAGCTGGGGAGGTGACTGGAATGGATCGGAAGATGAAGAGAGTTGTAAAAGGTTCGCAATCGTCGTTTGACCCTGTTGAAAAGTGATGAATCGTGAACCAGAGCCAAAGGCCGAAGGCAGCAAAAAGGGTGAGATGAGCTGATGCCAGTGATGCCATCGTCCAATCTCGTTGAAGGAGTGATATTATTTTGCCGCCACCGCTGACCAATGGGGCAAACATCTTGGGTATCGTTCTCTTCATCCTGTCCAAGACTCTTGTCGCGCGACCATGATGACGAACACGCCGCATTCCAAGAGACAGTAGGTGTCGTGTTTTTTCTTTCTTTATGAATTTCTTCAGCGCATCCGATGCATTTGTGATCTCTGCTTTTGCTACCGCCCCTTTTAGCGAATTCACATGGACTCCCAAAAGCTCCAGTCCCTGGGTAACATTCTCCAATATCTCTTTGCTACCTTCCAACTTGAAATCCTCCCTAGGCTCGGTCACGCCGGCTACCAGTGCCAACCTTAGCCGTTGTATCCGAGCCTCTGCTGCTGTCAAGACCTCCAGGCGTTTGGAAGCGTCGACTATACTGTCCAATCTGTGCAGTAATGCTTCATATAAAAGTTTCAGCATTGTTGCCACCCTCCGCCTGAAATCACGTTCCCTGTCTAACTTGAGCTGGGCGATGAGCGCGAACTCGAAGAAGATCAAAGCACTGGTGTTGTTGATCCAGCTCAGATTGAGGACGATCATCCCATGGTAGACGGATAATCCAAACGTCCTGGCCTGGATAATGGCAGAAAACAGCAAAGCACAACCAGGCAGTAGGATGCCCAGATAGAGTTGGTGCAAGCCCACCAATTCGGACTCGCTGATCCGTCCATCCAAACTGGCGAGTAGAGGTTGAACAAGGGTAAGAACGGCCTGAGCGTAGATAGCAGTACGAACACCAATCCCAGAAATATCTGGGTTCGGGTCAACGGTGCAGTTCATCGAGGACATGCACTAGGTGCAAATGTGCCTTTTCGGAATCCAAAAAATCATATCACAATCAAAATTTTTGGGCTCGAAAAAATTCAAAGATATATGGGGTACCGAGATTTCTATATGGAGGACCGACGGTACTCCAAATAGTAATGATTTTTTTGAGTCTAAAAAACTGAAGCGTGGGAAATGATTTTTTGTAGTCGAAAAGAACACTTTTGCCCGCAGTGATGGTGATCTGTAGGGGAAGCTGTGTGCCGCAGGGACCTGCTTTTGACCTATATGCGTGCTGAATGCTGCATGCATTCACACTGTCAGTATCCACGGCAAATTGTTCTTAATTCTCGTAACACACCCACTTAATTTGAAGGCAAGCGCCCTCACACCTTTTGATCCTTGCAGGTGTGCCTCGAGCAATCTGTCAGGTGGCTTCAGCTCCCATCCATATCGTGGCTATCTGCTGATATCTCCTGGTGCCCTAGTTCGATTCCTCTCCAACTGACTGTCGAAAACCTGGTCGGGCTCACACGGGCGCATCGCTTGCCAACGGCAACTTCCCTATCTGGGTGAGAATTTCAGGTTGACGGTTGATCAGCGCCTGCAGGGTTTCTCTTCACATTCATTATCAAGAAGCCGTGTTTATAGGCGGATGTGTTCAATCGCGAACATGCGTCCAGCAAGCAATCACGATAGCTGATAGGGACCCGGATAAGCGGGAGTAGGCGGCTTGAATGAGTTGTGAGGGTCCTCGTGCCCTACTTGACGCAGTGTTACATATATAGTCGACCTGATTCCTTGATGTGGCCGACCTCTTTCCACTTTGCTCTCCCATCACCTCAATATCGACCTACGTCCAGGGTGATTGTACAGACAGTCTCATGTGCCTTCAATACTGACTCTCAAGCATAGCAAGATGACCGAAACTACCAGGCCATTGTCCGAGCTCCTTGCAAAGCTCGAAGACTTGGTAGGCAAAATCATAACTACATGTTAAAGCAATACTTGAAAACCTTGCTTTTTAGATCGTACGTTAATATGCTATTGAACCTCATCATCCCTTGAACGCGTTGTGGATATGTCGAATAATCAGAAGGTACATTGTTCGACTGGGAGAGCTGCACGTTGACTCTGACCGTCCATGTGGCAATATCGGTGTTATAGACAGTAGGTCGCATTCTGTCTCAGAAGAGACGGCAGGGTTCTGACAATAGGCTTCAGTTCGTATGTCGTGTCGCAATTTACATACATAACCTGAGCGTTGACAGTACTTCCAACCATTTACCTATAGACGGTACAGTGATTAGTTGTTTGAGGGGGCATGTAGCTAATGAAAGATTCTCCAACAGGAAGTAAGCACAACAGCCAGCTTGGCCCTGGGTAATCACTTGGAACGCATTACTAGTATAATCTTTTGGATAGGATGTGGGTCATCTTATGTGACGACTGGCAAAAAGAATGCTAACATTAGTTTGTGTTGCAGGAAGTGGGTCATGCTAGACATTTCTCAAGTGGCTTCACACTGAATCACCGCCACGAATGTCGATTGGATTAGCTTGTATGTTTTCGATCTTCTGGGATGGATATTTTGATTAGACCACGAGGCAGACTTGGCTGATTGGAAAAACCAATGTGAGAGGAAACTAGAGTTGATGCAGGCCTCTTACTGATCCCATTCTCGCTCACAGGGAGTGCGTCGTCCCGTCAATTGAGCACCGTGACCTACGTTGATCCCATTCTCGCTCACAGAGAGTGCGTCGTCCCCTGATTTGAGCACCGTGACCTATGTTGATCCCATTCTCGCTCACAGGAAGTGCGTCGTCCCCTCCATTGAGCACCGTGACCTACGTTGATCCCATTCTCGCTCACAGTTCGTGCGTCGTCCCCTCAATTGAGCACCGTGACCTATGTTGATCCCATACTCGCTCACAGAGAGTGCGTCGTTCCCTCAATGGAGCACCGTGACCTATGTTGATCCCATTCTCACTCACAGGAAGTGCATCGTCCCCTCAATTGAGCACCGTAACCTACGTTGATCCCATTCTCACTCACAGCTCGTGCGTCGTCCCGTCAATTGAGCACCGTGACCTACGTTGATCCCATTCTCGCTCACAGCTCGTGCGTCGTCCCCGCAATTGAGCACCGTGACCTACGTTGATCCCATTCTCGCTCACAGGAAGTGCGTCGTCCCGTCAATTGAGCACCGTGACCTACGTTGATCCCATTCTCGCTCGCAGAGAGTGCGTCGTCCCCTCAATTGAGCACAGTGACCTACGTTGATCCCATTCTCGCTCACAGCTCGTGCGTCGTCCCCGCAATTGAGCACCGTGACCTACGTTGATCCCATTCTCGCTCACAGGAAGTGCGTCGTCCCCTCAATTGAGCACCGTGACCTACGTTGATCCCATTCTCGCTCACAGGAAGTGCGTCGTCCCCTCAATTGAGCACCGTGACCTACGTTGATCCCATTCTCGCTCACAGAGAGTGCGTCGTCCCCTCAATTGAGCACCGTGACCTACGTTGATCCCATTCTCGCTCACAGAGAGTGCGTCGTCCCCTCAATTGAGCACCGTGACCTACGTTGATCCCATTCTCGCTCACAGAGAGTGCGTCGTCCCCTCAATTGAACACCATGACCTACGTTGATCCCATTCTCGCTCACAGAGAGTGCGTCGTCCCCTCAATTGAGCACCGTGACCTATGTTGATCCCATTCTCGCTCACAGGACGTGCGTCGTCCCCTCAATTGG
>Ga0247741_1000790_pt1 | contig 17366 bp, 20 predicted proteins | sample UWRJL213509R2_FD_180945 | JGI IMG/M metagenome (GOLD analysis project Ga0247741, IMG submission 180945) | Plant litter microbial communities from Arlington Agricultural Research Station in Wisconsin, United States - UWRJ-L213-509R-2 | ecosystem: Environmental > Terrestrial > Plant litter >... | reverse complement strand
GACGACGCACTTCCTGTGAGCGAGAATGGGATCAACGTAGGTCACGGTGCTCAATTGAGGGGACGACGCACTTCCTGTGAGCGAGAATGGGATCAACGTAGGTCACGGTGCTCAATTGAGGGGACGACGCACGAGCTGTGAGCGAGAATGGGATCAACGTAGGTCACGGTGCTCAATTGAGGGGACAACGCACGTCCTGTGAGAGAGAATGGGTTCAACGTAGGTCACGGTGCTCAATTGAGGGACAACGCACTTCCTGTGAGTGAGCGAGAATGGGATCAATGTAGGTCACAGCGCTCGATTGAGGGACGACGCACGATCTGTGAGGGAGAATGGGATCAATGTAGATCATGGTGTTCAATTGAACGTACAACGCACATCCTGTGCGCGACAATGGGATCAATCAAGCCTCCATTAACTATAGTTTCCTCTCACATTGATTTTTCCAATCATCATAATCTGCCTCGTGGTCTAGTCAAAATATCCATCCCAGAAGATTGAAAACATACAAGCTAATCCGATCGACATTCGTGATGGTGATTCAGTGTGAAGGAACTTGAGAAGTGTCTGGCATGACCCACTTGCTGCAACACAAATTAGTGTTAGCATTCTTTTTACTAGGCGTCACATAAGATGACCCACCTCCTATCCAAAAGATTATACCAGTAATGCGTTCCAAGTGATTACTCAGGGACAAGCCGGCTGTTGTGCTTACTTCCTGTTAGAGAATGTTTCATTAGCTACATGCTCCCTCAAACAACCAAACACTGCACCGTCTATAGGTAAATGGTTGGAAGCACTGTCAATGCCCATGTTACGTATCTAATTTCCGACACCACATACAAACTAAAGCATATTGTCAGAACCCTGCTGTTTCTTCTAAGATAGAATGCGACTTACTATCTATAACACCAACATTGCCGTATGGAAGGTCAGATTCAACATGCAGCTCTCCCTCCAGAACAATGTACCTTCTGATTATTCGACATATCCACAACGCGTTGTAAAGAGATGATGACGTTCAATAACATATTAACGTACGATCTAAAAAGCAAGGTTTTCAAGTATTGCTTTAACAAGTAGTTACGATTTGCCTACCATGTCCTCGAGCACTTCAAGCAGCTTGGACAATGGCCTGGCAGTTTCGGTCATCTTGCTATGCTTGAGGGTCAGTATTGATTGCACATGAGACTGTCTGTACAATCACCTTGGATGTAGGTCGATATTGAGGTGATGGGAGAGGACAGTGGAAAGCGGTCACATCACGGAATCAGGTCGACTATATAAGTCATTATTACGCTGCGTTAAGTAGGGCACGAGGACGCTCACGAGTCATTCAAGCTGCCTACTCCCACTCATCCGGGTCCCTATCAGCTGCTTGCTTGACACCTGTTCGCGATTGAATACCTCCGCCTATAATGAATGCGAGGAGAAACCCTTGCAGGTGCTGATCAATCGTCAACCCGAGGTTCTCACCCAGATAGAGAAGTTGCCGTTGGCAAGCTATGCACCCGCGTGAGCCGTGACCAGGTTTTCGATGGGGGATTCGAACTAACAGCCACGACATGGATAGGAGCTGAAGCCGCCTGACCGGTTGCTGGAAGCACACCTGACGCTGGCCGTCAAATTAAGTGGGGGTGTGTTGCTAGAATTACAGCACTTTGCCAGACGGTAACTTGGGCCCTCGAAAAATAGACGCAGGCCTAGGCGGAGTCTGAATTTGGCGTGTTCTACATCCGATGACATCGTCAGACAGTAACATCGTTCCACCATGTGCCCGCATAGCCAATTGAGACGACAATGGCTTTTGGGCACAGAATCCTAGTGGAGCCCCACTACCAAAGCCAGGTTCGTAGCCCTGCCATTTACTATCCCAACGAGGCTGACAAGAATACAGGCAACGTCAAGATGACCAGTTCTAGGCTTCATAAGCAGATCGTACCGAACACTGAGAATACTGTTCTCGCTGTCTGTTACCGCCGTACCTCGGATCCTTTGGACCACAGCCCGTCAAACTCGTTGGCCACGCCTTTGCTTCAGTCTGGGATTTTGAAGGCGGTAAGCGTGTTTTTGCATCTGGCCAGTCTCTGTTTCTGACATGTCCAACTAGGACGGGTTGGCTGGATTACACGGCTCGTTGTTAGTCTTACTGCACGCCAGAGGTACAACGCGACCCAACTTCTTCAATCGCTGAAGGGAAGCCCCTCTTCCAAGGAGTTACAGCTTTTGGCTTGGTATCTATCCATCCCTCCACCTGCTACGCACTTTCTAAATATACAGGTATGTCCGAATTTCCCACCAAATAGGATGTTCACTGACGTTTGTTACAAGACTATACCATTCAGTCCGTCGATATAACTTTCTGTCGTCAGAATGCAAGAGCTATTTTGAGCAAATCCTTTGTCGACTATGTTAGAGACGTGGAGTTGCGCGGCTCTTTATTCGAGGATAAATGTACTACTGGCGCCGTTTGACCACACAGAACCTCTCGAGACCCTTGCTCCATACAAGGCTCGCGGGCAATGGCTTCTTGGCGAACTTCTCGATGGTCATGAATTCCTTATTACCTTGCCTATTCGTCGAACTGGTATCGCTACAAATGTCTTCACGTGGTACTCTTTAGTAGCTGCTAGGCGGACATATTTTTGAAGTCCGCCTATGTGTGTATTTTCCGAGGGCCTATCGTTTAGCAAAGTGCTGTCAGTGGGGGGCGTGTTGCGAGAATTAAGACCGAATTCTATTGACACTGACAGTGGGAATGCGGGGAGCATCCAGCATGCACACAGGTCGAAAGCAGGTCCTTGGGGCACACAACCTCCCTACACATCACCATGTCGTTGTCGAACTGCACCATTGAGCCGAACCCAGATATTTCTGGGATTGGCGTTCGCACAGCAATCTACGCCCAGGCTGTCCTCACCCTAGTTCAACCTCTGATCGCCAGTTGGGATGGACGTATCAGCGAGTCCGAATTGGTGGGCTTGCATCGACTATATCTAGGCATTCTGCTGCCTGGTTGTGCCCTGCTGCTTTCCGCCATTATCCAGGCCAAGACGTTCGGATTATCCGTCTACCATGGGATGATCGTCCTCAATCTGAGCTGGATCAACAACACTAGCGCTTTGATCTTCTTCGAGTTTGCGCTCATCGCCCAGATCAAGTTGGACAGGGAACGTGATTTCAGATTGAGGGTGGCAAAAATGCTGAAACTTGTGTACGAATCATTGGACGGCGGAGACACTTCCATACGCCCGGAGGTGTTGACGGTAGCAGGGTCTCGGATACAAAGATTAAGATCAGCACTGGAAGTGGGAGTGACCAATGGTAGGGAGGATTTCAAGTTGGAAGGTAGCAAGGAGATACTGGAAAATATTACCCAGGAACTGGATCTTTTGCGAGTCCATGTGAATTCGCTGAAAGGGGCGGTGGCTGAAGGAGATGTCATGAATGCATCGGAGGGATTGAAAAAACTCATAAAGAAGGATAGAGAACGGCTTCTACTGTCTCTTGGAATGCGGCGTGTTCTTCGTAAATGGCCTGTTCGTAAAGGGCCTGCGGCAAGAGTCTTGGGCGGTTTGAAGACAGCAATGAAGTTTGTCGTGGGTGGAGACAAAGTAGTATCACTCCTTCAACGAGATTGGACCATGGCCTCTCTGGCATCAGCCCATCTCATCCTCTTTGCCGCGTTTGGCGTTTGGCTCTGGTTTACAATTCAACACTTTGAAGACCGGCTAGAGCTGCATTGCAAAGCCTTCGAGTCTACGACTCTCGTCATCTTCCGGTCCATTCCAGTCACCTCCTCAGCTCTCCGCATTGCCTCGATCACCATCTATACTATCTGCTTACTGCCGTTCATCAACATCGTGTTGATTGGGGCCTTAGAGCTCTTCGTTATATGCTTCGTCCAACCACTCAAACTCATCTTCAAACCGCTCATCACCTGTCTCCAACCATGTCTCGCCTGCCTCCAACCACTCATGCCCCGTCTCCAATCGCTCATGACCTTCCTTCGATGGCCGCTTATAAAACTCCTCGATCACATCTCTCCGGATGTACCTAGGCGGCTTCCCCAAAATAACCGATCCCAAGGTGCCAGTTCCTCTGTCGCCCAACCTATAGCTACCAGTTCCTCCGTCCCCCGACGTCCCCGACATCCCTCCGTCGCCCAAACTGTCAGTTCCTTTATCCAATCGCTGCTTGCTTCACGATATATACTCTATGACTTCATAGTCTTGACCTTCGGGATGCAGGTGTATCTCATCCTATCCACCGAGCTCACTATCAAGAACAATAGACACTTAATCGAGAAAAAGGACGAGGCGAGCTGGACATTTGGTCAAACGCTTGCAATCGCCTTGACCATACTTCCTCTGCGTGACGTCGGGAAGGAAATTTGGCACAACTTGGTAGATTGGTGGGCTCGGAACAGTGCCAAACCTGGTAGGGAATATGATTTGGAATAATTGGAACTACGGTCCTACACAACAGCTGGCTTTGGGTTTGTCCATCCATGTACTCTGACATACGGAAAGAAGTCTCAATTCACGCCCGATCCGTTCCTACTCCCCCAATTTCTCATCCTATAATATCTATGTCAAAAAGGTCCACCTTTGTAATACTAGCCACCGGTACCACATCGCAACTTAGATCGGAAACCAGCAGAAAGCGAAGTGTGGAGAGAAGGTTCAGTCCATCCTTCTCTCTCATATTTTGCCAGCGAGAGTAAGTGAAGTCTGCGCGGGTGAGCGTATGGTTGCGGCCGTAAAGGGTGCTTGTTAGCGTGGCGAACGGGGCACCACTCTACCCGCCGCGCAAGTTCGTCGAGGATCAACGAATACTCCTCCACCTGGTCCAGAATTTAAAGATGTATATGATGAACTGCAGCACACAAAGATCACCATCCAACCTCAAGTTATGAACCTGCGAATTGGGAAATCTGCAGTACAAATTAGGCGTCTCCTACGTTACATTCGCTCAAATTTCAAAGCTTCATCAAGCAATCTGCCTGGAGAATTCGACACTGATCTCTGGGATCTGCATGAACGCCGAAGCTGTCGCTGTTTGCAATCACCGTCACATCAATGCAGGTAAGTGTCTTACTATTTCACCGTTCGGATTACCCTCAGGGTTTTACACCTTGGTAGCATGGCCTTCCCTTGATGGAGGCCATGGAATCCGCCCTTCGAGCAATGCGCAACCCCATTAACCTATTGTAGCTTGGTCTTGCCTGCTGGACACTCGCCCGACTTTAGATTCCACATCGCTTATTCGACTAACCCCTATACCACTATTATGTCTCTCTTTTCTCGGACCAGAATACTTTAGATTTAATTCGAACCCACATAAAATATTTGAGACTTTAATGGAACCATATAATCATTATCTAAAATTCTTTAGATTCAGACAGTGAATGAGCGCTTCACGGGCGCTAAAGAGCTGACCGTAGCAGCTGTACATGTACACATCTGATCTCACGGCCTCGTCTTAGACTATGCTTGTGGTTCAAGCGCTCAGCCTTCATGCTGCGATATCCAACTGGGTAGGCTCGTAATCTGCCGATAAAATGTGCTGGTAGTAGTTCTGTGAGCCCAAAATTTGATATTAGTGTAGACAAATCCTCTGGAGCACTTTGGAGCTTTCTTCCAGAGTTTTAGGGCATTCCTGTTGTTCATCCGGATGTTGGGCTGAGCAGAGGTGCGGATGGACGACGGAAATTTATTTAGGTCTACAGATCTCGATGTTACTGTCTTATATATATCCTACATCATTAAACGGGCCATTGCTCAGGAAGATTCTTGACACTGCGTTTGACCCAGTTTGACCAGTCGGAGAACCAAGTTCTCCAGCGGGTTACGTGGTTACGACTCACGAATCTATGTGATCCGGCCTAACGTAGCCGTATTCGGCTCTCGTGGTAGATGACCCGGCATACAAGCCCAACAACATACCTGCAAGAGAAGGTATAACGTCAACAAGCGAGCTTGCGCACCCCACCGCAGCCACCCCCAAGAGGTGAAGGACGAGAATAAGAAGTCAGAAAGGGGCACATACCAATTCAAAAAAGCGAGCCCTGCCAGAGCGTTCAGCTGTCCGCAGTATGGGAAGACATCCTGGGTGTAGCAGTTGAGTGATCCTCCGAGGTGTGTGGAGAGGGAAATTGCTGCGACGAGCCAGAAAAAGCATGTAAGGAGGAGGCTGCATGAGAACAAAGTGTAGTTAGCTTCAAACCCCTTTGTTTCAAGACTCGAAAGAAGGAAGTATGAAAGAGGGTAGCCATTTGCAGGACATTGAACTGTGAGTGAGACTGGGCGACAATGAGGCTGAACTATGCAATGCAGTCATGCAAATCGGTGGGGTGTGGACACCAAACCCGATATGGGGCACGAGGAAAGGGCTAGAAAATGACAGGTACTCACGAGGGATTTGGAACAAGCTCTGCCAGGTACAGCAAGCAAGATACTACCGTCCACGCCGAGCAGAAGAGGATGTATCTGACTATGTCCCGGGTTACCGTCGTTGGGTAGTTGTGATGTTTGTTGAATTGAGAAACAATCAAAGCGGATATAGTCATCTGGAGGATGAAAATGTGAGTTCGAGGTGGAGATGTAGTATAGGGGGCAGACGATGTACCTCAATGATCGAAACGAGTGCGATAAAGACAATGACGCCTGTATGAGGGCGTTAGAATGTCATTTGAGTAAAGAGGTCAAGATACCGACTTGCAGGACCCCTTCGATCTGCATTGTCCGGCATTCTGGAGGAGAGGTGTACGATCTGGGTTGTACCGTGTACTTCGAACAATCGGTCGTTTGCCTCGGGCTATCGTTGCTCCGGATTTCTTGTTTACAGGTGCAGGTCTCTATGAAGACTCGTTTCCTCGATCCGAAAAACTGTAGAAAATCAGAAGTGCTTACAATGAGAGATCAATTGGCGCGTTGGTGTTTTCCCGGCGCCTACTTGTGAACGTCGGCGTTTGGCTTCAGAGAAAGGATGAAGATTTATGTTAGCGCTCCTGCATTCACTGAATCTGTGTATGATATTGGATTGCTCACCTTGGATGCGCAGAGTAATTTTTAAGTCTGCAGTCGATATTATGGTAGCAGTCTGAGGTACGGTTGAAGTGGGCAATGTTACGATGGTACTCGATCTAGAGTGTATCCACTTATAGCGCCAGGCTTTGATTGGCAAAAGACCGGCGAGTGTCAAGCTCCGAGAACCAATCTATGTTAATTGGGGCATGGTATGTGGAAAGGCTGTTCAAATGCCCTGTGCCTCGCTGTGAGGCCGCGCTACTGACAAATCACAATCTAGAGTTGACAGACGCCAATGGCTTTGAGGGACAAAGACTTGACTTGCGCTCACGCAAATTTCCCTCTGCCAAGTGAACTTTACGCTGACAGGCGAAAGCTTCGTGTTCTGTTTGTACCGATGTCTAGTCGCGCGAGAACGGCTTCCCGACTGCAAAAATATTGGAAGACCAAAACCTGCGGGCATGAATAGCAGTGCTTTTCAGAAAAATTCACGGCTCACCACAAATGTGTTCGTTTCAGCTCTTTTATCAATATCGACCGCACCATTAAATTATCAGAGAGCCTTTGCTTCCGTGTGCTGATCTGGGTAGACGTCTAGACCCTTGTCTGAGCTAATTGTCGACACGGACTGAAGGTATGACGATATCATGAACAAGACGCGTTTTACTTTCGTGAGAAGATAATTTGTTCTCACCCATACCGGCGTCATAATTTGTTTGCTCGTCATTCTCTCATCCATGTGCATTCAAACCAGCACCAGTCGTGTTTCAATCTCTGGGATAGTGCGAGAATTCCGTCGAACTAGCACCTCCATGCTGGCCATGGCAACCCGTTTATCTGAAGGTACCTAGGAAAGGATGGCTTTGCTGATAACTTTGGGATCGTGGAGGGTCGGAAGGTTGGCTGGTGGCACATGAACGAATGGTGAGTTCACTACTCTTCATGAATTTTGCTTTTGGAGACATATGGAGCCGAGCAGCGCCTCTATCATCATGGCTCTCGTGCCTTGTTTTATCGCGTCGCTTTGCTGGTCCCAATGTCGATCTACCATGCCACTCTCAGTGTTCTACTTTCTTTTCAGCGCTCTGTTTATCGAGCGAATCACTGACCCACTATTTCTCCCCATTAGCATTAGCTTGCCGGCTTGGGGCCTGCTATCGTGATCCCTCCCTCTACCTGGCAACTTGAACTCGGATAAACGCCTAACGTTGCCTACAATACCGAGGCGCTTTCCTTGTCTACCAGCCGGAACAGCGACAGTCGCATACAACCACATACATCCGTATATGTGCACGTTCATGTATGAGGTCCTTTAGAGGTTGCATACTCTCTATGCCGGGCCCTATCGCGTCCACTCAAGACCACTAGCGCGACATTCGGATAACTTGGCGGCTTGCCCTCCGTCAATCTTGCATGTTCTTGACCGGGACTTGTATCGTCGACCGATTCGACCTACCAACATCGAAGAATGTAGATTTTCTATTACGATCCACCTATCAATAATGGTTGTCGGCAATCGAGCTCATGGAGGATAGGTATCTTATTGAGGATAACGCCAGAGCACACTCGATGTCCTCGTCGTAGACGTCTGCCTCTTTCACTCGTCTTAACCCTCGAATGTCTCAACCCCTCTGGAAGAGTCTAACTTCTATTCGACGTTTACACAAGTCTCAACATCTCATTGCAGAGATCGCCATGTTGGTTAAGGTAAGCAACATTCCTGTCCGTTCGCGGTGTCATGGTATCAAACGAGATGGCTGAATGTGATTATAGGACGTTTTCATAGGGCCCTCCCATCACAGACCCGTCTCTTCGTCTTCACCCTTGAGGTTGTACCCGGCTTCTCTCTACTACCACCAGCTATGCCTACTTCTCTCATAGTACCGAAATCTGCTCACTGCCTCGTAGCCAAAGTTCTCTGTACTCAACGTCCCTACTCAAAGAAATATACACTGTTCTTGACACATTTGCTGGCCATGAAACTGTGTGTCGTCTCTGGAACCTCTGTACTGGATTCAAGTGGAGAAGACTCTATTGGACTCCCAGCGACGCCCACGTCCCAATCAGAGGGGATGAAGCTAAACCAGTCCGCTGTTCCAACGGTGTTCAAGAGGAAAGTGGTGCTCACCCTGGCACGACGACTCACTGGCCACATTGGAGTCCGAAGATGGTCACTCGGCGTTGTACACATTTATGGAGGCCTTCAGAAAGACCATCTGTATCCCGAGTGGTTGGACTGGGAGGTTGATCATGTGGCCTGAGGTCTTCGGGATCATGAAGGAGGGTCTCAAAGACGGGGGGTGTTGAAGAAGAATCTATGCTGATCCTGATTCCTGTCATTCAACGGCAATCGCCAGGACAATGGTACGTCATATTTGTGTCTCAATGTCATTTTCGGCTGCTGATTTCTCTTTTCGTCACTTTCAGCGCCTACTTGGAACGTATCATACTATATTCCAGTTATCTCTCCGGCTATTTGGTAGATTGACAACTATATTAACTTAGGTGTGGTTTTTGCCTCGAATAGTCGGCTGATATGCAATACTGACGTCCGCAGCTTTGCGAGTTCATATCTTTCATCATGAATGACAATCATCTTTTCAGTAGCTTGGACTGACATGCATTTCCGTAAAGGACGCATGTAATGTCTTGTAATGTCCATTCTTGAATTAGGTCAACGTCCTCCTTGATCCATGACAGGTCTTCCCCGTTTCTTAGGTGGCGTATAGGACGATCCACCTTTTGGATCGCTAATTCATAGCTTGGCGCTCAAAAGCAGAGGGGTTCGCCTACACGACCCCATCCCCTGAATGTCTGATGATGGTTCTCGACTAGTGACATGTATGTTATTTCATAATTTTAGGTGTGCAAGTCTAACTCGTTTTGTTCCAGGTACAGGCACATGGCTTATATCGCACAGCTCCATTAGACGCTCACCCTTATATATTGCATGCGTGGCGGCGGCGGTATCGATACTGATCTTGGCATTGAACATATATAACCGAAAGGTGTCTTCAGGAGTTGTGCTGATGCCTCCCTTGTGCCCTAAATCTCTCCAATAAGCTGTAAGTCTCGATTCTTATGCGATCGCATCCCTTTCGACTTATGTTGGATTTTAGATACTTGATACACTGAATTCAATGACGGTCGTAGGAATCGCGCTGTACTCCAAACCTACACCCACACCCGATCCAAAGTCCCTCCGATGGGCACTCGTTTTGCATCCTAAACGCTTCCATACATCCGACACGGATGTATCCATCCACTACGTTAAACGCCAACACGATTCTTGGGCGCCAAAACATCTCACCGGGTCCTTACTGTCACTTGAACGTGGGGACCAGTCATCCTCGTTCATGCCCTCATCTTCAATACCTGGCTCTAACCACGGAATGGTCTTGATCGCCGTTCTACATGTCGCCACGATCTCAAACGACTTTGGCGTCCTTCGGACGTACCTCAAATCCTTCCCGCCTCTCGCCAATCTTGACGGACGGTGTGCACCACCATCGGCGAGAACCCAGATCACGCTATCGCACAGCTCTCGTGCTGCAGCTTGTCGGTGGTCCTCGGCTGCGTGGGTGGTTTATGTCTTGACGAGTATGGTGCGACGGGAGATGGTGGTGCTACCGTGTAGACTGGATGAGGTGTATGATCATGTTGTGGGGAAGATTCGCGAAGTCATCAAGATTGGCCCTAGATCTGTGGATGCTGACCTGGGTCGGCGTGGTGGTAGACGGAGGAGGGGGAAATCGAGGGCGAAGCGGAGGCTCGAGAATCAGGATAGGGAAGACGATGAGCTGCTCGTCATGTGCATCTAAGATATCCGTGGTTCGTTCTTGTTTATTAATCGTGCGATCTTGCTCGAAATCTGATTATCAATATCAGGCAACCCAAGTTGAGGGCTACACCCTTTGTACCAACATTAACACCCTCGCAAATGGAGAATCGCTCAGTCGTGCTTCCTTTCTATCACTTTTTCCGTCCTTGAAATTTATCGATACTGGATCAAACCACTCTCAATTGCGAACCGCAACGGCCATCAAGTGATTCTCCTCGAAGCACGATTGTCGCAGGCTTTGCACTATTGCCATATTAGGAAATTGTACATGAACAACTTGTGGCGGCTGGCAACGTACGAGCGCTTTGACTCACGAGTCCGTGGTCAAAGCGCACATGTATTGAATAGAAGCGCTATAACATTGTTATTCTAGGCGTTGAATGCCCTTGTGCCACTGCTCGCTAGGTGTATAAGAAGGATCGCGAGGATGAGATGGCATGGCATCCAATTCCTGAAGCTAGACGAGGTGAGTAACATTTAAAAAGTGTCCTGTACCATTCTTATAAGTATTTATTTAGAAACGGAACCACCATGTCGAAGATGGCTCGATACAGCAGCTCAAACCCAACAGCTATCCAACTCTTCCGTGAACAAAAATCTCGAGTGGCGCTCGTCGGTATCGGAATTTTTGAGGTCAATGGCTCACCTCATTGGAGTCTCATTCTACACCCTGGCCCCACCTACAACAGCCCCAACACCCGTTGTATCGTCCTCCGTATCTATGATTCCGTTCCCGGAGAGTTTGTGTGGAAGCGAGATCACGTCTACCTAGACCTCCGCGCTCAGCCCAATCTATTGGGCATCTTGCACATTCATGATATCATCATGAACCAAGACATATGGCTGACGAGGGTGGTACGCGACATTCTCGACATGCCGGTGGGGAGGAAGGATGTCGATCCGGCCAAGATGGTAGTTTGGGGCCCTACTGGCTGGGCAATCAGGGCTTTGAAGTATCTCAGCGAGGATAGAATGGCTGGGTTCGAGTTGCCTTGGAGGTGTTCAAATATCTATATGAACGCAAGACCGAGGATTGAAGCGCTTCGCGATGTCAAGAAGACTGTACGAGCGCCTATTAAGGTCATTCCTATAAAGCCGTAGATAAACAGGCGCCGAAATGGTTAGATACATGTATGCAAGAGTGTGTTCAGCTTGATGTGATGTGATGACCGTTTATAGTTGAAATTCTCATAAATTATTCATATTCCACGGTTCGGAATTTGTTTATTTTTAGAATTTGCCGGCCGCGGCAGTGGTCGGACTCGGATTCTCCTGGTTTCCTGTTCACTACGACTAAGTCCTTTGGCTCAAGTCTTTTATGTACCTTCTCCCTCTCTGTCAGTTCACATTCAGCCTCAACTACCCTCCAATACCCCATAGGTTTGGGCAACTACCAACCGAAATTTACAGCGAAATTGACCTTTCAGAACCCATGACCAGCCTGGGCTATCGATATCCACCCAGGGATATGGGTAATGGGGCTCGATACTCTACGCATCCTGTATGAGCCCGTATTGTATATCTTTGGGCGGTCGGTAGCCATGTTATCTCTATGACGCTATGTAAGTTCACTGCTACCCAGAGGAATGGGCTTCAACTTTGTAATGCCACCCAATTTCCCCTTCTGTGTTTCCTGATGCACTGGCCCAGGCATCGCCTCCAGACTCTGATAAAGAACTCCAACGCTTGTTGTCCCTTTATAATTACCCTTTGACAACTCTCGCTCTCTGGAAGATAACAATGTCAGCTTCGCATCCTCTCGCTACGAAAACCAAGCCGGAAGTTCTAATCGTAAGTGCCTATTTCACATGGCAGTGGGCCGTGGCTCACAAATTACGTCTCGGAATAGGTGGGCGCGGGTCCTGCAGGACTTGTTCTTGCTCTTTGTTTACTCAGAAATGGTGTACCAGTTTGTATCATCGAGAGGGATTTAACAAGTAAAATCGGCCAGCGTGGCGCCGCTATAACTGTAGGTCTCCAGCCTTCTCGATCTCGCTGTATAATCAAAAATTATAACGCCTTCATGCATAGCCTCGTACCTTGGAGATCTTCGAGAATCTATCTATCGAACAAGAGGTTGTTAGACGGGCCATACCTCTTGCTAGAATAGCGATCTACAAAATGCCTGAAGCAACAGAGGTGATCAAGGAGTTTGATATGGCGGCGGAAGTTCCTGCATCTCCTGACTTACCATATGTGCGTCCATGACTTTGAGCTACGATGACTCACTTATGGGATTTTTCACCCCCGCAGACCAACTTTCGTGCTCTTGGCCAAGATAAACTTGACAAAATTCTGCGAACGGAAATTGCCAAGTGGGGAGGCTCCGTCGAGTTCGGTGTGGAGTTTCAATCTCTTGAGGAGATAGAAAACGGCGTGCGAGTTCGACTGCTTAAAACGATCAGCAACGAGATACAAGAAGAGGAAATGGTTTACAAATATGTGATTGGGGCGGACGGTGGAAAGAGTGCCGTGAGGAAACAGCTTGGCTTGGCTTTCCTCGGCCAAACAACTGAGGAGAACTTTGTCGTCGGAGACGTGCGAGTAGAGGGCCTGCGACTTGACGTTAGTTTCTCTCTTGTTCTGAGATTTTTGAATTAACTAACGGACTGATCTAGCGGTGGCATATTTTTGGCGAGATGGGTGACATCATGTAAGGCGTGGTTATCGACGTCTAGCCAGCATCCAAAACTGACCTTACACGCCTAAGGATCTTCTTCCGCCCAATCGAGGATGAAGGTGTCATGACTATATTCCTTGGTGGGAGCAAGCTAAAAAATCACGCGGAGATCATATCCTCAGAAGAAAACCTGAAAGCGACTGTGAAAAAACTGACAGGATATCGAGAGGATATTCATATTCGTGAAATCATCTGGCTAGGACATTACAGGTGGGATTATTTGTTTTCTTTTTTTACGGCCAATCATCACTAAACGTAGATCGTTTTAGAACCAATATTAGGATGACAGAGACGTTCGCCAAAGGACGAGTTTTTATCACGGGCGGTGTGTCCGTGCAGGAAACTCTGGCAATAGGTACTAACTGGGATTTAGACGCGGCACACATCCACAGTCCCACTGGCGGCCAGGTGGACACATTCCCTTTAAATTTTGGCAATGTACTGACCAGAGCTAGGGTATGAATACAGGCATTCAAGACTCTTTCAATCTTGGCTGGAAACTCAGCCTCGTCCTAAAGGGGCACGCAAATGCACCCCTTCTGGCAACATTTACCGAGGAGCGTCTGCCAGTCGTCGCAGAAATGCTGGATCTAACGACTATAATTTTAAATAAGACCGTAGGCGAAGTGGGCTCGACTGCTGGGTGGAACAGGGGTGACGCACTCAAACAACTCGGTGTTAATTACCGCTTGAGCTCTATCGTGCTTGAAGAAGGCAAGAAACACGAGGGAGATGGGATGAGCTCCAACCACTCCTGGTACTACGTTGAGCCGGGAGGATTTGTTCAAGCTGGAGATCGAGCACCAGACGCCCCTGGACTCTTCAACCTTGGAGATGGTGAATCGACTCCTATGCGTCTCTTCAAGTTACTCAGCCCGTCGCACCACACGATAATCATCTTTTTGGATAGGATATCGGACGCAAAGAAGGATCTAGAGTTGTCCTTCCTAAAGAATTATCCAACTGACTTGATTCTTACAATTGTGATTATATCACCAGGTCATGGATCTAACGCATTGCCTAGTGGAGGTGCATTTGATGCCTACGAAGATCGCGACGGACATGCGTACCGGGCATACAATGGTCCAGAAGGCCTCGCCAGGTTCTTCGCCATCCGACCAGATGGAGTTGTGGGAGCGCGTGTTGGAAGTGCAGGAAGGCTGAAGGCATACTTTGATAATATTTTCCATGGTGCTAGCATGAGCGTGGCTGCGTCAGAGTGATTTGTTGTAGAGCTTGTATTCTTAACCTGTCGGGCCTTGAAATTGCCAACGTGGGAAACAGTGATTCATGAGTTTGGGCGCTTATCATTTCACCAACACCACCCTCGCTAAGTCTTGCTCGCTCCTCGGGAATGTCGAAAATCCCATCATTGAAGGATGATAATTCTGAGAAATCCCAAAAAGAGAACATGTAAGCTCTATCGATGGTCCTTCCCATCAAGCAATGGAGTAACCAAGATATTGGCATCTCAGCGTCGTGTCCAACCTACAAGAGCGGGTATCAGCACTTGAACGTGAGCTCGAACATGCTCGTGAAACTATGAAGGACCAGAGGAACGACTCGACTGCAGGTCGCATACTTCTAGATTCCAAGATCCTCCACTCGTTTACCGATCTACTGGACAAATGCCACCGGTTCAACAGTCGGGTTCACAAGATTGCCAAGTTTCTTAGTCAATGCCTCATATATAAACCGCATAAAGATCCCCTGGGTGAATTAAATCAACACTTTCTAATCTGCCAAACCATCGTCGGACAACGGCTTTCTGAAATCCTTCGTGAGCAGTCACACGTGGCAGAACCTGAAAGCTCCAACCAGGTCCCCGCCGTCTTCGCACAAATTGTGTGCATGATTTTCTTGATCAACGCTACCGTTTTACATATAGGAGGAAATTTCATTGATATCAACCAAAAAAGTAAGTTTTTTCTCGTAGAATTTCCGCCCAAACTCATGTCCATCTTCAGATGAAAATAGCACGACCAATGGAAACAATTCCGTCATTTACACAACAGCTTCTGCTGGGGAATTTAAATCTTATGCGCAACGCATGTTCTCGAGCCTCATGAATACCGCTGGATGGGACGTCAAAGGATCGAATGATTGGACTTTCTTCGAGGAGCATCTCCTCGGCCTGCATGCACTTTGGAATGATTTATGGAGCAGCGTCATTAAAACCGTCAGAAATCACACCTACATACTTGCATTCACGCCTTTATCTGGTCGTACCCTCCCGGAGGACCACATGATCCACGTCTGTACAGTCACCTCGGATGTGAATGCCAACTCGATAGATGCCATATCAACTATCATTGGTACAATATCTCTTGGTCTCTCCGTGGAGGGCAGCGGAACACATGCACATTCCGAATCACCGACCACCGTTCCAGGTACAGGAGTGACCCCCCTCAAAAGTGCTCTCGATGTCCAAGTCGTCTCCATGACGGATATGGAGCGCGCTCTCGCAGGAGAGCCCATTCGAATTGGTCTCGTCTCCCTTGCTTCCACTCATAGATCAACTAGAGGCAAGATAACTGCGACACAGGAAATACCCATGGACAAAATAGTCGACACCAAAGAGATATCTCATTCCCTATCACTTTCTTCCCGATCCCCCATTCATACACCAAATCCTCAGCATTTCAATGAAATCGAGACTGAGATTATAGACAACGGTGGAGCTACTTCAAGTTACCAGCAAGCCCCTCATGGTCTCGACTGTGGAGTCGGCAACGGGATGGATTCCAACGAGCAGAGTTCCCCAGCTATTAAATCACAAGGTGACACTGCCACCCCTTCCAGCTCAATATTAGCGCCTAATTTCTTCGTTTTTGGTGAAATAATAGGATCTAATGCGCCACTGCCTAGAGACCTAACAAAGATAGAACTGGCGAATACGAAGCGTGAGCTGGAGAGGACCCAGAAAGAGTCGCGGTCTTATCGACAACAACTGGAGCAGAGCAAAAAAGATTTGGAACTGGCGATGATGGGGATTAAAAATTATGCAAGAAGCATCCAAGAACTTCAAAGAGCGAACGCACAAGAAAAGGAAATTTATCTTCACAACGCACAACACGAACTCGACGATGCCAGAACACTGGCGAACAACCTTAGACGCGAACTCCAAGGCGCTCAGGCCTTCCTCATCAAGGCCGACTCTCTCACAGCACCAGAGCTATCTTGCCACGTCACCCGGCTTAACGAGGATATCTTTCAGGCTGCCGCATCTCTTGGAGAGCATGTTTGCCGGAAGAAATGGAGTTTACCGGAAGAGGAGGCAACACGACGTACCGAGGATACATCCAAAATCATTGGGTCGCAGCTAGTCCAGATCACCTTGGATCAAGCTCGAAATTCGGATGCACCTGTTCATCCGTTCTTGGTGCAAGTCATTCTTCTGGTCTTTTTGAACGCTTTTTGCGTCGAAAAAATTATGATGTGGACCCCGGACAACCGTATCAAGAATGATTTTCTCAACTCACTTTACCAAGGAATCTGGGAGAAAGGTAAGGGCCTTCACTGTCTATCCATTCGTTATATCGATAAAAAGAATATCTAGAGGAGCAACTGGTCTCGGGACGATGGCGGGCCCTCACTCTGACTCAGCTGAGGCCAACAGGGGCTTGGACAACGGAATTATACGACGCCCTCATGAAGATCTTCCAGACAGTTTCTTGGGATTTTTCTTATCCCGAGGCGCGGCTTGCCGTCGAAAAGCATTCGATGCATCTTTTCAAGGGCATCTTAGAGCTCAGAATCGCATTTTGGGAGAGGGTCACGTTTGCTGATGTCGAAGTCACTATGGTCTTCTGTG
>Ga0247741_1000789_pt1 | contig 17375 bp, 17 predicted proteins | sample UWRJL213509R2_FD_180945 | JGI IMG/M metagenome (GOLD analysis project Ga0247741, IMG submission 180945) | Plant litter microbial communities from Arlington Agricultural Research Station in Wisconsin, United States - UWRJ-L213-509R-2 | ecosystem: Environmental > Terrestrial > Plant litter >... | reverse complement strand
ACATAGAATGTCAGGATGTTCGCCAAATTACAAAGTGCCATGATTCTATTGGCGATTGGATACCGCGTATATGAGTACCCTGATTGCTTGGAATTCTGAAAGCGCTGATACTTACGCAAAGTAGCTTGCACCTAATATGAGAAAGTAAGCAATCAACCGCAAGAGTTAAAGGCGATTCATATCCTCACCATCTCTTAGCACGACTGAAAATAAAGAATTGTGAGAGACTGTGTGCTCGTCCTCTCTCATCATCCTCAAACTCTTGAGCACAGTAAGGCCGAAGACTAAGAGATCAAACACGAAGAGTGCCTCCCAGGCCGTAGCCAATCCTTCGAAAATGGGGTTAGATTTATCAAAACTGTACAGTGTTCGGACTGACGGACGCCGCTGGAATAGAGGTGTCAGCGTGCATTCGGGAAATAATTGACATAGCAAAAGAGAAGGAAAAGACCCTCACGTTTCCCTGGATAGTCCAACATGGCATCCCCCTAGGCTGCTCTCCGAAGGGGCACTAGTCTGCCCGAACAAAACCCACTATATGTGAACATTGGAATTTAGCTCTACGTTAAGATTGAAGGAATTCAAATGCCGTTCCAGGTGCTCACACAGGATAATCCAATCAAAACTGCCCCACTTCCAACTAGAAACGCTAGAACCCGTTTTGAGCACTGATAGAGCGCGTAGATTCTCAGAGTTGAAATTACTGGGATGGTAACGAATTTCGCGTTATGACGTTATTGAAGCAGATCGGCTTACTGGAGACAAAGACCTGGCTGAAAATCAGCATTAGCTGCCGGGAGAGATTATAGTGTCGACAGCTATACACACAATTAAGTGAGCCTGAGGCACAGCTGGTAAGCACGGTAAAACTCACCTCTGTTTTATTGGGCTCAGAGATCAGATCAAAAGTTCTAGCCAGATCGCTGACTGGCCACTCACAGTCGCAGTCAAGTCAGAGAAAGCCAGAACCGTAACCACGATATTTCCGATGAAATTGAAGTACCTGTTCACAAGGAACCAGTATGAGCTTCGGGACCTCCAGTTCTTCCACAGATGTTCAACCTCTGGCCCTGTCAAGCATCTCAGAAATACTGTTGTTTACGATGCCCAATGGAGTGAATGTGACAGACTGAGGGTAAGAAGATGATCATAGTACAGGATCGCTGAAAGTGTGGTTGTAAGTTAGCCTTGTGTCAGCCTCTCGCCGGTTGCTTGAGGCGGGTAAACATAATATCCAAAACCCACCAATGGCCAATACGTGGAAATAGTTGTGAAACACACTACCAAAAAAATAAATACAAGATAAGCTGAATCCTGAGTTGATGAAAATTGATACGCACATTTCTCTGGCAGTGGATGGACTGTCGTGGTCGAACAAACTCATTGCGATAATCTTGGTGGAAAGCAGGATTGAAGTGCTTCCAGGCTGAGACCTCATTAAATAATGAATGGCGTGGGGCATTGAATTGAGACCTGAACGGGTTCCAGTAGGCTATAGACTTCGGCGCCCTTTCACGGATATACTTCCACGCCGACTGAACGCGCCCAACACTGATGCTGGTAACGTGTCCCCCAATAGTATTAGAACATTTGTATCACTTATCAGTGATGTAGGCGCTACTGCGGCCAATCAACTTGGAGTCCAACGGAAGCCATAGATATTCACAGTTGAGGCGCTTATCTCAGTTCGTTGAATTGAATTTTGTGAGAACGTCTGTCTAATCAGTTGGGTGGGAAGTTGAAGGATGAAAAATAAAATAAGCGCCCAAACAATTTCCTTTCTGGTTACTTCCGACTCGGAGTCCTTGTGAGAACAGATGATATTTATCAATACAGTACACTATACAGGTACCGGTATTATACAGTTATTATACCCATAAGTTACTGTGAGACCGGGTGTCGCGGGTATTGGCACTGATTTACATAGACTCTGATCAGTAATAGGTGGCGGTGCAGGTAAGTCAGACACCGCCACGATCATGTTGGCGGATACTATCGTTGTCTGGGAGTTTGACAAGTTTTGACCTTCGAGCAATTTCCCTCACTCAGAGAGGTCCCTGTGCCTCATAATTTTTCACAGTAATATATGTGTATCTCATATGCTTAAATGTATTTTTTTAAAATTTACTGCTTGAGCATGAGCCACTGCGAAGCATTACCGGTCGTCGAAGCTCAATGTTCTGGGAGTTTGACAATTTCGTCACACAGGAGTCACGTCAAATTTAGCGGTGCATTGACAGCGGGTGACAGCAAACAAAGCCTTGGGCGGCGCGCGTGAGAGTCGCATTTGTCACGGTTTTGAGCGCACAATCCGTATTTGTTAACTTATGAAAAAACCACGCAAACTACAGCTTCAAAATTTTGCATACCAGCTACTAGACTATGTTGAAGTACCCTGGAATTTTTTTGTGGGAGTTCGTTTGCTAGATCTGGCTGGATCTCATTCAAAAGTCACATACACCAACCTTTTTGATGGGGTCAAAACCACCTTTTAAAATTCTACGCTCGCAAAACTGCCTTCTTCCCCCAAAAAAGTGGATATTAACGTTTATATAATGTCTTAGAGTATTGAAAAAAAATCCTGAACACGAGAGTCTAAAAATGAGGGAGGAATTCGCGATTATCAAACTCCCCGAACATGTCAAACTCCCCGACAACGATAGTAGTATAAGTATATCTGAGGATTTGGGGTAGCCGACGTCCGAATTTTGGCCAGCCTATCCCTAGCGTGCCTATCGTCATTGAAATATTTTGCTGGGTGCAAGTTAACCAAAATGTCCTTGCCAATTGTCGATACTTTCAATCACCACCGACATGAACCCGGTTGCATGGTCCATAAGTGAAACCACCACAAAGACTCGGTGTCGTGTAGGAAGTTGTGTTTCAGGAGAGTCACTGCAATTGCTGCATACTTAAGATCGCTCAGGATGCCTCTGCCGTTTCCAATCTTTTCGTGTTTCCACCGCTGATTTCACAGTGGAGGCAGCCGGCAAGGCACTGTCGCTCAGCCAATTTCAATACCTTCAGCCTGAGGATTATTTTGGATGCATCCTTGGCTGTTATTTGCTCACGCTCCACATGCTCCCTCTCTTTAATGCAGCAGGGATGATACTTGGCAAGGCAACTGAGGGTCTTGAAATAATGAGGCTGGCTCGCGGACTTATCGTGGACTTGACAAACAAAATATTACGATTCATTAGGAATATCTGGATTGTATCGGCGAAGGGTCGGGTCGAAGCCAAGCGTGAGGATCAGTCTTCCTTCCAATTGAAGGCAGCTGGTTTGATGGGAAAAGTATCAGGCCCTGCAAGCAGGCATTGATTTCGTCATGGGTTCAACATTGGTTGGTTTGAACGAGATATTAGGACTTGAACTCGTCCCATGCTCGGACACCCGACGATTTTGTGCCGCATTTCGTTGGCAATCTCTGTTCGATTTCTCGGTACGTTCCGGAAGACAGTACATTGACGAGCTAAGCAGGGAGTATCTTGAACCCACTGCGCTGAGAGGATGTGAATGGTTATGGCGCTGGTTCAGACATTTACACCGACAGTGGGGTATAAGTACCACTCGAGTACCATTATTCCTGACGCGTGCGCGTAAAGGATGCGAGTAGAGTTATAGATCAATTAGCAACCGAGCTCAAGATGGGTGCAAAATTAGATATTGAATGCACACCCGAGTTTACCATAGAAAGCATTATGCTGATAACTAGCTACACATATACTAGGAACCTGAGCAACAAGCGGATAATGTATGACTCTGTGAGTAGGGATGGTGCAAGCGTGGAGGGATGGTGAGCGAAGGAAATCGAGAAGCGACACGAGTCATGATATAGAGTGAGCGGAGCTCGACGAAAATCCTGTAGCTGTAGACCGAAATAAATTAATCCGGGGGTATGCGTTGTGTTCAAGATGTCCAAGTAAGTGATTAGCGAGAATGCTCTGCTCGTAGCCTAAGTACGTCAGTTCGGCTCAAATTGGCTTCGTTGCAGAGGGCACGGAATATAGAGTCGGGTTTGTCGAAGAGATTTAGAACAGTATCGAATTCGGCAACATGCCCATCGTCCATAACGAGAATCCGGTCATAATGGGCTGTGTGATCGTCGTATCAATATCAGGCTGAACGAAACAGCATATCCCCACTCACCAATAGTGTTCAAACGATGGGCAATGCACAGTAACGTAGAGGTAGCGAACTCGTTGTGGATTGTGCGCTGGACCTTGGAATCTGTTTCGACGTCGACGCTGCTCGTCGCTTCATCGAGGATGATGATGCGGCTATTCTTGACGAGCGCTCGGCACAAGGCAAGGAGTTGCTTCTCTCCCGCGCTGTAGTTGGATCCTATAATCGAATTCGAACAAATTGGGAGGCACACAAAAACAACTTTACTGACCTTCATCGCTAACAGTAGAATCAAGACTGAACTTAGCTTCGACGGCAGGGTCAACAGGTGTGTCCTTCGGGAGGAGCCAAGCACGTTGCAGAACGGAAATAAGCTCAGCATCAGTCCTCAGACGCTGGGGATCCCTTGATAGATATTTCAGCTACAAAGGCAGCCCATATACGTCGGTCCACCTACAGATTGTCACGCAGAGTTCCAAGAAAGAGTGTAGCATCCTGGGGAACGAACGCGAGCCGAGTGCGCAATGTGGTTAGATCAATTTTGGAGATGTCTTCACCGTCAATGTTAATACTTCCATCTTGCAGCTCAACAATCCTGGGGCGAATAACGTAAGGAAACGGTACGCCTGCGTAAAAATAAAAATAAAAACTTACCTGAGGAGAGCTTGGATGAGAGAGCTCTTTCCGGATCCAGTCCTTCCGACAATACCAATCTAGGAGGCCATGTCAAAACATTTGGTTGGGATTGATATGATTTTGATGACTTACTTGCTCTCCAGGGTTCACCTTGATGTCAACACCTTTCAAGACGAGAGGAAGACCTTCACGATAGGACATTTTGACGTTGTTGAACGTGATTTGACCATTTGATGGCCAAGACTCAGAGGGCTCAATCTTAGACGAGTCGTTGCCTTCAGATGGCAGGTCAGCATAGTGTAAAACTCTTTCCACTGCGTTCATATTTTGCTCGTTGGTGGCAAAAAGAGAAATGACTTCCGCTATGAAGCCGAAATCATTGAGTTGTCGAAGTTAGAATGTGAGAAGAAAATCGCGAACCAAATACTTGAGTCACTGGAGAAGACACAGCACATCAGCATATGACTAGCGAAGATTGTTTAAAAAAACCTTACTTCCAAGGGTGTAAGTCAAAACCACGCCGACCTTGGCTGGATTCACTGAGTTGCGCTTTGCCGCGGCAAACAGCCCGATTCCGAGAATAAGAATGTTGCCAAAGAAGTCGAGGCGCAGTGCAAGCCAGCGCTGCATGGCAATAGTCATTATAAATGCCCTATTTTCCATGTCTAATCCATAGTCAGCGGCTTTGATCGACTTGGTCTTTTCGGGGATTAGTGCTATAGCTGCCAGTCGAAGGTTAGCGACTCACCTGTCGACCATAAGCACGAATAGTCGGAAGGCCAGTTAATGTTTCTGTGAGTAGTTTAGTATTTCAGCAAATAAAAACAGAATATATCTCGCACCTGAGTAAGACCCATACAAGATTGATCGCAGAAGTGCATCAACGCGTTTTGTCTCAACTGATGAGCGCCGATAATAGACTGAGGCACCGTAGTATAAGGTTGCGAGCGGAATAAATATAATACCCAGGTAAGGGAAGGTGTAAAACACAAGTCCGATTGTTCCAAAAATGGCAATGAATGTTGACGAGAACTATGGCAAAAGTCAGTCTCGCGTTTTGCTAAGGGAAACCAGAGACCAGAACCTGCAGGAAGCCAAAGGGAAGCTGGGTATCGATTACGTCTTGATCTTTCGACAAGCGAGACAAGATGCGACCTAATACCCCATTAGCAAAAAGTCCCAACAAAGTATGGCCAATCTCACCCATTGGTGTCGTATCGAAGAACGAGGTGGGCGAGTTTAAGACAGCAGCAAGGGCTTTCTTATACATTCTCAAACCGGCCTTTAGCCCGACGACGCTGGCTAACCGTGAGCGTCATGCACGCCAAGTAACTGATAACTGGACTTACATGAAGGTATATGTAAGGCTAAAGGTTGCCACTGCCAGTCCGGCACCTATAAAGCAGTTTTAATCTACCTCTTGAGTCATGAAACGGGAACACCAACCAATCCCTCCATAAGCCGCCATATATGCACCTTGCCTCCAGTGTGGCAGCGTATTTCCTGTCCAAAAGCCGAGGAACAAATTTGTCGACACTGTGAAACATGAGGTGGTGAATGATCACGAGCGGCTGTAACTCACCATTTCCAGCCTCTTGGAGTAGAAGTAATGCAACGATAATTGGTGCCCAGAATAGCCCTCCAGCGTTGCGCAGATAATTCTTGTAGACACCCCAGGTAACGGCTCCCGTCTGCCTCTCTTCAAGTTGCATCAAAACATCGTCCGCTTTATTGGAAGTCGATGCTGGCCCCGCATGCTGCTTTGCAGCCGGTTGTCCGCGAGAACTCCCTTGGTTAGCTTCAAGACTGCCATATTCATCCACGAGGCGACGGAAAATGACACTGTTCGACATCAAATCCTACAAATCATGCATAAGCGGGAGTCAGGACCGTCAACGAGAAAACGTACAGTATATGTCCCTTGTTCAGCGATCTTCCCGTTGTCCATCACATATATGTAATCTGTCTTGTCGAGAACGTGGAGAGCATGTGTTACCAATATGCGGGTACGCTTTGCGAGAGGGCCATCAAGAATGCAGTTATCAAGGATGCTCCTTCCAACATACGCATCTACCGCGGAAAGTGGGTCGTCGAGGAGGACAATGTCCGTGAATGAGTAGGCAGCTCGGGCAAGGGACACGCGGGCCTGTCACGAGGATTAGAACTCAGATTGCGATTGGCAGTTGTGAGACGGCCTCACTTTTTGACCACCTAAACCAAATCTCAATCGTCAGATCATGTATACGCCACCTAAGATATATCGACATACCACTTAGATTGATACCTTTTTCTCCGATTTCAGTCGCATCCCCGTTTGGTAGAACTGACAAGTCATGTCCAAGGCTACAGGCTTGGATTGTCTCATGGAATCTATCTTCGTCGTTTGCTTGACCAAATAGGATGTTTTCCCGGAAAGTTGTATTTTGGATCCAGGGAGCCTGAGGTACGTAGGCGACAGAGCCACCAAATATGACCTACATGCCATGGCTGTCAAACGGGTTGGCGTGAGTCCAGATAATAAACATACCTCACCACGGACGCGCTTCATTTCACCGATCAACGCTTGGAGAAGCGAGCTCTGAGAATGAGATCGTTGAGATGGACTGTTAGACCAATAACTTGTGGGCATACCTTCCCAGAACCCACACGCCCAACAACAGCTACAAAATCGCCTTTAGAGACGTCCATTTTGAGATCTTTCAGCCCAAAAGGTGTCTCCTCTGGAGTTTTCGGTTCTTCGGGGTCTCCTTCTATTTCTCCAACTACAGTGCCTTTCTCGTCAGCTACAGCGGGAGATAGAGGCTGATTATCCTGGGGTGACTTCTTGGATTTCCACCAGCCGGAACTATCGTTCTTGGGAGGTTGTTGAGCTTTCTTCTTTTTCTTTTCTTCCTCCTTCTTTTTCTTCTTCTCCTCCATCATGTGCTTGAATTCCTCCTGAGGATCGAGCTCCTTCTCTTCCTTCTTATCGTTGAGATTAGGCACCGCATCCCATTCAAAGTCGCCATCAACATGCAACGCCACTGACTGAGCAGGCTCAATCAAGTAGGGTACTCCAAGCTCCTCTGCAAGAAGGAACTTGGAGATCCGAGCCAAAGATACTAGTGCGTCTGTGAGAGTGTGTAGCACGATTGGGAGGAGAATCAATGGGGTTCGGATGACCTTGAGGGAGTAAGTTAAAACCAGATTGAAAGCAAGTGACTGCAAACGTACATTGAAAAACTGCAGAGACGTGAAGATAACAGCAACATTTAGGTCATGACCAGTGAGAGCGTAGGTTATCTACATATAAAAAGAGTGATTAGCACAATTGCGCATCCGGGGTTCTGCAGAATTCAGCCTTACAAAGGACAGTATTGTCGCGAGGATAGGAACGAAGCCAAACAACGCAATGAGCATCGAAGCAGCAAACCTGGGATGTCATTTACAAACTGACCACTGTAATGGCGATTGTATCAGACTCACGTTGATTGCCGGATAGTATCGAGCTCTGCTTTCCGGAAAATGGCAATCTGTTGCGTGTAAAATTTCTCCCATCCGTAGACCTTGATCAAGCGTATGCCCTGAAGGACCTCGGTGGTGAGCCGTACACGTTTGTCCGTGATCTTCACACCCTTCTGCCGCTGCCTAAGCATGATCATCACGAAGATGAATTGCACTGGCATCCCGACGATGATGACCTATTCAGAACATAGCGTAAGTCTACATAGGTTCTGTGTTCTATGAAAGGGTCTTACACCTAATCCAACAAGAGCGGAATATCCCAACTAGGTGTAGAAGTTAGTCGCAAAACGATTGTTGTCATTAAGAGGTATACCTGGCCGATGAGGAGTCCGATACCGAGTATCAACTGAAAGTATATTTTAATATTGTGCGGAGAATGGTTGCGCTTTCAACCAACCTGAATGGGGGATATCCATAGACTAAGGCACAAACGTCAGTCTGTCAATTGACTGTGAACAACGCAAAAACGCACTAATGACCAAAGCCAGCGAACTGATCCAGACGCTCGGCATCAGCAGAAATCATGGTGGTAATCTGACCGACACTATGCTCAGACCTCGCCTTGCCGGACAGTCGCAGCGATTTGCGGAAGATAGCGCCAATGGTACCCGTTCGAACATACAGCCCGGTGGTCTGACCAGCTGAAAACAGTTGAGTAACGAAAAACCCCGCGATTCGTGAGCTTAGGCTAACCTAGCATGGCGTGGTTTGCCAGCTTGTGCGTTCATCAATAAATCGGTCGTAAACACTAAGTCTGGTTTCGACCTACCAAGCTAGCCGCAACTGCATGAGCGGTTTATTAGCCATGACTTGACAGGATGTGCATAAAACGACAACGTACCTTGCATGATGCAGAGTGCAAAAGCCAAACCTATTCCATGTCCTACGCCTGCGGGCTGCGAGAAGCCTGCAGCTTGAGCAAGAGCTCGATCCGACTCGGAGAGGCGATGATAAACATAAGATTCCGTCAACCAAGTAAGAAAGACCTTGCTCAATAACGGAGTGGTTGTCTTGAGAGTTTCTAAAAGGCGATGAAATTAAAACGTGATGTAAAACGACAGACCAAAAAGGACTCACCAGCTGCGAGGAGGAGCAGACCTGCCAACCAAATTCGTCGCTTGAAAGTAGTATGAAGCGCTCCGAAAAGAGATTCGTCGTATTTTCCTTCTTCTGGGTGTGGGTCCTTCTCGTCCACCGATTCCTTCTCGTCTTTCGCTGCTGGCGTGGAATCACGGAACTGTAGCGATCTCCTCTCTGGCGGGCACCGTGAGTAGAAATTTTGCTCTACGTTTTCCGCCATGGTATTTGTGTGACGAGGTGTTGGTAGCTCCCAAAAGTCTGTACGAATTTCACTGAGCCAAGCCGTCTGCATCCCAAAGCAACATAGCTCACCATCCTGCATCAGTGGTCTCGAAAATCCGACATTGAGAAAAGAACCTATCCAGTGGAGAGTTAACCTAGAAACCCATCTAGATCCATGTACAAGTAAGACCAGAGAGCTCTCGTGGATAGAAAACCACGTACGATGCGGAGGATTCTGGGAGAACGTGTCCTGCACCGAATGCTGGTGGTGCAGGTGGGGGATCGAATGGGTTGGACCACGGAAAGCCCATATCCTCGAAAGTCGTGACAACTGTTGTAACACGTTCAACCTTTATTTAAGTACTTAGTACATCTGCACGCATACCACAAGTACAAGTACGGCATATGTACTTCTCCATCAGTACTTGGTCTAAACAGGAGCCGTCTGAGCCGGGCGTAGCAACCAATCATTGTGCAGCCATCGTACCAAGCACACGGCCGGGCCTGGTACGCCGCACATGGCAGCCGCAGCAACACGTCACGGTCCTCGATAAATATCTGAGCGTGCTTCGAAATGACTCGCTCCATTGACGCCCAAGCCGTTGACTCATTTGAAGATTTTCCACCTACAGAAACCCGAAGTATCTAATCACATCTGAGTAGGCCGCTTTTGAGGTTTATCCACTTTCCGCTGACTTCACAAGTTCGAATGCGAACATCAAACTTTCGAATCCAGATGCCTCCAACGCAGTATTGGTTCAATCGGTTCACTGTCAGTGCAGCTCAGGCTGCGAGTCGTAACGGTATAAAGATCTAAGACAGCTGTCATTCTGAAAGGTGATTGAATTTAAAGAAATCTTGGCGTGTCCTCCAGGGTTGGCAAGCAGGCCTACGAATGCGCAGTACAAATATAAGTATAATGGTCCTGAGATTATCGCGGTTCACAGTTACTCGCGAACCTAGAGCACAGCAAAGGGAATTGATCGTTATAGGTCGTTCGGTAGATCACGCTCACATCCTCTGGCCGAATGGTCTAACAAAAATGAAGAGAATAATAGTCAGTAACATTGATTTGTACTCTGGGAGACATGAAGTTGGATCCTGCTGTATGTCCCGTATTCGATCGCTAGCTTTCATACTGTTTTCGTCAACAGCAGTGTGCATTTTCTGTCGCCTACTGATCAGCATCATCGAGTTTTGGACAAGTATATAATGATAGCATTACTCACTAGCACCATCAGAGATAACCTTAAACGGACATTTATGTTAACCGGACCAAGCGATATGATATAGAGGATGTCCTAAGGCATCCAATGAGGGCTTTCATTGAGCTTTGAGATGCCGCATCAGAGATCGCCCAAGTAAGAAGCACGGCACTGTCCAGCTTCGCTGGGCTCTGACACGTCGCTGGCGGTGATACGAGGGAGAGACAAGTCAAGTTTTCATCAGCAAAGCGGCAGCTGAGTGCCATCTGGCCTATGATATCCAACTCCCTAAACTCAATCCAAACTTGCCGCAAGCTGGGGTTGTCACTATCCACCAAATTAGGACAAGATTCGTCTTGTAGTGAGTAACGAACCCGCGAGCATGCACATACAGACAAATTCAAAGATGGGAGATGCCATGGATTTCAACCCGAACGAGACTCAGAGGACTGCCGCAGTGAACGATAAGTAAGCGCCCGTAGATTTTCTTTCTGTGTGACATGTCACGCATTGCCTCTCCCTCCTTCCTCAACCCACCTTTCGAATGAGGCTTGGATGCCGACATCACGCTGTACGATGAAAATGCAAATTTGAGGACTGAGGTTAATACCTGTCCATGCCTTTGCATGAGTCACAACGACAAATGCCGTCCAGGCAGCTCAAACACGATTCAGATCCCACGGTTGATGTGTTTTTCTTTTCACGCTCTAGAGCTTACCCATCGCTCATCTGCCTCATCGTCAAGTAGAGCCAAGCCATGGCAAGCATCGTCAATATCCCTCCAGAGCTTATGGTCGCCATGATGACAAGCTTGGAGATGGAAGACATCTTGGCCCTTAAGAAGACGTGCAAGGCCGTTCACAACATTATCGAGGGTTCTCTCTGGCTCAGTTATCAGATGGGGCTAGAAATCGCGGGCAAGATCGACAATCCCCAATGTAAAGCACCTACTTCACGTCGTTTGAAGATGTTGGAAGCGTCTGAGTCTTCATGGTGCTCTGCGTGTCCTCCAACCTCGTTCTTTTCACGGACTAAAAAATCATCGGTCTCTTCTGAAGAGGATTATATCTTCGCGATATCACCTGAATATTGGATATTTGGGTCCCCGGATGATGCTGAGGGGGCGAGGATCTCAACGATAATGTCCACCCCACTTCCAGGAAGTGCGGCATATGCTAACGAGGCAACACGCGCTGGCTCACAGCTCAAGCTCACGGGAGACGATAATTTTTATGAGGTAGCGATGTCGGATGATGTGACGATAGCGGTCTACAGGCATGTTCTTGGGTTTATACTCTTGCACTGCTCGCTAAGGGCATTCGAATGATAGACAACGAACTGAAGACCCAAACTTTCTCATAATCTCGTGGATGGCCCTAACCAATAGTCCGACTTTGCAAAGACACCCCGAATCCCTAGTATCCCATGACATCCTCGGCCTTGAAATCGACCCAGACGACTGCGAAGCTACAGCCGATATTGAAATATGCGGGTCCTATTTTGCCTGCATAACGACAATCGCCTCAACGCATCACACCTCGACTCGTTTATGGCTCATAGATTGGAGGTCTGGCTTTATGCATTCGGTACGCCACTACGATCCGAGCGTCTTTCCCTCTGATGTTCAAATTTCGCCTCCATAAGGACTCTATTGCGATTGACTCCACGGCAATCGCCTTCCTCTCTGAGAACCTGCTCTTAACCTCGAACTTGGACAAGGGAACTCTGGATGTCTATTATGTCCCGCCATTGCACCTCTCTGTAGAGGGTAAAAAATACCCCACCGTGCCCAAGGTTTGTTCGTTTCATCTTCCTGGGCTCAATCAAAACATGCTCTTCGAAGAGATCAGCTTCCGCGCCTCCCCCAATTTTTTCTCCGGCCATCCTGAAGTCGCTCCCCTTGAGGGTACCTACCGGGAGTCTCTCGCAGACCCCACAAAAGCTATTATTGTGGTGACAATGATAGTTAGCGGTGATCATGCCAATACACAGGCATACGACGACGTAGGCTTCCAGATGGTCGTCCACCGACAAGGGCTACTCGATAATCTTCCCTCTGAATCGCTTCAGTCCGCGATGGCCTCGGCGGCTGCGTCGGTTTCGCATAACAAAGATACATCAGGACGAGGCTCACGTACCAAGCGTCATACAGCCAAGATCCCCTGGTCTACGTGGGGTCCACCAACCACGCGATGGTTTAATCTCGACCTTGAACACGGAGGGATATTACCATGTTTCACCTACGGCCAAAGATTTGCCCAACCATGTCGCACAGACGTTCTGAGCGAAGACGAAGATCCTAACGTGCGGAGGAACGACGCTGTAATCGGCCACCTCTATGATTTCAATCCGTGGACTTCGAAAATCCTCAAGCGACACTCAGCTGGGTTGTACATTCCACCCGGACTCGGATTTCGTTGCCATAATTTAACACCAGACCAATACACGGTAGTTCGACCCGAAACTGTTCATCCTTCGCATACTAAGAGCAGAAATCAAGCCCCAACACCTTCGGAAGCAAAGGAGAACCAATTCGCCACTTCAGGCGCTTTTGCGGCAACCATTGTTGGTCGTTTGCCCTACGTCGAGTTCAAGGTCATTGGCCATCCGAATGTCCACGAGCTCATCATTGACGATTCACGTGTGATTGGGTTGAAGGTGAACCTCATTGGCCCTTCGCCTTACTGGTGTCTCCGTTTATTGACCATGACTTCCTCAGATCTTTGACTTTGAGCAGTCGACTGGATCGCCTTATGTCACTCTTTGGACTCAAGTACATGGTCAGTCTGAGACTGCGTCATCATAGGTCAACATTTAGGTTTCGACCACTGGCGGTCATCGCCTATGACAATGTATTCTCATACAAACCAAGTAATCGATGATTGTCGACCTCATTTGGCTCCCATACTACTCATCTCTCACTTGAGCGCCATAAGCCTCAGGGCTTCGCCGCGTTTAAGTGGTTCTGTTACTTACCAAGCTATTGAACTTTAATACCAACGCTATGGGGATTCGTCCATCATCCCATTTTTCTCCTAGCAGGTAACGTGCGTTGGGTCGATTTTTAAGCAAACCAAGTGCGGGCACCACGGAGTGCTCATGTGAATGGTAGGTACAATTTTGATCTAGTCTATGATTTGAATACTAGTGACATATCCAGGCTTCTTTTCAGGAATTGATCGTTGATAGTACTCAGAAAGGCGACAACACCGTCGATTAATCTTCTCGAATTTCTACACATTTATCCTGCTCAAACGTTGAAAACATCAACCATGTGAGTCGTCTTCAGGTAGTCTTGCAGGAACAAGTAACCTTCGCTTTCTATGTAGTTAATGACTTTCCGGAGAATGACTTCATGATTGACTATCCACAGACACAATTAGAATGACGAGTTGGACACCATCATAGCCTATCTCTATCCGTATCGAAATTCCTGATTTTCAGGCAAGACATTATGTGCTCCCTATCGTGTATAAAGTACTAGTGACTTCGCCCTCAACAAGTTTTCATCCTCACCAAACTGTGCTCTTCTCCCTTCGCCGGCTTCCGCCCATGAACTTGTTCCGCCAGTTTATGCGATGGCTGGCCGCTGTTGTACCTCAGTGCAGGCAACAACGCTCTTCTATGGCTTCGGACATCGAGTCATCGATAATCCCTTCAACAACGGAAGCATCGGTAGTCTCCTTACCCTACACATGGCTTCTTCGTGGGCTAGAAAAACTTGGCCAATTGAAGACCCCGGTCGACGCATGTAAGCAGCTGATCATATCCCACATTTGGAGCGTACTGACGAGGGCATACAGCAATTTCTTGTCCAGATTCACCTTCAATTTATAGCCAGCCATCGTCCCTGACACTTGATCTGCTGCGTGGTCCCAAGATCGTCGTATCTAACACGTACAGAGAGTTCATTCTACATAACGGTGAAGCTTCTGCTTCGTTGGACATCATCACACAAGATGCCACCACTATTGCACCAGATTACCGCCCAGACCCCAAGGATCTCGCGAAGCGCTTCTTGCCTAAGGAATCGCCGGTCGTCATCGATATTCCAGAGGAGGCGCCTTGCACTGCCAATCGCGTCGACGCTCCTAACATCTATGCGTCATTCCTCACCTATCACACTCCATCGGCTCGTGACATAAAAACGGTTATAAAAAAGCCCAACTCCAAATGGACCACCTCATTTCTCCCTTTCTTTGGGGTTTCGTCAAAGCAAAGACCTCGATATGAGGTGGACTCACTAGGACCAAAAAATCTCGTCACTACTGCTGATCTTTCCCAACCGTCATATGTACCAGAGGCGATCTCAGATTTTGATGAACATATTGCAAACGGTGAGTTCATTCCAACACGGAGTCTGAATTTTGTGCGCTTATGCCCCCCAGCGTCTACCAGCGATTTCAACAAACCTCATTTCGTGCTTCCCTATCCTATACTTCAGCAAGATGCAAATCAACTTGACCTGGAAGCTTGTCTTCCTCATAGAATTACGGAGGTCTCTTCCGTCGACGCGAATGGGGATTTCTCTCTGATCCCTTCGCACGCTGAACCAGACCTACTTGCTTTCCAGAAAATTTTCTCTACATCGCCCACGGCAGTCCGCTGCAAAGGAGTGGATATCGACGTTGCTAATCCTGTCACGTGGGTAGATTGTGACGACGAGTCTACCACTGCATCACCAGTCTCAGATACCCCATCGTTGTTCGCCTCAGAGCCTGCTTCACCTACCACGGACCACTCGGATATTGACGTTGAGGTATCTGATTCGATGTCTTTTGGCGACAAACCGAAAATTAGTCTTGATGATCATACGACGAAAGTTGAACAACCACCTCTGGATCCCTCATCTCGTCGGGTCAGCCTCTACGGCGGTCTACCACGTCAGCGGTCCTCCGGCTCTCTTTCTCCAACAGTTGCACCGTTTCAGAATGAAGATCTGAACGCTGCTCGGAAGCACGCTGCCACAGTCGTTCGATTTCGGGCCTCATTTGCGTACACTCGACCAAACTCGACGAAGTATTTATCTGGACTTCGCCCTCTGGCTTTACCAACGCGACTAGCTCAACGGGAAAATCACGTATTTGTCTGCTCAACTGTACCCGAACCCGGGAATAACGTACAGGCCGCTCGGATCCCGCCCCCAAAAGAAATCAGAAGCAATGCGACCTCAAACGTCAGGCGAAAGTACAGTACTGGCCCACCTCCGTCGATCCCCCTTCCTCCGCTACCCACAACCACTGCGCAACAGACCCCTCCATCTGAAGAAAGTGGTAGCTTGACTTTGTTCGAGATGGTTACTAACTTGCGCGCATCTGTCCGACGTATTGAGGAGCTCAGAGAAACTCGACGACGATTGATCGAGGACATGGTCTAAGGATTCTGAATGCATCTGCTCCGCGACTTTTGCCTTAGCTTTTATTGTCGTTCCTTCGATCGTTCGGTTGGTCTATGTTTGATCTATTTTCTTTCTTTTCTCGTACTTTTATGTGAGTATTCCAGCTCAGTTTTATCATCTTACTCTTTTTTCATCTCAAATCCGGTCTCTCTGGATGACCAAATTTGATAGATATATATTATGTTCTTCTCGATTCCATGATTATGACATAGCACATATTGCATGAACCACTAATACGTTGAGTCTGCGATAGAATTGTCTCAGAGAAAAGCAATAATAATTAAAAGCCAACAACGGCAACCCCCACTGAAAAGTAACATTACTTCCATGGAGGTGTTCAATGACTATATTTGTGAATCAGACTTGTGTCACTGGGGCGCTACCCTACTGCAAACGATTAGATTCGGTGAGGAAGCTATCACATAAGCCATACCTTGTGGTGAAATACAACCCCAACAGCTGCATCGTAGCTGCCACTCTCAAACCTTAGCGTGTCTTGCAGCTGGACGATGCCTTGGCTGACCTTAAGTGCGTACTAACAATGAGGCCAGACAAGATTGTTGATGAAGGTGACGTTCGAAAGGGTGATTCCGGTATCACCCCAGGTTTTGGTGCTGAAGCTATCGTCCAAGGAGACGCCTACGGAATTTTGGACAACGACGCTGAACATAAGTATTCTGATTCGTACGATTCAAAAAACTGCAGTACTTCTGACTCCTGAACACCAATTGTAACACGAGCTGAGAACTACAACATGCTCAGGAATCAAGCCTAAAGACTTACCTCTCCATGATTCATTCTGTTCATAACCTTCACATGATTTAAAAGCACATCTTGCAGAGGCAGAGGAGTGCTTACACATGGTGACGTTCGCTCGAGCCATCAACACTCAAGGGTCCACAGGTCAACGTCGATGATGCACTATTACAGAGATGATTGGTATGATATGTTGAAGGTATAACATTACATGTCGAAGAAATGGGTACAGCTACAAATAAGATAAAGATACAGTAGTGTATACATATAGAGGCTTTTTTTTCTTTCTCAGTCCGAGTCAACCAGCTGGTCTTCACAATCTTCGTACTGGGTAACTCGTCAGTCAGTGGGAGGTTTCCGTTTCCTGCAATGATAGAGAACTAACCTCGTTCTTCCATTGTGTCATAACAGCTCGTGTATCCTCCATGAGCGTAAATCCCATATCATCC
>Ga0247741_1000788_pt1 | contig 17381 bp, 16 predicted proteins | sample UWRJL213509R2_FD_180945 | JGI IMG/M metagenome (GOLD analysis project Ga0247741, IMG submission 180945) | Plant litter microbial communities from Arlington Agricultural Research Station in Wisconsin, United States - UWRJ-L213-509R-2 | ecosystem: Environmental > Terrestrial > Plant litter >... | reverse complement strand
AGTGCTCATGTGCTTTTTTAACGTAAAGTCGGGTTCCTAACCGGCCAGTAGAAATTGCAATCATCTGTGTACTACGTTTCTTCGCATATTGGATAGAATTATGATCAGTAGTCAAAAAAAATTCTCGCTGGATACTTTGCATCTGCGTGTTTGGATGGCAAACGACCCCTGTCCCCAGATTAACATTCTAATAATAGGGGTCCTTAATTAGGCGACTTTTCTCTAGGCGGCTGTATCCGAAGGATTTGATAATGCGAAGGGTTCGATCGAAGCTAAGCGCTAAGCTTTCGTACTCAAATAATTTCAGGGTCTTCCGGAGACATAATGCATGTGTACGCGAACGACAGCTGTATCCTCTCCGCTCTCACCAATACCCTCAGTTGCCTTCTCGCGAGCTTGGTGACATTCTCAAGAAGTCGCTGCGTCCTGCAAGACGTTATTGAGCCAAAATGTCTCAGACCACCGAACCCGTTCGTAAAGTCCTCAGCGTACCTGGCTATAGCAGTACGTCCTTCACCATGCGTACAAGTGGTTGCTACTTTACAATAAGCTTATAGTCGGTTTATTCGTTGTGCATGGAATCGCTATGTTATCTACCACGCTCCGATTGGGGTACCGTTGGCGAAGGCGGCAACTCTACTGGGACGATTTTTGGGCGCTCGTCGCCTTGATATGCGACATTGTCATTGTGGTCGTAGTTCTTGTTGTATTTCTGGTTGATTTAAGTGCGTACATAATTTCTCCGTTTCCTGGTTGTTCTTATCGCTTCACAGGGCACCCGTCGCGTACCACAATGTCGTTCATATTTTGGAGCACTTACTTCTTCAGTCCGACTGAGATTTGGGCCACTCGCTTGTCCATTGCGGTCACAGTGGTGAGAATATTACCAGACGGACGGACACGTCTGATTTCCAAGGCGTCCTGCGGTGTGTTTGCTATCCTATGGTTCATCGTAATGGTCCAAAAGATTTTCATGTGCGGCACAACGGTCCCCGCATTTCCCATTTGTCGGTCAACTGTTACTCCCATCTTGACAATCATCAGTGAGTACGACCTTTCTATCTAGAGGCTCGAGTGTTCTTACCTACTCTAGCAAACACCATTGGTAGCCTATGGCTCATTTGTTGGCCAGCCTACATACTCCTCACGATGAGGTACAGGCTACACAAATTATCGCAGATCAGGCTACCGTCAACACACCATCGTCTATTGCTTGCATGCTTTTCCACCAGTCTCCTACTTCTAGCCGTCAACATTAGCCACGCCGTGTATTACTTCGTCTTTGACCCGATAAACCTCGCGATTACTGGCCATCTCGAAGTGTGTCTTCGTTCTGCACTTACCTTTCCCGGGGTATCCAAGAGCTGACTTCGACCCTCCAGGTTGCGTTCTCGTTGTTCCTCTGCAATCTGCTTGTTCTCGTTGCCTTCATATACCGTATTTTCAGCGACTCCCATGCCGGGTCGTCTTACGCTTCCGAAGTGCCTACACTCATCGACTCGCTTGACCAGGCTCATCCTCGTAACCCTGCTGAAGGATCAACCTCAAACCAAAGTTATATCCTGAACAAGTATCCAAGCTCGACACTTAACTTTGAAAAGAAGGAAATACTGCCGTGTGATACCGTCTCTGTATCCTCTAGGAGGCCTGCTCGTCCGATGGCGCCTATTGAATTTTATAGGTGACCGAGGGACGGCACCCAATCCTGGTTCATGGCTCTATTTCATCAAACCGCGAGTTCAGCTCCCGCTATCCCACCTCCGTAATCTTACTTACAAAGGCTCACCAAGTATATCTGTACACTATCCCGTGTTATTCTAGTCGCCGAATCCTATTCAATATTCGCTTTTAGTCATCATTTTTTTTTCTTTTGGAGTCGAGCATCTATGAACTAGATTTGTTTCGCAAGGCATTCCAAAATTGCATCTTCTTTTCCTCCTGCCGCCTTGACTCGAAAGACCCAGCGTGGGGCTTTTCCTCTAGGCGTCTCCTGGTGTATCCAAACTTGTTGTAATATTCGCTACACCTTCAAACAGACAGTCATCCGCTGGGCTCTGACAATCGAGGTCGATATGACGTCTCGATGCTGAGATCTACGGGTTGATCAAATGTGAACTGATAACGACATATATTCGAGAGACGAAGTGCCGTATACTAAGCTACAGCCCGCCCTGGGGTCCTATGCCCTTTACATCTTTCGATAGAAGAAGAATTATGTTGGTAACATTGCAAAAAACACTTTTGTTGGTACAAACGAAGATTTTACCAATATGCTGATTTCACATTCCTGGTACGGGTTTTCTGACAGACCTCCCCTGGAGCTCGCCGCTGGAAAACCTTGTTTTTATAAAGTTCAACTAATTGAATAAACGTTATTAGCAATAAGAAAGTAAAAAATGTATTTGACATACACTGTATACGCTTTTCATCATCTCCAAGAGGACCACTACTTCGCGGGCGCTTGAGAGGAGGTGTTGAAGTTTTCTTAACCAAAGTTTTTGACGGACACTTGTCTCCCGAGGTTGGGAAGAACACAGTTTCATCCTGCAGCTTCCTCCTCTTCGCACCGCGTGTATGTGGTGGTACGTACCTCAATGTTGCGCGGTTGCTCGTCCGGGTACCGTTGCGCCGATAGACTGACAGATAGCTCGACAGAAGCGCTATGTCACCTGTAGCAGTGACAAGGCATGCTATACGAAAATTGGATCATTAATTTGACTCAACCTCAGTAATAAAGAAACTCACCAGTTCCATCCGGCTTAAGCTCCATGATTCCACCTCTGGAGCGATTTTCAACGAAATCGCCGGCTTCCCCTATCCCACCCTTTGACGATCGTTTCCATGTGGCTCCGGTCATCTTGGGTGTCTCGTTGTTGATATTGGGGGTGAGGTCACTTGAAGGTGCTTCGTTGAGATTGCTTGTGGGATGTGAGCCTCCAGGCACCAAGGCCGCAGCAGATCCATTGGTATCGAGTCCTACGCGCTAATAGAATTCATCGATGGTTAGTCGAGTCTCTAAGGGTAGATCGTAAAGATGAAGATACTTACAAGAGTGAGGATCCAATGACCCAGTTCGTGGTCAATTGAGGTCTTGATAATTGCCATGAGAGCTAATTCCTCGTCGCTGCCCTCCTTTGCCGCGAAGAAGGCATTCACATAGTGCTCGTGAAGGCAGATGAATGGCCATAGGCCGTCCTGCCGAACATAGAGTCCATAATAGTTGGGTTTCCCTTTTTTAACTTCGGCGTCTCGAAGGATGATCAGGTTCGGAGGGTGACTTCGAAGAAGATCTTTGATTTCGGTGCCATGTTGAGAACCGGATGAGGTAACGCCTGTAGCCAAAGCACCCAAGGCGGTAATGACCGGCATATAACAAGCCAGATCGACTAGCTCGGCGAGGTGACCCCGCCAGAGATCCGCGAAACGTGAGTGAGAACGAGTCAAAGGGAAAGGGGTTTTTGGGACCTTCCCGGATCGAAAATCCTCATGTGTGGATGCGAATATGTCGCCTTTCGTAGATGAGGTCAACGCGAAAGTGAGAGCCATGTTTAAGAAGGAAAGAAAGAATGGACGGCTATTTAATGAGAGGTTCAAGAGTCTTATATTGTAGAGCAAATGTTTGGAGTTGTTGATGCATGTGAGGTCTCCGTGTTAGAAGACCCGAAGTATTCCCGTGTGGCGCACGGACTCGGGGTTGCCTGTTTTGGGAATTGATGTACGGCACCGAGTCGGCGCGTTGTCATTGCAGACCGTTGGCCGTGGAAATTTGAAAAAGAACAATGATGCAAGATTATAGTACTTACAGGTACTAAGCAGTCTCCTGAGGCCGTATGACAAGCTTCGACATCGATACATCACCCTTCTCCAGTCTATCGAACCCTGCTTGCACACCTTCCAATCCGCCTGGGAGCACCTCCACATTGTTCGGCTTCAACACGCCTCGTTCCAACCACCCCTTAAGGTGATCATGGTACAAGCTATCCACCAACTCTACATTATGCGGCATCCTTGGTGCCCCTAGAATATGTACTGCTTTTTTCCCGCCTTCCAGTTCGGATGCTGAGAGGATGGGGGCGAGGACTGTGCCGATTGTCCCTCCAGGGGCAAGGAGTTCAGCGCCGAGTTTTTGTGTGGTAGGGTAAGAAATGGAGTCAAAGACGGAGGTTATGGGTTCCGAGGTAGCTTGAGATATTTCAGCGAGGATTTGGGCGGAAGTGAGGTCACGGGAGAGGATGAGGTCTGCGCCGAGGGCTTTGATAGATTCTGCATTCTTGAGGGATGCGGTGGTGATGATCGGTGAGAATCCGGAAAGTTTAGCCAGCTGGATAGCTGTTAGGGCGAGAAGATGAGTATAGAGCCGATGTGAATGTGCAGTGTGAGACTGTGCTTACCGATCTGACCAACAGACGACGCCCCTCCGAAGATTACAATGGGTTTTCCTTTGTACTTACCCACTGTGTCCGGTGTTGTGGGCGCATCGATTTCCAGTCCGTACGGGTGTTTGTTGTATAACCCAATGTAAGCGCAGGTCAGAACGACCGGGATGGTGGAAGCTTGATCGTAGGATATGTTGGCTGGGATCTGGGCTTAGGCGCTCGTTAGATATATAAATAGTGTGACAGGGCACGGGAACTAAGTGGAGATACGTACTCGTGTAGTCATACACGCGAGCATAAGAGCGTATTGCTGGAATCCCGCTCTGTCTCTGATGTATTGACCATGTCCGAGGCTTCAAGATGCACGTAAGCGAATGTTGGGACCACGGAGTACTATATGCTGAGGGGAACTTGCTCTGCGAAACCACCGAGGCGAAGATTTAGTACTCACATTCGATCTCCCTTCTTGAATTCCTCAACTCCTTCTCCTACTTCGTCCACCTCCCCGGCAATATCGGTACCCAAAATGGACGGGTATATTTGTATATCAAAAGCACCACTCCGAATCTTAGAATCGACCGGATTGAGAGCGGCCGAATGGATCTTTATAATGATCTCGCCTGTGCCGGGCTTGTGCTTCGGGACATTTTGGATTTCGAGAGAACCGCCTTTCGAGGTGAGAAGGAGGGCTTTTTGGAGTTGGGGGTTCGTGGTAGACATACAGGTGGTTTTTTGCTGCGGAGAATTCTTAGGATTATGATGGTATTTATGTGGAATATCGGTGAGTAATCGATAACTGATCACATGCGCGTTCCATATGAACAGGTGATCGACTCGAGTTCATCATCAACGCCAAGGTTATATCGCAGTCTGTGCAGTAAGAAGTTATTCCTCGAATCAAATCCGCGGTATAGCTGTTCGCTGGGGCTATCATCAAGGAGTGAATGAAGAATAACGTTCTATTGAAAGACAAACGACATGAGGTGGTAAGCACCAACCAGCATTGTGGGTCGAAGACAGAAGTACGTCCGCATGATTTACCGCCGAAATACCTTGGCCTATGTCGCGTAGACTGGCGAGCCTTGCCCTATTGCTACTGCTGTCAAGCGACTGGAGATCGCGCAGGCCGACCCCGAGCACTAGAATAAGGCTATTCGCCCATAATTCGCAATGCAGATCCCAAGGACTATTGGGGTGCGAAGCCAAATAACGTCAGGGCTTGAGCACGTTGCAAGCACACGAGCATTTCTGGGGTTGACTTTCGGCCCGTCAGCCGGCTGATATGAGAAGCAAGGCTCGTGATTGGCTGAGCGCTCTTTTGGGTGGCAGTGCCATTATCAAATCTCTAAAAACAGATGTTCTTCTTTCGTCATTCGTCCACACTCCCACCGCAAAGGAATATTCCAACGACTCGGACAGACAGTCGGGTCTGGATTCAGTCGTACCTTCATGCAAAATCTCTAAAAAGGCCCTCCCCAATCTTTCTAACGACTTTTACGACCATGTCCGACTACGATACCCTCAGCTTCTCCTTCTTCAACTCGTCGGCATTTGCCAACCCCGCTCTCCTGCCAGAAAGATCGGACCAGTCCACACTGACATGGACGAATGTCACCATTGGACTCGCTTTTATCCTGTTTGACGTGGGCGTGTCCACCGTCTTTCGGTTGGGCATTGGCGTGTCGTTGTTAATCGCCGCGCTGAGGTGTATTGGGCAGCTGGCGGTGGTGGCGACGATGCTTCAGCAGGTGTTTGAGAATAAGAACCCATGGCTGGTAGCGTTGATTTCCTGTAAGTTGGCATTTGCTTTTCGTCGATTATGTGCTGACCTCCTGCGTAGTTATTTTAAACCTGCTTGGTACCTTTGAAACAGGTTTGTTCTCTGAACTGGCCGTTGGCGAGCAATACTGAAGCTGGGTGTAGTGGTCAACAAGTCACCGCGAAGATTTCAGTACATGGTGCGCTACTGTTTCCCTTCTTTTGCGGCTCACCGACCGAGATGCAGTTTCCAGCCGTGCTCATCGCTATGCTTGGTTCAACAATACCCATATCTATCCTAGGGGCAAAGTTTGCAATGTCCGTCGAGCCATTCTGGACACCTATCCAATACAGTACGTCAAGTGACTTTCTCGTTTATTTACCGGTCTGCATACACGTCTTAAGTTCATCATGTGCTGATTGACTCCTTTTAATAGTTCCTATCGTGGGCATGCTCTGCGGTGCGACAATATCAGGCATCGTCGTTGCTGTGAGCTACATTTTAAAAGAATTCCAGTCAGTCATTTCCTTCCTGCCGTCCTTCCAAACTTGGTTCCTGATAAACTACCTAACAGGGAGAATCGAGATAAAGTCGAGATTTACCTCGCCTTCGGCGCTACACGAGTTGAAGCATGTCGGCCTATCGCCGTACAGGCTCTCAAACTCGCTCTGACGCCACCGATTAACAATATGAGGTTCGTCTATTAAACCTTCCTGCATATCCTTTTCTTATCCTCCTCATAGCGTCCTAGGGATCATTTCCATCCCAGGCATGATGACCGGCGCAATCCTCGGCGGATCCTCCGTCCAACAAGCTGCACGTCTTCAAATGATCATAATGTTCATGATCACCGCCAGCACGACGCTCGCGTCCGTGTTCACCACTTTTGCTGCCATCACTGTAACCGTTGACCAGCAGCACCGCGTGAGGGGGGAACGCATAGAGAAGAACGGCGGGGGGATGTTTGGTGTATTGAAGGGAGGTATTGGGAAGGTGGGGGATGGGTTGGTGACGACCAAGGACAAGACGAGGAGTGGATGGAGTAGTGTGACAGGGAGTGTGAGGAGGAGAGTCTGGGGTGCCAGTGAGGAGGAAGGTTCGAAAACGGCTGATGAGAGGACAAGATTGTTGGTGTAAAAGCGCCTAATGCGCACATGGGATTTATCGAAGTGTATATCTTACAACTTTATTGAAATAGAAAAGAATTCAGAACGGAGTCTGTACGCCATACTCAACATTGCGATAATGGCATCTCACGAATTGGCCTAGTGAGGTTATCGCGTGCCGTTCGGTGCAGAGTGCTTCGGGAGTTTATCTTATCTTATCTTCCAGCGTCACTTGACGAGCCACATCGGCGCCATCTCTGATCCCTAGAGTCTCATGAAAGTGTCGTGCTCCGTGATCGAGACAGATATGGTGTCCTCTAAACTCGACCCTAGCGCTGACATCGAAGGTATTCTGTGTAATCTTGAGAATGTTCTCTCCGCAAGGCCATTCACCAGATCAGAGTCACACAGGTGCGTCACTCACTTCAATCTTGCACAGTTCCCTATTCTCATTGTAGATAACCTAGGTATGACACAGATCAGGTAGATATGCTTTACGGCCCATTGTCTTCGCAATTCTTATGGACGATTTCAATAGTGGACATTTTTCATCGAGAAATCCCGCAACATTATTACCCAGCTTGTCCGCCAACGAAATATGACGTGTGCAATCAATCGAATGCCACAGGAGATTCTGGAAACCGTGTTCGAACTTGTGAGAGGAGAAAATTATGATGACGACGACGACATAGGAGAGCATGGATACCCAGGCTTTACAGCAAAATCTCTCACATGGGTAGTCATCACCCACGTATGCCACTATTGGCGTGAATGCGCCATTGGGATGAAGCGACTATGGCGCCTCATAGAGATCGATGAGGACTCCCAACCATGGCGCATATCGGCCGCCATGACATTCCTAGAGCGGTCAAACCCACTTCATATAACATTCCGTCACGAACTCTACATACCTCAGGCCGATGGTGAGGCCGAATTCAACGATCTCTACGCAAGCCTGGACGAAAATCGCGACAGGATTGCAGGGATCTTCTTATATGCGGTTTTCATGAGACCGCATGGGCGCTTCTCCAAGAGGACTTGCCAAATCTCGTCGAAGTATCGCTCGATCACTACTCCATTCGCCGTTACGGTAGTATCTCGGAGAGGCAAAAGGGACTCAAACCTTTGCCCAGTGGCCGTTCCTCGTCCGTCAGGAAACTTAGACTCTGGGATTTCGCCTTTACTTATAACCTGTTTCCTAACGTTACTCATCTCCGTCTAATGAATCCCGACACATCCCAGTTCCCCGACAGCGACTGGAACCTCTCAATACTATCATCGCTTTCAAACACCTTAGAGGCCCTGCGGTTATATCATGAAGCTGAGGACCGCGAGGGATCCGGTTTTATTGTGCGTTCGGAAAAAGATCAAATCCATTTGCCACATCTCCAACACGTAGAGACGATGGGGGTTGGGGTGTACGGCGCGGAACGCAGCATGGCGTTTCTTCAATCACTTTCTTTACCTTCCACGGTGTCTATTTCATGGAGGACTGACTTGGACTTCATGAACGACGAGGGGACAAAGAGCCTCCGATTTCCCTCACCGCAATATTGTGACCGCGTCCAAAATATAGCCATCTCTCTTGTTCGAGCCGGTTACTCTCTTATGGAAGGAAACACAGTGTTCGGGTCTTCGACGATCATGACCGACTCGCGCATGATACGTCTGCTATGCATTGGCCTTCCCAATGTTGCATCGATCTCTCTCCCATCCTCGTTCTTACAAGTTAACGATGGGCGGGCGCACTCCCATCTTACAAAGCTCGTAGAAGACCTGGTACAGTACCAAGGCGAGGATGATTCGGACCCCGTCTTCTGTCCCGCTCTCTCCCAGTTACACGTATACACTGGGGTCTCCGAATCCAATGTTTTGGGCTTAGTTCAGCGGGGGAAAATTGCACAGGAGCTTATCGACAGGAACGTCGCTCCCATCAAACTCCTATCCGACCATTCAATGGAATTCCGCCGAGATATTTTGGACAGAAGTTATGTGGTACATTTCCATCATGGGCATCTAGCCACACACGAAGGCAAATCCTGGTAGACGTTGCAAGTGGAACCCAAATTCAAGCACGATGCCACACCTATGAATAGGTAGATTCTGGTCAATGAATTTAGTTCGCAACATTGGTCTATTGGCACAAAATAGTTAAGCAATCGACCTTTTCCGTTTGAATAATGACCTGCAAATTGAAGACAATCTAAGGATTTTTTGGTCAGGGAATTCACTGATCAATCCCTTCTTTCATTCACATTCATTCATGGGCGTTACCAAAATCTACATGTCTTCACTGATCATGACACGCTCAGGCTATGTCTCGTCTAGTGTGCTTTGTACCTCCACCTCCAGATCTCCCATTCCGGGCCACCCACGAGTTCCATGTGGAAGGTATTCTATTTTAAGACCTTTGAACGGTGGTACAACAAAATCACCTGCATGGCAGGTCCCCATTGGTTTTTATTAACCTCATTGTCCCGGAATATTCAGTGACTTTATTTAATTCAAGGACCGAGACCAGACTGTGGATAGGTTTCTTATGAACTTGTCCAGCGGTATTGAGTTATAATCATATCGTCAAATGTTTGCGAGTATACCTAATCTTAGAGTGGCGAGCGAAAAGAATGCACGAGGGTGTTTCTCGTGAATTACCCCGTCAATTTTGCTCCATTAAAATACCAGCTAGAGATACATAGCGTTAGAGAATATGTACGAAGAAATTATGTAAGAAAATAAAAAACTGAGCTTAGAAAGTGCGAATTACTAGGGCTGGAGTTTTTGGAATTTTTAAATAATGGTCGGATCGTCACGAATTTTCAATGAATCAGAGTCCTAGATAACATGACCACGCTACATTTTAGATCGTAAATAAATATGTAGTCGTTATTGCGAAATGCAGCATTGAAGTCGGCCATTTTCAGGGTTTTGATGGGAAAATGGCCCAAAAATGGCGAAAATAGGCAACTTGAGCGTCTTAAATCCCAAACAGCTGTATATTTATTTACGATCTAAACTGGTGTGTGATCAGGTTATCCAGGACTCTGATTCCTGAAATTTCGTGACGATCCGACTATTATTTAAAAATTCCAAAGACTCCAGCCCTGGTAATTTCCACTTTCTAAGCTCAGTTTTTTATTTTCTTGCGTAATTTCTTCGTACATATTCTCTAACGCTATGTATCTCTAGCTGGTATTTTAATTGAGCAAAATTGACGGGGTAATTCACGAGAAACACCCTCGTACATTCTTTTCGCTTGCCACTGTAAGTATTAGGCTCTAAGCCTGAGTGTGTATTCCTTCCAAAGAAGCCACAGTGGGTGTTTCAAGTTCAGTATCCACGGCTTGTTATTAATTGCAGAGAGTTTGGGGATTGGAAACTACTGCGTAAACTCCGTATAAAAATCTCGGTACCCTATATCACCAGGCGCAGTGCTCAATACCTGGGGCTAAGTATTAAGCAACTATGTAACCAATTCAGCTAAAGGCTTCTTTGATATCTGGTGATAGCTACCAAAGATCTTTTGTGAGATTTCTTTGTTCAGGAAATGATTACAAAGCAAGTATGAAAGGAAAGCTCTCCACTTTCTCCAAACTTGCTCGATATTCTGCCACCGGTGATGAGATAATATTTAGCTGTATCCTATTACATGGCTTTAAGATAGGTGGGCGTAGATGTTGAGCCCAAAAAGTTTTGATTGTGATGTGATTTTTTGGATTCCAAAAAAGCATTCTTGAGCCTACTTGTAGTGTGACCAATGTGACCCCTCTGTTACGAACGCATTGGTAGGCTGTACCTCGAGTCGCGCTCTGTGATTGAGACGGAAATGTCGACCTCTGAGCCTGATCCTAGTGCTGTCGAAGGCGTTCTGTGTCATCTTGAAAGTGTTCTCTACGCAAGGTCACTTACCAGATCAGAGTCATACGCGTGCGTCGCTTGCTCCAATCTTGCATGGCCCCCATTTTTATTGCAGATATTCTAGATATGACATAGATCAGGTAGGTCTGCTTTACGACTCATCGTCTTCACAATTCTTATGGACGATTTTGATAGTGGACGTTTCTCATCGAGAAATCCCGCAACATTACTACCCAGCTTATCCGTCAACGAAATATGACGTGTGCAATCAATTGAATGCCACAGGAGATTCTGGAAACCGTGTTCGAACTTGTAAGAGGAGAAGATTATGACGACGACGACGACATAGGAGAAAGGGGATACAGAGGCTTCATAGCAAAATCTCTCACATGGGTAGCCATCACCCATGTATGCCACTATTGGCGTGAATGCGCCATTGGGATGAAGTGACTATGGCGCCTCATAGAGGTCGATGAGGACTCCCAATCATGGCGCATATCGGCCGCCATGACATTCCTAGAGCGGTCAAACCCACTTCATATAACATTCCGTCACAATGTCTACGTACCTCAGGCCAATGGCGAGGCCGCATTCAACGATCTTTACACAAGCCTGGACGAAAATCGCGACAGGATTGCACGGATCTTCTTATATGCCGGTTTTCATGAGACCGCATGGGCACTTCTCCATGAGGACTTGCCAAATCTCATCGAAGTATCACTCAATCACTATACCGACTCCATACGCCGTTACGGTAGTATCTCGGAGAGACAAAAGGGACTCAAACCTTTGCTCAGTGGCCGTTCCTCGTCCGTCAGGAAACTTAGACTCTGGGATTTTGCCTTCACTTATAACCTCTTTCCTAATGTCACCTATCTCCATCTAACGAATGGCGACACATCCCAGTTCCCCGACAGCGACTGGAACCTCCGAATACTATCATCGCTTTCAAACACCTTAGAGGCCCTGCGGTTATATCATAAAGCTGAAGTCCGCGAGGGTTCTGGTTTTATTCTGCGCTCGGCAACAGATCGAATCCATTTGCCCCACCTCATACATGTAGATGTGATGGGGAGCGAGAGATACGGCGCAGAACGCAGCATAGCTTTCCTTCACTCACTTTCTTTACCTTCCACGGTGTCTATTTTATGGAGGACTGACTGGGACCTCATGAATGACGAGGAGACAAAGAGCCTCCAATTTTCCCCACCGGAATATTGTAACCGTGTCGAAAATATAGCCATCTCTCTCGTTCGAGCCGGTTACTCTCTCATGGAAGGAAGCACAGTGTTGGGGTCTTCGACGACCATGACCAACTCGTGCATGATACGTCGGCTGTGCATTGGCCTCCCCAACGTCACATCGATCTCTCTCCCACCCACGTTCCTGCAAGTTGAAGACGGGGAGGCGCACTCGCGTCTCGCACAGCTCGTCATAGACCTGGCAAATTACCAAGTTGTCGATGATTCGGACCCCATCTTCTGTCCTGCTCTCTCCCAGTTAGACGTCTACACTGGCGTCTCCAAATCCAATGTTCTGAGCTTGGTTCAGCAGCGGAAAATTACACAGGACCTTATCGAAAGGAATGTCGCTCCCTTTAAACTCCTATCCGACCATTCAATGCAGTTCCACCGAGATCTCTTGGACAGAAGTTATGTGGTACATTTCCATCATGGGTATCTAGCCACACACGAAGGCAAATCCTGGTAGACGTTGCAAGTGGAACCCAAATTCAAGTACGATGCCAGACCTATGAATAGGTAGATTCTGGTCAATGAATTTAGTTCGCAACATTGGTCTATTGGCACAAAATAGTTAAGCAATCTACCTTTTCTGTTTGAATAATGACCTGCAACTTGAAGACAATCTAAGGATTTTTTGGTCAGGGAATTCACTGATCAATCCCTTCTTTCATTCACATTCATTTATGGGCGTTACCAAAATCTACATGTCTTCACTGATCACAACACGCTCTATATCTCGTCTAGTGTGATTTTGTACCTCCAACTCCAGATCTCCCATTCCGGACCACCCACGAGTTTCATGTGAAAGGTATTCTGTTTTAAGACCCTTGAACAATGGTACAACAAAATCACCTGCATGGCAGATCCCCATTGGTTTTTGTTAACCTCATTGTCCCGGAATATTCAGTGACTTTATTTAGTTCAAGGACCTTGACCAGAATGGAGATAGCTCTCTTATAAACTTGTCCAACAGTATTGAGTTATAATCATATCGGCCAAATGTTTGCAAGTATACCTCATCTTGAGTATTAGGCTCTAAGTGTGTATCCCTTTCAGAGAAGCCACAGTGGGAGTTTCAAGTTCAGCATCTACTGCTTGTTAGTAATTGCAGAGATTTTGGGAATTAGAAACTGCAGCGTACACTCTTAACTCAAAAAAATCATTACTATTTGTAGTCCTGTGAGTCCCGTCAGTCTTTTGTATAAAAATCTCGGTACCCCATACACTAGGCGCAGTGCTCAATACCTGAGGCTAAGTATTAAGCAACTGTGTAACCAATTCAGCTAAAGGCTTCTTTGATATCTGGCGATAGCTACCAAAGATCTTTTGTGAGATTTCTTTGTTCAGGAAATGATTATAAAGCGAGTATGAAAGAAAGCTCTATACTTTCTTCAAACTTGCTCGATATTCTGCCACTGGTAATGAAATAATATTTAGCTGTATCCTATTACATGGCTTTAAGATAGGTGGCGGTAGATATTGAGCCCCGCGCGTAGTGATAGTTTTTCAAGCCCAAAAGTTTTGATTGTGATGTGATTTTTTGGATTCCGAAAATGCAGCCTAGTGTGACCGATGTGACCCCTCTGTTACGAACGACAATGGTGAGCCAAGGGGTATCCAACACCCAAAAAAAAGACACGATCTTGTTTTCGGCATTAAATCTGGCTGGGAAATCGATTTTTACACCTCCGAGGTTTTTCCTGTCAGCAGTTACTCAGTTACCATATAAGGAAATTTGGGGGGAGGGAGGGGTCCAAAATCTCAGAAATTTTTTCGAAAAGTGTTCAGAACGATGAGATATGTGCAGAAAATTTGTCAGAAATGGGGGTCGAAAAATTTCTCAGTTTTCAGTAATCTGGCTCTAACTTTTCACCTAAGGATGCTGTCCGTAAACGGAGTTCAGAATTCGATTTCCCAACCCATTTTACATCCAAAAAGGGGATCGTGTCTTTTATTGGCGTCCTGGATACCCCTTGTGGTGAGCTGTGCCTCGAGTCGCGCTCTGTGATTGAGACGGAAATGTCGACCTCTGAGGTTGATCCTAGTGCTATCGAAGGCGTTCTGTGTCATCTTGAAAGTGTTCTCTCCGCAAGTTCACTTACTAGATCAGAGTCATACGCGTGCGTCGCTTGCTCCAATCTTGCGTAGCTCCCCATTTTTATTGCAGATATTCTAGATATGACGTAGATCAGGTAGGTCTGCTTTACGACTCATCGTCTTTGCAATTCTTATGGACCGTTTCAATAGTGGACATTTCTCATCAAGAAAGCCCGCAACATTACTACCCAGCTTGCCCGCCAACGAAATATGATGTGTGCAATCAATCGAATGCCACAGGAGATTCTGGAAACCGTGTTCGAACTTGTGAGGGGAGAAGATTATGGCGACGACGACGACGACATAGAAGAGCATGGATACCGAGGCTTTACAGCAAAATCTCTTATATGGGTAGCCGTCACTCACGTATGCCACTATTGGCGTGAATGCGCCATTGGGATGAAGCGACTGTGGAGCCTCGTAGAGGTCGATGAGGACTTCCGGCCATGGCACGTATTGGCCGCCATGACGTTCCTAGAGCGGTCAAATCCACTTCATATAACATTTCGTCACGATGTCTGCGTACCTCAGGCCGACGGTGAGGCCGCATTCAACGATCTCTACGCAAGCCTGGACGAAAATCGCGACAGGATTGCAGGGATCTTCTTATATGGGGATTTTCATGAGACTGCATGGGTGCTTCTCCAAGAGGACTTACCAAATCTCGTCGAAGTATCGCTTGATCACCGTGTTGACTCCGTACGCCGTTACGGTAGTATTTCGGAGAGGCAAAAGGGACTCAAACCTTTGCTCAGTGGTCGTTCTTCGTCCGTCAGGAAACTTAGACTCTGGAATTTCGCCTTCACCGACAACCTATTTCCCAACGTTACCCATCTCCGTCTAACGAATGGCGACACATCCCTGTTCCCCGACAACGACTGGAACCTCCCAATACTATCGTCGCTTTCAAACACCTTAGAGGCCCTGCGGTTATATCATGAAATTGAAGGGCGCAGGGGTTCCGGTTTGATTCTGCGTTCCGCAAAAGATCAAATTCATTTGCCGCACCTCAAACATGTAGAGGTAATGGGGGCCAGCGGATACGGCCTATACGGCGTGGAACGTTGCATGGCTCTTCTTCAATCACTTTCTTTGCCTCCCTCGTTGTCTATTTTATGGAGTACCAAATGTGACGACATATACGACGAGGGGACAAGGAGCCTTCAATTTCCCCCACCGGAATATTGTGACAGCGTCGAAAATATAGCCATCTCTCTCGTTCGAGCCGGTTACTCTCTTATGGAAGGAAACACAGTGTTTGGGTCTTCGACGACTATGACTGACTCGGGCATGATACGTTGGCTGTGCATTGGCCTCCCCAACGTCACATCAATCTCGCTCCCATCCTCGTTCCTGCAAGTTGGTCATGGGAAGGCGCCCTCCCATTTTACACGTCTCATCCAAGACCTGGTATGTTACCAAGTCGACGATGATTCGGACCCCATCTTCTGTCCCGCTCTCTCCCAGTTACACGTCTACACTGGCGTCTCCGAATCCAATGTTCTGGGCTTGGTTCAGCCGGGGGACATTACACAGGAGCTTATCGAAAGGAACGTCGCTCCCTTTAAACTCCTATCCGACCATTCAATGGAATTCCGCCGAGATATTTTGGACAGAAGTTATGTGGTACACTTTCATCATGGGCATCTAACGCCACATGAAGGGGAATACTGGTAGACGTTGCAAGTGGAACTCGAATTCAAGTACGGCGGCCGACGAATGAATAGCTAGACTGAGGATTTTTGGTCGCGGCATTCGTTGATCAATTGTTTCTTTCATCCCAATTCATTCATGGGCGTTCCCAAAATCTACATATTTTCACTGATCACGACGCGCTGTGGCTCGGTTCGCCAAAGAATTCTTCCTCGTCTACTTTTGCTTTTATACCTCCACCTCCAAATCCCCCATTCCGGACCACCCACGATTTGCAAGTGGAAGGTATTTCTCTATTTTAAGACCCTTGAACGATAGTACAACAAAATCACCGGCGCGGCAGGTCCTCATTCGCTTTGCGCTTTGTTTACCTCATCGTCGCGAAATATTCAATGAGTTGATATATTTAATTCAAGACAAACGGATCGAGACAAGAATGGGTATAGCTTCTTATAAGCTTGTCCAACGGTATTGAGTTATAATCATAGGTCAAATGTTTGCGAGCACATCAGCAAACCAGATTCGCCAAATACTGCTTATTAACTCTCGCTTAGCACTCGCTTAGCACTTTTTAGCATCGTTTAGCATTTCGGGTTTCCTGATGCATACCTCATCTTAAGTATTGAATATGTGCCGCTTTCAGAAAGCGCCGAGACATCTACCGTGGGACTTTCAGGAGTTAATTTCAGCGTCTCGCGGCTCGTCAGTGACCAACCCCTCTCTGTTACGAACGGTATACCTGATTCCTTGAGTCGTGCTACGTTACTGAGACTGAAATGTCGGCCTCTGAGCTCGACTCTAGTGCCGTCGGAGGCGTTCTGTGTCATCTTGAAAATGTCCTTTCCGCAAGGACTTTTACCAGAGGGTATGTCACTTGCTTCAATCTTGCGTGGATCCCCATTCTCATTGCAGATATCCTAGATATGACATAGGTCAGGTATGTCTGTTTCACGGCTCATCGTCTTCGCAAATCTTATGGGCGATTTCAATAGTGGACAACTCTCGTTGAGAAATCCCGCAAAATTACCACCCAGCTTCTCCATCAACGCGGAATCAACAGAATGCCACAAGATATTTTGGAAATTGTGTTTGAACTTGTGAGGGGAGAACGTCATGACTATGTCCTCTCTCCACACCGATCCGAACACCCTCTTTCATGGTTAATTATCACCCATGTATGCCACTGTTGGCGTGAATGCGCCATCGGGATGAAGCGACTTTGGCGCCTCATAGAGATCGGTCCGGGCTACAAATATTGGCAATTAGTGGCCGCCATGACATTCCTTGAGCG
>Ga0247741_1000786_pt1 | contig 17387 bp, 14 predicted proteins | sample UWRJL213509R2_FD_180945 | JGI IMG/M metagenome (GOLD analysis project Ga0247741, IMG submission 180945) | Plant litter microbial communities from Arlington Agricultural Research Station in Wisconsin, United States - UWRJ-L213-509R-2 | ecosystem: Environmental > Terrestrial > Plant litter >... | reverse complement strand
CAGGCTCAGGCGTCTCTGCACGCCAACTCGCAAAGAAGAGATCAAATAAATCCACTGACTCTGAGCCCGACGAGACAGGGAAGACTACTTCACTCCAAAGTGCACAGGAGCAGGTTCGTACTGGTAACTCAACGCAACGTCTGAGGTCCCATTCCACAGACAAATCAACTGGTGCGCCAGAGACACATCATTTTCCTTGACTTATCTCATCGATATGCCTCAGAGGGAGGGGAGGGGCCCAACTTTCCAGAACTCGACATCACTTTGAAAACATCGCGTATGTTACGGCGCTGGGCATCACCATCGACCATTGAAGAAGAACCTGACGACTCCGAGTGTGCTCCATATACTAGAACAGGGGAATGGGGTCGCTTTTCGATGCAAGTTGGCCAAAAGGTGTTGGATGCGACAACGAGGAGCAAAGCCCTAGTGAGTTTTCTTCAAACCTATCATATATCACATACTCTGACCAGGCCTTTCCTCTTTTCCTCCTCTAGCTCCTGGTCTCTGGCCTTGCCGTTCTTCATTCGATTCTTGGTATTGGCGGGAATGAAGGTCCTGGCGACAAATCTAGTGAGCCCGAGGAAGCCGGACCACCAATCGACTGGATTGATGGCGTTGCCATTCTTATTGCTCTCTCCGTTCTCGTACGCATTCTTTTGTCTCCTCTTCCGTTACAGACACTATTGACTCTTCCATATATTGTAGAAAAATAACAGGCAACGTACGCTCGCAGATGATGACGGCGACCAGCAAGGAGTCCAAGTGGTTCGAGACGACGTACAGAAAACCGTCCAGGTTAAAGTACGCTCCTGTTCAGCTCTCACCGAATTGCCTCCTAATTCCGAATAGAAACTCATTGTAGGCGACATTATTCTAATTGAACCAGGCGACATCATTCCATGCGATGGCATCCTCATCGCTGGTCAAGGCGTCAAATGCGATGAGTCCGGCCATGCTGGCAAAACCATTCCAGCCATGAAGAAGACCTACAACCTCGCCAGGCTGCATCCCGATTGCTTCATGGTTGCCGGATCTCGGGTCGTTGAAGGTACAGGTCGATACCTTGTCGTTGCCGCTCCAGAGTCTACAGCAACAGCTGCTAGTCGTAAGATCTCGACGAGTATGTGCTGTCTATAATACTTCCTTTTAAATATTGACTGATCTATCTCATAGATACATCTTTAGGAGGTCTGGCCCGTAAGGGAGCATCCATGTTGAAGCCTGATGATCTGGCCGAACTCATTGTAAATATCGGTTCTGTTGCTGCTTGGACTCATTTCACTGCGTCCAGCATCCGATATCTCTTATTGGTAGGAACTGGGGGGCCTGCGCGGTATGTATTTTGTGGCGAATCACTCTGGTGTTCCGAGTAGGCTATAACTAAAATGCCTAATAGGACCGCACCACAAAATCACATCGTGTTGGTGGTCTTCCTTACTGTGGCAGTCACCATGGTAGCCGCTGTTCGTCCTGTAGAAGGTATGTTTGAATTTCTTCCGTCAGATCTTGATGCCCAAACTTTCCTTCAAAGCACCCAAAAAGAAGAAAAAGTCCGGGTATCCTCCTCTCAGCTTCATTTTTAACGATCACAGCTCCCATACCAACATCCACGGTTCATACAATGCGAGAAACAGGCACATGACAAACTCAAATAATGACAGTTCAGCGCGATACAGTAAGCAAGAGCGTCATAAACGACTTTAAGAGTTTATTAACCATTTCAACTGGGCGTAGGTGCTACAGGACCTCTTCCTATCGTCGATCGACTTCAAGATCGGCGACCATTTATTCAGCCCACCTACGGTACGACCCTCTGGAATTCGTGTTGTGTTGTCTGATAATAACGACATGGATGCAGCCTCACACTATTCAACCTCACCGGAGCTCCAGCACGAGCATCTTGCGCCAATCTCTCAATACGCCGTTCCCTTCCAAACTAACCCACCTATTTCGCGTCACTCTTTCGGATCACAATCTCCTCATCCTCCATCTGCGCACGACCCTATATATTATCCAACTACACCTATAATCGCATCTTACCCGATTCCCCCGGAAGGTATCCTCCCTCGTTCAGTGTCGCTCTAGCTACATTCGAGCCCCTCCGAACAACGCATGCCCTCCAGCAAGCCCCTCAATCTGCTATGATAGAGATGTTGTGTGAATAACTTCGAAATTCTTACATGTAAATTATAGGACAGACATTCAGCGACTCACCCACAGTAATTGATTCGTCGTAACTTAGTCTCCATAGGAAAATGCTCTATATGTATTTCTGTATTCTACCTTCGTATCGTGTCGTTTAGCACACTGGACTCCTCGGTTTCAAATTCTGGCATTCGTCCTGAAAACCCGTCCACGAACGTACAAAACCAGCTCTCTACCGTTTTCACCAATTCTTTCCTTTGCTTTGTTCACCTAACTCTCCGTGACGGTGTCGTCACAAGAGCTCTCGACTACAACACATTCTTCCGGACTCTCCAAAGTATTGGGCTAACTAATATGTTCAACATACCCGCATTCACGAAGTGTCCAGGCCTTTCTCCATCAATATCGTCTCCAAAATAAGCTGCCATTTGCTTTTGATAAAGACAAAGCAAGTATGTCGGAGGATGCGGAGGATCCATGTGGATCCATGAACATTGCCACCAACCGGGACCTGGGAGAAGAAGTCGTAAATACGAATGTGATTGAGTTGACAGATGCATCAGGAGCGCCACTTGTATTGACAGCCAATGTATATATGAGGCGGTAGACACCGTCCATATCGGGACTTATCAACTAATGTTCGCCTTCCTAGATAAAGGACTTAACTTCGCTAGTACCACCATGAGATTCAGGACTGCAATGCGCAAAGCAGGAGTTGTCTTAGTTGATTTGAGATAACTTATGGACTCCTTCGTCTCATCATCTCGGTTTCGCTGCTCGTACGCTTCAATGACAAGCATTCCACCGTCCCCTACACTCCCTACCGTTCATTCTGGACCAGGCTCTGGCGTCTCTGCACGCCAGGACGCAAAGAAGAGAACAATCAAATCAGGTGGGCCCGACGAGACGGGGATGACCACCTCGTTCCGATTTGCGCGCGAGCAGCTTCGTACTGGTACCGCAGCGGCCGCGGATTGTCAGAGGTCCCTGTCCCCAAGCAGACCAAATGGCGCACCAGGGACACATCCAGAGGGAGGGGGAGTATTTGACTCTCCAGACTTGATATGGCTTTGCGAACGTCGCAAATACCAGGGCACTGGGCACCGTCATCGACCATCAAAGAAGACGATGAGGACTCCAACCGTGCTGCTTATACCATAACCAAGGAACTGGCCCGTTCGTCAATGCAAGTTGGCCAAAGGTTGCTGGATGCAACAATGAGAAATAAAACCCTTATAAGTTTTCTTTCGACCTATCGCACCTCACACTCCGACTAGACGTTTCCACATGGACTCCTCCAGCTCCTGGTCACTAGCCTTGCCCATCATCTTGCGCATTGTCCTGTTAGCACCAATGCAGGTGGCTTTCCAGCCTGAACAGTTTCCTGAAGGTTCGAGTGATACAGTTGGAACTTGTAATGAGGTTCATAACCAGTATAGAGGAGTCAAGGACGAAGACCTGAATGAAGTGACGCGGTCTCATGATTAATCGCGCGAAGGTTGTGAGAGAAGATGAGACGCACCACCAGAGTGCATATAACCTTCGTGCGAGCAATTCCACAGGTATGTCTTTATTGTACATTAGCAAACGTCTCTGCGCCGCCGTCCTTGCAAAGGGGAAGAACCTCCCAAAGGCTGCAGGTCCGATGTTGTCCAGACAGCCTTGCAACCACCTATATGACTTTTCCATTGATATGGATAGAGGCACGTCAATGACCTTGTACCCCCTTGTGCGTCGAGTGAAGCCCGTGAACTTTGCACGCGAACATTGAGAAGGATGTGCTGCGAATGTTGTAGCATACCATTGGCCCATTTCTAGTTCCACTTTAGGATGCGGATGTCGCTCCATAAGCTCAGCAAACAGAGGCGATTTCCCTGACTGAAAATGTGGGTGTGCCTGGCGTCGATTGACTCCGTGTATCACATAAATTTCCTTGGATTTGAGGGTGACTGCGTCTTGATATACGCGAAGACCAGGAGAACAAGTTCTAGGAGTAAACACGACACAGGCGCCAGAAGGTTTCGTTCACTGGCCTCTTCTGCAAGTACCTGTGGGGTGTTTGCGTTCATCCCCGCTTTGGCCCTGTTATCCGTACGTCAGCCATTGCCTTTGATGATGCATCCGGATCCATGGCAAGACATGGCGGATACAGCTAGAAACAGTGCCTGGTTGCATCACAATTCAAGTATATTTCAGCGGGCAATCGATATTAACCTACTTTGATGAGAGAGTTGAAGACGCTGGCGCTGGTGCCTGCTGCTGCTCGCTGCTGTCGCACTCACAGCCGACAGCAGGGGTCACGTGGTAGAGCAAGGCAACTGGCACAGCCGCACTGTGGCTTCCCCCCATTCTCCGCGTCCACCCTTTTGATTTACTTATATAAAAGTGGGAGTGGGCATTCCATGCTAACCAAGCCTTTGTTTGTACATGATGTGATCTAACGCCGTCCTGCCAAAGTTATTTGGAAATCTGCCGGTACATTTTTAGGCCGCCACACGGCCTACTGCGGCGAGATTTATTGGCAAATCATTATTTTTAACGCGAATCTACAAAACATTGAGTTTTGTTTTCGTACTTTCCGAGAGGAAGGGTAAAATAATTTATGAAACCTAGCTTAAAAGTCCGAATACTAAAAAACAAATCTCAACGTTTTGTGCGAATGAACGAGAAACACGTCCTCGCCAAATTTCAGAGCTCTACGGTCAATGGTTGTGCTCAAATATGTACCGCAAGAATGTCAGTAATTGATCACAAACACGATTGTCACATGTGTGACGCGACGCGCAGAAGCGCGCAGATTAGTTTCTCGAGGGAGTTGGCCCACAAATAAGGTATCCTGTACGCTCCAGAAAGACTAATACCATTAAAATTTACCACACTAGGCTGTCTCTGGTGTAAATACCCTTGAAACTCACTGATGTAGCAGTAGAGTCGGTCAAAGCAGCAGGCTGAGGCTGAACCCCAGAACATCCAAGTCAAACGCTATCAAGACTATGTTTTGGATCCTGGGTGACACTTGCCTCACCCTCTTACCTTCCTCAATCTCAAATTTGTGCCCATTGCGGATAAGTGGGAGGCAATGCCGGGAAGAAGCAGATATCATGGATGATATCTGAACCTGCAGTGATAACCCTCATGTTCCATATTCCCCTATTATTCTTATCTATATTTACCCATGATCCCTCTATAAATTATACATCATCTTTTCGAGCTCTCTAGAGCATAAAATAGGCTGATATTTGGAGAGTACCAACGAAGCAACAATGGGCGCGCTTTTGGGTGGCTGTGTGCTTACTAATATTGCCATCACTCACAGTAAATGCCCACTCCCAATAAAAGGACATCCAACACCACCATGAGGTTTCAGGACATCGGGGCTGCAAAGCGCAAGAGTTGTCTCAGTGATAGCTTATGGACTCCTTCGTCTCGTCTCAATTTCCCCACTCTTGTGCTTCATCGTCGAGAATTCCACCGTCTCCCCCACTCCCTACCGTTCATTCTGAACATCTGCGTACCACCTCCCGCCTGGGCAACGCAAACCCCAGACGAGGTGCAACTCTCCCATCACACCTGTTAGGAACAGGCTCAGGCGTCTCTACACGCCAGCACGCAAAGAAGAGATCAAATAAATCCACTGACTCTGAGCCCGACGAGACAGGGAAGACTATTTCACTCCAAAGCGCACAGGAGCAACTTCGTACTGGTACCGCAACACAACATCTGAGGTTCCAGTCCACAGACAAATCAACTGGTGCGCCGGAGACACATCATTTCCTTGACTTATCTCATCGATATGCCTCAGAGGGAGGGGAGGGGCCTAACTTTCCAGAACTCGATATCACTTTGAAAACATCGCGTATGTTACGGCGCTGGGCATCATCATCGACCATCGAAGAAGAACCTGATGACTCCGAGTGGGCTCCTTATACTGGAACAAAGGAATGGGGTCGCTTTTCGATGCAAGTTGGCCAAAGGTTGCTGGATGCGACAACGAGAAACAAAGCCCTAGTGAGTTTTCTTCAAACCTATCATATATCACATACTCTGACCAGGCTTTTCTTTTTGTCCTCTAGCTCCTAGTCTCTGGCCTTGCTGTTCTTCATTCGAGTCTTGGTATTGGCGGGAATGGAGGTCCCGGTGAAAAATCTAGTGAGCCCGAGGGCCAAGCCGGACCAACAATCGACTGGGTGGATGGTGTTGCTATTCTGATTGCTCTCTCCGTTCTGGTGAGCGTTCCTTTGTCTTCCGTTGTACACACCATTGACTCTTCCGTGTATTGTAGAAAAAGAACAGACAATGTACGCTCGCAGATGGTGACGGCAACCAGCAAGGAGTCAAAGTGGTTCGAGACGACATGCAGAAAACCGTCCAGGTCAAAGTACGCTCCTATTCAGCTCTCATCGAACTGCCTCCTAATTCCGAATAGAAACTAATTGTAGGCGACATTATCCTAATTGAACCAGACGACATCATTCCATGCGATGGCATTCTCATCGCTGGTCAAGGCGTCAAATGCGATGAGTCTGGTCCTGCTGGCAAAACCATCGCAGCCGTTAAGAAGACCTACTACAACCTCGCCAGGCTGCATCCCGATTGCTTCATGGTTGCCGGATCGCGGGTCGTTGAAGGTACAGGTCGATACCTTGTCGTTGCCGCTCCAGAGTCTGCAGCAACAGCTGCTAGTTGTAAGAACTTGACGAGTATGCGCTGTCTATAATACCTTCTTTTAGATATTGACTGATCTATCTCATAGATACATCTCTAGGAGGTCTAGCCCGCAAGGGAGCGTCCATGTTGAAGCCTGATGATCTGGCCGAACTCATCGTGAACATCGGTTCTGTTGTTGCTTGGACTCATCTCGCTGCGTCCAGCATCCGATATCTCTTACTGGTGGGAACTGGGGGGCCTGCGCGGTATGTATTTTGCGCCGCAAATCACTCTGATATTCCGAGTAGGCTATAACTAAAATGCCTAATAGGACCGCACCACAAAATCACATCGTGTTGGTGGCCTTCCTCACTGTGGTGGTCACCATTGTAGCTGCTGTTGGTCCCGTAGAAGGTATGTTGAATTTCTTCCGTCTGATCTTGATGCTCAAACTTTTCTTCAAAGCGCCCAAAAAGAAGAAAAAGTCCGGGTATCCTCCTCTCAGCTTCATTTTTAACGATCACAGCTCTCATACCAACATCCACGATTCATACAACGCGAGGAACAGGCACACGACAAACTCAAATAATGACAGTTCGGCGCGATACAGTAAGCAAGAGTGTCATAAACAACTTGAAGAGTTTATTAACCATTTCAACTGAGCGTAGGTGCTACAGGACCTCTAAGTGTCCTTCCTATCGTCGAACGACCTCAAGATCGGCGACCATTCATTCAGCCCACCTACGGTACGAGCCTCTGGAATTCGTGTTCTCGTGTCTGATAATAACGTCATGCATGTAGCTTCGTATTATTCAACCTCACCAGAGCTCCAGCACGAGCATCTTCCGTCAATCTCTCAATACGCCATTCCCCCACCTATTTCGCGCCACTCTTTCGGGTCACAATCTCCTCATCCTCCATCTGCCCACAAGCCCATATATTATCCAACTACACCTATAATTGGATCTCACCCGATCCCCCCGGAAGGTAACCCCCCTTGTTCAGCTTCGCTCTGACTACATCCGAGCCGCTCCGAACAACACATGCCCTCCAACAAGCCCTTCAATCTGCTATGATAGAGATGTTGTGTGAATGACTTCGAAATCCTTACATGTAAATTATAGAACAGACATTCACCGACTCACCCACAGGAATTAATTCGTCGTAACTTAGTCTCCATAGGAAATCGCTCTATCTGTATCTCTGTACTCTACCTTCGTATCGTGTCGTTTAGCACACTGGACTCCTCGGTTTCAATTTCTGGTATTACCTCTGACATGATTCGATCAAGATACCGTCCTGAAACCACGTCCACGAACGTACAAAAACCAGCTCTCTGCCGTTTTTACAAATTCCTTCCTTTACTTCATTCACCTGACTCTTCCCACGTATTGAGAGCATGCCATTGCCAAGGGCTCCTGAGGGGTCCAGGAGTTTGCGGATTTGGGAGCAATTCCAGAAACAATTTTGAGAATCTCGCCCGATGGCGTATCAAGGGACTGGAATACAGAGAGTGCCCGCGCTCCCATTGATCAGCCCAGTGGCAGCCAGTGACCCTCGGCTAGGATCGCTTCTTTGGGACGTGGATCCGTTGGAAATCCTGCCATCTCACTCACCTAGATAAAAAGCCTAACTTTGCCAGCACCACCATGATATTCCAGGACACCAGGACTGCAACGCGCAGAGCAGGAGTTGTCTCAGTTGACTTGAGATAACTTATGGACTCCTTCGTCTCATCATCTCGGTTTCGCCGCTGCTACGCTTCAATGGTAAGCATTCCACTGTCCCCTACACGCCCCACCGTCCATTCTGGACCAGGCTCTGGCATCTCTGCACGCCAGGATGCAAAGAAGAGAACAATCAAATCAGGTGGGCCCGACGAGACAGGGATGACCACCTCGTTCCGATTCGCGCGCGAGCAGCTTTGTACTGTTAGCGCAGCGGATCGTCCGAGGTCCCTGTCCCCAAGCAGACCAAATGGCGCGCCAGGGACATATCGTTCCACCAAGTCACCTCATCAATATACCCCAGAGGAAGGGGAAATATTCGACTTTCCAGAACTCGATATGGCTTTGCAAACGTCGCAAATGCTAGGGCACTGGGCATCGTCGTCGACCATCGAAGAAGACGATGAGGACTACAAGCGTGCTGCTTATACTATACCCACGGAGCTGGGCCGTTCATCGACGCAAGTTGTCCAAAGGTTGCTGGATGCGACCAGGAGAAATAAAACCCTCGTAAGTTTTCTTTCGACCTGTCGTACCTCACACTGTGACTAGACGTTTCCACATGTACTCCTCCAGCTCCTGGTCACCAGCCTTGTCGTTGCTCACTTGAGTCTTGGTATTGGAGTCGATGAGGATCCCGGGAGCGGAAAATCTCGTGAACCGGACGGACCACTGGTCGATTGGGTGGATGGTGTTGCCTTTCTCATCGCCCTCTCGGTTCTCGTGAGCATTATTCTATCTTCTTCCATTTTTACACCATTTAATCTTCTATATATTGTAGAAAAAGAACAGACGACGTACAGTCGTAGACGACCACAGTAGCCCGCAAGGAGTTAAAGTGGTCCGGGGCGATTTACAGAAAACCGTCCAGGTCGAGGTATGCTCTGCTTTATCTCCCATATGACTGCCTTCTGAATTTTGAATAGAAGCTCGTCGTAGGGGACATCGTCCTGATCGATTCCGGCGACACCATTCCGTGCGATGGTATCCTCGTCGCTGGGCAAAGCGTTAAATGCGATGAATCCGGTTCTACCGGCGTCTCAGATGTGGCCGTGAAGACCACATATTGCAGCTTCACCAAGCTGCGTCCTGATTGCTTTATGATTTCCGGATCACGGGTCATTGAGGGTTCAGGTCGATATGTTGTCGTTGCCGCTCCAAAGTCTGCAACCAGTCGTAGGAACATAACGAGTATGTGCTATCCATAACGCTTCTTTTATATCTTGACTGATCAATTTCATAGATACATCATCTCTAAAATGTCTAGCCCAAAAGGTGCTCCCTATGTTGAAGCCTGACGGCTTGGCCAAAATCGTCGTGAATATCGGTTCTGTTGCTGCCTGGACTCATTTTACTTCGTTCACGATCAGACATCTCTTCCTGGTAGGAACTAGGGGGCCTGTGCGGTATGCGCCTCCAATCACTCGCATGCTCCGAGTGAGTAGTAACTAAAGACTTTGTGCCCGATAGGACCGCAACTCAAAACAGCATCGTGTTCGTGGCTTTCCTTACTTTGGCAATAAGCATAGTAGCTGCTGTTGGTCCTGCGGAAAGTATGCCTGAACATCTTCTACACGATCTTGATGCTTACGCTTGCCTCCAAAGCGCGTAAAAGGAGGGAAAAGTCCGGACATCCTCCTCTCAATGTCAATTTTTATGATCACAGCAACCATACCATTATCCGTGATTCATACAACGCGAAGAACAAACATACGACGAACTCAAATAATGACAATTCGGCGCGATACAGTAAGCTGGAGCTTCATGTTCAATTTTAAGAGTTTATTAACCATTTTGACGGGACGTAGATGCTGCAGGACCTTCAAGTGCCTTTCCTATTGCCGATCAACGTCCAGATCGACGAGCGTTCATTCAACCTACTTATGGTATGAGCCTCTAATCTTCGTCGTCGTGTTTAATTAATAGTAACGATGCCGATGCAGCTTCACACTATTCAAACCCACCAGAGCTTCAGCACGAGCATCTTCCACCAATCTCTCAATACGCCGTTCCCCCACCTATTTCACGTCAGTCTTTCGGGTCACAATCTCCTCATCCTCCATCTGCGCACAAGCCTATATATAATCCAACTACACCTATAATTGCATCTCAGCCGATTCCCCCAGAAGGTAGCCTTTTTCGTTCAGCGTCGCTCTGATTACATCCAAGCCGCTCCGAGCAACGCATGCCGTTGGAAAGCCCTTCGATCTGCTATAATAGAGATGTTCAAGAAGCCTCTGGCATTGACGATTCAGAAATGCAGCCGCCAATTTTGAGGTGTGTCAGCCCGCACAGAAAGTCGACATCCAGTCTAGCTTATATCCAATGAGTGTAAGGCGTCTCAAAGCATCAGCACGGTTCTGAGAGGACGATGGAATTTATATTGCGACCAAAAGGATGTAAATTTGCGGAAGTCGGAGCGTGCGTAGTCCGGGTATTGTGATTTGGGGACGAAGCCTCAGGTTCGACGTTGTATAGAGATTGCGACGACCGATATTTTCCCCCAACATAGATAGAACTGTGTCAATGCCTTTGTACTTCCTAGTGCGTCGCTTCAGAGGGATATTTCCCTCCATGGACGGAAAACGTGAGTGAGCTGATCCAGTTGCTTCGATTGACTCTGTTTATCCCATAAATTTCCTTGGATTTGAGAGTGACCTTGTCCTTTAAGTACGTGAAGACCAGGAGAATAAGTTCTAGGAATAAACATGACACAGGCACCAGAATTTCTGGTTTCGTTGTCTGGCCACTTCTGCCAGCACCCGTTGGGCCTTTGCGTTCATCCCCGAGCCTGGTTGCGCCACAAATCTATTACTAGGAGCGGGTTCTTTCCCACGCGAGACAAACCTCCAAATTCCCGCTACCTTTAGGTAGGGGGTCTTAGCGACACAACCTTCACTTTTTGGCGGAAGATTTCAGATTCTGTCCAAGCTGTGCTAATAGCCCCCGAAGAGTGGTCATAGGTTTGAAATTTACCTTGAATAGCATTCGAAAAATGCAGACCTTCAAAGGCACGGAGCCGGCATTGTGATCGATCGAGAAATGACACTTTCGATGAGTAAGGTTGGACAAAAGCAGCGGTTTCCCCACCACTAAATGTGTGGCATATAAATTCCGCTGCTGCGAGGAGTGAACCTTTGATTCACGATGAGCAGCAGCAATATCTTGAAAGATTACGTTGTAAATAAAGCGGTAATGGGCATTGCCGCGCACAAAGCGACGGCCCTACCACGATTATATGGTAAAGAATTGCAGTTCGCCTCTCAAACGCGTTGAAATTGTAGCATTCTTGCGCTAGGGGGATCGTTAATATGATATATTTCTGTTGCTGGGCGAGATTTAAACGTGTTTTAGAAGTTGAAAACATATAAATTCTTATGATTTACTGGAGAGATTGCCATACATGGTAAAATTCTCGAATCTTCCGCTTCATAAATGCTGCAAGGCACAAGGAAATATTCTCGAAAATTCCACGGGAAGACGAAAGACTCACTGCATGTTTTTTGAAGCACAGACCCCTCCCTCCTGCGCAGCACAATAATTTCACTGGACGGAAACCCTTTTCTGAGTGGCAATAACTTTAATAAAAAGTCTTTGCTATGCGATCAGGTTTCATGCCTGTCGAAATGGGTATGTCGTTGCAGTGGATCTGATTGAAAGCGCTGCACCTCTCGCCTCTATATATATTTTTTATCTCTTCTGCTCTCCTCTGAATTTTCGGCTCTGGGTTGCACCCTTGAATCACAGTTCTGGTCTGAATTCTGGAAAGCTGAGATACAACGGTTTCCTCGAACCTATATTGCTTATATTGTGCTTAGTCCTTACTTTGATTCAAATATTGCTGGATAACAGTAAAAGTAAGCCATGAGCCGCTCAGACCACCGCGGAGCGAACGCGACGCGGCGGGGTGAAGGCGATTGGCGAACCATAATTAGCATTTTCTAAGTATTCTTACTAAAATCCCCGTGCTTCGCACGGGTCATCGGCTAGTCGAGTATATTTTAGCAGGAGATCGAGATTGACATACCTCGATCTGAGAGTTGGGACAGAAACGCGAATGTACGAGTCAAGAGCAAATGAAAGAGCGGCACGCTCATGCTGCGCGGTGTGCCTGAACGAGGTCGCTCTGTGGTGGTAGGTAACCCGGTACGGTCGGTGGCACTTATGTGTAGCCAATGGGAGGTGGACCAGTGCTGTGGGCTGTTGTTTCCTACTTTGTGTAGCCATCGGAAGTTGGACCTGCTGTGTTATAGCGTGTAGCTTCCTAGCGCTTCGGCCTTGAACGTGAGCCATTCTCGTCACCTTGAACGACGTGTCCAGATCCGCGACGAGACATAACGAAAAGAGCCAGAAACAGAGCCTGGTTGCATCACAATCTAAGTATATTTTAGCTGGCGATCGAGATTGTCGTACAGTCGAACCCCTCATAACCCATACCCATCGATGGACGGCCCAGACTGCGGGTTATGAGGCCTTGAGGGGTTATGCCCTTCCAGAGGTACTTATGCTAAACATAGAGTTGAGAGAGGATGCGCGCAGGAATATGCTTTGGGCAGTACACTGTACAGTCTATTGTGGATTGTCAACCTCTCGACGTCATAAGGGTCATATGAAACTCATCCTATGGCCACGCGAAAACGATAGATTCTACTAGTCAAAGGGACAATGGCTACTCAAGTTGTATATCACACTGATGGCTAAACAGTAAACTAGTTATCTGACCCAAAAGTTACGATTGCGCTCAATATGATAGTGGCCAAACCCTATGGGTTTTCCTTGCAGAGGTGTATGGATTCTGGGTTATGGCGGACCAGGTTTTCCATCGAAATACCCCCCACCACCAAGTTGGTGGCCCGGAAAAGCTATGGAGTATAAGGGGTCCCGGTCATGGGTTATTCGACATAGGCGTAGGGGTTGACAGGTAGAGTGTGATGCTTGTCCTAATTAGTGCTTGTCGTGAACCGCATTGAAATCCAAACCAAATTGCAATCTTGAGATTGAGATTGAGATTCTCCTCCCCCCTTGTCTTTTAAGAATCGCCCACCACCATGAGAGTGCAGGACACCGAGGCTGCAAAGCCCAGAGCAAGAGTCATCTCAGTTGCCTTGAGATAACTTATGGACCCCCTCAACTCAACTCGATTTCGCCGCTCTTACGCTTCAACGCCAAGTATTGCACCGTCTCCTAAACTACCTACCGTTCGTTCTGAACATCTGCCTACCACCCTCCGGCTGCGCGACATTAACCCCAAACGAGATGGAAATCTCCCATTGCTCCTATTGGGACCAAGCTCGGGCATCTCTGCACCAACGAAGAGACTAAACAAATTTGCTGAGCGCAACGAGACTGGGAAGACCGCCTCGGAACAATGCGCGCGCGAGCAGCTTCATGCTGGCACCGCTGGCACCATAACACACCATCATTTCCCCAAGTCACCTCATCAATACGTCTCAGAGAGAGGGGAGGGCCCCTCCAACCTCGCAGAACTCAATATCGCTTTGCGAACGTCGCGAAGATGTTGGGCATCATTATCGACAATCGACGAAGAAGAGGAAGAAGCAAGCGATAATGATCATGCTTCTTATACTTGCATGAAGGAATGGGGTCGTTTACCGACTCAAGTTGGCCAAAGGTTGCTGGACGCAACAAGGAAAAATAAAGTCCTCGTGAGTTGTCTTCAGACCTATTTACACCTCGCACACTCTGACTAAACCCTTACTCTTTTCCTCCTCTAGTTCCTGGTTTCTAGCATTGCCATTCTTCATTCCAGTGTTGGTATTGAGGATCCTGGTGGCAAATCTCGTGAACCCAGAGCATCGGTTGACTGGGTGGATGGCGTTGCCATTTTGATTGCTCTCTCCGTTCTTGTGCGCATCCCTTCACCTCATCTTCTATTTCCACATCATTAACTCTTCTGTATGTTGTAGAAGAACGGGCGACGTACGCTCGTAGACGATCACAGTAACCAACAAGGAGTTAAAGTGGTCCGGGACGATGTGCAGAAAACTGTCCACCTCAAAGTATGCTCTTCTTTTTATTGTTCATATAATTGCCTCCTGAATTTCGAATAGAAACTCGTCGTAGGTGATATTGTCCTCATTGAACCCGGCGACACCATTCCGTGCGATGGCATCCTCATTGCTGGGCAAGGTGTCAAGTGCGATGAATCTAGTCCTGCTGGCGTCTCTGATGCGGTCAAGATGACCTATTGCAACTTCAATAAGCTGCATCCCGATTGCTTCATGATTTCCGGATCACGGGTTATCGAGGGTTCAGGTCGATACGTTGTCGTTGCTGCTCCAGAGCCTGCAACGACGCCCGTCACTCGTAATAACTTGATGAGTATGTATTGTCCATAAAACTTCTTTTAAATCTTGACTGATCGGTTTTACAGATTTATCATCCCTAGGAGGTCTGGCCCAAATGGGGGTCTCCATATTGAAGCCTGATGATCTGGCCAAACTCATCGTGGATATCGGTTTTGTGGCTGCTGGGACTCATTTTGCTGCATCGACGATCAAATATCTCCTACTGGTAGGAGCTGGGGGGCCTGCGCAGTACGTATTCTGCGCCGTAAAGTAAGCTGTAACTAAAGACTCTGTGCCCAATAGGACCACAGCTCTTGTGACTTTCCTTACATTGGCAGTGAGCATGGTAGTTGCTGCAGGTCCTGCTAAAGGTATGCCCGAATATATTCTATGATCTTGATCCTCATAGTTTTCTTCAAAGCGTCGGAACAGAAGAAAAAGTCTACACGTCCTCCTCTCAATTTCTTCAATTTTTACGATCACAGCAACCATAGCAATATCCACGATTCCTACAATACGAGGAACCGACACACGACAGACTCGAATAACGACAGTTCGGCGCGATACAGTAAGTAAGAGTGTCATGAACGACTTTAAGAGTTTATTAACCATTTCAACTGGAAATAGGTGCTACAGGACCCCTAAGTGTCCTTCCTATCGTCAATCGACTTCCAGATCGACGGCGGTTCATTCAACCCACCTATAGTACGAGCTTGTGAAATTTGTGTTGTTGTGTCTCATAATAATGACATGTATGTAGCTTGGCACCATCCAACCTCACCGGAGCTCCAGCACGAGCATCTTCCACCAATTCCTCAGTACGCTGTTCCCCACCAAACTAATGCACCTGTTTCGTGTCGGTCTTTTGGGTTACAATCTCCCCCTCCATCTGTGTATGAACCTAGATATTATCAAACTGCACCTATATTTGGACCTCACCAGATTCCTCCGGAAGGTAACTTCCCTCGTTCATCCTCGCTCTGATCAAACCCGATCCGCTCTGAATAATACGGGCCCCCAAAAGACTCTCAACTTGCTGTAATAGAGATGTTGTGTGAATGTCTTTGAAATTATTACATGTAATTATATTGCAGGCACACCTATAGCAATTCGTCGTAGCTTTGTCCCCCTAGTAAAATCTTGCTCTGTCCGCTCTTTGTACTCTATCTTCGTAGCATATCATGTCGTCTAAGCTTCCTTAATTTCAAATCCTAGCATTATTCAATCTCTGACACGATTCAATCAAGATACATTCCTTAAACCTCGTTCACGAAGGTCTAAAAACCAGCTCTCCGTTTTTACCAATTTCTTCGTCTACGTGATTCCCCTAACTCTCCGTCACTGTGTCGTCCTGAGTGCTCTCGACCACGATGCCCAACATACCCGCATTCATAAAACGTCCAGGCCTTTCCATCGATACCTCTCCAAAATAAGCCGCCATTCGCGTTTGAGAAAGACAAAGCAAGTACGTCGGAGGATGCGGAGGGCCCACATGCATAGGTGGATCCTTGAACATGACTAACAGGCGAGACCGGGGAGAGGAAGTCCTACAAGTTGAAAAAGAGATGGCAGTACACGTTGCTCGAGTTGCATGGCATTTAGCATCTCCTACATCCTCTCCAAAGTCAGCCCTTTCTGTGGGATTCACATCACCCAAGTATGTGTTAGTACTGTACTCGGTCCAACGGCACATCAAAATATTCCGAATTCGGTCGGAACAAAAGTTAAATGTGCGGTCTACGGTTTGAATCCGTGACACATGTATAATCCTGTAGAGTAGAATTCTGACTGCAGTGCACCAAAAGAATATCATCCCAATCCATTCAGCTAAAGTAAGGCTCGTCCTCGTCTTCCAGCGTGGCGTCTGAATCCGCAACCGCGTTATTCACGATCTCCTCAAAGATAAGGTTCAGCTCCAGCTCTTCCACATGTTCAACGGCATTCTTCAGCCGGAGCATACCAGCGTCATCCCCGCCTAAATCACAGTCGATGAAGACTACTCTGCGAATGGGCGACCCAATTGCCCGTCGGGTTTCGAGGTTTGGAGTAAATTCATCGAGGAGGTATTTACTGCCATCACGCAAGACGTAGTCATGAAGAAGTATCGTATCGAGAGCTGGGAATAGTAGTGTAGTAGTTACACCTGGTTGGTTTCCAGAAGAGGACGATTCTGTAGTCACTCGACGAGTCAGCCCCTTGGAAATATAGTACAGCGCAGCGCCATCCCCCAGCAACACCGATCGCAGCCCCGCTATGCTCCCAAACCGTACCAGCCACAGGTCTGGAGGAAGCATCAGTTTGCCGATGAGTTGCAGCGTGACAACATGGTCCAGCGGGACCACGTAGCCGAGGGCACGAGTGACTGTTGCTTCCTGTAGTGCGCTGAAGCCGAATTCAAATGCGAATGCGCAGTCAATGGCTGGAGGAGGAATGTTGGAGCTGGAGGAGGATGTACAGGTGAGCATGTCCTCTTGGGTGAGAGCGGTACGGAAGGCTTGGATACGGAGGTCGCATGGGAAGTCTTGGCCTCGTATAATCCGGAAACTTTTGATTTCGT
>Ga0247741_1000785_pt1 | contig 17404 bp, 21 predicted proteins | sample UWRJL213509R2_FD_180945 | JGI IMG/M metagenome (GOLD analysis project Ga0247741, IMG submission 180945) | Plant litter microbial communities from Arlington Agricultural Research Station in Wisconsin, United States - UWRJ-L213-509R-2 | ecosystem: Environmental > Terrestrial > Plant litter >... | reverse complement strand
GAATCTATTAAGAAAACGGTTAAGCATGGTATAAGTTTCCTTCAAAACCATACGAATAGTCAATAGTGCCATTGGAATACATACAAACATAGTCAAAATCGAACGATCGTGCGAGCACTTTTGGTTGTACGAAAAAAAGTGCCGTCGCAAGCCCATCAGCAACGAGTGCGGTATCCGCCATCACCCACGTTGCGATAATATCCGTTGTCGGCGTAGCCGTATCTGGATCGAACACATGGTGCATACCATCACCCCACGCACGTCGATTACTCGCCGAGGCACAAAGGCTTTTATTCATCACCTCGACAGCACCGATAATCTTCCCTGGTGCGCGCGGGTCTTCTAGTCCAACCAGATTCGGCATAATGCCTCTATGCCGCAAGTCCCCGCTAGCATCAACGACGTATTCCTGCACCTCTGCCTCGTCCAGTAGTCCGCAAATACGATCTACGAGGTAGCCTTTTCCTGCTGCGCCGACATCAAGCACAATTGGCTGTACGGTCGTCAGGACTGGAGCCTCCCAGCGCATCACATCCTCCCAACGCGGCAGTGGTTTTTGCGCTTGCTGTATAAAAGAATAGTCAGCGTCATACCCAGCCCTTTCGAGCATTTCACCAATTAACGGCGTCACCTTCCCTGCACTGATATCGTAGAGTTTTTTATAAAACGCAAACAATGTAGCAGCGTCATCCGGAAATGTGAAACTTCCCTCACTATTCGCTATAGACCCCACCAAGGAATCACTTCTAAATCGAGAATACGTCGCGTCGAACGCAGCAATTCTGGCATAGACACGCTCGACGACTGCCTGCGAAAGTTCATGTTTGGTCTCGATAGACCACTGTGTCCCGAGCGCCTCAAACGAAAGGCTATGCTTTGGCATCTGATTTGATTTGTTCGAGAGCCGCATTGAATCCATTTGATGTCAACGAAGACCCGGCCACCCGTGACAGTGATACTTCATCCACATTTTTACCAACGACGAGGTTTTTGTATCCTGATGCAAAATCTTCTTGATAACCCTTGGCTTCGCCCGATGTCGCATTCTTGGCGAGGCTCGTACTAGTGATGACGCCATTAGCGATAGTAACCGTTAGCTCAATCGATTCACGGCCACCCGGACTTGAGTAACTTCCGGTCGCATTATAGGTGCCATCCTTGTAACTGCTGGTCGAGCTGTCGGATGACGTCGATGCGTCTGTCGCTGCGGGCGTTGCCTGTTCGGTGGTCGTCGTTTCGGCAGATTCACCCATTGATGACTGGTTATTAATAACGATAATCGCGGACGTGACAATGCCAACCAATACGATAACGATAAGTGCGGCAATACCTGGGTTAATTTTTTTAGCGGGTTGCATCAATTGGCTCCTTTTTCGTATTTACGACTAACTATAGTTAGTATAGCTGATATATTGCTGAAGTATATTTCAGCTTGCCCCCAGCATTGTTTGCTATAGTTGGCAAATATGTTTCCTTCAATCAAAATTTTCCGCATTTTCTATATCAGCCTCATCCTTACGTTCGTCGTCGTGATTATAAAGTACACCTTTCATGAATTCGGTTGGGAACTAATCGAACAGACGTCTCTACACAACAGTGTGATTTCAAGTGTGACATTTGTTATCGGGTTCTTGCTCTCCGCAACAATCGCCGACTACAAAGAATCCGAGCGCATCCCTTCCGACTTCGCCTCAAACCTTGAAGATATGTACGACGACGCCGCCAGTATCCACAAGTCCTACCCAGTTTTCGACATCGACGACTTCCGCGAACAGTTACGATCAATCGCGCTAGGATTCAGCAAAGATGCTCGCAAAAAATCTTACGATGCAAGGCAAGATATCCGAAAAATTAGCCCATTCTTTTCACAGATGGAAATTGGCAAAGTACCACCAAACTTTATCGTCAAATTAAAACAACAACAGACACAGTTACTTCGTAGTCGTCAACGCGTTAACTATATTCAGCGTATCAAATTCATTCCCTCGGCAACGGTTCTCGCACGGTCAATTGTGATCGGTGTCATTACACTGCTTGTTCTGACAAATATTGATCCATTCTACGGTGGACTTGTTATCAGTGCTATTATCAGCTTCATCCTTATCTACATGCTGATTCTCATCAAAGTCATTAGCACGCCGTTTCACGAAGCCGGTACAACACGGGACGATGTCAGTCTTTTCCTTGTTAACGACGCCGCTGAATACCTAGCGAAAAAGCCTCGATCGTAATATCTATTGTTCAATAACGGTCTGATTGAACGATCGTTGCAATGCCTGGAAATCTTTCTTCAAAGATAATGTGTCACCGCTTGTTGACTGAATAAAGCCATTTTGACTGGGTAGCACTATGTCCTTAACGATTCGAAATAACAAGATAAACTTTGGTGTCTGAATAACATCCGATAGTGTTTGTAGCTTATCAACAAATCGCTTTACCTCACTTCTCTGGCGCGCGGTTTGCTGCGGCGCGACCGTTTGAATCACCACCGATGTCACTGCCAGCAAAATAACACTCACCACAACCAGCAAAAATACCGGCACAGCCAGTAGCAACCACCACGCACTTATGGTCAGTAGCCAAATCATCGTTACTATCGAGACAATTGCGACGCCTAAAACAATCAAAGCTGCTGGCAAAAAAAGCCGGCGGGCAAATTCCGTTCCAACCGCACGGATCACGATAATGGCATCTTTCACGTTTAGCGCCTCGCTGCTGTCTTTTTCGCAAATAGAGTCTTGAATGACAGGCGCCGTGAGTATTCGAGTGCGCCGTAGCGGAACAGACGAATTGATATAGCCAGGGCGATAATAGCCGAAACACCCAGAATCGAGATACCGATAATAGCATCAACAATACTCAGATTACCCACCGCGTTACGCAGCATTAAAGGTATCGGCGCGGTTAGCGGGAAGAACGACAGGACACGCACAATCGGTGAGTCAGGGCTAGAGATGAATAGCGTCACTGCATACAGCGGGCCAAAGATAAACAGCATTACTGCCCCGAAGAACCCCGATGCCTCCTTGGCCGTTGGCGTTGCCGCACCGATCCCAACAAGTAGCCCGGTAAATAGCAAGAAGCTGGTGACAAACAACAGTGCACCGATAACAATACGCACAGGGTCGAGGGGGATATTCGTTAAATCGACGTTGGGAATATTCAGAGTATCTCTGAGTAATAGATACGCGATAATAACCGGGATAATAATCACCAGCATTTGGACTGCGGCAAGGACCATCAGCGACAATATCTTGCCGATAATCAATGTACGCGCTTGAATCGTGGTCAAGATCATTTCGATAACACGATTTTCCTTTTCCTCGGTGGTGCTGGTCAGCATTTGATTGCCGAACATTGCAATCAAAATATAAAATAGTACCAAGAATATACCAGGTGCGATCAGCTCTTTCAGGCCGTCATAGGCTTGCCCATCTTTGTAGGTCGTTGACTGATAGCTCACTGCATCCTGCAGGACTGTCTTGACCTGAGGCGAAACACCTGCTGTCGCCGCCTGTTTCAGCAATGCGTCAGCCACTGTTTGGTATCGACTATTTTCAAAGAGCCCAATGTTTTTTGCGTAAATTTCAACGGGCGCTTTGTCGAGGTTGGCTGGGTAGTAGACATAGGCGTCAAGCGTTCCGGCTTTCACCTTATCAATTGCAGCCTGTTTGTCCGTCACAATTGTCGCCTTTACTTGTGTCAGTAATTCCGGCTGCAACAACTTACTCTCGTCCGTAATAGCAATCGAGAATGTTTGATCTTTAATATTTTCAGCGGCATCATTGGTCGCCTGGTTAGAGAAAAATATAATCGCAAACACAACACCAATAATTAGCGGGAATGACAGCGCGCTAATCCAAAACGTTTTCTTTTTTAGGGTCCGTTTTACTTCAAAACGAAAGACCGTACCTAAATTGTGCATATTACTTCTTCCCTTCCGCATCAGTTTCGTTTTCATCACTATATACCTGAATAAAGATGTCATCTAGCGATGCACCATTAAATAATTCCTTGACATCCGCGATTGTTCCATAGGCTCGAGACGTTCCGTCTTTTAGCAAAATAATGCGGTCACACAGACGCTCCACCTCTTCCATTTGGTGGGTCACAAATATAATTGTTGCTCCTTTTTCGCGGTGCTCTTCAATAATATCCATCAAGAGACGGCGGTTGACCGGGTCAAACCCTTTCGTTGGTTCATCAAGGATCAATAGACTCGGGTCGTGCATAATTGTAATGCCCAGTTGTACCTTTTGTTGCTGACCGCCCGATAGTTTATCGAGTCGTGTTTGTGCCTTATCGGCCAGCTTGACGCGGTCCAAATAAGCCTCAGAACGCTGACGTGCCTGTGCTTTTGTCAGTCCGTTTAACTGCCCAAAATACACCATGACGTCGATGACGGACTCTTTTTTGTACAAGCCGCGCTCTTCCGGGAGATACCCAAGCTTGACGCCAGATGAAACAGAGAAAGTCTTTCCCTCAATAAGTAATTCACCAGCCGTCGGTTGATAGATGCCTAGCAGCGCACGAATCGTCGTCGTCTTACCTGAGCCATTACTCCCTAAAAACCCAAACACTTCACCTTTTTTGACTTGAAAAGATAAATCCTTGATAACCACCTTGTCACCAAAGCTCATTTTAAAGTTTTGTATATCGACAATTGTCTCTATCGATGGAAGTGACTCTGGACTCGTACGCACGCTAACAGATGTACTCATAGGCCTCCGGGTTGCTTTATCTACCCAGTATACCAAACTGACACACAGGTGCCGGAGTTTCAACTATTACTATACAAAATATAGCACTTGTATTATACTGGTGAGAGTAATCTTGCAACATGCGCCCGACGCAGACCGTAACATACTAACTAAACAATTCATCACAAGGAGTTATTACTAATGTCAGAAATTCTGATTGTTCTCGGCAGCGCCCGCACAGGTCGCGTCGCCGAAAAAGTTGCCGAATATGTCAAAGCTGACCTCGCCGGCCGCGAAGATGTCACAATTAAAGTTGCTGACCTCAAAGAAATTGCATTACCATTCTTTGATAATGAGAATTCACCAGCATCACCTGAATACGTGATCACTAACCCAAATGTTCTTGCTTGGAGCGAAATGGTCACCGCTGCTGATGGTATCGTATTCATCACACCCGAATACAACCACACCCTTAGCGCCATCCAAAAGAATGCAATTGATTCACTTGCAGCGCAGTGGGTTGAAAAGCCGGTCACGGCGGTTGCGTACGGATGGACCGGAGGTTCACTCGCAGTCGCAACACTTCGTGAAGTTATGACTCACCTAAAGTCAGACCTCAAGCCAAGCATCGCACAGCTAGGCTTCATGAAAGATCTTAACCCAGACGGTAGCCTTCTTGACGAAGACGGCGTCAGCGGCCAGATTAAAACAGCACTCGACGAACTTCTTTAATCACAGAACTGCTCGAATCAAAAAGACACCCGCTGTGGTGTCTTTTTGATTATGCCTATCCGTAGATAAATGGCTCGAAACACTCTTTCCAAGGATCATTATATTCGTCACTTTGACTGACAGTAAAGAATGTTTGCGAAAACGAATTGTCGCCAGGTGCTCTTGCGATCGGGCTACGACAGTCTATTCCTTTGCCCTGTGTGATGTAGCTTATCCAGTATAGTACCGGGCGGCCATCGATCGTACCGCTAAAACCTTTGTTAATCCTGACTTGGTTCAAAATGAAATTCTGATCATGTGGTGGAGCCTTAAAAGATCGACGCACATAGTCGCCACCACCCAGCTCAATTTGCTGCTCTAGATACTCGACAAGAGGGTCTTGTCCAGCAGGTAGGGCGGTCATGACTACGGTTGTTTTATCGGCAGATATGCCGCAATCACCTAGCCCATCATTATTAATATCAGGATAGCCAGTACCAAGACAGGCGCTCGCCGAAGGCAGGAAAGAATAATCTGGCGGCATATTTTCATGATAAACCATGTATAGCTCAAGAGCCGTTTTGTAGTTATCAACAGCCACGAGTACTTTTGTGTTGTCAGCTCGAACGCGAACATTGCTATACGTTACAATCGTAATCGCGGCAAGAATGCCAATGACGACGATTACTATGAGTAGCTCAACAATAGTAAAGCCCCGCCGTTTGGTGTCTATCATGGTTGTTATTGTAGCATAAGCGGTACCATGGGCGTGTCAGTGATACAATCAATATATGAAACATAACTTCCCTTTGCTACAACCCAAAATCATACTCGGTATCGCCGCACATCCCGATGACCTCGATGTTGGTGCTGGCGGAACAATCGCCGAATTTATCCGCCGCGGTGCAGTGGTACACTATCTCATTTTGACCGATGGCAGCAAAGGCTCCGATGACCTGACGATCACATCAGCAGAACTTATTACCATCCGTCAAGCCGAACAGCAACGGGCACTAGAGGTTGTCGGTGGCGCAACGGTCACCTTCCTCGACTACCCCGACGGCGAGCTAGAAGTAACGATGGCGCTCAAAAAAGATATCGTGAAAGTCATACGAACCCTCAAGCCAGACGTCGTTATCACGATGGATCCGACAGTCGTCTATTCTTCAAAGAATGGCATCATAAACCACCCCGATCACCGCGCTGCTGGACAGGCCGCGCTGGACGCTATCTTCCCTCTCGCACGCGACCGATTGACCTTCCCTGAACTGTTCGCTGCCGGCTACGAACCACACAAAGTAGCAACTGCACTGCTGGTTAATTTCGAGACAAGCAATTATTCGGTAGACATCACAGATACATTCGATATCAAAATCAATGCTATAAAAGCCCACCCCAGCCAGTTCGGTGAACTCGAAGACTCGACGTGGCTACGAGATATGGCACTGCGACAAGGTCAACGTGCTGGATATAACCTCGCGGAGTCATTTGTTCGAATTGATATCCGCTAGCTAACAACCGCACAAGGAAAACCCCGACATCTCAAACCTTTCGGCAAGAGTCGGGGTGGTGGTTAGTGCGTGACCGAACTGGGTGATTATTACTTTGTTTTGAGTTTTACAGGGATTTCAAGATTTGTTTCATTGGGCGTTACGACAAACTCTTCATGTCGTCCAGACGTCACACCCTCAACCGTTTCAGCAAGCGCACGTTCACGTGCCATCGCTTCTTTATCGATTGTCTCTTTCGTTCGAATAAACTGCGTCAGGCCAAGTGTTTTGAGCCGTTTCAAGACATCATCTACACCTTTAATGGTGATGGCGATCGGCGTAAACCGCCACCGCAACGTCCCATGAGCAAACCTGACGGTCTTGGTCTTGCTGTCATTTGTCAGCGCCTTACGATGGTACTGTGCATACAAAGACAGTTGTTTGACGACCTCATTGATCTCGTCATTAAGTGGCGAGATCCTGACACGCGCATCTTCGGTAATCTTGCTAATTCTTGTCTCTGCGACAGCCGCGATCGTCGAACGCTGCTGCTGCAACTGGGCGATACGTGCAATTGCCCTGTCCACTTCATCGTTGGACGTATAGAGAGATGCGGCCGGTGCTTTAACCCGACGCGTAGTAGCCATATCACTTCCTTACTATTAAGGTACGGCCACACTAACCATTTCTATTATATAAGAAAAATCCGCATGGTAGAACCAACCACGACTCGCCTCTGCAGCTTTAATAGCCTTAAAAACACAGAGATGAGGACAGGAGAAAATGAATCGGCTAGCCCTCACCCCGTTGGGCTACATAGGCCTATAGGCCGCCTTGGGGTCATGACGAACAGCGGTGCCAACAACGACATTTTGGCCGTTGAGCACCAAGTTGAATCGTATCGCCAACGTCTGAAATACCATTCTAGGCAAGAAAGTAACCGGAATTACCGTCTGGCCTACATAGCCGTCAGATACTTCGCTGACTTTCATGCCAACAATCCACTCGGCGACGTCAACATTTATCGAGCTACGCCGTCGGCGGTCAACAAGTGACATCCACTCGCTCTCCAAGTCGCGGACGATTCTTTCGACCCAGATCTTGCTGGGCAAAAGAATGTGCGTTATCTGCTTTTGCCGAAAATATCTTTCCAGACTTTCCGCCATTGCAGCGCGCAGTAATGGATGAACGGATTCGTCCAAAGCCATACGGCCCGCAACCTCTGGGTAATGAATATGCCTGCTGTTTCCGTAGTGTTTGTCGGTATATTGCCTGACCGTCTGGATGAGTGTTTCCATGATTCATCTTCTCTCTGTCAAAATTCGTCGTTCACCATACGGTCAACGCAGGTTACTAGAACAAAACTAGTTATAACAGGTTTTACGAGATATCGAAAACACAAGCGGTACGCTAGGTATCCTTAGATACGCCGGAAGGCAGATGCGGGCACGACAATTCTCGTTTGGCCTGGATAACTCCAGCCTAGGGACGCGTAGGCATTGCCGCCGTTCTCTACCATTGAATATGCCACAGTAGTTGGCTGATTTGCGACAAGATTCACTGTCGTACTCACCGCTTCTCGGGCATTAACGGTCCAATCCAAAACCGAAATGCCATCGATAGACAACTGGGCGGCGTCATCGGTTGTCGTGTAGAACGTATATGCGCCCGAAACGGGTGGAATGATCTTCGCCTTGAACAGCGCCGAAAAGTTATCGACCGGTATTGGTGAGCCGGGACTGCTAGTTACCCAGACATTGTCCATAGCAACTTCCGAACGGACCAGTGCTGACTCACCGGCTAGCGTCGTATTAGGATAATAACTCGCAACGACCTGTCCGCATCCGCCCTGGATAGGTGCACTATTACTTTGTACAGAGTAAATTGAAGCACCGGTCTGTGCAGATACACAGGCAGCTGCCCCGGAATCAAAACTAGTATACAAATACGACGTCGTGCTACTACTGCTAACATTAATATCAGCAAGCGAGTTTGGATACACACCAGCCGTAATGTGGTACGCCTCTAGTGCCTTATTTACCTGTGCCGATGCACTCTTTGCGGAGGCAACCTGCGAGCGTTGCTGCACGCCGTTAAAGGCAACAATTGTAATTGCCGCCAGGATACCAATCACCACAATAACGATCAACAGTTCGACGATCGTGAAGCCTTTTTGTGCATCATTTTTATGATGAAAAGTGTTTATTTCGGTGCCCATAGTAGCCTAAATTATGGATCATAAGCAGTATATAGTCAATCTACCTACTTGATCCAATACCAAATTTTCCCGGGTGCCGGTTTTTCGGCTGACATATACGGAGCAGGGCTCCAGCTAGGTGAACCCGTCACTAAAGTACCCCACCAGCCACCGGTCTGATCCCAGGTAGTCAGCGCCGCCTGCACCGTGTTGACATAGGGCATGATATTCGTCAGACCTTCCGTGCCGCCAGACGTCGTATGGATAGTCCAAGTATCGTATTTCTCAATATTCACTGCGTTATTTTGCATCACCGTACCATTAACGACGTTTGCATATGGCGCCTCCCAAACTCCACCCCATCGGCCAAAGTTCTCGGCATCGATCCGGTACTGCAACTTGCCGCCGAGGTTGGTCTTGATGGCATCGCCCTTGTCGAGAATCGAATAGGCGGAATCGACAGAAGGATTATTACTATTCAGCGATCGAACCGTAGTCAAGTCCCAAACGCTGTGCGGTCCGGGGCTTGCGACTAGCAGGGTCCAACCACCACCGGATGTTGTCATATCGCAGTACACCCGGGTTGAAGCAGTAGCTCCGGCAGGCTTGATCCAGTAGATACCGCTCCCCGTAGAGCCTCCTTGACTAAGGATCGCCCAACACGAGGCTGGGGCGCAGCTACCTGGTGCAGTCTTACCCTGTTCGGTGATTCGGTAGAGTGTGCCATCAGAATACCTGGCCGTCACACAAAAAACTCGCGGCGTCACCGTATTGTCAACTTGATAGTCGGTATAGGTAATGCCGCTACTGGGTTTTAGGCAGACACTTACGGCCGAGGGTGCGGGACAGTCGGTTATACTATCTGGGTAAATATCTTTTTCGACAGCCCAGAGTTTTATTTGCTTTGAAGCATTTGTGAGATCAGTTTGCAGAGCCGATACCTTCGCCTTATTCTGCACACCGTTAAACGCCACTATCGTAATAGCCGCCAAAATACCGATCACTACTATTACAATCAGTAGCTCTACGATGGTAAACCCTATTATTTTCGTCTGTTTATTTTTGGCCCACATTGACGATAAGTATAGTTCACGGCAAAGACCAAGTCAAAAGTTAGCACAACAGGAATAGATCTGGAAATGTGAGGATTTTTGACCCCATACTACTTATGCTTTATACTTCTCACCATATATGTGGGCCAAAAACAAACAAATCGGATTCACCATCGTAGAGCTACTCATCGTTATCGTCGTCATCGGCATACTAGCCGCAATTACTATCGTTGCCTTCAATGGTACACAGAATAAAGCGAATGATGCCGCCGTACAGTCAGACCTGCGAAGTCTTGGCGCAAAGACTGCTGAGTATCTTGCACTCAACGGCGCCCTTCCCGTCGAGAGTGTGGCCCAGCTTGGCAGTCTGGGTATTAAAGTGTCCAAGAATTCATACGGTAGCCATTACACCCCAGCCGGTAGTGACGGGTACAACCTCCTCTACTGTCGCAAAGACAACGACAATACATTCATCTTCGTTGCCGCAAGTAAATCTGGAAAAGTATTTGTATTTCGAGACGGAAGCGTAAAGGAAGGCGTTGGACCACTTGCCACCAATGCAGCAACCTGTCCGAATAATGGCGTTTCCGGAACAACCGGAGCCCCGTGGCTATTCTCTAATGGCGTTTGGAATAGCTACCTGTAGTAGCTAGGTACTAAATACCATCTGCTCTCGACCAATCAGTGGCGAGGTCAAACCCATGAGGGTGCCTGGCCGCGAACCCACCAGTGTCATAGACTTTACCAAGCCCCAAACTCGTCTCGACGATTGAACACTTGGGATAGTTTGAGTAGTTCGCTGCGATAATTATGTATCCTCCGGAATCAACTTTTGCGCCGTCCGGACGGACTGAATAGGAACCACCCTGGCCGCAACTTTGCATCACAACGCGCATGTTGAGATCGTAATACGTTTCGCGGTGCGAGATACCCTTACTGTCGGTCCAGTGCTGCGCGCCTTTTGATTGAGTCAGGCCACCACCGTCGTTGCGGATACCAATCACTTCAGTTTGATTGCTAGCGGTACGAGTAACAATGCTGGCTATCTCGATCCTCGAAACTTCAACGCCCTCTGTGATCTCTAGCTGGTAGGTAATACTCCGAATGCCAGGTGTACCAGCATTTTGAACTGCACGGTAGCCAATCGGTCGGTCTGCATCATAGACGATCTGGTTTACGGCCGGAATTTCTTGGTCAACCGAAACGGTTTGTTTGCCTTCACGCCAAACACGTACTTCCATTGCTTGTGCGATTGGGGTACTTTCTGGAACCGAGACGCGGCCATTTTTACCCAGGACAATATCTTTTTCCTTCAACATATCACCAACCGTTTTCGCCTGCGTGCGCACTTCGGTCTTTTTGCCGTACAAATCAAGAACAATAGATGTAGCACGGGTAATAGTCAGCTGCAGCCCAGCACCGTCACTGACAAAATCAGTTAACGGTTGCAGCGTCGTTGTGTCTTCGTCATACAAAGTAATCTTTGCGTCAGTCGCAATTTGCTGAGCCGTCTGGTAGGCAGAGATAGTTTTGACACGAACTGCGCCGTCGACCACCACAACCGGTCGAGCCCGGTAGATATTGACTTGATAGTCAGAGGCGACTAGCTCTTCGTTAGCGGAGGGTTCAACCGTATCACGTGCATCAAGCTCGATATTTTCGGATTTTAATGCTTCGCCGAGCGTTTTCTCTTTTGATAAAAACACTTTTTGCGTACCACGGTCATAGACAGTGATCAAGTGGCCACTTTGCTCCTGCGCATGTGCCGCATCACCAAAACCGACAACCAAAAAAGAGATGACAAGAAGGACAAAAGTTACAATAAAGCGCCACACCATTTTCTCAATTATACCACTTGATACCGGGCGTGCAGAGGTACGGTAGGCACTAAATTTTTTAGATCTCTTCGTGTGGTCGTGTCAGCGTCAGTAATTTTGCAATTCCAACGATAACCAGTCCATAGACAACAATAGTAACGAGAGTTGATGTTTCAAGTTGTGACTGCCCGAAGGTAGGCTCACCAAAGATACCAATGAATGGGGCGATAAATACACCGCTCAGTCCATAGATAAAGCCAACAAAGTCACTGCCTTCGCTTGCACCGAGTAGCTGTAGCAATAGTCGGACAACTAGTAGCGCTATAATGACACCACCAACGTAGTAAATCACCCGCTGAGCAATAACAATACCAGATACGGCGGTCTTTTTTTCGATACTCTGACGCTGGATGTTTGTATCACCAACTTGTTCGTCTGTGTTACGAACCTCTGTGGTTTGACGATCTTCTTGCATCTGAGTCTCCTTGCGTTAAAGCTTGTGATATAACTATAGCACGAAATAGAGTGCGGGTTTTGAGCATACTAGTGCTGCGCCTCGTAGCAGTGCACCCATGGTATGATTGAAAAATGGAAATTCTCCCCTATATCTTTATCGCAATCATAGGGCTCCTCTCGGGAATCGTTTCAGGCATGAGTGGCGGAGGTGGCGCGATGCTGATGATCCCCGCCTTTATCTTTAGTGGACTCCCTCCTCAAGTTGCCGTGGCAACGGCAAAATTCAGCGGTCTTGGTGGTGACTTTGGTGGTCTTCGCGCCTTTGTAACGTCTGGTCATATCCGAAAAGACATCATCAAGGTTATGATACCCGTTGCCATCATCGTCGGTCTGATTACCCCATTGGTATTTGCAGCCGTCGACAATCAGGGCTTTCAAATCGCCCTGGCGGTCTTTATGATACTGATGCTGCCGACACTTTTCATAAAGAAAAAAGCCCTCAAAAGGCCCACCCGTAAACACATATTCATCGGCTATGCACTGTACTCTGTTGTTTTATTCCTACAAGGAATTTTTAGTGGCGGCGTCGGCAGCCTGGCAGTGTATGTACTAACACTTCTATTCGGTGCCTCTAAGATTGAAACAATGGCAACCCGACGGGCCGTCGTTGCTGTCATGAGTCCAATCGCAGTCACAGCGTTATTCATTGGTGGATTTATACATATCGGACTGGGGCTAGTAGGCCTGGTAACTGCGTTTATCGGAACGCACATAGGTACGAAGATTATTCTAAAGCGCGGCGAAAGGTTCGTTGCTGTTGTGATGGCGATAACCATCTTGATTTCGAGTGTTGTGCTGCTGGTTAGTGCGCTGTAACGCGCATTGGATGCCCGTTTGGCTAATCCTAGGTTCATATAACACCTGGTTATTGAGTAAGTAATTTTCCCAGTGTGGCTAGGCCATAAAAAATAATTATCAAACCAGACACCCTGGACATGACTATCAAATGCGTTTCTTTGATTTTTTTACGCAAGTATTTTACTGTTGAAACAAGCAGCACAAAAAGTATCAAAGCCCCCATAATGACCGATAGCACATTTACCAGCAATATAATCTCATTGCCAGATTGCTGTTGCAGCCTACCGGTAAGGCTGATCCAAAAAATAATACCGAGTGGGTTAGCAACAGCAAGGATAAGCCCACTAACGAACGCAGAATAACTTGATTTTATATTTTGCTCATTAGCCAATGCGTCATATCTCGGTTTACTGAAGAGAGAGTGGGCGCCGATATAAAGAAGCAAGGCTCCGCTTGTGGCATAAAACAGTGTCGCTACCGCTGAATGAGAAAAAAATACCGCAACACCAGCCAGCGAAATAATAGCTATCATGATCATACCCGAGAAATTCCCAAGTTGAAATAAAATAGTTGAATCCTTTTTTGATAGTGCACGGCGTATTGTTTCAAAGAATACTGCACCTGGAGCGGCACTTATTGCGAAACCTAAAAGAATATTCTCTATACCCTGTATTAACATCTTGAACTAGTATAGCGCAGACAGGTAACCCCTATGCAACGTCGCATGAAAACATCGAGATATTTTTACACATATTGAATTGAACCTGCACTGTGGTCATAGCTAGGACTAAACTACTAGCTTGATATTCTGCCACTCAAGCCCGTTATCGCCTAAGTACGAGCCACCCTCATTTTTGAAACCCAGGCCTCGATTCATGTTTGCGACAACCGAGTTACTTTTTAAGTGACGCGAATAGACAAATTTAGTATCAATGTTATTCCTGATATACAAGATTAATGCCTGCATCGTGGCTCTGCCTATGCCCTGGCCACGGTATTTTTTATTCCCTATCATCAGGTGAACACTTGGGGGTTTAACGCCGTGGTTTTCTGTTAGCTCAATCCAGCCAACACCCACAATATCACCGTCAAAATCAAGCATCCACGTGAGCTGTTCGTTCTTTTTTTCTAGTAATACAAAGTCTTCAAGAATCTGTAATTCAGTCTGCAGTGAGGGCGGTTCAATCTCGTGCTCCGCATTGCCCATTAGTAATAAGGTCTCGTGACCGTCATCTGACTCAAACCAGCCGAGTGTGATTGGCGCATGAATAGCTGGGCTCGGTTTAACGAATGTAAGTTTTTCTAACGATGATTGAATCTCTGTCATGTGTTGATGATAGCAGATTAATTAGACCTAGGCCGTAGTGTGCGAAACTAGTGTGTATAAAAATAGAACCGAATTAACGGTTCTAAATTAATCAATCTCGTTTTGGTACCCCGGGCAGGATTTGAACCTACGACCTTAGGCTTAGAAGACCTTTTTCGTCACCTATACCCAATACCATAACCGAAGTGTATACGGTTGCACGTGTACGATATAGACGGCTTATGATTGGCTTTATAGCCGTCTTTTTAAGCCGTCGTTGAAACTTATTTATCAAAAAATTCTAAACTTTACTTGGCTCACCACGATATGAGAGATCTGGCGCATTAATCAGACTGAAAATTACTTTTATAAGTAAATGAATCTGTTACAAATACAAAAAAGCTAACTGCATTGAAAATTATTTACTGCTTTTATGAACCCTTAACCAGTAAATTAACAGCGTCATAGGTAACAGCGTCAGCACTAAAATTAGGAATGTTGTTCCGGCTGATCTATCATGATTGAAGTTTTTGAAGAGCTGCACAATGAAATTACTTAGTAATATACTACTGAGATACCCTGACAGGATCAGAGTTTTTTTGCTATAGATGACTTTATATAGTTCAAAATATTTCGAATTTTTATGCATATTTTTCACTTTTTCAAGTTTTGATTTGTTGAATCTTACATAAAGCAGATGAATAGTACCAACAATAGAAAGTAGCACTATTGCAGCTAAGATAGCCATGAATCATCCTTGTCATTTTTTTCTTTGAACTTTTTCATCTTTTCATGATTGGTGTCTACTATTTTGTACTGATGATGCTGAACAGCTATTGTTCCTGCGAAGAATATAACAGCGAATATGGCTACGCCGATCAACAGACCATATTTTTCCGGAGAATCCAACTTTAATACAGTTACAATGCTCAGGTAAAGGTTTGCTAGCGTCACAGCGACGATCGCACACGATACGGCGATACTCTTTCGATTGGACATCGTGAGCATTTTGGTGTGCTCTGGAGTACCTTTTTTGTAGATCTGGCCGAATACTGCCCTGCCCAGGAATTTAAGAAATAGAAGGTTCGCAAGTATGTAGAGCGCGCTGCCCGCAATAGCGACGCTTATGAGGTAGTAGTAACTCGTTGGTGCCATTTGATTCTCCTTAGTAGTTTTGGTTGAATGTGTAATTTATAGCGTATCATATTACCGCTTAAAGCCGTTAGCCGCTTGGCCTGGGTCCCAGTTAAAGTTGTCGGATGCTGGAGCGTTAAAGCCGCCAATCACGAAGCCGACTACGAAGCCTATGACACCACCCGCACCCGTACCGGCAGTACCTCCTGTTTGACAGCCTACTGCCGCTCCTCCGAGACCGAATCCAGCTATTGCACCGCCTAAGCCTCCTGCCGTGCATCCTACCACAGCTCCAAATGTCGATCCAGCTCCTGAGTAGTCATTAGCTGTTAGTAATGCGTTATACACGTCGAACTTAATTTGCATAGGTGGCGCGTACGAAACTGGTATGTTATCCATAATAAGCATGCCTGTGCTCGGAGCTCCATTGTAGGTCGATCTCGTTTGACCCGTGAAAGTGAATTTTGTAGTTGAATTTATCTTGATACCACCCGAACCTCCATTAGCGCCTCCTCCGCTAGCACCACCCGTGCTCGCTACTTTTGCCACTGCGGGAGGACGCACTATAACTGCCCGGACTACAGCTGTGACCGCTTGAACAACCTGCTTCACAACAGTCGTGATTATGTGAACTATCTTGTTGATTAGTCCGCTCAGACTGAAGTTCCCACTATAGTCGTTATCATTAATAGGATCACCTACGTAAGTGTACGCATTTGGAGTACCGCCTTCGACAGGATCCACCTGTAGGAACCGTCCTGCGGAAGGCAAGTAGACGCGTGAACCCATTTGGACGATAGGCAGCGAGAATGACACTTCACTTTTCCGTGTGGGATCGGCAGCCCAGCCCATTGACTTGTCACTTGCATTGACAAGATTACTGTTAGTGCCAAACGTCTCACTGTTGCTTGCCTGACCAAACGGTTCGTAGAGGTTGACCGAACTAGTCGGAAGCCCCGTCATACCGACGGTGACCGCCGCGTCGCCGTGGAAATTCTTGAGCGTGTATATAGCTCGTTTTGTAGTATCTGTGTTATTGGGAGAAAGTGTGACGAACACATTACCCGGCAGACTCAGATACGTATCAGTCGTCGAGCAAGTATTATCATTCGTCAGCGAACAGCTTTGCATTACCTTGCCGTCGGCCACATAGCGATACGACTTGGTAAGTACGTTGTTTAGATATTCTTTCTTGCGAAGTACTGATCCGTCTAGGGCTTTAGTGTATACGACTTTTTTTGTGCCTTGTGCGATTTCGGTATTCCTACCTAAACTATCGTAAGTAAGACTAATCGGTACACCTGCACCTGCTAGGGATATAGTATTACCGTGTGCATCATAAGTCGGTGTTCCGATCTGTGTGTCAGAGCTTTTAATGAGCTGGTCTGCAATGTTGTAGCAGTAGTTTGTATTGACCGTGTCCGTTCCATTAGTCAGATTAGTGGCTTTGAAAATCGTCCTGTTAGCGTTTTTGTGAGCATTGAGGTTTGCGCCAGTCTGGTTACACGTTGTAGCGCTTGGGGCGCTGTAATCGTATGTGTATCTCATTTTGTCGATAGTAGCTTGAGTCAGCCTATCTATCTTGTCGTAGGTATAGGTACTTGTCGCCTGTGTGGTATTAAGCTTGTCGGTACTCGTTAGAACCAGTCCGCTAGATGAGAGGGTTGTCGTTTCGTCGTATGC
>Ga0247741_1000784_pt1 | contig 17414 bp, 15 predicted proteins | sample UWRJL213509R2_FD_180945 | JGI IMG/M metagenome (GOLD analysis project Ga0247741, IMG submission 180945) | Plant litter microbial communities from Arlington Agricultural Research Station in Wisconsin, United States - UWRJ-L213-509R-2 | ecosystem: Environmental > Terrestrial > Plant litter >... | reverse complement strand
TGGGTGCCCACCGAGAACTCCGAGCTGCTGGCGAGACTGGGCATCGACCCGGACCGCCCGTCGGTGGTCTTCGTCGGCCGGATCACGCGGCAGAAGGGTCTGCCCTACCTGCTGCGCGCCGCAGCCCAGCTGCCGGCGGACGTGCAGCTCGTGCTCTGCGCCGGCGCGCCCGACACCCCGGAGATCCTGGCCGAGGTGCGCGAGGGCGTCGCCGCTCTGCAGCAGCAGCGCACCGGCGTGGTGTGGATCGAGGAGCTGCTCAGCCAGCCCGATCTCTCCGCGGTGCTGACCGCGGCCACCACCTTCGTCTGCCCCTCGATCTATGAGCCCCTCGGAATCGTCAACCTCGAGGCGATGGCCTGCGGAGCGCCCGTCGTCGGCACCGCGACCGGCGGAATCCCCGAGGTGATCGACGAGGGTGTGACCGGCAGGCTGGTGCCGATCGAGCAGGCCGACGACGGCACCGGCACGCCGCTCGACCCGCAGAAGTTCGTCGACGACCTGGCGCGCATCCTCACCGAGGTGGTCAGCGATCCGGTCGCCGCGCGGGCCATGGGGGCCGCCGGACGCGAGCGGGCCGAACGCGACTTCGGTTGGACGGCGATCGCCCAGCGCACCCGCGAGATCTACGCGTCGGTTCTCGCGTCGTAGCCGGCGACCCGGCCGCAGTTCTGCGCTGGCGGAGCCACTCCGATCGGTAGGCTGGAGCCATGGCTCGCGTTCTCCAGTTCTCCGATGTGTCCGTCGTCCGAGACGGCACCACCATCCTCGATTCCCTGAACTGGACCGTCGACAGCGACGAGCGCTGGGTCATCCTCGGTCCGAACGGAGCGGGCAAGACCACGCTGCTCCAGCTCGCCGCGGCGCAGGGACACCCCAGCGCGGGCACCGTCGAGATCCTCGACACCACTCTGGGCTCCGCCGACCTGTTCGATCTGCGCCCGCGCATCGGTTTCGCCTCCACGGCGATGGCACGTCGCATTCCGAGCAACGAGAAGGTGCTGGATGTCGTACTCACCGCCGCCTACTCCGTCACCGGGCGTTGGAACGAGGCCTACGAAGACGTCGACACCCGTCGCGCCCAGCGGGTTCTCGCGGAGTGGAAGCTCAGCGCGCTCGAGAACCGCAACTTCGGCGACCTGAGCGACGGTGAGCAGAAGCGCGTGCAGATCGCACGGTCGGTGATGACGGACCCCGAGCTGCTGCTTCTGGACGAGCCGGCGGCCAGCCTCGACCTCGGTGCCCGGGAGGAACTCCTGCAGCTGCTGAGCGGCTATGCGCAGGCGCCCAAGGCCCCGGCGATCATCATGGTCACCCATCACGTGGAGGAGATCCCGCTCGGATTCACCCACGCGCTGCTGCTCGCGGATGGTCAGGCGACGGCGTCGGGACCGATTCGCGACGTCATCACGGCAGAGAACCTCGGCGAGACCTTCGGGCTGTCGCTCGAGCTCGACGAGAATGACGGGCGATTCAGCGCGCACGCGATCTGACACGATCGGCGGCGATATCGCGCGTCACCAGGCGTGCGTCTGATAAGATAGCTAGTCGGCTCCCTGAGCCCCGAGAACTTCTTTTCTTCAACTAATCAATCACCCAAGGAATAACGATGAAGTCTGATATCCACCCCACGTACGCCCCGGTCGTCTTCCGCGACCTCGCGAGTGGCGAGACCTTCCTCACCCGTTCGACGGTCTCGAGCGACAAGACCATCGACCTCGACGGCGTGACCTACCCGGTCATCGACGTGGAGATCTCCTCCGCCTCGCACCCGTTCTACACGGGTAAGCAGCGCATCCTCGACAGCGCCGGCCGCGTCGAGAAGTTCAACTCGCGCTACAAGAACTTCGGCAAGTAACACCCGCCTCGTCGATGGCGTCCGGCTTCGGCCGGGCGCCATCGGTGCGTTAACCGGCCGACGTCGTGGCGCGGCCGCGTGGTCTGGGCGTCAGGCGACCGGCGGGGTGCGGGCGGCCAGCAGCGGTAACAGCAGATCGCTGCTGAGCGGAGCGAGATCGACGTCGCCGGGAGCAGCAGGATCGAGCCAAAGCGCCTCCTCGATCTCCTGGGCGACCTCGATCGATCCGACCAGTGCGCTCAGGATGACCGGGGCGTCGTAGACGCGCGCGTCGAGCACCGTGTGCGCTTCGTTCGCCGCATCCGCCGTGAACTGGCCGACGAGAACGAGCTCCTCGGGGGCGACGACCAGCCCGAGTTCCTCGTGGAGTTCGCGGGCGAGAGCCGCGGCATCCGTCTCTCCGGGCTCCGGCTTGCCGCCCGGCTGCATGAATCGCGTGGTGCCGCGCTTGCGCACCATGAGGGCGCGACCGCGTTCGTCGACGATGAGGGCGGCCACGATGTGGAGTACCGCGGGCGAGCCGGCAGGACCGTCAGCGGAGATCTCTGTGGGGGAGTCGGTCACCGCGAACCGACCGGCGCGCCGAGCGCTGCGCGCAGCGGCCATTCGCCATCGGCCACGAAGGCCGGGTCTTTGGTGCGGCGCATGTACTCCTGAAAACTCGCAGCGCTGTCGGAGGCCCACGCGACCTGGTTCGTGTGAACCATGACCACGTCATCGCCGAGGGTGTCGGAATACTTGCGCGCGATCGCCTGCGCGACCCGTCCGGCGGCGACGGCGTCGGCCTCGGCGTCATGCGCGTCTGTGAGCTCGACTCCGTAGAACTCGGCGGCCGCCTCGAGCGTGCGCTTTCCCTTGCGGTACCGATCCATCGCCCGGTCGATCACGAGCGGGTCGACGACCGGCGTCGGGTCGATCAGCGGTTCGATGCCATATCGCAGACACTCGTGGTGCAGCAGGGTGAGGTCGTACGCGGCGTTGTAGACCACCAGGGGAACGCCCTGCGCCAGGAGTGCCCGCAGCACCGCCACGATCTCCGCCACGACCTCGGGTGCCTCGCGCCCCTCCGCTCGGGCCCGCTCGGTGCTGATGCCGTGCACGGCCGTGGCCTGCGAGGGGATCTCGACGCCGGGATCTGCCAACCAGGACACGCCCCTGGGCGCGCCCTCGGCATCGATCACCCCGACATAGGCGGAGACGATGCGACTCGTCTCGGTATCGATGCCGGTCGTCTCCAGATCGAAGACTCCGAGTCGGTCGAACCACGGGCTGCTAGTCACGCCGTAACTCTACGACCGAGCACTGACGAAACCGGGAGACCCGACGTGCAACCAGTAAAAGCTCTGGGTGGCCAGCGTGAGGGTGATCGATCCGTCGTCGCCGACGGTCGGGAACTCGCCGCCGCCGAACAGGTCGAACAGGTGTGAACCGGCGAACTGCTCGGCCTGGATGGTCACCGAGATCGGATTGTGGGCGAAGCTGAACACGCACAGGATGTCCTCGGCCGAGTCGCCGAACTGGGTGCCCGACCCCTCATAGCTGCGCACGAAGGCGATGACCGACTCGTGGTCGGTCTCCAGCACGGTGATCGTGCCCAGGCCGAAGGCCGGATGGGCCTTCCGCACGTGGATCACATTGCGCACCCAGTGCAGCAGCGAGCGCGACTGCGCGAGCTGCGACTCCACGTTGGTCAGCGTGTAGTTGTAGACGAGAGACTGCACGACCGGGAGGTAGAGCTTGCCCGGGTCGGCGGACGAGAAGCCGGCGTTGCGGTCGGGGGTCCACTGCATCGGCGTGCGGGAGGCGTCGCGGTCGGGCAGCCAGATGTTGTCGCCCATGCCGGTCTCGTCCCCGTAGTAGAGGAAGGGGCTGCCGGGCAGGCTGAACAACAGGGCGTGCGCGAGTTCCAGTTCGGCGCGGGAGTTGTCGAGCAGGGGAGCCAGACGCCGACGGATACCGACGTTGGACCGCATCCGAGGGTCGTAGGCGTACCAGCCGTACATCGCCTGGCGGTATTCCTCGGAGACCATCTCGAGGGTGAGCTCATCGTGGTTGCGGAGGAACACGCCCCAACCCGCACCGTCGGGGATATCCGTCGTCTCGGAGAGGATGCGCTTCAGCTCGCCGGCGTTCTGGGAGCGCAACGAGTAGAAGATGCGCGGCATTACCGGGAAGTCGAAGGCCATGTGGCACTCGGGCTCTTCGTCGGTGCCGAAGAACGCGGCGACCTCGCGTGGCCACTGGTTCGCCTCGGCGATCATGATGCGGCCCGGGTACTCGTCGTCGAACATCTGGCGAATGCGCTTGATGTATTCGTGGGTGGGGGCCTCGCCCTCACCGTTGCCCTCGTCGGACTCGAACAGGTAGGGGATCGCATCGAGGCGGATGCCGTCGACCCCGAGGTCGAGCCAGAACCGCATGATGTCCATCACCGCGTCTTGCACGGCCGGGTTCTCGAAGTTGAGATCGGGCTGGTGCGAGAAGAACCGGTGGAAGAAGAACTGACGGCGCTCCGAGTCGAACGACCAGTTCGAGTCTTCGGTGTCGACGAAGATGATGCGGATGTTCGGGTACTTGTCCGGGTCGTCGTTCCAGACGTAGAAATCGCCGTACGGCCCCTCGGGGTCGCTGCGCGACTGCTGGAACCACTCGTGCTGGTCGGAGGTGTGGTTCAGCGGGAAGTCGATGACGATGCGCATGTTGCGCTCGTGCGCCTTGGTGACGAGGTCTTTGAACTCGTCGAGTGTGCCGAACTCCGGCAGGATGCTGCGGAAGTCGGAGACGTCGTACCCGCCATCGCGCAGCGGGGACTGGTAGAACGGCGGCAGCCAGAGCGCGTCGATTCCGAGCCACTGCAGGTAGTCGAGCTTCGACAGCAGCCCCTGCAGATCGCCCGACCCGTCGCCGTTGCTGTCGACGAACGAGCGCACCATGACCTCGTAGAACACCGATCTCCTGTACCACCGCGGATCGAGGGTGAGGCCCGGCAGTTGGATCGGTGCGGTAAAGCTCACGGTGCTCCTCTCCAGAGCAATTCTCACGGTCGATGTACGACACATGACAGTCGTGTTACGAGTCTATGCGCGGGCTCCGCACGGCACCGCGACGGGCCCGAACAATCCATAGACTGACGATTGATGGCCATCGAATCCCCTTATCAAGCACTGCTCGCGGCGATGCCGATCGAGCGCCACGAGATCGAGATCCTGGGTTCGACGACCCGGTACTGGATCTACGGCGACCCGGCGGCGACCACGACGATCGTCGTCGCGCACGGGTATCGCGGTGAGCACCACGGGCTGGAGCCGGTGATCGCTCAGCTTCCCGGCATCCGCTGGATCGGTCCCGACCTTCCCGGTTTCGGCGAGTCCACCCCGCTCACCGAGGTCGCGCACGACATCCCGGGCTATGCGGCCTGGCTGGAGGCCTTCATGGGCGCCCTCGGCCTGGACGAGTCCGCCATCCTGCTCGGCCACTCCTTCGGCTCGATCATCGCCTCCCGCGCCCTGGCCGACGGGCTGGCGCCGCGCGGCCTCATCCTGGTCAACCCGATCGCGATCTCCGGCCTCGACGGACCGAACCGCCTCGCCACCGCCGTGACCGTCCGGTTCTACCGCCTGGCGGGCCGTCTGCCCGAGCGGATCGGCACCTGGATGCTCCGGCACTGGATCGTCACCCAGTTCGTCAGTAGCGCCATGGTGAAGACGTCGGACAAGAACCTGCGCCGGTGGATCCACCGCGAGCACCACACGTTCTTCGGTCGTTTCGCCACCAGGGATGTCGTGGTCGAGGCGTTCGAGGCGTCCATCAGTACCCACGTCGGCGAGGTCGCGGAACTCATCACGGTGCCCTCGCTGCTGGTCGCTGCCGAGCTCGACGAGATCACTCCCATCGATGCGGTACGCGGGCTGGCCGAGAAGCTACCGGATGCCCGGCTCACGGTTCTGGAGGGGGTCGGCCACCTCATCCACTACGAGGTGCCCGTGCCCGCCGCCGCAGCGATCGCCGACTTCGTCGCCGAGCTCGACGGCTCCGCTCACGCCAGCGCCCCTGAAGGAGACCCGCCCCGGTGAAAGTGATCTTCGACTGCCGCTTCGTCCGCTTTCCCCGTCACGACGGCATCAGCCGCTACACCGCGGGGCTGGTCGGAGCCTTCTCGAAGCTGCACCCGGTGACGATGCTCATCCACGATGAGCGTCAACTGGCCATGCTGCCCGACCTGCCCTGGATCAAGTCCCGGCCCGGCCACAGCCTGCTCGAACCGTTCATCCCCCTGCTGACCCTCAACCGCGAGCACCCGGATATCGTGTTCTGCCCGATGCAGACCATCGGATCGACCGGGCGCAAGGGCTACAAGATGGTCCTCACCGTGCACGACATGGTGTTCTATCGCAATCGCACTCCGCCGAAGGAGTTCACCCCGATCGTGCGGCTGGTCTGGTTTCTGTACCACATCACGTATTGGCCGCAGCGCTGGACCCTGAACCGCGCCGAGGCGGTGGTCACCGGCTCGTACAACTGCGAGCAGGAGATGATCGACGCGCGACTGACGAAGCGGCCGTTGACCGTCATCCGACCCGGCATCGACGATTCGGGTCTGCCGCCGCGGCAATACCCGGGGGCGATCGTGGACGAGTCGGGCGAGGCCCGCAGACAGCTCGTCTACATGGGCACATTCCAGCCGAACAAGAACGTCGAGACTCTCGCCGCGGCCATGCACCACCTGCCGGGCTACACGCTTCGGCTCCTGAGCCGCATCACCGATGAGGCGCGGGAGCGCATCGCCGCGCTCGGGCCTGCGGGCTCGATCGTGTTCGAAAACGGCGTGTCGGACGAACGCTATGCCGAGGTGCTCTCCCAGGCGACGGCGATGGTGTCAGCCTGTCGTGACGAGGGCTTTGGCATCCCGCTGATCGAGGGTCAGAACGCTGGAACCCCGGTGGTGCTGAGCGACATCCCGCTCTTCCACGAGGTGGGCGGGGACGCCGCGGTGTTCTTCGACCAGGAGGACCCGCGGGCCTTCGCCGAGGCGGTGCGCGCTATGGACGTGCCCGAGCTCTGGGTGGCACAGAGCGCCCGTGCGCGGGCGCATGCGGCCGAGTTCAGCTGGGACGAATCCGCGCGGCGGATGTACGACCTGGTGACCGATCTGGCCACCGACGCCGCGCCGAAGCGGCGGAGCTCCGCGCTGCGCCGCCGGTCGTCGATCCGGAGTTAACCGGTAACGCGGTCCGTCTCAGCGGCGTTCTGCTCGGTGATGTCCTCGTCGGATGCGTTGTTCTCGGATGCTCTGTTCTCGGAGGCGCTGCCGGGGGATGCCGCGCCGACCTGCGGGGCAACCGATTCCGCCTCGATCGGGTCGTCGAAGGCGATCAGCCGGGGTGTGCCGTCGATCAGCTCGAAGCTGTGGATCGATCCGTTGGAGATCGGGATGCCGCTGTGCAACAGGGAGCCCGGCGCAACCGCGTTCATCACCGAACGGATGAGTCCGCCGTGCGCCACCACGACGATGGCGGCGTGGGGGTGCCGTTCGCCGAGCGCCACGAGTGCTGCGACGGCGCGAGTCGCGACATCCGTTCGCCGCTCCCGCCCGGGCACCGGCGTGTCACCGGGGAAACGGCGCTCGAGTTCGTCATCGGTGAGTCCCTCGGCCTCCCCGTAGGCACGCTCGACCAGGTCGGGCACTATCTCGATGTCCGGGGGACCGAAGCTGCCGAGGCCGATGTCGGAGCCGATGATCTCGGCGGTCTCGTAGGCGCGGGAGAGCGGACTGGAGGCGAGCACGTCCCAATGCCGTCGTGCGAGCAACCGGCCGGCACGCGCGGCCTGCTCACGCCCGGTCTCGTTCAGAGGGATGTCCGTGCTGCCCTGGATGCGGCGTTGCAGGTTCCAGTCGGTCTGGCCGTGGCGGACGAGGTAGAGCAGGGTCACGTGGGAAGCTTCCGGATCGGCGGGACGGGCCGCACCTCGGATGCTCAGGAAGCGAGGCGCTCGGCCAGCTCCGCGAGGGTCCCCGACGTGCCAGCGTTCAGCTTAACGGTGGCTCGGGAGTCTCCCTTGGTCTCGCCGCGGTTGATCACGACCACGGGCATCCGTCGTTTGGTCGCCTGATCGAGCAGGCGGATGCCGGAGTTGACCACCAAAGACGACCCGGCGATGATCAGCGCGTCGGCCGATCGCACCAGCGCGCTCGCCTCGACGAACTTCTCGGTCGGGATGAACTCGCCGAAGAAGACGATGTCGGGCTTGAGGATGCCGCCGCACACGGTGCACACCGGCGTGACGAAATCGTCAATCTGCGTGAACGCGACGTCGCCGTCGGGGCCGAGCTCGAAGGAGTCCGGCTCGTCGAGCCACGGGTTCGCGTCGGCGATGCGTTGGGCGATGTCGGCCCTGGCGAAGGTCTGGCCGCAGGTCAGGCAGCGCACCCTGTCCATCGTGCCGTGCAGATCGACAACCCGCTGTGATCCCGCTCGCAGGTGCAGACCGTCGACGTTCTGGGTGATGACGCCGTTCACCAGCCCGTCGCGTTCCATGGCGGCGAGGGTGCGATGGCCGTCGTTCGGGCGGGCCCCGTCAAAGCGGCGCCAGCCCAGGTGACTGCCGGCCCAGTAGCGCCGGCGATACGCCGCGTCGCTCAGAAACTGCTGGAAGGTCATGGGGTTGCGGGGCGGGGCGCCTTCGCCGCGATAGTCGGGGATGCCCGAATCGGTGCTGACGCCGGCGCCGGTGAGTACGGCGATGGTCTTGCCGCGCAGAGCGGCCTCCGCGGCATCCAACTCGGACGATGAGGCCGGAGCCCACGCGCCCGAAGCCGGAGGCTGTACCAGCCGGTCCGTTGCAGCGCTGTCCGTCACCATGTCGCCTCATCTCCCCGCTTGCGCGGTGTCCTCAGCCTAAACACCGGAGTTTTCGGATATGTTTCCGATTGCTGCAGATCGGTCGTCCCGGTGTGCAGGGGGCCGGGAGAACAATGCACATCATCTACATCGACGATCTCGACGACCCCGCCCTCGCGGACTACTCACGACTCACCGACGTCGCGCTCCGCCGGGTCAGCGAGCCTGCCGGTGGCCTCTATATCGCCGAGTCGACCAAGGTGATCACGCGTGCCATCGCCGCCGGGCATCGTCCCCGTTCCGTCCTGCTGCAGGAGCAGTGGTTGCCGGATGTCGAGGCCGTCCTCGGCGAGACGGACACCCCGGTCTACGTCGGCTCTGCCGCCCTGCTCGAGCAGCTCACCGGGTACAACCTGCACCGTGGCGCCCTCGCCTCGATGCACCGCCCGGAGTTGCGCCCCACGGCCGAGGTCATCGCCGGAGCCCGGCGGGTCGTGGTGATCGAAGACGTCGTCGACCACACGAACGTCGGTGCGATCTTCCGTGCCGCCGCCGGGATCGGCGCCGACGCCGTGCTGGTCACCCCGCGCTGTGCCGATCCGCTCTACCGGCGGAGCGTGCGGGTGAGCATGGGGACGGTGCTGCAGGTGCCGTGGACGCGCATTCCGGAATGGCCGGAGGGCGCGGACATCCTGCACGAGGCGGGCTTCCACATCGCCGCCCTCGCACTCTCTGACGATGCCGTCGACCTCGCTGCCTTCGCCGCCGACCCGCCCGACAAGATCGCGCTGCTGCTCGGCTCCGAGGGAGACGGCCTGAGCCGTGCCGCGATCCACGCCGCCGACTCGATCGTCACCATCCCGATGCTGCACGGGGTCGATTCGCTCAATGTGGCCTCCGCCAGTGCCGTCGCTCTGTGGGCCATCCGGCCGGGAGCCGTGACCGAGGATCGCGCATGAGCGGCACCCTCACCGGGCCGCCGACGAGCGTGCCGCAACGACCACCGAGCCGGCGGCAGCAGTACCGGCGCCGACGTATCGCCGTGGGCGCGGCTGCCGTGGTCGTGCTCGCGCTGGTGCTGTACCTCCCGTTCAGTCTGCTCGCGCCGCTCGGTGTCGCCGAGCGCAGTATCGGCACACAACCGTCGTTGCGCGCAGCGGCGGCGCAGCCGGCCTGGCCCGCCTTCGGAGCGAGCGCCTTCGGAGCGGTCGGCTATCCCGATCTCCTCTCGGTCAGCGGTAGTAGCGAGCCTCTACCGATGGCGAGCATCACCAAGATCATCACCGCGATGGTGGTGCTCGACGCCAAACCCCTGGCCGCGGGGACGGACGGCCCCGAGATCGCGTTCAGCGCCGCCGACCGGGCGCTCTACTCGAAGTATCTGGCGATGCGTGGCTCGGTGAAGCCGATGCCGGCCGGTGCCAGCATGTCGCAACTCGAGGTGCTGCAGGTGACGCTCATCGCCTCCGCCAACAACTATGCCGAAGCCGTGGCCGACTGGGCCTACGGCACGGAGTCGGCCTACGTGGCGGCGACGAAGTCCTGGCTCGGCGCCCACGGCATGACCCACACCACCGTGGTGGAACCGACCGGCATCAATCCCGCCAATACCAGCACCGCCACCGACCTGGTCACGCTCGGCAAGCTGGCGATGGCCGATCCGGTGATCTCGGACATCGTCGACACCCCGACGCTGACCCTGCCCGACGTCGGGACGATCAAAGACACCAACAAGCTGCTCGGTTCCGAGGGGGTGGTCGGCATCAAGACCGGCACCCTCGAGAACATCGGCTCCAGCCTGCTGTTCGCCTCGAAGCAGAAGGTGGGATCGAGCACGGTCACGATCATCGGTGCTGTTCTGGGTGCCGCCGACCACGACACCCTTTACCCGGCGGTCACGGGCCTGCTTCGATCGATCGCGAGCGGCTTCCATGAGATCACTCTTGCGGAGAAGGGACAGACCTTCGCGACCTACCGCACCGCCTGGGCTGCGCGCACCACCGCGGTCGCCGCGTCGGCCGCGAAGGTGGTGGTGTGGGCAGACACGCCGGTGTCGTCTCGGGTTGCCGCGCCCGACATCCGTCTGGTTGCCCGCGGAGAGAAGGCGGGCGAGGTGACCTTCACCGTCGGAAAGAACCGGGTGACCGTGCCGCTGGCCTTCAGCGAGACGGTCGAAGATCCCGGAGCCGGCTGGCGGCTGGCCCACCCATTCGGGCTGGGCGGCTAGGCGCGACACCCATTCTGTTCGGGGAATATATGCATAGCTCTCACAGCATGTGCCCCTAGGGTTGAGCCATCTGTACCGGAGCATCTGCTCTCTCTGCTACCCCGACTGGGAAGTCACTTCCGAATCGAGGTTCTGTGTCTGATTCTCTCGCTGCCGCTCGTACGAGCGTCGCGACGGCAACCATCACCGCCCCCGTCGTCACTTTCACCAAGACTCGTCCGGGAGGCGCTCGCGCCAACCCGACGACCGAATACTCGGCCCTGCTGCGCACGGTGCGCGATGCAGGCCTGCTGAACCGCCGCACCTCCTTCTACGGCATGATCTTCGGCATCATGCTGGTCGCACTCGGCGGCGCGGTCACCGGGTTCATCCTGCTCGGCGACAGCTGGTTCCAGCTGCTCATCGCCGGCGTGCTCGGCATCATCCTCACCCAGTTCGCATTCCTCGCCCATGAGGCCTCGCACCGTCAGGTGTTCGCCTCCGGCAAGATGAACGATGTCGCCGGGCGCACCCTGGCCAACCTGTTCGTCGGCATCAGCTACTCGTGGTGGATGACCAAGCACAGCCGTCACCACGCCAACCCGAACGTGATCGGTAAAGACACCGACATCGAGCGGGACTTCATCTCCTTCCAGGAGGTGGACGCGGCGAAGGCCACCGGCATCTACGCCTGGTTCACCCGTCGCCAGGGCTACTTCTTCTTTCCGGTGCTCGTCTTCGAAGGCGTCAACCTGCACCGTCACGGCTTCTTGACAGTGTTCGGCAAGGGCAAGGTCGACAAGCGCTGGCTCGAGATCACCATGCTGACCACCCGCATCGGCGCATACCTCGCCGTCGTCTTCCTCTGCCTCCCGCTCGGCATGGCCTTCGCCTTCATCGGCGTGCAGCTTGCGGTCTTCGGTGTCTACATGGGAGCGTCTTTCGCCCCGAACCACACCGGCATGCCGATCCTGCCGCACGACAGCAAGGTCGACTTCCTGCGTCGTCAGGTGCTCACGTCGCGCAACATCAAGGGCAACTGGCTGATGGACAGCTACATGGGTGGCCTCAACTACCAGATCGAGCACCACCTGTTCCCCAACATGCCGCGCCCGCACCTGGCGCGCGCTCAGGAGATCGTCAAGGAATACTGTGCGACGCACAAGATCCTCTACACGGAGACCACGCTGACCGAGTCATACGGCATCGTGACGCGCTATCTCAACCAGGTCGGCCTGTCGGCGAACCGCCCCTTCGACTGTCCTGCAGCAATGCAGTTCGGCCGGTAGCGAGCAGTCCGACCGTCGAGCTCAGCTCAGACGCGAAACGAAAGCCCCGGATCTTAGATCCGGGGCTTCTTTTGTCCGCTCCTGCGGCGAGACCTACAGCGAGGTGTTGCGGTACGGCGCCACCACGGGGCGCTTGGCGCTCACACCGTCGCCCGAGGACTGATGACGGATGCGCCGGATCACCCACGGCACGAGGTACTCGCGCGCCCAACCCATGTCTTCGGTGCGTGCCTGCCGCCACCGCACCTTGGGCAGCGGCTCCGGGTTGTACGGCTCCAATTCGTTCTTCACGTTGAGTGAATCCAGCACCATGCGGGCGATCGTGTTGTGCCCGATGGGGGAGAAGTGCAGACGGTCGGGCGCCCACATCCGGGTGTCCTTCAGTTCGCGCAGCGCCCACATGTCGGCCACGACGAGGTCGTGGCGCAGCGCGATCGCGCGCAGGTTCTCGTTGTAGATCGCCACCTTGCCCCGGATGCGCCGCATGACCGGGGTCATGCCGATGTCGGGCCCGTTGAAGAGCACCACCGTTGCCCCGTTGGAACGCAACTTCTCGACCCCGACCTCGAGGCGGCTGGCCACCTCATCGGGATCGGTGTTGGGGCGGATGATGTCGTTGCCCCCTGCCGAGATCGTGATCAGGTCGGGACGCAGCTCGAGAGCAGCATCCACCTGCTCGTCGAGGATCTGCTGCAACAGTCGGCCACGGATGGCCAGGTTCGCATAGGAGAATTCGTCGTTCTGATCGCTCAGCACCTCGGCTACCCGGTCGGCCCAGCCGCGGTAGCCGCCGGGGCTCTGCGGCTCAGGATCTCCGATGCCCTCGGTGAACGAATCGCCGATGGCGACATACCGGGACCACGGGTGTTTCTGGCTCATACACCAAGCATGCTCCTTCCCCGCGGCACGCGCCAACCGGGTGGGCGTGCGGCAGTGTCAGCCACCCAAGGTAGGGTTTTTCTCCTATGAGCACGCCCCTGTATTCGGACCCCGCGGGTTCGAACACACCCTCGGGCGACGACCAGCTCGCCGCTCATCCGATCGGCCCGCCCGTGGCGCGCGCCGCCGCCGAACACCTCTCGCCCGCCTTCCCCGAGCGTGCCGCGCGCGGTACGGCCGGCAAATTGCGCGCCTGGCAGGAGGAGGCGCTCGAGACCTATTGGAAGACCGAGCCGAAGGACTACCTCGTCGCGGCGACGCCGGGCGCAGGCAAGACAACCTTCGCGCTGCGTCTGGCGACCGAGTTGATCGCCCAACGCAAGATCGACCGGGTCACCGTGGTCGCGCCGACGGAACACCTCAAGCGGCAGTGGGCCGATGCGGCGCACAAGGTGAGCCTGCGACTCGACCCGATGTTCAAGAACGCGCACGGCTGGGCCGGCAAGCACTTCCACGGTGTTGCCGTCACCTACGCCCAGGTCGCGATGCGCCCCGCACTGCACCGCAGCATGACCGAGGGCGGCCGCACGCTGGTCATCCTCGATGAAGTGCACCATGGCGGAGACGCGTTGAGCTGGGGCGACGCGATCCGCGACGCCTTCGGGCCCGCCGCCCGTCGCCTCTCGCTCACCGGGACACCGTTCCGCTCCGACACGGCGCCGATTCCCTTCGTCACCTACTATCCCGACGAGAACGGCATCCGCACCTCGCAGGCCGACTATGCCTACGGCTACGGACGGGCCCTCGCCGACGGCGTCGTGCGCCCGGTCATCTTCCTGGCCTACGCCGGCAAGATGCGCTGGCGCACGCGCACCGGCGACGAGATGGAGGCGCAGCTCGGCCAGGGCGACACCAAAGACGTCACCGCGCAGGCTTGGCGGACGGCGCTCGACCCGGAGGGCGAGTGGATTCCCGCGGTGCTCAAGGCGGCCAATCGGCGTCTCACCGAGGTTCGACAGGGTATCCCGGATGCGGGCGGCCTGGTGATCGCCACCGATCACTTCAGCGCCCACGCCTACGCCGACATCCTGGAGAAGATCACGGGCCAGGAACCGACGGTGGTGCTCTCCGACGATGCCGGGGCGAGCGATCGGATCGCGAAGTTCTCGGAGAGCGACTCGCGCTGGATGGTCGCGGTGCGCATGGTGTCCGAGGGCGTCGACGTTCCGCGCCTCGGCGTCGGCGTCTACGCGACCTCGGCATCGACACCGCTGTTCTTCGCCCAGGCCATCGGACGTTTCGTGCGCACTCGTCGCCGCGGCGAGACCGCGTCGATTTTCTTGCCCAGCGTTCCGACACTGATGGCCCTCGCCGCGGCGCTCGAACTGCAGCGCGACCACGCCCTCGACCGGGAGCCGGGCGAAGGGCTCGAGGAGATCCTCCTCGACGACGACGACATGGATGCGGCCAATCGGGTCGAGTCCGCCTCGGGCGACGCGTTGCTGTTCGACTTCAAGCCGCTCGAATCGGAGGCGGCCTTCGATCGGGTGCTGTTCGACGGTGACGAGTTCGGCACGGGGGCCGCCACAGGCAGTCTCGAGGAGCTCGACTTCATCGGCATCCCGGGTCTGCTCGAGCCCGAGCAGGTCGCCGAACTGCTGCGTGCACGGCAGTCACGCCAGTCCCGGCGCATCGACGACCGCCAGAAGCGTTCGGAGGCATCCGGCGTGCAGTCCGATGATCCGCCGCCGCTGTACCGCAACCTCAAAGAGCAGCGCAGCCTGTTGAACAGTCTCGTGGGTATGCGCGCCAAGTCGACGGGAGAGCCGCACGGGATCATCCACGCGGAACTCCGACGGATGACCGGTGGCCCGGCCGTGGCGCAGGCGAGCGTGACGCAGCTGCAATCCCGTATCGACATCCTGCGCAAGAACCTGCGCAGCTGAGGCTGCCCAGGAGGGCGACGACCGCCCGGTACGCTGATTCCGACGGGGATGTCGGTCTGTGCTGCGGGGTGCGCGCGACACTCCAACTGGGGTGGACAGCCCCCGCGTTTGCGGGTCGCGGGTGGGGGTGAGAGAGACGAACACTGGAAGACGGGATCGTCCGGTGACATCGGGGGCGCCGACGACCCGTCGTCGGAAGCTCACCACCATGCTGCCTCACAGCGCAGTCGCACGCATCATCGTCTCGTCCGGCATTCTCGGGAGCATCATCATCGGTTCGGGGTTCTTCGCCTCGGTCGGGGGCGGGATGCAGGAGCATTCGGTGGGCGCGAGCTCGCCATCATCCGTCGTCCCTCGCCAGGGTGTCCCCTCGGGGATCGCGAAACTGCCGCCGCAGGGCTGGCCCGACACCGCGTCGGCCGCATCGCTCTACCCCGGCGGAGTCTGGCTGAATCCGGAGACCATCCCGGTCACCGAGGTGGGCAAGCTCCGCACGGCGGGCAACGCGGCGGACGCCGACGCCCTCAGCCAGATCTCATCGCAGCCGATCGCCACCTGGCTCGGTGACTGGTGGGGAAGCGACCTGCTCAAGCGCAAGTTGGCGGCGAATACGGCCGCCGCCGAGCTGGCGCGCACCACCCCCGTGTATGTCATCTACGCGATACCGGACCGCGACTGCGGCGGTTATTCGGCCGGCGGGTACAACGACGAGGACTACCTGACCTTCAATCGCACGGTGGCCGATTCGCTGCGCGGGCATCCGGCGGTCATGTTGATCGAACCCGATTCGATCGCGATGCTCGGCACGGAGCGCTGCGGATCGATCGTCGACCGTCGACTGGGTCTGCTCTCGACCGTGGTGCAGTACTACGCCCAGGCGGGGATCCCGGTCTACCTCGATGGCGGCAACAGCAAGTGGGTCGACCCGCAGACCATGGCGGACCGGCTGACGAAGGCGGGGGTGCAGTATGCCCGGGGCTTTTTCACCAACGTCTCGAACTTCAGGCTGACCGCGGATGAAAAGCAGTACGCGGAGAAGCTCTCCAGGCTCCTGGGAGGAAAGCACTATGTGATCGACGTCTCGCGAAACGGGGCGGGCTGGAAGGGCACATGGTGCAACCCCACCGGCGCGGCACTAGGGCAGAATCCGATGGTGTCGCGCACGGGTGGGTCGATGGATGCGCTGCTCTGGGTGAAGACACCGGGGGTGAGCGACGGTACCTGTAACGGGGGACCGGCAGCCGGCAAGTGGTTTCCTACCTACGCCCTCGACCTGGTGCGGGCGCGCCCGTAGAGTCGCGAGCGCCGGAAGATATTGGCCAGTCATCTGACCTATATGACCGCTGGTTCCCCGCCGCAGAGTTGTCTGCACTGTCGGCGATCGTCGGGTCGTCCGCATCGGCGAAGACAGCAGTGGCGAAAGCGGTGAAGTGTGACGGCGACACAGGTAGGCAGACCCATCGACCGGGTCGAAGCGGTGGCCAAAGTAACCGGAGCTGCCGTCTACACGGCTGATGTGTCGCGCGACGGGCTCGTATATGCGGTGCTGGTGCAGTCCGCGATCCCTCGCGGGCGGGTGACAGAGACGTCTCTGCGGGCCAGTGCCGATCGGGCGGCCGCCGAGCCAGGCGTCGTCGCCGTGATCACGCCGTTGAACTCCCCGGCAATCGAGGTACTTCCGCGTGACCTCACGGACGATCTGCCGTTCGAACGCAGGCCTCCACTCTCGGACCTCACCGTGCAGCACGTCGGCCAGCACATGGCGATCGTCGTCGCGGACAGCCTCGAGAACGCCACAGAGGCAGCGGCTGGCTTCACACTTGAATACGAGGTCGAGCCTGCTCAGTTGACCGCTGGGGAGGTGCTCGACCAGCCCACGGAGCCTGATGCGGAGAACGGGGAGATCCGGCACGGCAGCTATCTGCCCGACCACTACGTCAAGCTCACCGAGGAGAAGCTGCAGGACAGCCGTGGCGAGGCGCCGACGGGCGCGTCGGCAGCCATCTCCACCGAAGCGACCTTCAGTACAGCTCTCAATGCGCACTATCCCATCGAGCTGTCCGCCTCTATCGCCGAATGGGACGGCGACAACCTGACCGTGCACGACGGGTCGCGCTGGATCGTCGGTGAACGCACCGCGCTGGCCGCGTCGTTCGGGATACCGCCGGAGAACGTGCGGGTGATCTCGCGCCTGGTGGGCGGCGCCTTCGGCTCGAAGAGCTTCCTCTGGATGCACGTCGTGCTCTGCGCGGCCGCCGCGCGGGTGGTGGGGAGACCGGTGAAGCTGGTTCTCACCCGCGATCAGATGTTCTCGTCGACCGGTCATCGTCCCCGTACGGAACAGCGGATATCGCTGACCGCCGACCGCGATGGCACCCTCTCCGGCACGGAACATCA
>Ga0247741_1000783_pt1 | contig 17415 bp, 26 predicted proteins | sample UWRJL213509R2_FD_180945 | JGI IMG/M metagenome (GOLD analysis project Ga0247741, IMG submission 180945) | Plant litter microbial communities from Arlington Agricultural Research Station in Wisconsin, United States - UWRJ-L213-509R-2 | ecosystem: Environmental > Terrestrial > Plant litter >... | reverse complement strand
CGGCCTGCTTTCTTCATCGCCTCTGCAGTTGCGTTGTATCCGCGAGCCGCTAGGTATTCAGGCGATGGGTTCGGATCAAAGGTTCGGGCGAAAGAGCCCCAAGCGTCTACAGTTGTCCGTGACATGAGAAGGTCGCCTGCATCGCGGAACGGCTTCGCGTCTTGGCCAAGCGTTCCAGCGGTATAGTAGAGCTCGCCTGAGTGGCACCTATATCAAAAGGGTTATTCTTCATTGATAGAAGACGTGGGCATTCGATTCATACCTGAAGTATGGCACGGAAGGATCGCCATCGGGGAACTCAGCCGTCGGCGCTGGGTCACAAGTTCCAGGGATAGGCGTGAATCCAGCGTAGCTTCGGTCAAACTGGTATGCATAGACTGATGGGAAGGTGCAGTAATCAGCAGCGGTGATCACGGTAGCCTCGTCGATGCATCTTTAGATATCAAATTAGCCATAGGCAAACGCTGGAACTCCAAGAGCAGACATACAGGAATTCGCCGTCGGTACCGACTCGACTGGTAACATTGTATAGATCGAGGGATGAATTTGAAGTCTTGGGGCTCGGGAACAAGTCTGGCCTAGCCGCCACTTTCATGGCTATATCAGCGGACATGCTGTTGAAGACCAGCTTAGTCAATGATATTCAGCCGTGAATGGAGATCGTGAACTTGCCCAGAAGCTGTGAGACTTCCAACTAAAGACCCGTTAACCTTAGGGAATCCATTGATGAAATCCGACCCATCATCTCTCATCCACCCAAATATAATGTGAGCTGGTGCGGTCGGCCCATCACCGTTAACTGCAAGACCCGAATTTGTGATATACTCCCCATCCGTGACGATATACCTATTTTTAACGAGAGTCAGAAACGGCAACGATTATGCGAACCACGGACGTACCTCGGCGCATTGGGCGCAGCGATCAACGTCTGCGCGGGTAATTCTCTCAAACATGCCAATACATCAGTCGCATTTCCACATCCAACGTTCTCGACTAAAGGGGCGCCATATCTCGCGTGCGCCTCGCTCAGTTCGAGGTACTCAGTGTAGGTCTTCGCGTACCCGAAGCCGCCCAGGTGACTCTGAGCAATCGCACCGGCGAAAAGACCAAACGCAGGTGGAGACCCCAGAAGAGCACGTACAGACCCGGCCCCTGCAGACTGGCCGTAAATAGTGACTCGTGATGGATCGCCACCAAAATCGGCAATATGTTCTTCGACCCATTCGAGAGCAGTAATTTGGTCAGCGATGCCATAGTTGCCGTTTGTAACGCCGTCATTCAGTGCGAGGAAACCAAGTGCACCAAGACTAACAAATCGATTGGAACGGATTTCGACACCAAGGTTTGAACACTCTCACCGATAGTTAATTGTGACGACAACCACGTCACTGCGACTGGCCATATTTCCTCCATCGAAAATAGGATCGCTTCCTTGACCTCCGGTGAACCCGCCTCCATGGATCCAGAAGAGAACAGGTTTCAGCTTCTTGCCCCTGGTGGCTTGTTGAGTGTTTTGTGGTAGGAAGGGAGTGAATATATTGAGGAAAAGACAGTCCTCGGACCCAGTGGCTCCTTGGAGGCAGCTAGACCCAAATTTAAGTGCGTCAATGGTAACTGAAGAGTTGGCGGTATGGGGGAAAGAGTAAGAAAATCTTTCAAATGGGTCGGAATAAGGGATGCCGAGAAAGCGGAACGAGAGATGGTCGCGTGTGCTGAGTGAGAGTGTTCGTTTAGCAAGGTGGGAAGATTAACTAGGAGCGAACCGCTTACCCAACGACCGTTAAGTTTGCTGACTTCACTTGTACATGGAACGCTGGGTTTGGGTCAACTTGCGTGTTGGGTCTGTATGGAGCGCTTTGAGAGCAGAAGGCGGGTAGTAGAGAGGTGCATGGGACTTCTTGAAGGCTTCCTTGCAACGATGTCGCCCTGCATTTTGAGTTTTTGCCTGCAACCCAGAACCTTTGGACGTGAGAGGACTGATTGTTGAATGCAAGGTAGCGCATTAAGGACCCTATGTCGGATTCAAAATATTTTCCGGTGGTTGATAGGAGAGTCTCGTTGAGCTTTTTGCAAGATGCAAGTGCATCGGCGTTCGTTGAGGCGGTTTCAAGAAAGATAGTGCCATTATGGTTTGCTGCCGTTGTCCCTACGTGTGTCTCATCAGCGATCCAGTTCTCGAGATGTAGTCGAGAACTCACAGTTGAGGTCGTTTTGGAACAGGAATTGGAGATTGGAGCCTACGCTACCAGGAGAAGGCGCCGTTCTTACCTGATTTACGACTGCCAACAGAACCGCCGAAAGGGTGGCAAAGAACAGCATCTCACTGTCCGAGAGAAGAGATGGGCGAGGTGCGAAAGAGCCAGGTCATCTTTTCTTTCGCTTATAGCTTCTTCTGCGAGGTCGGGTTCGCCACGGTTGAACTACGGAATAAAAGTCGCGTGCACCTGATCATGGCAGTAAAGAAAATTGCGTAAGAACACCATTCGAAGAGCCCTTGAGCACTTAACGCGGACCAAGTACATAAGCCCCAGTATTTGCGGGCAACAGACCATCCTCATGATGCGCTGGTAATCACCATTGACGGTGGGGGCCAATAAGCTGGTACAGTGGAGAAGAAAGGAAATACATCCCAAAGAAGGCAGGTGTACCGTGTCGCGGCCTTGTGAAGGCGACCCTGAATTTAACACTTGTACAAACAGTCGTCACCACCAGCCAAGAGCCTTCTTTACAGCCACATCTTCATCTTTTCTGTAAACATAAAAAGGAAGCCAGATCAAACCACATCGCTGGTGCCGACATATTGGAACATGGATATTCCTTCCTCAACCAACACGGCGAGTGAACGCCTAGTTCGCGCCAAAAAGGCAAATGCGGTCAGGGGAACGACTTTTGCTAGGAGTCGTGCAGGCAATGCCCTAAGAACTATGGCGACTAGTAGTGGCTTAGGTTCAATCATAACCAAAGCCTTTCAAGGTGATCTGCCTCTGTTAAATGAGGATTTCATCATCGTCCATGACCCAGACGGCCACCATGTATACCTGATCGGAGGGTTTCGCCGTTTCGACGAGAATTATATTCCTACATCGGACCTCTACCGATTTGATACACAAGACAAAGTCTTCCAGTGGACTAACCTCACTGTAGGCTTCTCTCTAAATCACACATATACCTTACTGCTAAACTCCTTCAAATAGAAAAGCCTTAGATTTCGGAATCCAGGCGCCTACACGTCGCTAGTGGAAAATACTGTAGTAATGAAACCCCTGCCTAGGCTAACATTGCCTGGTGCGACGATGTCCGTGATAAATCAGAAGCGCTACATCTTCCTCTTCGGCGGTTGGGATCTCGACAACGAAAAAGCAAGTCGCCGCTTGATTCTGGTGAATGTCACTGACCTGGAATGGTGCTATGCACCTCTGCCTGCCATGGAGAATATGGTTGGTCGTATAAGCCCAACAGTTGTTTTCATAAAATCCAAGCTCTACATCTTTGGTGGTAACCGCGACTTTGGTGATTCCATAAATCCGGACCCATGTTTCTCTTACTCAATCGCGAACATTCTGCTGGAGGAGAAGGGGTGGACGTGGGAGGTAATTGACGTGCCCTACGAGGAACCTGCAAAGTCTTTAGTGTTTGCCTATGCAATACCTATATACAACGATAAAAAAAATCCTCCTCACACCTGGTCGAGCCACCGCAGCTGGGAACAAGGTAAGTACTATATGTTGCTCTACACAGTCAAAGCGTACGTACTAACCCATTTCAAATTATCAGAAAATGCATTTTCAAGATGGAAACCTAATCACCTTTCACACGGGAAGGGGTTACAGGAGATTCCAAAAACTCGACATCGTTGGCGACTTCCCCCGAGAAATAAGTGGCTATGACTGCTACCTGGAGTGTATTACCCCAAAACCTCCAGCCCCTCCTATCGAGAAACGGCCTCGTCGTCGCCCGCGCAAACATCCTTTCCCCCCTGCTTCACAGGACACGTCATCGGCGGGCCATCCTGGTATTCAACCTTTGACATCATCTTCGACCTCTTTCCAGCAAGTTCCTGGTGAGGCCAGCCCATCCATTTTTATTTGTGCCTGGGTGCCCTCTCAGAGTGCAGGAGAACCCGTACCCGAAGCATGGCGCTTATACCTGACACCGAGGGTCGAGATTGTCTGTCTCAAGATAAACCGCATGATCTCTCATTTAAGCCCCCAACTTGATGCCGCAGTCAAGATTGGAGATCGGCTTGTCCTCATGGGATATCAGTCTGTCGACGAAGCTGACCCAGATACATTGGTCCAGATTGGTACTGGAGATGAGCATTGTGCGGTGGATCCCCGAGGTGTTTGGAACTTCTATGTCGATGTCCCCATACCACCCCCTTGAACCAACTTCAGAGTTCCATAAACCTCACAACTGTCCTGAATTACTTCTTGCTGCTTCCTAAATTCATTTTGCTACTCCATGTGATCCTTTGTGTTTGATGTCAATGTTTGTCATTACTTGATTGGTTCGCCGAAATCTAGGAATTTATTCCCTTTTGATGATTTTCTCTACTGGTGTTCTCAACAATCGCCGCTGGGTGCGATCCGTATGTTATAATTTCTTTCTTGAATTCAGTCCCGAACGCAAAGACCCATTCAATGGGACCGTCTCTGAGGGTCGGTTGAGATTGTGTCTAATATTTTTCCGCGAATGAACATGTAAGGTACCCTTCCTACCTGAACACGGAAAACACGCGCAAGTCGTTCATCACGCACGCGCTCGTCTCCAAGGTAGTATCATTATCTTTTATTGTTCATTATTTCCGTATTTCCACTATTCTGGGCTCTGTGCCTCGATTCTTTACCTCCTATACTATTTTATCTACTATAAAAACCCCATGTACACTACATTTTCAGTAGTGGAATCATCGATCCCCCCCACTCACCAGTCGTCGTCGCCGCCCAGTTTCGTTAAGTTCTCCCCAGTCGTCGTCGTTTCGTTCAGTCCGCCAGTCGTCAAGTCTTATCAAGTCCCGCTCACGAGAAGCACCCAGTTCACGTTCACGTTCACGCACGCCCAGTCAAGCTCACGAGAAGCTATCTACGTTCACGCTCAGTTCACGGCTCACGAAGAGCACCCCAGTTCACGACCCACACATCAACCTTCCGTCCCTACTGTTCCACGGATTTTGTTCAGTTCCTATCTCAGACGACCGCTGGGATACTCGCACCGCCCTTCACACACACACACACCGAGAATTGTTCATTCGATTCTTAGACCGACAGGTCTTTCTACAAGACATTGTTACGCGCCACCGGGACAATAGCAAGCATAATCTCTGGGGACCACAACTCGACCGCAAGAGAGGTTGCGTCTCAAGATATGATACCTCGAGGCCTCACTTAGGTCAAAATTTGACGCATTAAGGGTTTCATTCTATTGACGTCGCCGGCCTGGCGTTCTGAAAGGTAGTTATAGAACTGAATACACGAACCGTTGGTTAGATAGGGAGTCAAAAGTCCGCAACCCCGAACTCATTTGCAGAATACCTTTCAGAGGACCTAGTATATCGTAGACTTAAAGTTCTAGATGGGCAAAGATCAACGCCCCCATTGACATATAGGAGAGATTAGTGTCTAGCCCTTCGAGTGGGTCTGGAAGAGTGATAAGTCAAGTACAGTCGAGGGGGGTGCTAAAAACCTGAAGATGTTTGAGGTTCTCCTAGATCCCGAAATTTCCGTTGGAAATGAGTCGATTCAAGTCATCCTTATGCGAGTAGAACATAACTGGACCGCTCCAGGGTGGTATTAATCTAAAAGAACGGATAAAACATCCGAAAGTAAGGCAAGGTGGCGTACTGCGACTGAGATGCAAGTAAAAATCACATTGTCGGTTAATCCAGAATCAACAGCCATTATAAGCCACAAACCCACAAAGATAGATGCACCACAAACTCGCCTTCGACGAGATTCAACACCGCAGCACGAGGGCACGACGGCGGTGAGCACATGGGGCTCAACTTAAGACAAGGTGCGACCTGGGATTTAAAAAAATCCAAAAGCCTCGTTGAAGCAATTGTGGGCGCGTGTGGCATAAACTTGTGGATCGCGATCGTGAATGCCAACCTCGCTTGAAGATTTAGGGCATCTGATGTCCAGCAATTTGACAAACGGAGGCAAGTTGTGTCCACAGGCTCAGTAGTCAGACGCTGAACAGATGCCATGCCCCGCCAACCGCGATGATTATTTTGCGTGCAATGCAACGGAATAGTACAAATTCCTAACATGTGGGTCTTGATATTTTTAAGACCAAATTCGATGATTTAATACACGTAGCTGCAAGTGATAGCGTCATCAGAGTGAAGGAGAGCGAAAAATGGTCTCTTTTGTGTATCTAGGAAAAGGAGATGAGAAATGTCCAGGTATGGCTCCAGGCGACTTCGCAAACAGGAGTAAAGACCCATGATCATGATAAACGTCTTCTGATATCCTTCAGCCGGAAAGGCCCGCGAATAATCCAACATGTTCGCGGTTCGTCGAGCTCCAAACGGAATCACAGGCACCTCGCATCGTCAGCCATTCATCATTCGTTAGTGCACGTCGCACGACGGGCGCAGAAGAAATATGGTAGGTCCAAACCAGAGTTAAGGGCCTCAAGACCCGTCCATGATCAATAAGTACTTGAGCAACATCCCTATCGCCGCAGATGCACCTCCTGGACATGTATGTGTGAGTAATACCGTCAAATGGAAGCCCCAAAGCCAAAGCTCGCCAAAGATAGTCATTTCCCAAAGGCGTTGAAGAAGGGGACTGAATACCCCAGTAGACAGCAGGCAGTGTTATTGCTCCGGAGGGAGTTAGTGCCATTGCGTAGCCTCCCGACTCTAATCTTCTGCATATCCGACTGAGGCATTTTTTAAGCGAGGCTGTCCCTATTCTAGGTCGATGAGATAGATAGGATGGGTAGGTGATTCCCGAAGGTCCGTTTCATTGGCAGATGTCGATAATCGCGGGATGGCTCTCAACAGTCTGTGTCGCCAGAAATACTCCCGTCTCGAACGACCTCAGGACCATAAGGTTGCGGAGCGACCCGAAGAAACCATGATCCTCTCCTGAGGAAGTAGAGTCACGGGTCGTAGACAATCTATCCAAGCATTTCTGCGTCTCCGGAGTCTAAAGTCAATTGAGCTTTAACGCACCACGGCGACAGCTGCGCTATTCCAGGTTCCAAGGTAAGGAACGGAGGCTATCCATGCGGGAGGTGTACTCCGAGGTTAAGGTTGATGTGCCAGTTCATAATTGCGAGAAGTCGTATGGCGGGGATAAGTGAGCCAAGGATGATCCGAGATCTCGAGGTAAAGACAGCAAGCAAGATTGAAGGCACAAGGTTTGTCATGAGGACGAGGCAAGATTTCCCAAAGAATCGACAGGAATCGACATCGCAGAAAGGTTCGATTGAATCAGAAACATCTCAGGCGAGGCGTATGGTTCCGCGGTTAATATGCGTGTGGGCGTCAAGAGTGTCTGAACATGAGTCCTTCTCGGCTATGAAACGTAGTAAAAAGCAAGCATTAGTCGGTACGGTGCATGGCCGAACAAAAGAAAAAAAAGCGAATCACACCTCGAGTTGCGCACGTAATTCACCATTCTCGCCGTGAGACCATGCCTGATGGTTCTGCAACGAACCTACCCACCTCCATTCCACAGAAACAGTCAGGCTTGTACGGCTGAGGACACCGACGTCTCGATGAAGTAATATGACTCTGTTCCCTTTGTGATGGGTGCATTGTTTTGTGAGAGGTTCCAGCAGAAAACGGTGCATTGGCGTCGGATGCCGTCCATCTTCTGATTGATGGTCAATTGGCGCCCGTCCCACAGTGGAGCGCGACTCGACATGACTCCTATAGACGAAATACAAGCATAAGACCAGTAAAGGTGATAGTAAGAGACTAAGAGGCGCTGATGCGGCGGGATATCTTTTTTACATGCAGGTAAGGTTCTCAAGTGTCTTGTTGACATCTGAACATGTTGTTTTACTGGTCAAAGGGAACGCCTTCCTGCAGAACAAGGCGATTCCTCAATCTGGATGTTAGTAAGGATTAGGTAAGACATAATGACGTTTCTTCTTCGTGCCTTAAAAGGGAAGTCAGAACCAACGGAACGTCTATCAAAACCTGCAATTAGGTGCACCCAGTTCTACCATACACACGCGGGTTCGCTAACAGATCTCGCGACGGCTATCGGTTAGTTATTTTATGTGGATCGCAAAGGATTTGTGGGCGAGATAAGAACAGTTTACTCACAGCGAAATTACTCTCAAATTCCGAAACTGAAAACTATAATTTTGCCAGCTCCAGGTCGCAGAGGAATACAAGGTCTCTCTCCCAGTTGTGATGGAGACAAACCAGTGAACGCAATGGGCAAGAGTAAATCAGGAAGCATCACGAACAAGAACACACTAAAGAAAGGCAGGGGCAGCCCGAAAGTTTCGCAGATCATAATCCAGGCGACTCATGGCTTACCGCATTCAGACGACCGACAAACGAATGGCCCAAAGAGGGAAATTCAAATCTCGATCCTTCTGAGGCGTATGTCGTCTCTTTACGCAAGTATATAACCACCAATGGCGCCTCTTTGTGCTCTACACTTCCTTGCAGACTCCAGTCGTCTTATCTCATCTAAAAGACATGTTCCAAGTTGCTTCTCATCCCACCTCTTTCGCTATGCACGGCCACGGACATCACCAAGCCAACCCCATGTCCTCACCAAGCGTTCAGCTTCCTCGAACACTATCGCGCCCACCCTTCGCTGAGGTTTCACGCGACGCAATCATGGCTGTAGCCCCAGAGCTGGCCAATGTACCTGCAGAGTATATTCGCAGAGGTCTCCGTGCTAAGGCTAACCAGTACGTTATGTCCGACCACTCCATTGCGTTCTATATTGACCAAGAATTCAATTTCGTCTAGAATGCTCGCAGGAATTTCCAGTCTATCTTCATCGCATCTGCCCAGCTCAATGCCCAAGTCGCAGGTGCCCTCGAATCTTTCAATTCCCATTCGTGCATCTGCCTCATCGGCACAGCCTACATATCCTACCCACGTCCTCGCCGTGGCATCCTCAAAATCTTCCGCCAATGAACATGCCATGCTGTTCCCAGTGCACAACATTATTATCGCGTCGCAATGCTCTGCGCTACCCAGATTGCCCCCATCGTCCGGTGCTTCAGCCAATACTGTCCACGCGCCAGTACTACCCCTCAATCTCCCTTCTCCCGCCGCGTTCAAGGTGCTCCACTCGTATCTGTACAACCACAGCCTCGAGGGAGTCATGAAGAGTCTCTTCCCTCTCCCATCAGGTTTCGTTCAATCACTATCTCACAACACTGTCCAATCTACGCTTGCATCCGGCTCATCTCTCCATAAGCTTTCGTCCTACCTCTGCTCGTCTGCCGGGTCTAGCCTCCAAGCGTTGACAACACACGCTGCGCATGTCAAGGAGTTATGGCAGGACATGGTGGCCCTTGGACTCCACGATCCCGAGCTTTGGGACACGGTCGACCTCGCCTGGGAGATTGTTCTCGGTGCTCTCAACCTTGCCGCTGCCGGCCATTAAAGGGTGTTCAAGTCCCCTTCTATCGAGTGTCCACGCTCTCGAATTCGCCTTTCGAAAATTCTCCGCGCATCTGGTCGCCCCCTAATTCAGCCAACCAATCAACTCACCACTGTATCAATATGGGACCTTCGAATTCGTTAGATATACCCCCCTTTCTCCCTCGCCAGCTTTGCATCCAACTGTATCGATTTTGATTTCGAGCTTCGTACACCATCCCCAGTCTACCCCCTTATTTATCGTTATTCTAGAGTCTCCTCAAGGGATTAATCCCCTAGCACCACTGTAGCAATTATCTCGATCTTGTTCAAATAAACCCAACTAAAGATTAGATATTCTTTCAGAAAGTGTGACGCACGATGAGTCTTCCGAGTACATGATCACCAAAATAGAATCATTGACATCAACGGAGAAAGCCACCGGAAGCTAACCGGAATCTGGCATAGCCACCACGATTTCCCCTCACGATTCCTGTCGCCACCGCTGTCAAGTTGTCAACTGTCTCGTACTCATTCGAACTGGGTTAAATGGCGGACGAGGCGCAGATGTTGTCCTTTCAAACTCCCATTGCTTTCCACCATGTCTGACTCTGATGGAGGATGCGCACTCTCGAGGTTGGTTTCTACAGTCATTTTTCATTACACTTGTTTACTAACTTGAGAGTATAGTAATCCAGATATCTCAGGTATGTTCTCTGAATCGTAATACCCCATGGAAGGAATTCTAAAATATTACTTTCTCGAATTGCAGGACCTGGTGTCCGAGTAGCGTTATATCTTCAGTCTCTACTTTCTGGTAAGTTTTCAGTTGCCCGGAACAAACCACCTGCGCTGACATTTCACGAAGTCGTTCTTGTTCGAATATCGCCGAAGGATGCTCCCGGGGCGTACTGGTCGATGACCTCGACGGCATTCTCATTGATAATCTCCAGCTTCGTAACATCAGCGCAGAAATCGATATCTTTACTTGATGCCATCGTGGTTGTTTATGGTACTGCAGTCGTACTCCTACCCCAAAAATCTTCACTCACCCTCGAATCCAGTCCTCCTTTTACCCGTCCTCGCATCGGCTATTGGACTCTCCGAGATGGTAGCACCGGCGTCACGGAAGAACCCCATGCGCTCAGTCCACTCACCCCTGCTCATCATCGCGAACTGGACTCGATCCGCTCTCACCTACTCCTTCGCGTTGTACGTTTGGATTACGGCACCTACCTTCGGTTCTGGACCTCGTGAATGCAATGAAGCGACCCGGCTTATATTCTTTGGTGCAAGTCTTCCTGCTTTAGGTAGTGGGAGGATTCTGAACCTTGTTGGCTGGGGATTGCTTACACTCCTCTTCTTTTGGCGGGCGCTCAAGGGAGCGAGGACGATATTTGCGGCTTTGCAGGCGATGTTCTCGGCTACGGCAAGCCAGTCGTTGCTGAAACCGAAGCACCCACCAAAGAATGAGATTCATAGAGAGACCGTGACGAGGGTCAATTGGTCGACGGGGGAGAAGTCTACTACGTGAGGGGTTAGCCATGCATTTGGCAGTCGGTTACTAAAATGATGTCTAGGACTCGTCTCTTCCGCCCTCGACAGATCTTTCACGAGATGCTTACAGGCATAGCAAGTCAGATACTTGGTTGGGCACCATCAGGGACCGGTCGATGGTACAAGGAATATGGCCGAACCATTCTAATTGGCTTTGTACGTATTCAGATCGGCCCCCAAAATGCCCTATTGGCTAACTATCACCCCAAGCTTGCAGCCTGGGCCATAATAATGACCGAACTAGAGCTTTACCTCAATGGTCAGGCCAAGAATTTAAACGGTCAATGGGGATTCGGACAGGTGAGAATGGCCATCGCCAGCTTCACCAAAATTAGACTGAATCATATTTCATAGATTCTCCCTTTGGTCCTTACCATTTCGCCCCTCTTCTCCCTCTACGAATCGATCCTGTCCCGCCGCTCATCCGGTCCCGTTGACAAATCTCGTGTGCTACGATTCTCCATCCGCCACGCACGAGGCCTCCGACGGCCTCGGTCTGAGTTAGACGGTTATCCTCAAGAAATCATCGAAAAACTTGAAGAGGAAGAGGAAGAAAGGGTCAAGGCTATCCGCGCCCCATCTGCATTCGCTGTCATCACCGTTGATGAACGCGAGGCGTACACCACTTTTGAACACGAGGAAACATCAGATCCGGACTGGGAGGAGAGTTTCGACATCAAAGTCCGCGATCTCTCGACTGTCGTTATCCGAATCTTCGATCGGAAATGCATAGACCAAGGCTGGCCGGCATTCATTGGGTTTACGACGTTCATGCCCTTCAATGTGCTCCCTCCGCCACGGCATGATGAGGTGGAGGATGCGGAAGATCCGGATGCCGACAGTGGAAAGGTGGATAAAGACGATATCCCGCTGGTAAAGGAGGGTGTCACAATATCTGACATGACTATTAGTATCTCGTTGTCGACAGACACGAGCATACAGCCATCTCTACCTTCCGTTCCTCCAGTGCTGTCTGGCCCGGTAGAGACACACGTACAACGGAGGGTTGCTCTGGTCAAGTGGGGCAACAAGAAGGCTGGGAGCAAGAAGGAAACCACAACGAGGGTATACGAGTATGAGTGATTGTCACACTAGCTGAGCTTCGATAATATGTAACTAATAATAATATACAAGTGGATGTCCTTTAGAGATGATTCTAGGGATAATGCCTATGGATCTGATCAATCTCGTGCTCAATTTCCTCATCCTCACCACATAGACCGTAGCAGTAACAGTAAGAACTGCTGTGGGTGCTCCAATTGCCCCTCTGAGACCAACTCTCGTTCGAGTGAGCGAAAACCCATTTGAAACCGAATAACATCGCTACCCAGAGCGGTGATAGCACGATGCCTATTGCAAGCAATATGATGGGTCCGATTAAGATCATTCCGACGCCTAAGACCGCGCCCCCGAGTGCACCAGCGCGGGCAGCATGCAGAGTATCCAGTCCTTTGAGGTCGTGGTGGTTGTGAAGGAGAATCGCGCAGCCAATAACCGCCCCCAGGGTGGACACAAGGGTAGTGGCGACTAGCGAGGTGTACCATGGAACATCGGGTTGCTCTTGCTGTTGTTGCATACCGAACGGGTCGTTGTTCGCCATGTATGGCGTAGACCGTTGGCGTTGGGTCATCCATGAAGGAAGGCATTGCGTGACCATTCCGATAATCAAACCTGCTATGCAGGCCCCTGAGGCCCCTGTTGCAGCTGCAAGAGCATTGGTTGTGTAATGGGAGTATTGTGAAGCCTTAAGGATGGCGTTCCCAATGACCCTGTAAATCCGTTAGTGGAAGATTGTCTCGCATTCTTTGAACACGCACATAGTTGCTGCCCCTTGCGCTGTGATCATGGCGAATGGCAGAGCCAGACAAAGCCTGGACGACAGAATTTGTAAGGGACAATACGCAGAGAGAAAAGGCATGCAACGTACGCGAAGGCAAGAGTGACGAAGATCAGACCAGGAATACCATAGACAAAAATAATCTTCAATATGGCCAATGTGGTACCAAAGAAGCTGCGAAGAAATGGCCGAACTCGACTAGGACGCCTGGGCTTTACTGGCTTCACTAGCTTAAGGTGCGTCGTAGCTTTTTCTGCACCATCTTGATTCGAGGCAAGAGACAAGGGGACCAAGGGGACCGACTCAGCTAGCTGAGGAACTGGAAGAGGTGGAGGGGTGGATTGAGGTTGGCTGGTAACCTCAGGCTTCGACGTCGTTGATTCCGCTAGGGTAGTGGTGGACATGGAGGGGCGTCGTTGTTGGAATGGCTCAGAAGATGATCCTCTGCTTTTGTAGCTTGACAGCGCCTAGAGCAATGCGATCCATTTTTCAGTCAAGCTCTGCCAAGCTTGTGAGCCGGATGAAGATTTCTATCACAAACTTGACAGGGAAACCAGGCACACCATGCGAAATTTCATTTGGCTGTGTTACTGTACATAGCTGTGCAGTTAGCTGTGCCCGCTTTTGGCCCGCTTACCATTGAAAAGGGAAATACACCTTCGATCCAGCTACATCTCGACGTCTTGTGGTTTTTAATATATAGTTTGGGACAGCAATACAGTTTATGAGAGCTAGCCCCGTCCCTAAGGATTATGCCATACTTTAAATTCGTGTCTTCAAGCTGGCAACAAGCTTCATACTTAAGGCGTTAATCGGTAGTCAACTATCCGTACTAGGTAAAGTTGTATGGAAGGCGTGCCCGACTGCTACAAAGGTTACACAAGTATGAAATCCATCCGGGACGTCTAGAAATATGGCAGTCCGGGAGTAAAATTAGCTACTATAGTATCAAGATCACCGTCTCGCTTGATTCTGTCATTCTGAGGTTAACCATCCAGCATTCATGGCAGCGTTCCCTCTCTTCGGGCTAAAATAGGCTAGACGAAATTTGAATCGCTTTGCCCATATAATAGTGGATAGCGCCGCCTTCGAGATCCCCAGGTATTCGAGGACAGGGCAGAACTTCGTTCGATATAGTCAAAAAACCTATCCGCGGTCCCACCAGGTAAGGAGTACACTACAAGCACAAAAAGCAGCGCAAAGAAGCAAAGCGCCGCTATGGGTGCACAGACCATTATACCAAATCCTGCTGCATGAGCAGCATGGGGGATATCGATCCCTAATGCAGGACCAGAGGAATGTTGCAGGACTGCACAGCCAACCACACCTATCAGTGGGGAAAGGAGAAAGTACATGAGAATGAAGAGTAGCCAGCGAGAGAATGTCGATTCGAATGCAGAGTACCTTCCCAAAAACGTCGGTAGGATAAGCAACGGTCTGGTCAGGCACCTGCCGATAGCTCCAATCCTGGCTGCTGAGCGATTGGTAGTATAATGCAGTGGGTCTCGGTATCGCAGCATTTTGTTTCCTATATGCCTATAATAGTAATAACGGTGAACGATATTAACAATGATATTCACCCTGAATCGGCGACGGAGATATAGATACGAACATGGCAATTGTTCCCTCCGCAGCGAATGCGCCCAAGATGAAGACTAACGTAAGCCTAAGGCATCAATCGCGAGTTAGGCGCTCATGCATCATTAAGGGCCAATACGACTTACGTGACCAGAAGAGTGACTAGAAGAATAACCGGTAGGATGACGACCAATCCAAGGTAGAGCACCACGAAGGTGTCTCCGATGAGGTGGCGAATGCGCTTGATCCTAGATCTTGTCGTGACGAGAACTTTGAGAGACGAATCGGAAGGATTTGACACAAGGTCAGCGGGCAAAGACTGAGGTGCCACACCTGGTGCGTGAAGGATTGTTTTCATCGCAGAAAAAGGGAGATTTTTTTTTCTTGTTGTTTATTTCCTGCTTTTATGCTGCTGAGGCTGAATATTTGATGTGGGCCACTCGACGGTTCTTAGCTTGAGTTCGAATTTTGAAATTCAAGGCTATGCAACAAACAATGCGGCGCTCCCTCCTGGGCCCCGGTCATACCATAAGAATCGGAGTGTGTGCAAAACCATCCTCAGGTACAGAACGAGGCTCTGCAAAAGCAAATGAAGTACACCCACAGAGCCTGCACATGGAGTTGTTTGAGTCACAAGATTATGGTGGTAATTGCGACCCAGTACGGTCCCAGATACCGGTGGTGTTGGTAGAATTAGGGTGTGCGTGCATAATCCTAATCGAGTTGGTAAGCTTATTGGTCAAAAATTGAGTCTCCGAAGTTGTGTTATTCAATATCTGAAGATACAAGTCGCCGCTCTTACTGACCCATTCGAGTCTGAGTGGGCATTCAGCGATCTAGGAGTTGGAGCTAATGCGACTAGCTCTCCACTGGACCCCCGGCGGGATGAAGAAGGAAAGACATATTCACCTCCCCATAGTCGACCGGACAATGTACTGGCGGCAGCCCCTTGCAGGGAATTCCTTGAGAAAGCGATTCGGAGTCCGCCAATAAGGATGGACGATTGGAGTAGAAAGTAGACAAGATCCGCAGTGGTGCCTGTAAGGGATTCTGAGAGTGCCAGAAAACGATGCCAACAAAAAATTATGTAGTATGCTTTCAATGAAGCGAAATCAGAGAATACTTATCGGCACCAGACATTGGGGTAAGTGTTTCCCGCGAAAAATAACTGGTCGTCTCATTTGCAGCGAACTTGAAGGCTAGGGGCCGCCTAGGGCAGAAGTAATTTGTAAGCCTGGCGACCAGTCTTACACGCAGATGTGCAAGTTGATGAATTGTAGAACAGCATTCGGCCCACTGGGATACTCAGCATGCCACAGGAGATGTAGCATTTGCGGACAATTGCCCGTACCAGTCCATGGTTCACATGAAGCTCGCATGAGTAAAGCGCGCGCTAGAACAAGCTGGGTTAGCCACTGGGAAGTTGTAGAGATCTTACTTGTTCCCACGCCATGCCAGAAGTCATCACTTCTGCAATGATCGTCCTTGCCAAGTCCTTGCACTACGTAGACCAAAAACACACCGCCAATATACCAACGTGCACCAACTTCCAGCTGACTACAAGGCTCAAAAGCTATTCAATCAACAGATATACACATATCCAACGATTCCTTGACTTCTGCATGCACATGCTTATCTGCAGAAGGATTTGGTCGGCGATTGGCGATTCTCATGTCCTGAAGTCCCCCGAAGTCCATGGAGAAGCGTGTTTATTTCCATATTTTAAAAACTGGTAGCTCAGGTCTGACATTATTTTTAGTTCCATGAACTGTGGAGATAACATTCCTTGCGCATGGATAACCAAGTTGATGACCCAATAACTTGAATGTCAACGAGCGCTTCACGGAAGCGTTGACAAACCGTCGCCCGCGATGTTTTGGATCTTCACAGACGTAGACCTCAATCATATTCATGATGAATCTGGTGGCTACAACTAGGTCCCTCCAGGCGCTGTCATCGTGTACATATCGGTCAAGAAAATGGAAGACTGTTTTATGCGCTGCATACCTGCGGCACAGTCTATGGTGCATGCTCACAAGATTAATAGAAAAAAGCAACTCCATTTCATCCCATGCAGGTCACCTTGGCCCGTCGATTACTGCCGACCGTGCACATCGGAATACGCTATATTCTAATCGAAGTCGCTGCCAGGCGTTTATAAGACAGTGAAGTTCAACATATCCGACAATCCAGTATCGCTATGAGCAGATTATCCACTACGTTCCTTATAACTCTCCTCTCGGTGCTTCAAGTCTTATTCATACCCTCGGTGACTGCCTCCAAAGACCAACCTCGCGTCAAGCGAGATTCTCTCGATAGCATTCCTCCAGGATGGAAGCTTCATCACGCACACACTCCTAACGATCGCGCGATTACCCTCCAAATTGCGCTGAAGCAGCACAATTTCGACTCATTGGCTCAGACTCTTAACGAGGTCAGCGACCCCGACCATGAACGATACGGGAAGTACCTCACCAAAGAGTATGTCACAAATGCACTCAAATCAACCTTTATTCTGACGAGCCGTACAGAGAAGTGGAGGAGTTGGTTCGGCCACACCCTGAATCCTTAACGGCCGTGGAAGAATGGCTGAAGAGTAACGGTATTGACTTGGCCAGCGCTTCTCGTTCTCCAGCCAAAGATTGGATCTTCATAACTGTCCCTGTCGCGCTGGCCGGATCTCTCCTTGACACGGAATATGGGACTTTCATCCACCCCCGCTTCGAACGCAATATTATCCGCGCGACAGCGTATAGCCTACCTGTCTCTATTGCCGACCACATCGACTTCATCCCACCAGCAGATACCCTGCCCAGCTCGATGTCTCGGTGAGCAGAACACGGCACAGGAGATCGTTACGCGCCACTAATATATA
>Ga0247741_1000782_pt1 | contig 17422 bp, 11 predicted proteins | sample UWRJL213509R2_FD_180945 | JGI IMG/M metagenome (GOLD analysis project Ga0247741, IMG submission 180945) | Plant litter microbial communities from Arlington Agricultural Research Station in Wisconsin, United States - UWRJ-L213-509R-2 | ecosystem: Environmental > Terrestrial > Plant litter >... | reverse complement strand
AATATCTATTGCGCCGTAACGAAATCTGTAGCATACGTAGATTAGTATTCTTGCTCACAAACTTTTTCCACTATGTCTGCTATGTGGACTAAGTATTGCTACGTATTGCGACGTATACTCTTGTCGCATTTGCTGATGCATTGACAAGAGCTAATTGCGGGCTGTCGTATCGGACGGAGGTTCTTCGTTGTAGAAGTCCGAAAATGACGATTTCACCCAACAGGGTTATGTAATTCTCACACGCGGCGTTGTGCCGGGTTCACACGAGTCATCCCGAGAACGCCATGAATACTTAGCTATGGCTTATTCAGAGCGTGGATTATTCTTCTTGATACCTTAATATGTGTTCGAAGTCTCGACGGCCTCAAGGAATAAACAAACCAAGTTGGCAAATTACGAGTCCCTCTTTAGAGGGCTCGTCTTTATACATCTTTATAGAAATTGGTTGATGGTCAATCGCGTGTCGTTCTTGATGTTGAATTTGGCTCCTCCACAGTCAACTAGTCAGTACCCGCTCCTCTGCCCCGATAACATCCGAAGTAACTATGAAAGGCGAGTAAAATATAACTACGACAGTGTTACCGAAATTTATTTCTGTTTTAACAGGTGCATGACCGCACAAATGTGTGCCGCCCGCCACTTCTCGAGGCCCCATAGGGATCCAGGAAACCCACCTGGTTTGCGGGACCATAGGCCGATAGTTTTCCTCGTAAAATGAGAAATCTCTACCTTTCATAGGTTGACTTGGCTTGCAGGGGGAGCTCTGGCCAGATAATAACTGATATCATTTATCATTTCCCTTACGCAGAACGACCTCGAACAACTATAAACTTATCTATGCATGACCTACCAATCTCTTGAACATGGCGGGACCTACTCGAAGTTGCAGGCTGATCTGGACAGTGGCAGGCCAGATGCAGGCATCTATGCCGGTCCCTACTGTGAAGCGAATTATTTGGATCACAGTTCGCCCACCTTCAGCTTGGACTCGTTCCTGCCTCACCCAAGCGATGGCTCATCCGATCAAGTTTATATTTGATGGAATCTCTGAATGATATCATGATTCTCATCCTAAAGTTTACTCTAATACACGGTGGACACAGGCGCTTGAGTCGGATCCGCCTTTTGGGGAAAAAAGGTACCGCCACAGCTCTCCTCGTGGCGGCAGCGTGCCATTGATAAGCCTCAAGGCCTCAAGACATTGGCACCTTCGCTTCTAACGATGACTTCTTCCAGTGGAGAATCACCTTTGAAGTTGCTTGCATTAGGTAAAGCTTCAATATTCTCTTGCCGGGTCGATGGTTGCTAACCGGTAAATATATACACAGATGGCGGTGGTATTCGCGGACTTTCAGGGCTGCTCATCCTCAAGGACATTATGCACAAGGTGATGGTCGAGGAGAATATGAAACTGAAGAAAGATGGCCAGCCGCTCCTTACTCGCCTTCCAAAGCCGTGCGACCACTTTGATTTGATTGGTGGTACTAGTACTGGAGGGTGCGCTGAGTGCTTCAAACATATGTAATACGCTACAGCTAATCTATACACTACAGGATTGCGGCTTTGATGCTGGGCCGGCTTCGAATGGATGTAGACGCAGCAATAAAACACTACGATACCATGGTGGAACAAGTTTTCTCTGATCCAAAGGCAAGGCTTGGAGATGGAAGGTTCAAAGCAACAAAACTTGAAGCTGCAATTAAGTCTGTTGTGAAGGACGTTACTGGGGATTCGGAATCACCGTTATTGGAACGAAATGAGTCTACAATTTGCCGGACGTGAGTGTACTTGGTATTCTAGTATTTATTCTGATCTCAATCTTTTCCTCAGCTTCGTCTGTGCCATGAACGCCCATAACATGAACGCAAATATTCCGACGCTTTTCAGGACCTACGAGTCTCGCGAAACACATTCGGAGTGTAAGATTTGGGAAGCTGCTCGTGCGACATCTGCAGCGCCGTCCCTTTTCGAGCACATTGAAATTGGACGAGCGCAGCCGTACATCGACGGCGGACTGGGTCGGAATAATCCCAGTCGTATTGTACTTGATGAAGCCAAGGTGTTATTTGGGGCTCGTCACATTGGATGTCTGGTGAGCATTGGTACTGGACATGCCGAAACGATCACCATCAAGGAGTCTGGGGGTTCTCGGCAGATCGTGCCAACAGACATTTTCGCTACGCTGAAGGCAATCACCAGTGATTGTGAAGCTACGCATGAAGCCATGCTGGGCCTTTTTGTCAATTTGCCGACCACCTATTTTCGATTGAATGTCGAACAAGGAATGCAGGGGATAGAGCTTTCCGAATGGGAGAAACTGAGCAATGTGGAGGCTCACACCATGCAATATCTGAAGAGAACAGAGGTTGTCGATAAAGTGGCGTCGTTGGTGAATGTTATCAGGTTTCCGACACCGCAGCTACCGATCGAGCAACTCGGTACGAAGAACCTGGTCTTTCAGTCTGAAAAGTGTCTGATCATTGCTTTAGTTTCCCCTAGGCCTCCCATGGAACCAGTTAGGCCTCCCATAGAGCCAATTGGGCCACCTCCAGAGCCGGACCAAGATATCGGAGAACGCAAGCATTGTCCGCCGCCGGTGGCCTCGTTTATAGGTCGACAAGACATCCTCGATAAGATGCGCAAATATTTCGACTCGGAGAGTGCGGATCAGCGTGTCTTTGTATTATATGGCCTCGGCGGTGCAGGAAAGAGCCAACTTGCATTTAAATTCATTGAAGAATCCGAAGGAAAACGGTATGTCAATTGGTCGAAAAAAAACGGTGGCCGTAATTTACTCATGATTTTATTTCTCAGTTTTTCCGAAATTTTCTACATTGACGCTACGAGTGAACAGACTCTGCGAACGGATCTCGAAGCCATTGCTCCAGAAATTTCTAAACGAACAATGGATGCGAGTCTCCAATGGCTCGCGAGCAAGACCAAAGGAAATTGGCTCCTCTTCTTCGACAATGCAGATGACGTCAACTTGAGGCTGAAGAAATTCTTCCCGCAATGTAAATCTGGCCATATCCTAGTCACAACGCGCAACCGAGAGCTGCGTCATTATGCTACTAGTAAGGATGCGGATGCGCAGGTTACAGGGATGAATCCCAACGATGCAATAAACTTGCTCTTGCATCAGGCTCGCGCGGAAAGAAACGAGGAAAATACAGCACTAGCAGAAGTAATTGTCCAGGTAAGTTTTCCGATTCTTATTACCAGTAGAGGCTTTTGTACTGACACACGATACAGGAACTCCGTTATTTTGCACTGGCTGTCGCCCAGGCTGGCTCTTTCATTCATTGCCACTCATCTTTGAATGACTATCGGGATCTCTATCGGCGTGAACGTGATAATTTGCTGCAAAACGAAGAGATTCAGGAGCAGGATCCGTATGAATCAGCAGTATATTCAACGTGGAAACTAAGCTACGACAAACTCGATCCATCAGCACAGTTGTTCCTCCAGATCTGTTCCTTGCTACACCCTGAAGGAATTGCGGAGGAAATGTTCGAGAAAGCGGCATTGTCCCAATCAAACCTACGGGATTCGGAACTGCAGAATGATACAACCAAGCTGTTGAATCAACTGGGGAAACAAGATTCGGGTTGGAGTTCCTGGACATTCCGGAAGGTCGTAATGTGCCTTGGCTCGCACTCGCTCATTGAATACGACCACCAAAATCATACCTACAGCATTCATCCACTCGTACACCACTGGAGCGGCACCACCATAGAAGGAAACAAAATCGCCATGCAGAAACACATCCTCACTATTATCGGGCTATCTGTATCTTGGACATTTACTGACGAGGACTACAAATATCGGCGTACACTTCTGAAACACCTTACCAACTCCATGGCTTCACTAGAACCGACAGAAATCGATCCATTGGTCGCGGGTCGTGTAGCACGTATCTATTTTGAACAAGCTTGCTGGAAGGAGGCTGAGGCACTCGAGGTGGTGGTGATGGAGAAGAGGAAGCGGGAACTGGGAGCTGACCATCCAAACACCCTCGCAACGATGGGAAATCTTGCGGATACATATAGGCATCAGGGCCGCTGGAAGGAGGCAGAGGCGCTCGAGGTGGTGGTACTGAAGAAGAGGAAGCGTGTGTTGGGAAATGACCATCCAGACACTCTCACGGCCATGGTAAATCTCGCAGTCCTGTATTCCAACCAGGGCCGCTTGGGGAATGCGGAGGCGCTCGAAGTGGTGGTGCTGGAGAAGAGAAAGCAGGTGTTGGGAGATGACCACCCAGACACCCTCACAACTATGGCAAATCTTGCGGCCACATATAAACGCCAGGGTCGATTGACAGACGCAGAGGCGCTCCAGGTGGTGGCGCTGGAGAGGAGGAGGCGGGTGCATGGAGACGAACATCCTTACACCCTCACGGCCATGGGGAATCTTGCCAACACCTATCATAACCTGGGCCAATTGAAGGATGCAGAGGAGCTCCAGGTGGTGGTGTTAGAGAAGAGTAAGCGGGTGCTGGGAGATGATCACCCGGATACCCTCACGGCCATGGCGAATCTTGCAACCACGTATAGGCGCCAGGACCGATTGTCGGATGCAGAGGCGCTCCAGGTGGTGGTGTTGAAGAGGAGGGAGCGAGTGCAGGGCGATGACCATCCAGACACCCTCACGACCATGGCAAATCTTGGAGCCACGTACCGCAACCAGGGCCGTTTGGATGATGCACAGGTGCTCCAGGTGTTGGTACTGGAGAAAAGGAGGCGTGTGCTGGGAGATGATCATCCAGACACCCTCATGGCCATGGTGAATATTGCACACACATACAGACAACTAGGCCGCTTGAATGATGCAGAGGCGCTTGAGGAGGCAGTGTTGGAGAAGAGACAGCGAGCGATGGGAGATGACCAGCCAGTAACCCCCATGGCCACGGCGGATATTGCACACAGGTATAGGCAATTAAGCATGAACAATACTGAGGGGCCAGCGCTAGGGAAGAGTCAGCGAGGACCGGAAGTGACCATCCCGACACAATCGCGAACATGGAGAATCTGGCCAAGACGTATATGAACAGGGCTGCTTGAACGATGCAGAGGTGATCGATGTGGTGTTCATTGAGAGGAAGAAGTAATCATGTGTGTTGCTGTTCTGTAGACGTAGATCAAGATTAGCTATTTATTGCGAGCGGAGGAATACCAAATCTTACATCCGTACTCTGCGTGACTTGAGCTCAAAATGGCTTGTACTCAATTGTCGGAGGGACACCACCCGAGCCAAAAAGTGTAGCTATTCCGAAGGAACCACGATTGCGATGGACATGGCTGCATGCTGCGGAGGTCCACTTGCTGGTTCCTACAGACTGGGTCAGTGGTTGACCGAAATGTGGTCCAGGGAGCAGAGCATGCTTACAAGGGGGAAACGACCTCGCAACAAATATTAAGATGGCGTTCACCCTCTTCTGATGTGAGGCAGAGGCGATAGTCCAAACGAGTGGGAGTCATGACGGACGTGAACTTAGACTGTTCGCTTTCGTGTTGATGTGACCTTGTTCACGATGCTTGTGACATCTCCGTTAGCTCCGAGCTTTACTCTTGCCACCACCTTGGATGCTCCCGAACAAATACTGATGAGCATGGTTCTAACTGTGTCATGCACTGTTATAGTCTCTTTGTGGGTGGATTGGCGCTCGTAAGTTAATCTTGCGTTTTCTCCCAACATCCAAACTAACTAGTGACTCAAGATCTCATTCGTTTTCCTTACATCCTCAGGCCTCATCTCGTACAAAGCTGGATCAGGATGTTTTCCTTCGACTCCTACCTGGACGTACCTTTCTCCCACGCCCCACCTCTGTACCAACATACTGGCCAACATCCTGGTGCTTATTTTGTCGGCGGCAATATGAACCCTACGAAAGCATACGACCGGAGATTGGATACGAAATCCAGTAGGCTAAGCCATTGAAACTAGGAAAGAGCGACTAGCAGCCACAAGGACGTCGCAGGCAAACAGTGACTGCCCTTGAAGATCCGGAGGCAGACTCTATTCTTTGCTGGCGCAGGATTTGGGTATGGCATTGGCGCTCAGCGGTTTTCATGAGTAGATGATGTCGTCTGTCAGCGCAGGAAAGGGGGAAAGGATGGGTGAAGGTGAAGGGTAGTATGCATATGCATATGGTCATCTGGTACGATTCTACCTCTCACTCAATCACGGTTTCCTTTCTCAGATTCTCCCTCAATTCAGATCATGCCCACTCTCTTGATTGGCCCTCATGAACTCACCTTATCTACCTTCTGGACTCGGACGACCTTGGTGAATCCGAGAATTGAAAGCTTGCGATGACCAGGTACCAACTCATTTTGTCTCCCTTGCGCATCCATCTGACTGTCATTTTACAGCATGATTTGACCCCGTCTTCTGGCTGACCTCTAGACCATAACCTCAACGGGACCCAGGAATCCTGCTGTATCTCAGGCTATAAAAGCGAAGACGAACAGAACGCATCCACCAAGTACGAAGCCGAAGGAATCAACAAAGCCAAGTCTTGACCTTTCGTCTGCACGAAAACCTTAGCGAGGCACTAGTCGTAGAGAACGACTAAACCATCATGGACGATTCTATCGACGCCGAGGGTGGATAAATCGCGGACGAAGGGACCGCCTCCATTCGTGCCTCTGAGCAATCTTCGACCATAGCAAAAAGACTCAAATATATGCTGACCGACTGTTGGACCTCATTCACATACCACTGGAATACCAACTACTAATGACGCTCAAATATGGGTGAAAATAGGCCCGTCCCACCGCAAGCCCCGCTCGTAATATCTCGCCCAGTCTTGAGATTCCCATACATCTGACACCGGTGGATCTGCCGACGAGGTTCTTGCCAACACTTTGTAAGTTATACCTTAGTCGGATTCGCTTGCTATATTGACATGCGTGATATAGTGACGATGAGGTTGAATAAATGCTGTTCCACCCAACTACCATACGCAAATCTCTTTGCAGGGTGGGGCCAATCTATCAGGGTTCCTAAGCCTTCGGACGACAGCGGGTATCCTTTTCGAATCTTAAGCCCCGTTCTCACTTGTAGGCAATTTTTGAACCATCCCCCTGTCGAATACAAGACAAACATCGCGAACAGTCATCTCAGCGAGGGTCGAAGACGAAATTGGCAATCCGAGCTACCACGACGAGAAGGCAGCCATACTGCAGGGTGTTCATTCAACACGGTGGACCGACTACGCTACTTCTAACTTGGTCCATCTGAGGCAGCCCGGCCATTTGTAGGTTTTGGAATCGATGTGGCATCTGTGTTCGATGTCTGAGACGATACCGTTGGCCGTTCTATTGGGAAAGAAGGGAAAATCATGGTTGCTTGGCCAACCAACTCGGTCAGTACTCTTACACTATACTGCTACTCGACCATCAACCTCAACGCTCATCACGCTTTCTTACAGTCTCAAATATGAAACAATCTAGATCTCACTCGCGCCATACCAACGTCTGAGCAGGCTGTCAGTGCGTATATTATTTCTTCACGGTGTCTCAAGCTAACATGTATTATAGGGATAATACCTTGGAGAGGAGGTGGATGCTTCCTCTCTCTGTTCGTGGATTACGCAACTGACCGGAATGATCCCTCTGTCTTTGGAATTGGATAGATATTATTTGGTGGGCCTTCATTCGATTCTGTAGCCGTGAAGAAGGGACCTCCTGGGATTCATTTCCGAACTGCTTTGATCCAGCTACATCATCCCCGATTCATTTCAACTTGTGCAGGCGTCGACACGACGAGTCGTGATATAATGTTGGCGTACCTAGTCAGCTCGATGCAATCGTATTACAATGTTTACATCGTCGGGGATACCAATACTGTAAGACATGCGGTAAAAGAGCCTGAAGAACAAAACTTCAAGTTGAGTGCAAAAAGTGCAAAACGTCCCATTTGGAGGGTGAACGACCCATATGGTTTACAAATCCAAGTCAATTGAAATTTGAACATGGACAGTTAGCACTGAGCATTAGGATCACGGATGGAAATACTACTCTCAGAGGGAGTGCAAATCAGATAATAGTGAGGCACTGTGGGTAGGCATGTAAGATAAAATCACATTCTCTGCCGCCTGGGTTTGCATGGCAGCCGTGGCGCACTCGTAATTCTTCAGGGGGCCGTACACGTTGTCAATCATCCTGGCCTAAATTTCCTGAGTATCTGGCGCTATAGAAGAGTGTCAGTGCTGCCAGTGCAAGAATGGTTTCCTTAAGAAAATCTCGTACCTTATTCATTCTTCCAACGATAGTTTAAGTCCTTATACCCTCGGGTATAAATCGGTCTGAGGGTGAAGTATACCATTTCCCCAGGACTCAAGAACGTATAGGCGTTCACTCACGTATTAGCCGAGGATAGATATCACCGAGATAACATTAGTTATTCATGACGCATCGGCCTCCGTACTGCATGGCCCGAGGCAGTCGCAGAAGTCCTCTCGGCTCATCTGTAAAATGCAGATGGTGAAGGAATGTAAAGGAAGTAACACGCACTCAACGAATATGTTAGACCAGCTACCTCCATGACCCGCGGACTCTACATCTTGCAAGTAGGTCGCGGTTCTAATCACCTCCTGGCATTCAGTTGGCAATGCCATAGGCCATTCTACGGACAAAAAACCGAGTTTTCAAGAGCTTCGTCTTTGTTGGGCTGAGGGAATGTGGGTATCAGTGTAATCAAAGCCGGGTCTCAAGGATCCAGCTTACCTTGATTTGCGCTAAAGTTACACGAAGGTTGCTTTATCGGCTAAAAAAATGGTAAATGACGAGAACGTTGAGATATGCAGAAGGAAAGCAACGTACTTGGGTATAGGATCCTGCGTTTTTCGTATCGCTCGCCTCAGATATGTCCTTTAGGCCTTTGTTGATGTTATAGAAATTGAACGTCTGCTACGTAAATTCGTAGCCATATGTGACGTCGAATGAGTTGGTTGTATATACTAGGTAGGAGTTTCGGCCATCCATGGTTTCCAGAGTCTGATAGGGTGGATGAGTTTCAAGGAATTGGCTTTGGGTGGACCAATGAAGGGGCGTTTGGCTATTTGAAAGAAGGAGGGACATTTTGTTGAGGTAGTTCTACTAATCGAACGTCTTTATAAGTCTGAAGCCCGTATTGAAGAACAGACAGGGACATACCTAATTTCAACCAACCCGGAGCTCTACAGAACCTAGCCTCCCGCAACTAGTGAAAAACATCCATAGGTCTTGTAAATCAAATGGTTCGACAGAGACGCAGAAGAGGGTACCGCAGAGCCAACGCGAGCAGGCGAGGGCTGGTGATGTCGAGGCGGATGTCGAGGCGATGCCAAGAATATAATCTCGCCTAAATAGGCAATTTTTTCATCACACGTTAGGCGCCATCAGCAGGGCCGTTCAAGCATAGTAACATTTAAGGAGGTAAAGTAGTATCCCCGAGGCGTATCCTATACGAATACAGTCAATACGTAAATGCAGAAGTGTTCGAGGGGCTGGACGGCAAACAAGTCCAATGGTATCATAAGATTGCTTAAAGAACTAGATCCCTGTTCTGTACAGCCGTGGTATGAGATCTTCTAAAGCTACACTATGGCCTTATCAGACTCCTTCAGTTGGAATGAGTCCTGGTATACGCGCGTATCTACAGAGCATTCGAACTCGCTGGCAGTGGGTTTGGCAAATCCAATGGCATTCGCCGTGCGCCCGCTGGATAGCTGGCCCAGAGATACAGCGGGGTACCGTTTATCTCCTGTGTATGCGTCCGTACCAGACGATGTGAGACCTTGACTGACTGCCAGCATGATAAATGTAGGACATATTCCCTTAAAAAATGTTCATAAGTACAACCAGGGCTGCGTTTCTTCTGGTCGAGACTCACCATGATCTGAGGCATACAATCAAGAGGAATGTAGAACGCGTTGAGACCTGTAAGACCATCGTTTGGCGAGAGCTCGAAGAGGACGAATTCTATTGTTTTGCTGATAGCCATGAAGACACCCGACTCGACGATGATCAAGATAACAGATCGATATCTGATTTGGGAGGCCTTGAATGACATCGCTCTCAGATTTCGTGATAAATGCCTGTGCTCTTGAGCTCTAATCGGCCGTTCTCTTTAATGAGTAGATATGACGCACCATATTTTTCCAGCAGTCAATGCCGATACGAGAATATTAGTAGCCATTGATATGGAGAGCATGGCCTCGGCCCATTTCACAAAGGCTACCGAGTAAGGATCGGCCGTGAAATATCCTCCCACAGCGCAATATCCCGAGACTTAAATTTCAATTAATTAAGTGACTTTATGGCCAGGAGAAGTCCACATACTTGTTGTTCCAAGCAACATGATAGCGGGTAGGGCAATGGCATAGTAGTTCCTGTTCCACACCATAAAGCAGCGCCAGATGAGAATAAGATCGCCAAGAACAATCTTTTTGAGACCTTTTAGATAACAATGATGAAAGAATTGAAACATGCCCCACCACAGATATATATATCATGTCTTTGCTCCTGTTTAGAGGTTGTGCAGCATCTGCGAGGTACAATATGGCGCCGCCCTCGTCGTTCACATGGACGATAAAGCCTTGGATCAGACGCGCAAGGACCAAGCCAATATGAGCAGTTGCCAGACAGTACCTAAACACAATGTCAGTGAGGTAGAAGAGCAAGCGAGCGCTCAATCGAACATTAGGATGATGGCGGCCATGGACACATAATTCCGACGATTGATCTGTTCTTTGCGCCTGAGGACAGAGGTTAGCCATACTGCGAAAACAGCAGTGAAAGCGCCTAGAAAGAGGCACGTCGGATTAGTCTGGAGATCCTATTATCAGACAAGAAGGATGATAATACGAACCCCAAAGTGCGGAGGCTAGCCACCCACCGACAAGGTAGGCTCTGTCAATCGGAAAGTTTGGGAGGCCCATGATGATGGGCGCGAAGGACTATCAAGCTGTCCATTGCAGGATGGCTCGTTATAAAGTCCTTCCATGCTGCACGGGTTTGTCGGACACTGCTTCATCATTCTATTAGTAGAACCTCTTGGAATTCGGATCGTGCCCACTTGCAATCCATTTTCTATTTCAATATGTTTATTACTTGATTTGGGTATGAATATTCTTTCGTACATCCCAGAGGCCAATCGTACCGTCGTGTCGAATGCATCGTTTACTTTAACAGAACCATTGCATTCGGTGGGCGGCGATGACCGAATGAATGGTTTGTGTATCAGGTAACGCTTCAATGTCAACGTTCAAACGTTCAAGTTCCATCAGCTGGGTCTGTTTCAAACAGATTAGGAACTCAGCCTCTTCACCCATCCGGGTGTGTGTTCACTAGCAGGATTTAGAGGCACCAGAAGGGGTACACTTAGGCGACCACAGGTCACTCGAGCCACGGGCTCACCACTGTAGATTTAATTGACAAAATGGCGATAGAGTGGCTCCTTGGCACTGATATCATTATCATCAATCGACTGTCATTTGTTGATCCTAAGGTCTGTAAAAGAGACTACTGATATCAGCCAGCCGTTGAGGTGGGGTTAAATATACATTTTTGTGATTAGACCAGACACAGAGGACATACCAATTGAGACTCATGAGAATAGACCCTGATCCCATAGCCTATAGGGCGTCCGTTACATGCAGGTGGCGCGTCAAGAGTGATCAAGCGGAACTCTTTGAAACCCTTGACGTGAGAAATCGCGGAACGTTGAAGTCCATAAACTCCGCTTGGCGCTGAGAGTTTCTCCGCCACCACGAGATGAGGCGGCCCGCAAGGGCTCCTCATAGGATAAGATTACGGATAATTCCCCATCAACAAATACGTACAAAGTCTACGTCCTCTTTGTCGACGCGGATTAAGTACATTCCTGGCGTCAAGACTCGCCTCACCTACTCCCTTTAGTGTTTTGTAGAGCCACTTGGCATCCGGCTCGGACAGCCCCCCCTTGGCTCCCCAAGCGCTCAGGCCTCTGGGGGTTTGACTTCCCTGCAACGCGGTTTCTCGTAGCGCCCATTCTCAAGCGCCCGTGCTAAATACCGCATTCGGAAGCTACGCTCCCCCTCTTTTTAGGCATTTTTTGTGCCACCACCAGAGCCCTCCGCACACCAAACATTTTGTCTCTCGATCTCGTACCTTTTAGATTTCAAGTCAAGCGACAATTTCTTATCACAGTTCCTTGGCTTGGCCCTCAGGCCTCATCCCCTCTGTGGTGTGGTGTGTTCTATCCAGTTCTGACCTGGCTCTCGCTCTAGCTCATTCACTGGCTCCTCCCCGGCTCATACTGATACTCTTCCAGACTTGCGTCCAACATGCAACCCGCGAATGGCTTCCCTTCAGATGGAGGAAGAACTCACTGCGACTCAACGGAGAATGCAACAGAGCAGAAACCGCCCGTGATGATATTTATTCAACTCGGTGGTCGACGGACCATATGGCGGACCTGGCCGATCTGAAGTGTTCGCTGGTGGTCAGGTGTGGGATTGGTGCTCCGCCATCCACGTTTTCCCTGAGTAAACAGTGTCGTCTGTCGGCGTATTAAGGAAGGAAGGAAGGAATAAGTGCCGATGATGTAACGACGGCGAGAGGTCTATTAGTCGTTCCAAGGTGCGACTCTGAGCACACTTAACCTTTGAGTTCAATATGTATTGCGATCTCAATTCTCGACTATCCAGATCATATCCACTCTCTGGGCCAGCTCCTTCGCGAGGCCATGTTCGCCCGCTTCGGCATCAGGAGCAATGCGCGTAAAATTCGAAGATTCGCCATATATGACAAAAAGGTACTAGCCATTTCACCTTCCCTTCGCATACATTTAATAATGTATATTGCAGCGCTATTCGAGATTGTCTCCCAGCTGAAATCAGGGCTGCAACGCGAAACTATCATATTCTATCGAAGCGAAGGAAGATGAATACGTGATTCTGCACTATGAACCCGAAGGAATGGCAAATGCCATTCTCGACCTGTCCTCCGCGTCAGAGGCTCGAGCACCGAGGACGCTGAAACCATCTCAGGCCACGTCGTCGATACCGCTGGTTCGGTCCCCTCCAGTATGTGTTGGAGCAATCCTCAACCGCATCAGGAGCCCAATGTAATGCCGTACCTCTATTTCAGTCCCTTGCGCTGCGACTACCGCTGCGGAGGCTTGCTAGCTCGCCACCTTAGTCGGAAGTCGTTTGTGCTGCTGAAAGGGAGGAAACATCAAGGCTGAATATCACCTTCATAGACGAGGTGCATTTCTTGCCCAGACGAGCTAGTCATCCTTCGTTGATTCCTACTAGAACACACCCTAATCCACGTGCGGATCTCAACCGTCATTCCTCAACAACGAATGGGCAAGAGGCTAGTACGGTATCCCTCTTAGTTGGCATACGACAACTCTCCTGGTTATTTTAATGCAACATTCACGGCATTGAACAACACTGTTGGTCTGTGCGTTAGGAATCAAGGGAGTGGCGATAACGTTGAGGAGGATTTGGGTCGCGTGGTGGACCAAGTTTTTTGGTATGTTTCTCTATTCACTTTACCCCCAAATGTAACTGATGCTCGCGTCTTCGTTCAGGTACAATTAACTACTTGGCGCCTGCTACAACGAGATCGCTGTCTTTGTTGTTTTGTCCTTCGGCTCACTTTCACCACTTGTCCCGCACATGTCGGTCAACTACCTATCTCTGCAATCAAAGGCATTTCTTCCCATCTCAAACTGCGACGAGCGCATCTAAAGCTCCTTCACTATTACCATCGTCATCGTTTCCATAAATCTAGGTTTATCAGTCTACAGATTTCTTGACGCTTAAGCAGATTGCCATCGGTGGTGAAATGCTCATTTTTCAAGGTCCTGCCTAGTGTTCTCGCCAAGGATGATCTTCTCATGTTTTGTGGAGAAATCTCGCCACAGGTTTAACGGAGGCATATTCTCGTGCCTTTCCCATTTAAATTTTTCGGAAGCAAGTTATTGTACACCAATTTGTTATTATATGAGCCAGCCCAAGGGCTGCAGCGAACAAGGAATTCATAAAGAGTGCCTCATACACGTGTACACCGGTAGGAGTTGGTGGAACCAAGAACCGTCAACTGGTGCATCGCCTCCAGCGCACTCGTGACCCAAGCACGTTTCCGCTGCGGCTGTGGTGCGAGAGCTGATGCATCTGATGATTGGCAAACGTGGACCCTCTGGAAATGCATCGTTTTGCCATTCTTGGGCAAATTTTCCTAATTCAGCAACAGTGGTGCCAAGGATCTACTCCGATGGATATAATTTCAAAAATGGGTTCCCGTGGGCTTGAGAATACACATACCGGATTCCGCTCTTCGGTATTTGTATCAAGAAGTAGAGCAGGTAATTACGTTTAAGCAGGCGACTCTAAGTTCTAATTAAGGAGATGCTATATACTTGGTGTGATCCTTATCCTTCTCCATAACCAAAGATTCATAAATGAGATCGCCATCGTGCCGTTGATTCACCACAGGTGTGAGCGTAAAGTCACCTTGAGAAGTTCCAATGACTACGTGATCGCCCATGCGCTTTAGCAATATTTCCGGAGAGGTCCCTGCGGATCCAACTGTCCCACAGTCCACCTCACCAGTGGCGTGTGTTGTGGTGAGAATGGCAGAGAGGAACGAGTTTCGGAAGTAGCTCATGCGCTTCCGGAAAGTAAGTAGGGTTGCCCCTAGCGCAAGGACGAATGGAAGGAGCACTAGGACCAATTGGAGGTACGAGATCGCCACTTCGTTCTTCGATACTGCGACTTGGACGTCCGCGCGGTTGCCGGAGAGAATCAATCCCCGTGATTGGACCAATTTGTCGATGTAGTCGGTATTTGCATTATACCACAGGATGCCCGCTTCCTTCAGCGCGTTGGCACTGGTATCCGCCCTGATATCACCCAAGATGTCGCTCATGATGACAACGGACGAGGCGTCAATCTGCCCAAGGAAGTGTGCACCGCTCACGTTGCGGTCTGAGATGGCACAGTTGATAGTCCGAACAACGCCTCCAGTGGACGAATATGAGTAGGGCGAGTTGCACCCTGAAGGGGTGGTATGGGTGGGTGGGTTAAATAGCGTCTCTGACTTGATGAGGGTTATGTTCGTACTCGCGAACCGGAAGAAGGAGTAAGAAATGAGGGATGCGCTGTCGGCGGGGTTCGTGCCATGAAGCAATTCCGTGCTGAGTGACGCAAGGGAATACTTTTCTTGAATAAATGAACCGAATGTCAGACTTGTTTGATTATTGTTCGCCTTGATCACGAGATCCGCTAGGGATTGTATAACCGGTGTGATTGGCTGGCCTGGGTCAGACGACCACGTCCGACGAACCAGATCTGTGAGTTCAGTGTTGTCGAGTCGGGTAGGAGCAAACGACAACATCGTAGTCTTGAATGTGGTCTCCATGAACGTGTGCTTCAATGTCCCTTTCGTCACAGTGAAGAGCTGCTTCATCACGGACGTCCCACCACCCCCTCCCAAGGACAACCAAGGGTTGTCCCTCCGCTCCGGTCTGATGTATTCGGAGAGTTCTGGGGTCATCGAACGGTCCCATATCACCAGCGGACGGCCCATAACCTGACTGGCAAGAGTTAAAGCGTCAGAGTTCCTGATGGCGCACTTCCATACTTGGGTGGTTTCGTCGACTGTCCGTGTTGGGCAGTAGCTGCCATCGGTCACGTTCATTGTCGGGGTGATCATGATGGAATTGTCGAGGCCTACCGCGAAACCCTCTGAGTCAAGCCAGATACGTGGTGAGGAGGAAGAAAGATTCACGGAAGGGGGAACAGTAACTGGATGGCCGCGTTCGATAATGCCAGGTAGAGAAAAATTGAGGCCCGTAGAGTATAAATTGGCGGCGAAGGAAGCATTGAGGTCTATGCGAGAGAGGTCGTTCGATGGGTTGGCGAGGAATGTGATGTACGATGGGGATTCGACCATGAACGATGATAACTCGCCGGCATTGACGAGCTTGACTTTCGTCACGTACCCTGGAAAATCCAGCGACCATAGTAGAGTGTCATAGAACCCAGCACCGGCTGTGAGGATTACGAATGCAAGCACCAGGAGGGCTTTACCATTTAACCCATGGGATAAAACGTAGCGGGCTTTCTGGATCGCATCCTCTGCGAACATCAGGAAAGACGTATAATCCCGAGAGTTGAATGCAAGTAGGGAGAGGAACCTGCATATGACAAAGTGAAGCGCAATGGTGGAGGCGCGGAAGAGAATATTCTTGACCGCATTTTGGCCTATAGGAAGCGACGAGTTGAGGAAAAAGTTCTGAGTTGGTTTCATCGTTCCCTCGCACCGTCACAGCGAAGGGGGGGACATTGCCAGCGCCTTTTGTAGCTGCTTGCAGGGTTGTCGGATCTGAACTTGGTCTTAATTAATGAAGATCAACAGGCACGCTCACCTCCGCACGGAATACGAATGGGATGAGGCTGTCAAAGTGATCTTTTCGTTATAGACTTGTCAACTTGAAGAACGTTGGGCATAATTGTGGATGTCAACACACGGCGGAAACAATGAACCTCGAATGATCCATTGGATACCTTTCGAGTCCTCATCCACATGTGTAAGACCCACAGACGGCAGTGGAGGGAAGTCACGGCGCCTCTGACTCCCTCATTAGCCCCACTCAATTCTTAACTTATTTTAAAAACTTATCTTGGCGCAAGCCCAACGACATTGCCCTCGAGACCCTGAGATGATGGGCAGAGAGTGGCTGCCTCAGGACTCTCATCTCGTCGCGGTTGTGTAAAGTTGAGTTTTACTCCGATTTAAATTTTTTTTTTGACATTCTGGTTTCACCGAACGCGAGGTATCGACAAGTTAACCTTTGGGCGGGAGGATATTCAACAAGGCGCTCTGCTGAGTCTCTTGCTCAAAGCTCGTCAGCGTCCCTGGCTGTCACCTGGCTTGGCATCATCTGCACAAATGAGTCTTGCCGCGTCTCGCAAAATAAGTTGGCAAAATAAGTTAAGAATTGAGTGGGACTATTGTGAAGGGCCGCCCCAGATGTCTTCATTAGAAATAGACGCCCTGATCAACACCGCATCAGCAGAGTCGGGGTTTCCCTTTTGAATAAGAGCCTAGGCCTTGGGCGCTACCATATTCTGCAAGTCCGTCCTTTGACACTTGGTTGGTACGATTTACCCAAAACAGAGAACAAAGCAACCTCCAAAATGCCTCCCCGCTTGGCTCGGGCGGTGTTCGCTGAGTTTGATTCTGCCGCGGACATTGAAACGAGAAAAAGTAGAGCTCGATTTAGTGGCGATCGGAGACCTTGTTCATCACGGAAGGAAAAACAAACCCCTTTGACGCTGTCCACCACGTCAAGCGTCGCTCAGCAATGGCACAGGATTCACCTATTAACTGGCTCGAAGGAAACTGTTCGGTTACCCAAAGTTCTCTACCTCCAACTTCAACTT
>Ga0247741_1000781_pt1 | contig 17439 bp, 13 predicted proteins | sample UWRJL213509R2_FD_180945 | JGI IMG/M metagenome (GOLD analysis project Ga0247741, IMG submission 180945) | Plant litter microbial communities from Arlington Agricultural Research Station in Wisconsin, United States - UWRJ-L213-509R-2 | ecosystem: Environmental > Terrestrial > Plant litter >... | reverse complement strand
AAGATCATTAGCAGCGATTTTCCAGTCGCTATCGGTTCGAAAGATTTGCGCAATATGATTTGTGTTGCGACCATTGATAACAACTTCCAGATAAAGCGTTTCATCGGCTCTCACAAAGTTACAAGGGCCGCTTAATAAAATAAAAATAAGAAATGCACGATGCTTATTTTTCAGCGGCAACTCCCAGCTCCTGATGTTCCTGCTCAAAGGTAACCTGTGCGCCTGCTAGTGAAATCGCAGCCAATTGCGTTTTGTCGAGCGGCCAGCGCTTCACTGAATTTGGAAGAACGTAACCTAACAAGCCATCACTAATCTGCAATTTATTTTCTGGGAGCGAATTATGTCGGACTGTTAAATTACTTAAGCGAGCATGCAGTGGGCCCTTGTTTATAATTTCTATTGCGGGTGATGGCTCTTGCACTATCCGGTAACTCAAATAGTTGGCCATGTTTTTCAGAACATCGACTATCGTTTTATCATTATAGGGAGCAGGGCGTCCCACAAATAGCGGTAAGGAATAGCGCATTTGAAAACGCAATTCCGATCCTTGGGCACTATCTTCTTTGGGCACTTCATCAATTAATATTCGATACGTTTGTTCAACAGACGCATTTGCAATAGCGCCTTTGCGATTCATAACCCGAAATATTTGTTGCATGTCGGGTTTAACTTCAATAATGGGTGGGCTAATAACAAGGTCGTCCTGCGCCTCAAGTTGATCCTTGTTATCAATTTGTTTCCATAAAAAAACTCGCGCTTGTAACACCACAGGGTCGTTTTTATTATTATTTTTTACCCAGAGCAACGTTGATGATGTAGGTGAATCAATGCGCGGGTTAATTGGCCATACACCCACATTCGAAGCGCTCGCCATTGCGGTGGCCATTGAAATTAAAAATATCAAAATTTTTTTTATTAACGTCATGACCAAGTCCCTAAAGATATTATTCGTAAACTTTAATAAGTTACTGTCACTAAAATTTGATCGCTGTACGCACCACTCAACGGAGTCGTTTGTACCGGCACTCTTCCATAAATGGTGATGGATTGTGTAATGTCACTATTAAATAAAATTGAGATGCCAACAGTGTCGTCCCAAATTGTTTGACGAGTGGAGGATGTGTAAAGCTGATAGGTTAAGGTAGCAGAGCCAGAATTTAAACGCATTTTTCTATTATTAGTATCGCTGCCATAAAGGCCAGCGTTCATCGTAATTTTAGCGGTTGTTCCCGGCGTGCAACGTAATTCTATATTGCCATTACCAGAGGATGTGTTCGCATCGCGCAAGAAATTTAATTTATAAATGTCACCAAAATTCAGTGTGCCTAATGCAGCTGTGCCACTGCTAACATTATTTAAGGTGCATCCATTCACCACCTCCAGTTTCACCTGTGTAGAAGAAGCTGTTAGCGTCTGATCATTGAGTGCGAATACATTTGCACAATGCGAATAAAATAAAACCAACAATATTAATAATTGTTGTTTCATTAGGCGCTTCCATCTTGCTGCTGCAGGCTACCGCTTCAACTACCAGGAGATAGTGACCTGCACTGTATCGTTGTAAGTGCCTGCTGTTATACCGGTTTGGCCTGGAGGAATGCGTCCATAAACTGGAAAGGTTGCAGGTGCACCGTTTGCTGTTCCCGTTAGCGGACTACCGGTAGTCCAGGGAACTGTGCGCGCTACATTTTGATAGAGTGTATAAGCAAGTAATACAGCAGGGTTACCTGCATTCACCATTGATCTTGTACTGCTCGCGAAATGCTGTCCGTTATCTAAAGCAATAGTAAATGTTGTGCCGTTAGAGCATTCCATAACAATACTGCCATTACCTGCGCCGGTGGTTTGCGCGTCAATAGTTTGATTTCCAATAGTATTGATGCTACCAAAATCCAGCGATCCAAAATTAATAATACCCGCTGTAACATTGCTTGCATTTACCTGGCACCCCGCGCCTACGATAGCGGTAATACCTAAGTTTCCTGTTACTGTCGCTGAAAATGTTGCCTGACTAACTACTAATAGTAAAATTAAAATAGCCCCTGAAAAAATAGAAGAGTAACTCTTCATATGCATATCCTCGCATCTATCAAAAATAAAATTCTATGACTGAAATAAGTTCATGAACTTACTGTTCTAAATAAAGTACCTCCATTACAAGATATTACAGGATTTAATTTTTTTCATTTTATATTTAGATTATTTATAAATATAAAAAATTAAATAAATTCTTATGATAAAAAAATAATTTTTTAAGCGCGAAACTGTTGATTTGAGTGCTAACTGTGGAATCTAAAGACATATTTAAAATATGCCAGCTTTAGCATCTATGCGTCGAGAGTTCACGTTACGCATAACCTATGTTGGAAATTACCCGTCGCTCTTTTTAAAAGACAGTTAGTGCTCGTATTTCTAAAAAGTGGCCTAGTACCTCTATTGTCATATCCCCCATATCATCCAGCCATAAGGACATGAGCAAACAATTGCCTTGGCGTCAAAATCATCTATAATAAAAATATTGAATTTGGCGTCACTTTAGGTGATCCATGTGCCATTTCACTCCGTAAAATCCCCTAAAACTACCAGCACAAAGAAATAAGGATCTTTTGCTTTTAACGCTTACGGAGCAGCCCCACTGAGGCGTGCCACATGAATGTTTTGAAATTTATACCTGGCCTGATTTTTATATCGAGCTTGTTGTTCTCCGAAATAGCCACAGCTAAGTCCGCATTTACTAATCAAGATTTTATTGACGTTGCCTCTATGAGAAGTGTATCTGAGGTTGAAACCGCCAAAATTGCGTTACAGAAATCAAGCTCAGAAAGCGTGAAAGCTTACGCTCAACAAGTGATTGAAGAGCAAACAGCGCTTTTGTCAAACCTTCGCAAGCTTACTAAGGCTGAACATTTGCAGATGCTCAGCGATATTGATTTGCAAACCAAAGCGCGCAGCTATGTTTTTCAGCGAAAAGGCAAGAACTTCGATGCAGCCTATGCCGATATGCGACTAACAGAACGCAAAAAGTCGGTAAGCTTGTTTCGGGAAGCCGCTGAAATGGCGGAGGGAGGTATCAAGCAGTATGCAATACAACAACTTCCGATTCTGATGCGCCATTTATATATGGCCCAAGCTCTGGTAGGAAATGTAGAAAAAGACGCTACCTTGATGGCAGATAACAACAGTCAGCTTTAAAACCCAATTTCACGTTAAAACGAAAAGCCAGCTTTCGAGCCTGGCTTTTTGTTTTTCTTAGGGTCGGTATCGATACATCAATTTTCTTATTCATAACCCTTAAAAAAAGAGCTGGTGGTTGTATACCGCTGGTATCATGTCGGTCATAGGTTGACGCATGGTTGTAGATGTATTGGTCAACCAGGATATGTATTTTGTTTATTCTCGATCAGGAATTCTTAGTGACTAATAACGATATTCTTCGCCGCATCCGTTTTATTTTCGATCTAAATGATTCGCAAATGATGGATACATTTGCCCAGGCTGATATAAAAGTAACTCGTGAGCGGGTTAGTGCCTGGCTAAAAACAGACGACAAGCCAGATTTTCAAGAGTTGGATGACAAGCAGCTCGCCACTTTTCTGAATGGATTTATCAATAAAAAACGTGGCAAAAAAGAAGGCGTACAACCTGAGGTTGAAGATCGTCTTAATAACAATATTATTTTCCGAAAATTAAAAATTGCGCTGGATTTTAAAGAGGAAAATATATTGGAGGTTATGCAGCTTGCGGATTTCTCAATTAGTAAGCATGAGTTGAGCGCTTTGTTTCGTCGGCAGGATCATAAAAATTATCGCGACTGCCAAACGCAAATTCTGCGTAATTTTCTCAAAGGGTTACAAATTAAATTTCGCGGTAACTTGACTGACCCAACGCAATCCGCTGAAGATAAAAAAGAATAATATGTGTCAGGGTTGAATTCAAATACGTTCTTGCTCAGGCAAACAAACACTTTGCAAGAACGCTAGGATTCTGAACAATAAAGAAAGATTAGTTATTTGTTATTTTTTCCAAATTGGCTCCATGGCTCCTTTCATACACTCATTAACTTCCTGATCAATAAGGTTATTGGGCTTAATACACTCCTTTAATTTCCTGACAGGCATAGTGTTGGCTGACGTTGTCACGATTTCTGAGTCAGCGTCATAATTATCGACGGCATGGCAAGCAGTGTCTCGGAAGTTTACGTTATCGTCAGTTGAATTTTCGTTTGCTACGCTAATCCAATAATTGCACGTTTGAGTAAGTTTTCTTAATTGGGGATTGTCAGATACGTTTTTACGCAAAGGCATGTTTTTGGGGTTGGTCGATTTTTTTCTAGCTTTTGAAATGGATTGATTTCCTGAAACGATTTGAATAACTGGATTTGTATCTTGATTGCATTCACGCAATTTATCATCAAGTTTATGACCGGTTTCGGTCCAGCGATTCATACTCTTTGCGCTCCCTCCATTGCGGCGCAGGTTTTCATAATGTTCGATTTGCTTCTTGTATTTATTGCAATCGCTAGCTTGCGCAATACCACATGTCAGCGAGAGTAGAATGGTGAGTCCAGCAATGAAGAGCGTAAAAAATTTACGTAGAATTGACATATTACATCCCTTTTTTAAAAAATCCTTTCCGTATCCTATCAATAAAAATGATTATTATCCAATTCTTTGTAGGCACGTTTTTTTACAGTAATGACATGTATTCATTCAAGTTCTAAAAAACAATGCGGTTGATTACGATCTGGTTCTATCTACATTCAGTTAGTGGTTTACACTTCAAATATCATATTTTTACGGACTAGCTTACAGTTGAGGATATGTCATGCGTAATTATATTCGCCATCCGACGTCAATTCCTATCCATGTTTCAACCGTTAATAATGAAAATGCGCAGGTTACCGCAAATAATTTAAGTGCCGGCGGCTTAAGCTTTTTTACGGATATGCCAGTAAAGGTGGGCTCGCATGTGGATTTGATGATTCCCTGCGTGACACCGGACTATCAAGGCGAAGGCGTAATAGTGTGGCGACGCAATCAGCAGCCCCAAGGTTTCGAGGTTGGAGTTCGGTTTGCTAATGATGATGAATATTTTCGGGTACGCATGGTGGAGCAGGTTTGTCAGATTGAAAACTATCGTCAGCAATTAGCGGAAGGTGGTCGAAATCTCACTACCGAAGAGGCTGCATTGGAATGGATCAAACAGTTTGCCGCAAATTTTGACGAGTCGGATGCGTAAGTTTCTATGCATTAAAAATTCAGAAAATTTATTTGTGGAGTTTTTTATTCATTGTTAAACACGCATAATTTCACCATTTAAATGCATTGTTAAATCTCAAAAAATTGACTTGGGCTGCGTAGTATTTCTTAACTAACCGTTCGCGCATATATCACTGCAAACATTAGATATACAAATTAAAATAAGCGCTGCGGTATCCATCTTCATTGATGTTCATCGTTGTTATTCTCCTGATTTATAATTTTCGTACATTTTTCAAAAAAGATTTCCACGACATTTTTTTGAATGGTTGCGGTAACATTCTTTTTTTAATGAATTAATTTATTTAAAGGAGCATAAATTTTTAAATTGGCATCTAAATGCCTGTGGCAATACGCCCCATAGGCGTAAGCTACCCCGAACCCTCAATTTGAGTAATAAATAATAATAGGCGACACGCCATATTTGTTTCATATTATTTGGCTAGATATAAATACACACGATTATAAATTTTAATGCAATAAACGAATTTTTTTACGTGTGAATTGTCGAGCTAATTAACTGGGTACTTATAAATCTTGTTGCGTCAGTTAATTCGACAAGAATTATTCTTCGGCATGGATTCATTAACATAAAGCCGTTGGACAGAATATTTCCATTGTGGATGGTTTCTTTATCTCGCTGACTCTTGCTTCGGCAGTGGCTACTTTTGGTTGGCATTTCACGATCAATCACCTAATCGGTGGAGGTATTTATGTTAATAAGAAAATACGTTGTCAGCTTTTGTTTGCTGATGTTGTCTGCAGGAAGTTTCGCTCACGGTTTGATGGAAAGCCCTGCCTCGCGCAATTGGTTCTGCGGGGCGGTAACTAAACCTGATGAGGTCGGTAATGGCACTGCGAAATATCCTCAGTGTGCTACCGCATTCGCAGTTAACTCAATTGCGGGCTACAGTTTTATGAGCGTGTTGAATCACCATTTGGGTGCTTCTGAACATCCGCCAAAAAATGTTTGTAGTGCCGACAGTGAAACCTGGAAGGGCGCTGTTACTCCGTGGGATGTCCCCATGGATTGGCCGACCAACCCGATTACTGCAGGTAAACAAAATATTGTATGGAATATTTCGTGGGGGCCACATTTTAGTGACACTCTGGATTTCAAATATTGGATTACTAAATCTGATTTCGTGTTCTCGCCCGACAAAGCCTTAAGCTGGAGCGATTTTGAATCCACGCCTTTCTGCGTTTTGCCCTACGATCACAGCCAACCTAATGCTAATCCGGATGTAGTGCCCGATGAGGCGGCTGCGAAATTCACCACCAGTTGTACAATTCCATCTCGTAGTGGTCACCACGTTATTTACGGTGAGTGGGGTCGTACTCCGCCAACCTATGAACGTTTCCATGGATGTGTAGACGTAGCGTTCGGTGGGACAACTAATCCGGTGTCGGCTGCGATTTCTGCATCGCCATCGTCAAGTACTGTGACTGGTGCAACGACGATTACTTTCAGTGCCGCGGGATCAAGCGGCTCCAACTTGACCTATCAATGGTCCGTGGAATCACCAAATTCTTCGCTATACAGTTTTTCAAGCACGACCGCCGCTAACACAACGTTGACGTTGAAAAGTCCCTCTGCGCAAACATCGTTAACGGTGCGTGTAACCGTCACAAGTGGCAGCAATTCGGCGAGCAAAACCTTGACCTTCACTCATTCACCTAGTGCTGCAAGCAGCTTTGTGGACTTGGGCGCAGTGACATCTACATCTCGTACGTTACAAGTTGGCGACAAGGTGCAGTTGCGCTTGGTGGACTCAGATGGAGTTGACTCGTACTTCCCTGCATCACCATTGGTGATCACTTCTGCAACTGCATCTTCCAGTGCATGGACATATGCCTTGGCGCAAGCGGTAAACGACGAGAATAGTAATGTCCAGGTTGGCACACTTGCAGACAGCACAGTAACCGCCGCCCAAAGTGCGACGGGTAATCGCGTTTATGCGACTTTGCCAAGCTCTTACGTAAGTGTCTTCTTGAATGTGGTTAGTGGTAATGCAGCAAGCTCGTCTTTAGCATCATCGAGCAGACCATCAAACTCTTCATCTATAGCATCCAGCAGATCATCATCAAGTGTTCCAGGTAGTGGCGGTTCGCAATGTAATTGGTACGGTATGCTTTATCCTCTGTGTGCCACTACCACATCGGGTTGGGGATGGGAAAACAGTAAAAGTTGTATCGCTACTGTAACCTGCGCGGGTCAACCCGCACCCTACGGTGTAGTCGGCGGATCGGGGTCTTCTACAGCCACTACGTCAGCCGCAAGTAGCCAGGCAAGATCGTCAAGTTCGGTGGTCACTACAAGCTCCAGTAGAAGTTCGGTGGCGAACAGCTCGGTTGCGTCAAGCGCGAGATCGTCCAGTTCGTCGGCCACAGGAGCTTCAGGCAACTGCACTTATGTTGTTAAAAACGAGTGGAATGATGGCGCGGAAGTTAACATAGTTATTAAAAATAACGGATCTGCGCCAATCAACGGTTGGAATGTGAGCTGGAGCTATGCGAATGGCACTACAGTTGCGTCGTCTTATAATGCGAATTTAACAGGGTCTAATCCATACTCTGCAGCTAATCTGAGTTGGAATAGTACTATTCAACCGGGACAATCTCAGTCATTCGGATTCAATACGAAGAAAGGCTCGACGACAGAAAAGCCAACCATTACTGGTTCTGTGTGTAATTGATTTTTTGTGGTAGGCGTTTTTAACCTTGCAATTTTAGAGCGCCGAAAGGCGCTCTTTTTTGATGAAAGACACCCTCCAGTCTTAATAAGTAAACAGCTATATTGGTTAATAGATAATAAATAAGATGATAGAAAATGGTTGAAATGATTGTGATTGACTCGTTTTTTTAATTTTATGATTGATCATTTTCTGCAGTGATTCATAAAAATAATAAATTCATTAATTATGAATTTTTAACGCCATTATTTTTTTAAAAAGTGAAGCTTGCCCGTATTTAGTTTCTCACTAGTTTGAAAATAATCTGTTTTTTTCCGGTATTGATGTAGTTGTCGGAAGAGCATCATGCAACCCAATCTCATCTCGAGGACACAATGAAAATTTATAATAAATTATGGCGAAATGCTGTGTTACCAGTGGCAGCTGGTCTAATGCTTTTAGAATCCGCAAGTGCTTACGCCGCGCGCTGTGAATATGTAATTCAGAGCGAGTGGAATAGCGGCTTCGTTGCTGCCGTCCGAATCACGAACGACACCAACACCGCCGTAAATGGTTGGTCCGTGAATTGGTCTTATAGTGATGGATCAAAAAAAACTGGCGGATGGAACGCTAACTTTAGCGGTAACAATCCTTACGCTGCGAGTAACGTAAGTTGGAATGGGGCTATCAATCCAGGCCAAACTGTAGAGTTCGGTATACAGGGCAATAAAGGTGTTGCCAATAATGCTGCGGCAAAACCTGTTGTTAGTGGGGCGGTATGCGGTAGCACTCAGAACTCTTCAAGTATTATAAGCAGCGTTCGTTCTAGTTCATCGTCTTCGATTCCAAGTTCATCGTCGAGCAAGACATCTTCTTCAGCGCAGACTACATCTTCAAGTAAATCGTCTGTTCCATCATCGCCACCGTCATCGTCTGTAACAAGTAACTCAAGGTCTTCCAGTTCGTCTAGCTCTTCGAGCTCCAGTTACAGCACCAGCTCTTTCGATTGTCGGCGGTCATCTTGCAATGATTTCATCTCAAGCTGGTCCTCTTCAAGGTCTTCCATCCCGAATATTTCTCCTGTACCTGATTTAAAAGTCACGGCGCAAGGCTTGACTGTTTATGTGGACACTACAGGATCAGTTGATGCTGATGGCGATATTCTTCAGCCTACGATTGACTTCGGTGACTCCACGTCTATTAGTTATCCAACGGCTTGGCATACTTACAAGGATCCAGGTGAATACCTAATCCTGTTAACTTTGAGGGACGGAAAAGCGGGGAGTTATTATGTAACTAAATCTCAGCTAGTATCTGTTTCAGCTATAACTGGAAACCAAGCCCCTATTGCTCGGTTAACAACGTCTCTTGAGTATGGGGGGACGATTGGGGCTAAGGGGTCTTCATCATTCGATCTTGAAGGGACACCTCTAACCTATGATTGGGATTACGGTGAGGGCTCGTTTAGTGGCGATGCCTCTATAAGCATTTCAGCGTGCGGAAGCGGTTCAAGCTCCTCAAGATCGTTCAGCTCTGCTGGGGCCCCATCTGGTAGATCAACCAAACTTATAACTTTGACTGTCAGCGACGGTGAGTTGAAAGACACGATCCAACGCAGTTCCGGCGGCGGGGATTGCAACATAGTTTATGACATTGTCCCCAGTCCGGACTTTTCCTACGTGGTAGATGGCTATAAAGTCTCAGTTGATGCTCGTGCATCCCTCAACGAGACCGGATTCAGTTGGAACTTTGGAGACGGGAGTACCGCCACAGGTCTTTTGGCATCTCATACTTACGCGTCCCCCGGCACCTACAATATTAGACTCGGAGTTTCAGGCCCAAGTTTATTTAGCAGCTCTATTACTAAATCTGTAATAGTAGGCTCTAGCAGTTCTTCTGTAGTGTCATCATCCAGCTCAGTTCGCACATCGTCTTCCGTTGCGACATCCTCAAGTTCATCAAGAACATCCAGCTCCGTGATTTCGAGTTCGTCTTCATCAGTGCGTTCATCAAGCTCACAAGGTTCAAGTGATCGCAATCGTTACACCGCACCACGTGCGACAACCGCACCAATTATTGATGGTGTCGTAGATAGTGTTTGGGACAGAGCGTCATGGGCACCGATCAATGTGTTTTGGTTAGGCACTCAATCAAATCCATCTGCACAAGATTACTCCGGTCGTTATAAGGCCTTGTGGGACGAGAACTATTTGTACATTCTCTATGACATCACTGACGATAGAATTTACGACGGTGTACGTGATCCACTAGATCGTTATTGGGAAGACGACACTGTTGAATTATTTATCGATGAAAATAAAAATGGCGGACAACACGGTTACAACACCAGCGCGTGGGCGTATCACATCAGCACTTATGGTGACGTTGTTGATAGCACCACGGGTGGTGCCAAGTTGTTAAACGATCATATTGATTCGCGCTTGGTCAGCAATGGCAGTCAACATTATTGGGAATTGCGTGTTCGTATTTATGGAGAAGATTATGCGGATTGGAAATCCAACACGCCGTTGACATTGTTTGCCGGAAAACTCATGGGTTTCTCGGCGTGCTACATCGACAACGATGGCAGTGCACAACGTGAAAGCATGATGGGCTCAGTAGATACGCAAGGGCACAAAAATAACCAGGGTTATTTGGATGCAAGTGTGTTTGGTTCACTGCTTCTTGTAGAGTAATAAAAACTTCAAGTTTATAAATACTGAGAGCGCCGAAGGGCGCTCTTTTTTTTATTGAAAAAATGCTTTTTAAGTTTTGTAATAAAGCGCGGTTTTGTATTCAGTGTCGGTCGTAGTTATCTTGGGAATCTGCAGGAAAAAAACGGAGTCTAGTATCAATTAAAAAATGTTGAATCTTATTAACTGTGATAATCATATTTTGCTACCGCAATAATGTTTAACAAAGTCGTTATGTAAAGGTAATTGCGATACCGTTTTTTCAATATCAATTTTTAAATTTTTTAAAAATTGTGCTAAATCCTTTTCTTTCATAGTGTCCACTAGATTGTGATAATGCTCAGGTTGTAAACGCTGGCCAAACATCACCTGGGTCCAGGAGTCTATGCGGAAGAGTTCCCCATCTGCTTGATAGGCATGGGCATTTTGTTTGAATAAATCCAGTCGTAATTTTAAGGTGTCAGGAACATCCATAGTTCTGCAATAGTTCCAGAAATCAGAATCGTCTCGCTCAGTTGCTTTGTAATGCAAAACAATGAAGTCACGCAATTGTTCCATTTCAATTTTGCTTGTGCGATTAAACTCTTCTATCAACGCATCTGTAAAGCCATTGAATGGAAAAAGGTGCATCAAGCGCGTCACGCCCATCATGATTAGGTGGATACTCGTTGACTCAAGCGGTTCAATAAATCCGCTTGCCAATCCCAGTGCAATACAATTTTTATTCCATGTTTTAAGTCTGCGTCCAGTTGTAAATTTTATCACTCTTGGCTGAATGAGCGTTTTGCCTTCTATATTGTTTAGCAGCAAAGTGCGTGCATCGTCGTCGCTGATAAAACGACTACAAAAAACCAAACCATTGCCTACGCGATGCTGTAAGGGGATTTTCCATTGCCAGCCCGAAGCGTGGGCTATTGAGCGGGTATAGGGTACTGCTGGTGAGGTGGTTTCGGTTTGTACAGCAATAGCGCTATCACAGGGTAACCAATGCGACCAATCTTCATAACCGGTTTGTAGAGTTTGCTCAATCAGCAATCCTCTGAAGCCGGAGCAATCGATAAATAAATCACCTTCAACAATCTGCCCGGATTCAAGTTGTACACTGGTAATAAATCCGGTGTCTTGATGTTGATTGACTTGAATGATTTTTCCTTCAATTCGTTTTACACCATTGGCCTCACTCATTCTGCGCAAATATTTTGCATACCGTGTTGCATCCAAATGATAAGCAAAATTTATATCCAGTGTGGGTGATGTAGCAAAGCGATCTTGTTTTGCTGCTTGGAGTTCGCAACAGTAAGTTCCATAATCTTCTGCAATACCAAGTTTTTTGGCGCGTAGCCAAAAATGATGGAAGTCGCATAGCCAACTTTCCTTACCGGTTTTTCCAAACGAGTGGATGTAGCGATCGCCATTCCTACCCCAGTTTTCAAACGAAATTCCAAGTTTAAAAGTGGCTTCGGTCTCACGCATGAATTCTTGTTCATCAATATTCAATAACTTATGAAAAGTCCGCATGGGTGGGATTGTAGCTTCGCCAACACCCACAGTTCCGATCTCATCTGACTCAATGAGGCTTATATTAATCAACGCGCCCAATTTTTTTGACAGTGCTATAGCAGCTATCCAGCCAGCTGTTCCACCGCCAACAATGACGACTTTTTTAACGCTAGTATTCAAAGGATTTCCTCGCTGTTACATCTTAACGATTTAATTTTTGTAATAGTTCTGCACGCAATTGCCTTACCGCGGTATCGTTTATCGGGCCCAACAAACCTCGGGCGGCCGCAGGTAAATGTTCTGCTGCGTGTTGACTGTCTCCAAACACATAATAATCAAACAGATGTTTCCAAGCCTGCCTCTCTTGCTCTGGGCGATCGCGGATGCTCAATAACGCAAGCTTTAGAGCGTGCATTGCCTGTCCACGAATTTTTGGGAAGCTATTCCACCAATAATTGATGAGAACATTGAAGGGGCTCAAGGATTGCACTTGATGCCACCACATGCATGGAATAAATATCGCGTCACCCGCTTCCAACTCCGCAATTTGCCCTATAGGGATGGCATTGCGGTATCGCGGATATTTTTCAAAATCCGGGTTATCAAAATCCACCATGGTAATTGCTGGTCCGCCGGGGTTAAGTTCAAGCGGCCCTGGATAGAGATTGTTGACTTGCTCAGGCGGAAATAGTGTGAACTTTCGCTTTCCCACGACAACGCAAGCTATATTACTTTGCGCATCATAATGGCAAGGGGATAAAGTTTTGTTACCTATCCAAATACCTTTTAAAGGATCTGCATACTCAAGCGGGTTTGCTTCAAAATAATTTCCGCTAAAAGGGAGATTATGTTCTTCTATAAGTTTTGGAAAATATATGTCAATAATGTTGGAGGCGATATAACGAATAGGCGGTTGCGGATCATTGATAGTGAGAAGAAGCTCATCCAATATTTCGTCAATTTGGGCTTTACGAATTTCAAAGTTGAGTTTGGAAATATCTTCGTTGTATCCAAATCGATTTATTCCTGCGTCACCAAAATATACTGACGATGGCTTGCCAGAATAAAATGATTTGAGCATATCAATCGCTTTTTCATCAGAATCCAAGCCAACCTTTGTTAATGGCCAATTTTTCACTAATCCCTTTAATATAATTGGTTCTGTTGACGTGTACACCTCTTCTGGAATCGTATCTGGATGACAGTCGTATAGAATTTTTGATTTTTTAGTAATTGTTGTCATAGGTTTTATATTCATCAACATTCACTATGCTTATATGAGTACTTTCATATCTAGATGCGTGAATTTTTAATATCGATCAACTTTTGCATATTGTTTAATGAAGCAGATACAAAAAATGCGCACTCTAATATTCCGGCTTGATGTAATTTTGCGAGGCTATCGCCATCCAACGAGGCAAGCTTGTCGGGGTTGATAGTGTAATTGCCTTTTAGTCTATACATTTGCTCGTTATTTAATTTAATTTCCAAATCAACCGGATCAATTAACTCTAACTCATTAAAAAGGGTAAACATTGCTTTACTGGCAGATAATCCTTGATAAAGAGCATGCAAATTTTGGGTTATTTTCCCAAGATAATTAGTGTTGCCACCAAACTCGCGAAATATTGCTTCACCCTCTGTTCGGCTAATCCTAGAACTATTCATATCTACATAAATAATAGGTTGATGTTCGCTGCCTCCAATATTTGATTGATCTTCAAAGCCAATGATAAACGGCTCGCACGACATTACGGCTGGTATATAACTGGCGTGCCATTGGCTATCTCGTAAAAATAAGTTCTCGCCCGGTTTAATTCCTAACAGCACGATTGATTGAAACTCGCCCGTTTGCGGAAGTTTCTGGAACAAAATTGGGTATTCTCTTTGGATCTGGGCGAACTCTGTAGGAAATGTAATCACAGAGGAAACGTTGTTGCCAAATTGTTCAGAGTAGGTGGTAATAATTTTCAAATCTTTATGCTGAATATTGTTTAGCGCGACAATATTAGAAGTATCCATTGTTATTTTATCTCGATTATATAATGAACCAACATTGCTGAAGAGCGTTGTTAAATGATAGAACAAGGGTATCACGACTGAGAAAAAAAAAGCCGCTGAAAATCAGCGGCTTTTTTATCTAACTAAACACGATTCTATAATAGAAATTAGAATGTGTAACGAGCACCCAATGTGTAGCGTGGGCCCAAATCATACATCTCTTCAAGCATAGCTTTAGTACGGCCATGTTGACGAGCATCATCACCCAACAAGTTCAATGCTTCAGCAGTAACAGTCAGGTTTTCAGTAAGGTTGTAGCTAATATTCGCGTCAACTTGCGAATAAGCTTCAACATAGACTGGGTTCCTAGCCGCACTACGATTTGAATCTCTTAAAAACTCATCACGCCAGTTATAGGCGATACGAGCTTGGAGGTCATTTTTTTCGTAGATGGCTACCAAGTTAGCAGTATCACTTAAACCTAAAAGTGCAAATTGCTCTTCTCTTGGTTCGAAGGTGTTTACGTATCCAATGTCTCCACGAACTATTGTATAGTTTGCTTGGAGACCAAAACCAGACTCGCCAAAGAAATGCTGTACGGCAAATTCAGCACCGTAAATTTTTGCTTCTTTGTTGTTGCGGGGTCTGCTTACTTGGAACTCTGATACCGGATCATCACCACGTACATATATATCATATGCTGCAGCGATACCATCAATTGCCTGCTGTGCATTAGGACCAGTGGGGTATAGATTGCCGGGGGACGCGCCTGGGTTCTCAAGAATAGCCATCATCGTAAACAATGAAGTGTCATCTTGTGGAATGCCTTGTGCAGCCAATGCAGCCCGAGCAGCTATTACACGAGGGCTCGCTGCATTGGTTTGATCCTGAATACCAAACAATTGCTCAGGGCCGCTAGCATTGCTAATGAAGTTTTTAACTCGCTTTTCAAACACTCCGGCAGATACGTAGCTTGCATCGGTGTAATACCATTCAACAGACACGTCGGCGTTACTTGATATCAATGGCAATAACGATGGGTTACCGCCAGACGCAGTACGAGTTGCACCTAGAGCAGTCGAACCACCGCCCCCACCAATGTTATTTACAGCTGAGTTCAACGCTCCATATCCTGCTCGAGCAAGCGTTTGGCTAAACGAAGCGCGAGCTTTTATATCGTCAGTTAAGGCTATGTCAAAGTCCATGCTTGGCAACAAGTTGTCATAGCTAGCTTCTACATCAAACTGCACCGCGGTTGCGCCAGTGATAGGAAAGAAGTCATTATTGTCAGCCCAGCGTAAAGCGGAGGTTGGGGTAATTAGCGCAGATGATGTCACATCTGTAGTCTCGTAACGCAAGCCTGCTAAAAAGTTAGTCGCCATGCCAGCAAACTCACCTTTAACACCAATTTGAACATAAGCTCCGTCGGTATCTTCTTCAACAATGCTGTTAGTACCTAATGCAGGATTCACTCCGACATAGTAGGGGTTTGCCGCCGTTGCTTGTGTTGGACCATAACGCGTTACCAAGGCAGCAAGAATATCTTCAGCGTTGCCTTTAAAACCACCACGGACAGCACCTTGAACGTTAAAATCGTCAAACATACCTGCGTAATCAAAGTCTTGTAATAAGTCAGCTGGAATATCGCCTGGATTAGCGATACCCCAGTCACCCATAGTCATAGTTTTTTCTTGATTCGAACGAATGGTATTTTCCATTGAACGTGTTTCCACGCCGAAATCGAAATGAGCATCATCAAACTTGAAGGTACCAGCAAATTTAACTTCTTGAATTTCGTTGATTTGAGCATTGCCATAGGTACGATTAACTTGTGAACCTACATCACCTTTATCATTCAAACCATTGTTGTTACCATTTCTTACTCCGTTTCCTTTCACCGTTGAGTCGTCAATAGTCTCGGTAAAGAAAGGCACGTCAGTGCTGAAATCTAGGCTATGGGATGTTTGGGTGTTTGTGCCGAGAGTAGACGATATCTGACTCGTGCCGCCTGGACCATCCGGCAAACTTTCCATTTTCGAGTCATGTGCGTCTAAACTAAGAGTTAACGAATCTGTTACTTCAAATGAAACGTTGAAGCCAACAGAATTCAGTTCATTAACTTGATTACGTACTTGTTGTTCATAACCATGATCTCTAGGACCTCTAGTTTCATGGATGTACATTGGGGTAGCGATTGCGTTACCAGTATCAAACGTTAATACGTCGATAGAAGTATCGTTAGCGAGCCAAGAAGTAGATTCGCCACGACGCTCTTCCAATTGATTACGAGCGTATGTGTAGTCTAATGTAGTGGTGATTTTGTCAGTTGGTGCCCATTGCAATGTTAGTTGCGCGTTATCACGCTCGCGTTGTACATCAGAGAATATATAACGAATGTCGTTGGGGCGACCATACAGTTGGCCATCTGCTGGAGCATTGGTCAACTGAACGTCAGGGGTCATACGATACAAACCTTGGTTGTTGGTCGTCTGGCCTACAGCGTTTGTATTGTGATTTGGAGCCCATCTTGAAATTTGCCACTCGTTTACCCAAATGCTGCTAGAGCCCGAGTCACGCTCTTGGTGGCTAGCTGTTAAGCCGGCACCGAAAGTGCCATCTGACCAACTCACTAAGCCAGATATTTCTGGAGTAACGTCATCACCAGTGCGGTTAGTTGAATCATTTAATGCTTTAGCGCCTACAGAGGCTTTAAAGCCTTCGCTATCAAGTGGCTTAGCGGTTTGAATATTAACAGTTGCACCGATACCGCCTGGAGCGATGTTAGCTTTACTGGTTTTGTAAACTTGAACACCAGAAACGCTTTCTGAAGCCAAATTAGCAAAATCAAAACCACGACCAGCATTTACAGAAGATGACGTGCCGCCACCGCCATATACACCCGCGGCAGGCATTGTACGACCGTTCAATGTCACCATGTTGTTTTCGTCACCGAAACCACGAACGGTAATTTTTGAGCCTTCACCATTTTGACGGTCAATCGACACACCTGTAATACGTTGCAAAGATTCTGCAAGGTTAGTATCTGGGAATTTACCCATGTCTTCAGCGGAGATAGCATCAACTACACCGGCAGAGTCGCGCTTGATATCCATGGCAGCTTGCAAGCTTGCCTTGATACCAGTAACAACGATTTCTTCACCTTCGTCCTGTGCGTAAACCATTGAAGCTGTTGTCAGAGATATAACCGACGCAACTGCTGCTGTGAGCGGTTTAATTCTGAAGTTTTTTTGTAAAATGTTAAGCATAAGACTATGCCTCCAGTAATTGTTATTAGATAAGCGTTTGTTTGTGGTT
>Ga0247741_1000779_pt1 | contig 17460 bp, 22 predicted proteins | sample UWRJL213509R2_FD_180945 | JGI IMG/M metagenome (GOLD analysis project Ga0247741, IMG submission 180945) | Plant litter microbial communities from Arlington Agricultural Research Station in Wisconsin, United States - UWRJ-L213-509R-2 | ecosystem: Environmental > Terrestrial > Plant litter >... | reverse complement strand
GAAGACAAGTTCAACTACCGGTATCGTGGAGGCGAATCTTACCGTGATGTAGTTGTTCGACTGGAGCCGGTCATCATGGAGCTTGAGCGTCAAGAGAATATTTTGATCTTTGGACATCAGGTCAGCTAAATCTCGATATCAACCTCGAGCACGTTCTGAATCAACTACGAATCCAGGCAATTCTTCGCTGCCTGTCAGTGCATTTCACGCGTACTCGGGCTTCCCGTTTAGCTTATCGACCTATATATCTATAGATACGCGTACTTCCACCACTTACCGCAGGAGGACCTACCATACATCAAGATTCCACTTCATACGGTAATCAAATTGACACCGAAAGCCTATGGTTGCGACGAGGAACGGTATGTTTTATAGTGATGTACTCAGTTTGGGAGGGGTACTGACTTCGTCGGTGGGCTTAGATACGCCCTCCCAATTAAAGCAGTAGACACTCACCGCCCAAAGCCGAAGGGACATTCTACCCCCACTGCACAGCCCAAGACGGCAAGGCAATACTTCACGGAGGAAAATTCCATAAAGACTTAAATGATTTGTTTCTTGTTCTCTTCAAGCTCTCGTCGTCTGGTCATGCGCACCTGAAATTATTAGCCTTACTCCGCCGGCTATTGCTTCAAGCGGATAATACAAGCCTAGATATTAGTTAGTTCTTCGTAATACATACCAGGAAAATCATGTTAAATTCGAAGGCGCGGAAGTTGACACAACTTTGGGTCTATTCCTAAGATCTGTAGTGCCCCAGAGTGCTGCGAGTACCGAAGAGGTACTTGTCCAATGCAGTCGCTAATGCCAGCTCGAATAACAATTGAAGCCGAGTCCAACTCGCAGCATATCAATAAGATGGGAGACACAGAATTTATTCATCGTCATGAGAAAAACAGTCTCGACCACTATTTACAGTATTTAATGGCTCAGGGCAACATGAACGAGCCGAGTAGAGAGAACAAATGCACAATGAAAACATTAGGAAGCAGTGCGCAACCCAAAGCAAAGCAAAGTAGAACACCAAGAGATTGAAAGGCCCATGTCACATTTCTGATCGGGGCGAGTTCACGACGGAAGATCTAAGGGATAGTATTGTGTTCGATCGGTTGAGCGAGCGTGTGTTAGGTTGTTCGAGCGGTGTGGCATAGGTTGGTTTGAGCGAGAGGGCAAGAGGTGAGAGTCAGGACCAGGGGAGATCAACGCAGCAAGACGGCCCAAAAGTGATAGAGCACCGCAGATACGTAGTTGAAATAGAGGTCCTATTAGCAGTGAACGGTGCGAGAAGGTGTTTTTGAGACCAGTAGAAGGCGTCCGGGGAGATTGAAGACTAAGAGTTGCAAAACCCGCCGTCGTGACGCATCGAGTAACATGGTAATGTACACCGCCCTCCATCCCCATCACAAAAGGGGCAACACCCTTGATGGCAGCCGGTGCTGGAGCAATGTCCGACGAAGAGAAGAGACTTGAGAAGAGATAATTAGTCACAAACTAAGTGCAAATATGAATGTGGACATACTGGTCAACTGGTGGCAGCGAATGAGAGGGTAGCGCAAGGTTGTCTAACCCTCAGGGTTGTTCAGTGTTGATGGAGAGCGACAAGGTGCATCGAAGTTATGAACGGCGATGCAAAGGATTGGTTTTGTGCAGTCGGGAGGAAAGTAGTGCGGCGAACGGTCCTGAACGAGGCAGGGGATATGAACATGGATAAAGAAGGTCGAGGAGAATAGAGCTCGATTGTACGAGAATGGTTTTGGAGACTGAGAAGACACAGGTGAACGAGTTCCGACCTGTACGTGAGCGGGGCTTCAAAATGTTGTTTGAGGTGGGTGAAGGCAAGGATGATTGGGAGGATGAGCCGATCTTGAGAGGCGGTGGACACCTTTGGCGTCGGTCGGTCAAGAGATGGGAATTCGGCGGAGTGAAATGTAGTGACGATGGAAGATGGTTGGTGTTGAATGAGGATGTTCTATGAGGTCGAGAGGTGATACTGCCAGCCAAACTAGAGTCAAGTGCTGCAAGTGAAGGGGAAAATAGGATACACCAGCGCTAATGTATCCCATTTTCTCCATCCCTGAACAACAAATGACAATAGTCTGGCCTTTCGAACACCTTGTCGCATCACGAAAACCGAAGACAAATTCCTAGAAGTGCCTTAGAATATGTAATTGCCGCGGAAAAAAGAGTAACTCACTGGTTGTTTTGGTCCAATATCGAAGGGTGTTCTCCAGGTCAACTGGGGGTCTGATGTATGAGCGCCAAAAATGGGCGTTGTGATCCAAAGAAGCTATGGCGGGTTCTAAAGAGAATAGGCTGCGATGAGAGGTGAGATTGGTGGTAATAATCCCTAAAAGAGTAGACATACCGAGAGATAATGCAAAATGAAATAATTAAAATTGGTCTTTCGATGGAAGTCAGGCATGTGCAGGTAGACGGCTTGTAGTTGGCCGGATATTCGTCGATTGGGATACAATGGCCGAGAAGTATATGCAGGGAATCCGATAAATCGATAGGAATGTGGTGGCCGAGGCAGAAACTCGATGGTGATATTGTCGATCCAAATGATAAATGTTGATTTAAATCCGCTGAAGCTGTTTGTTTCATATAATGTGCAGGTGGTTGAGGCAGCGTATGCAGATGTGGTGTGGAAAATGTGCAGCAGATGTCTAAAATTTGAGATTCATCAGCACCCAGCAACGGAACAAGTTTGAATAGACGGGGAAACTCACCGAGAGAAAAAGGTGGTGGCGGTTGGCTCTTGTAAGATGTGATGCGACTTCATCGATACATAACCCCGAGAGGTGTCCAGATTTCCGGGAGGAACAAGCCATGGAGGCGCATATCCTCCTGCATGATATTGACAATTACAAACAGCAGGCAAACCAGGAGGAATCCAGTCATAACCTGGCCAGGCTCGATGAGTAGTTCTTCCTCGACCTTGGGCGTTGGAACAGGAACCTCGACGTCCTTGACCTCACGGATAAGACCTTTGGCAGACGGTACTGTGACAACAAGCGGCTTGAATTGGAGGAGATCAGGTACGGCTTGTTCGAAGAGGTCGTCGAGTTGGGGAGGGCCGGGGTTGACGTCAAAGAGTTCCAGAACCTCTTCACCGCGAGCAGGGATAATGAAGGTCGTACACTCTTCGGCGAAATGGACTCGCTTTGAAGACTTTGGTTTCAAGGAGGTGATGGTGTCAGAGTTGAGATGGAAGTTATCAAAATGGGGAGAGGCGATATCCATGTCATCATCGAAATAGTTCAGCTCTCGCCTGAAACGGAGGCAAGCAGGTCCCCTATAAGAGGTCTCCTGGAGCATCCACCAAAGTCGGACGATGAAGGTCATGCGTTTCTTGAACTTCTTTCGTCGCACTCCAGCCACTTTCGTTGTCACCATTCCGCATATCCTAAGCTTGCGCTCGCGTAGCCTCTGAAGATCCCGCGGTAGATCGTTCACGGCGGATGTCACTGCATAATCCTGACCTTCCGAAACAGTAGTCGCGGTAGTAGCCTGGTTGACTGGGCTGATTTCGGGAGATGAGGGACTGGAGGCGATGGAGGGAAGGAGAACAGTGGTGGCAGTGTTGGACGAGGGAGTGACACAGTCATCGGGAGCGTCATTTGCGGTTTCTGGAGCAGCGGGGTTGGTAGGGATGTCGACGATCTTGACGGAAACGGGAGTTAAGCTGGGAGAGGTGAAAGAGGTGCTGGAGATCGGTGCGATGCTTGCAACTTCTGGAGCAGCTGTGTCGGCGGTGGTCTCTACGACCTTGGCAGATGCGGCAGGGACCTAAAGAAATAATCAGCACTTCCAAATGGTATCATCCGAGGTTTTGTGACTGTACCTTGCCCTTGCCATTACTGAAGCTGAAGCTGAAGTCGGCAGGAATAAGGCAGGCGGAAGGCCTGGCCACCTCGCCTCCCTTTGGCTCCCGGTAAGCGCCCATCCCTGCCTTTCGCTGTTGAAGGTTGCGAGGAACGAAAGGAGCTCTTTTGTTCCGAACTGTCGGCATAACACACATTGACAATGGTTCTGGCAGCGCGTACATGTCGCCAAGATCGAGCGACTCGTCGACGTCCGAGTAGAGAATGTTGAAGGAGAGAGCGTTCGAACAATCAGTTGGGCGCTTCCTGTCGGCACCCTCAATCGCCTCAGCGGATGTGGAGGGTCCGACGCCGTTGGTATGGTACGAAGAGGTGGAAGTAGCGTTGGCCGAGTTGCTTGACTCCACCAACCCAAGAGAGGCGTTAGCTTCAGTGGACTCCAGTGCATTGACGATGGTGAGGCTCTCAAGATTAACTAGGATATCGACCTCTGCAAACACAAAATCAGAATAATCCTGAAGCTCTCGGGCAAGAGGCATACCATCGTCAGCCTTGGCCTCCGTGTGCGAATCAGAACCGTCGACGGATGTGGCTGCTGATGACGAGCTCGTGTTGGCGACATCTTCATCGGAAGAGGCCGTGGTGATGTCAGACGAAAAGCTATCACCTTCGGAGAGTCCAAGAGCCTCGACATTGACCTCGGCAGGCTTGATCACCCTGGCGGATTCCTAGACGAACATAACAATCAGCACCTATCACACATCGGACACCAAGGGACTCCACCTTTTTCTTTCCGAACAGCACAAATCCATCTGGGATGAGGCTGTGGATAGGCTTTACCTCGACATCCTTCTTCGGCGCTCGCAGAGCAGGCATCCTATTCTTCCGCTGGGCGAGGGTACGGGGGCCTGAGAGGACACCCCTAGACTTCTTGGTGACGACTTCGACGACTTTGACCGGGACTTCCTCCTCGAGAACCTCTGTCTTGACGGTGCAGATGTCCACCAGTTCCATAAAACTATCTATTTCTAGCAAGGCGATATGTGAATATACGAACAGCGAACAACGAGAAAGAGCCACGCTTACTGCCAACAGTCTCAGCAAAATAAAGGTCGGCCCACACCGAGGCGCCAACCATAGTCTTCAGCTCCTCGAAGCCGGTCAAATCTATCAAGGCGGTTTAGTATACGTATGATGCCGACAAAGAGACGCTTACCCTTGTCGTTCTCAATGACATCGCCCTTGGCGAACATGAAAGACTCATCCAAGACAAACTTTTCGTCAATGATAACAACAGGCTCTTCCGTCCCCAGCCTGTAGCGCTCGAGGATACCCCGGTATGCCTTGAGAGCAATGTCGAGGAAGCTTGGGTCGCATTGAACACTGTTGCCGACTTTGCACTTCGGGATCGTGAAGCCACGACCAGGGGGAAGAGAGAACGTATTGGCGGAATCCTTCTCCCAGAGGAGCTTGCCGCATTGACGGCAGACGACAAGTTTGACCTCGACCTCGGGATCGCCATTGGCATCCTCGCCGGGCGAGGTGTTGATGATGTTGATCCCGACTTTATCCTCAAAGGCGAGAATGGCAATGTTTAGAGTGTTGTCGACCACCTCGGTGGACTGGATTTCAGCGAGCTCGCCTTTATTGTCGATGCCAGCATCGACGATTGGAGCGTCTCGCTCATGCTTGAGCTGTTCGAATAGAGCGAACACGGCGAGGGCCTCTTGCTCTTCCCTGAACATAGCGAGGCGAGCTACGACCCACTCGAGGAAATCCTCTTGAGCGAGAGGGCGTTCGCCGACGCTAACGAAGAGGGTGTAGTTAAGCTTCCGTTTCATCGTCGTAAGTGTTGATCGTTGATTTGTATAAGGCGGGGGTTGAGCTTTGTTGGGCGAGTTGTGTTGAAAGTGCTGGTACTTTGTGGTGGTGCAAAGTTAGGTGAGAGAAAGCACCCCGCCCAATTTTTGCGTCTCTTTATACCACAGAACTTGTAGCCGTTTATGTCAGCATTCTCTATCGCGTCGACGTAGGAATCCTAGTCTTTTGTCGTCTATGAACACCCCGCCGTGTCATGCACTGGTAGAAATTCCTCAGGCTAGAACTCGAATATACCGCCTACATGTTGAATTGGAGGTATATTAGCTCATTAAATGAAAGAGCAATGGACTGCTTACAACAGCGATCATGATCCCCCGAATCGAATTTCGCGAGCCTGCCGTATTTGTTTAGCTGGCAGCGGGTGAGGCCAAGTACTCCGAAACCTAAATTTAAATATAAAAAACTGAGCATCATGCAGATGTATAAGAGTAAAATCCCCAGCTCACCACTGAATAGCGACATCTCAACACATGCGCTAAACATTGAATGCCAGGATCTCCTCACGGAGTCACAGCTCATCAGACGCGGAAGAGACAGCTGATAACTTGACATTTCCAAGCCGCTAAACGTATAAGATGATCATAGTAAAGGTCGTCCAGCTCCGCCGTGGTGTCAATGGTTGAAGATGTAGTGTAGTGGAGCTCAAAGTCAACAGGTTACAATGTCCCAGCGAACCTAGACCAAGGGTGGTTTAGAGACACCGTAACTGACAATACACATGGCTCTGAATAGCGGTGGCAATGATAATAGTGGTGGTCAGAAGCAAGAGAGACATGATGATGGATGGTCCAGATGGTAGGCCTGGTATCAGTGCCAATGCCAAATGGATTCAAGAAACGTTTAGCGCTCGGCAAACGTTTGTTGACATCAACCACCAGGCCAAATGTTAGCGCACGTGATATGTGTCGCGTCGCGTCTTCCGGGGAGTCCACAGGATGTCAGATCTCAGATCTTGAGCAGACCCTCGCCAACAGAGCTGACTCAGGTCTGACTGGACTTGCTATCCACAGCAGAAACTACTCATCTCGTGAGCACTGCCTGCTACTTTCTATCCTTATGTCTTGAGCGCTCACATGCCTCCTACCCAAAACTTAGTGGCAGCGCTCATCTTTTTGGCAGTCGAACACATTTGGACCGTCAAGGAAGAGTATCAATATATTTGGAGGTGTGTTCTCGATTCTATACTATTCGTGATATGCCTCCGTGATTTCGTCAAATTCAACAAATTCATCCGTTTCCGCGTCATTCTCTGACTTATGTTTATAAATAAACGCTAACCAGCTTGGTCGTTCCTACAGGGCTCGTAGTGTTCTCGTCAAGACCGTCTACCTTAGTGCCCGTTACATCACGCTAATCATGCTAATGTTGGTCCTCTACTCCGCCCTACCGGACATTCTATTCTACTGAATTTCTCGTCCTTTAGAGTTCAGTGCATACTATCCTTTTACCCGCCTACTCGTCTTCAACCTCTATTTCTACAACCCAATGTCAAGCCTGGTTCATCTTTCTTCAGGGTGTGTGTACTGTCATCACTGCATTGCTAGATGTGGTTCTTTTTCTTCGAGGTGAGCTCTGACGAAACCGCATATGCTACCGTTTGTTAACCTACTACCCCTGCGATAATAAGTGTATGCCATGTATACGAAAAACCGCGCCACCTATATCCTCATCTTGCCAATCGCGGTACAAATCGCTGTTACAGGCGTATTTTTGCACTCTAGTGTGTTTGACTATGTAGGCGAGGATGGCTCCGTTCATAGCGTCTTCAACAGCATATGCGACATGAAGGAGATTCCGAGAGCGACGCCTTATCTCGCGTACGTGATCCTTCCTGTTCCTTTCTGCGTACCGAAATCATTTGCTGAATTATTCCTTGCAGCGCGTCGTATTTCTTAACCAATATTGCCCTCTTTCTTGCATCCGTGAGCGGTCGGCGAAAAGTCGCACAAAGCGTGGAGGGGTGCGAAGTCAAGAGAAAAGCCGGCATTTATGGACAACGAGAACGATCTGCTACCAGAATCGGACGGGGAATTGAGGATCCAGAACGGGACCAAATTACCTCGAAAATGCCAGTCATCCTGGTAGTAAGACAAGGAGGATGGGCGTGTGCTGTTATGGGAGGTATATTCACTTCCAATTCATCTGATATCTCTTATTCTGAACGAACCACCGTTTCTCGTTCCAGCATTTGTCGCCTCAATGGTCCCATATACCTTTAAATCCCGCAGTGTAAATCCATTTGTATTGTTCATTTGTCCAACTGCTATGTTGAGTGTGTTGGTAAGTCTTGCTGCCCTTTCATCTACATCCCTTGGTCAGAATTTAACCCTTTATCAATCAACAGACATGTCGACTAATAATGAATCTTCGCACACTCGACTTGGAAAGTCACCGTTCTCCGTCGCCCTTCAGAGTGGCTACTCGCGACATTCGTCTTTCCACAGTCGTCTTTGAGGTCGAAGCGGCATCGAAGGAAGCGGCGGACCAGAGTCCTATCGGAGTCGAGGCTCGGCCAGTCAAAATGGCGAGAGATCGAATGGAGAAGTGGAATTAGCTATAGCAATTGAATCTGGCAATAGGGATCTAAAGTCTGGGACTGTGAACTCTACTTCGAACGATGATATTTGCGAGATACAAAGATAACAAGTTATCGTTCAGGTAACAAGGACTATCGACGAATGTATAGATGGCTTGATTCAATTCCTGCTTCCATATGTCCCCTACATCTCGCCTGACACTGTTCGGGTTTTATTATAAAATGAACTTGCTTGACGACATTTTGTATTTTATAGTAATCGGGTCAACTTGCTTTCTGTTTTCCCATTGTAGGATTCAAATACTGATTCTTAGTGCAACTTTGCCGATTGGCTCACCTAGTTCCTCACACTCTGACACGCAAAGAACGTCCGTATTGAAGGTTTGATTGGACAAACACTATCGCAGGGACATATCGCCGATTGGATGACTACGGATACGACAATTTTGCTCATATTCTATCGAAAAGCATTCAAAGTCTCGATGGAATTGCCAGGTTGTAGATACGGGTTGTAGCTCGTGTTCGCCAAACGTCCGCCTCTGACTTAGGCGCTTGACGACTATGCAACTGCCTGTTTGAGAATTAAGGTGTGAGAATTAAAATATTGAGGTTTGACGGCAAGCAATGTGGCAGTGCGAGATATGCCGGTCGCCCTGCTTAACTTTCCAGAGCCATGTGTATACGTATTTCCTATTTATTCCCTAGGCCTGAGGGTCCGGCTCAACAGTCACTCGTAAGAGCTCCTATTACTATTGAGTAGCGGCATTTCCCTCTCGATATCAGGTACAAGGCGACGCTAGGGCGACGCACGCTCCCACTCCCCTTACGATATTTTCCTCGTGAGCTTTGCCCTGAAAACCGATAATGTGTCCGGAACCTCGTCTATCCACTCATAAATCGGCTCTGATGAGTCTACTCAGGTTGTTACTCCACAAGTCTGTTTGGTTGACCACGACTCCATCGCTTTGAACGTACCCATTTCCCCAACTTCAGAACCGTGCTCTCACCCTAGTCCGCACGGTAAAAGTATTTGAAAGACTTCGTGTCAGGGCGTCACCAACTCCTCAACCGCTGCATCTTTCTTGAACAAAGGATATCTATAGGCATGGACCATGAGCAGACTGTCGCAGTCAGTGCTGCCAGCTTAGGTCTGAGTGGACTAGCGATACATTGGAGAAACTATTCATCTCGTGAGGACTTTTCAGCTGCGTTCGGTTGTATTCTGAACGCTCATATGCTTCCTATCGCCGGGCAACCGAAACTCAGTGGCAGCACTCGTCTTTTTGGGAATCGAACACCTTTCGACCGCCAAGGCGGAGTACCTCTATATCTGGAGGTCTGTTACCTTCATTCGACTCTAATCCTTATCCTTCAAATTACCCCGGTAGTTGCCTCTATCTCTACCAATTCCTCCCCTTCGGTCTTGCTGTTGTAATAGTCGCTGACCCACTAATACTCTACTACAGGGCTCGCAGTCCTCTTGTCAAGATTCTTTACCTTGGTGCCCGTTACATCGCGCTGATTGTATTAATGTTAGTCTCCCATCTTATCACCCAGTCCTATGCTTTGCGCCTTGGTCCTACTGGACTTTTACCAGAAAGATGGAATGTACTCACCATCCTTTTTATAGAGTTCACTACATCCTCATACACACCATTCTAATGCCCGCCTACTCGTCCACAACCTCCATCTCCACAACCCATTGTCAAGCCTGGTTCCTCTTTCTTTTCACTGGATGTACTTTTCTTGCTGGATTTCTGGATGCAGTTCTCTTTCTACGAGGTGGGTTCTGACCAGAATTATTCGCTCATCCTTCTAGTCGCTGATCCACCTCCAAATTTCAGTTTACGCCCTGTACAAGAAAGACCCCCTCGTTTATGTCCTCATCCTCCCTATTGTGTTGCAGTTCGCTATCGGTTGCGGATTCGTGTTCGTCAGCGCGTTTGACTCTGATCGTGGATCGGTTTCGGACGGTTATGTTGGTGGTATCTTCAATGCTACATGCGACATGAGGGTGATTCCGAAAGAGGGTGCTTATATCTCGTATGTGCCACTTCCCAGTTAAAATCGCCCGAGACACTAGAACTTATCAAACCCTTGGCTACTTTCTTGCTGCGTTCTTTCCAACCTTATGTGGTGCTCACGCGATGCCCCGTTCCGAATCTGACATTGTCTTCAACAGCGCGGCTGTTTTCTTAACTACCCTTCTCCTCTTTCTTGCTACCCTCGCTGGTCGTCGTAGAGTCTCGCGGAGCGTGGAGAAATGCCCTGTAGGTGACAACTTTGATCATCGTGGACCACAAGAAGGAGAGCCTCGGAACGAACCAAGTACTAGTACTCAAGATCCAGAAAGGAACCGAAAAGTTTCAAAGACCCCTCTTGTCATTAGTTTATTGGTTAAACAAGGAGGATGTACGTTTGCTATTGTGGGTGGTAAGTTGAAGTTCTGACCTCTTATTCCGTGCTCATTGAAGTGAGCTTACTGCTGTCCCTTCCTTTTAGCGCTCGTTACCGCGCTGCTCTCATACACAGTAAAATCCCGCTCAGTAAACCCATTCATATTGTTTGTTTGGCCAATTACTGTGTTTAGTATTGTGGTAAGTTCCTCGCATCGCCGTCTCCTTGCCTCAGACTCCGCTTCTCGTCGTTCTAGTAACACTCTGCATTACCAGACATGTCGACTAATCATGAAACTTCGCACACTGAAAACCGAACGCCAACGATCTCCCTCTTCGCCATACCAAGCTACCGGCGACATTCCTCTTACCTCAGTCTTCTTTGAAGTCGACGGCGAGGACACCAATTGCATTGAATTCACAGACCTGGATGCATCTTTTGGTCGGTGCGAGAGTTCGATCAATCAAAATAGCGAGGTGTTGGATGGAGGGGAATCGAGCAACTCCCCAGCGACGGAAGAAAATGGGGACGGAACTTCTGCTCCGACACATGAGTCTGGATGTGATCAGGATATAATTTACGAGACCCGAAAATAATGACGAGGAATAACTATCGTCCTCGCAACTCTAGAGACGAGTCCTAACTAATATTACATTTTAATTGGATCCTTACATACATACATATGAATCTTCGTTTTTCGAATGTGTTTGCAATTATAACATGCAGAGGCGTTCGGAAGGGATGAAATATCTATAAGTTGTAAGCAGGCCGCTTGCAAAATTCGATGAGGCTTCAGGGTTCAGCTAGCGCAGCATTTCGGAAAGGCAACGCTTCCATTTTGCTTCCATTTGCTTCCGTTTGATATTCACGGCTTTCTTGACACAAAAGTCCGTTTACAATCAAGTATCGGTATTTACCGATCATTAGCCTCAGACGTACCACCGAATTTTTTGAAAACACCATGTATTCGCACCCGATCTATGACATTCGATGCTCACTTCCCTGAAAGTCAGAACGCACTCGTGGCACATTGAATTGATATCCAATACATTAAGGGTTCTCATTCAAACTACCAAATTTTGACTCCGCTCCACCGAATCTACTAGAATTTTGGTCGCCTATCAGCTCCGACTCAGAGTCGATCGTTACAGACGCTGTTCTCTCTCCGGAGTGCAATACAAATACCAAGTCTGAGCACATGAAAGCGCGTAATGCAGTCAATTTTTTTTCAGTCGATGAACATCTCAGCCATAACCTTGGGAATAAGACAGGCTAGAATCCATGTCAGTGGACATGTCTCCCGAGCAGAATAACATGGTCACGGTCACTCCCCGATTTGCGAGCTTAGGTATACATTCAGTTGATGGTCCATGGGAGAAATCGCTCATCTGGTGAAGGCTGTTTAGCTGCTCTGTCTTATTGGGCTTCATACGCGTCCCCTACTATTCTCAGGCTGGTATTGCCAATGGTAGCAAAACCACTCTCTATACTCGCTCTCCCTTCTGCGTCAAGTCCTGCATTAAATTCATTGAGACCCTGTTCCATGTATTCTCTTTAAAGACTGCAACACTCGTACTCCCCTATTTATGTTGCTATCTTCTTATAAAATGTCTTGGGTGAAAGTTCTTGAACTGATCCCATTATATGTAACGACTGCTCGACCTCTGTACGTGTATATAGTTTGCAATACGAATCCAATTCCTGTATTGAAATTTTGAGTTGAAGGAATATCTTCGTGGGATCATGATTATGCCAAGTCTCCGAGAAATTAGAATTGCCCAAAGAGCGTCCTGACAATCGTGGACAGATCTCTTATAAGCCTGGGCATACTTAGTACCGGGAAGCGTTGCGACGAGCCATTATCTATTATTCACATGGCCCATGTTATCTTCATATGTATGTCAAAGCTTACTTTAAGTTATACTCGGAACACATCATTTCCCACTTCCATATCTTATTAAATACTCGTTCTCCAAAACCAACATACCCTTATTCCCTCTTTATACGTATTTAACAGAACTCAAAGAACAGTCAGGCTCTGACAAATAGCACATATCCCTCCCTCGCGCCTCAATTCATTCATCCCAAAACCCACCGACATTAAAGTCGGAGCCCCATACATAGGCTTCTCACACAATTTAAACTTTTCATAGTAGATCCTAACCAAGCCTAGACCAAGCATACTGCCCCCCATCTGGCATCCCCTCCGGCACCCTGTGGTCTTCCGCTCGCGTTCACGGTCTTCCGAGGCGAATGGCAGAACTCGAGCGGTTCCAAGACCAAGGGGGGGAAAGTAGTAAATTGAACTTCTGACGCCGCACAGCACACTTGCGAGGCAGGATATTGTACATGGTGCGACTACTAGTAAACAGCGGCGCAGTGTGCTTCCAACTTGAATACTATGAGGGCATCTAGTTAAGAAGAGCGGCTCACGTTCATGTCCAATGACATATACCGTTCATCAATGATGTTACCACATACGCCCCAAGTCCGATGTTCCCCCATTCATATCGAGCTCAACATTCATTATTACTGACATAAAATTCGGACAGTGGCAAACGTACACTTCCCATAGATCTAAACTCTTCATAAATCATAACTAAGCTATCCCCCGTACTCCGAGGCGAATGGTGAACTCGAGCGGTCTCGAACGGAGTCGAAGACCGAGGTAACTTATAACTATAAGGCCTTCGAGGACCCAATCAACTCCAACTTGAAGGAGGAAGGGGCAAGCCTGCGCAGCTGAGTCCATGGGACGCGGTAGTGAGGTAACATATATAACTCGAACGTATGTATAACATACCAAACTCACTCCGATAAATGTATGAAACTATTACTCTGGGCTGTATCAAGAACTCATAACACGAACCCAAGGTTTGAAGGTTTCATGCCAAGCCGAGTACACGCGCCTTACACTTTGTGAGCTTAAGCCATCCGCTAACAACCATAGGTCTTCGATCCTTCGCGTCGACGCGGATACGGGTACTGATAGGGGTCAGACGCTCCTGCAAACAGCTGATTCTAAAATTAGACGTCAACAGACGCGCCGATCTTGGCGTACACTGAAGCTTCTGCGGGGTCCCGAAAGGCGTAACTGTATGCAGGCGCCAATGGCAACAAGTTGCAAGATTATGATACGATTTTTCGCGATTGGACGAGATGTATACAAGCCGCAAGCGTGCCTTGGGAAAGAAACGCTAGCGCAGTCGTACGATGATGGCAACAATTTTTGGGAAATTCCAGACCGCGAAGATTATTGGGGAGCCTGAGTAGTTGGAAAGGCGATGAGCGGGTTTTGCTGTTTGAGCCGATGGGAAGTATCAGTGAGAGAGACTGAGTGTGGGTGAGACTGAGCAGACAGAGCCGGAACGCGCAGAATGGGACAACTTCCCGATCTGGAAATGAATTCAAGTAGAGAGTCAGGGTGGAGAAGACCCCAATGTTCCCACCGATGACGCATATATAAGGGCCCATCCACTCCAGTCTAAATCCCCTACTCGTCTCCAGCATGTCCTCACTCGCCAGCACCGCTCTCCGCTCAGCTAAACGCACTGGCATCCGCGCCTTCCACTCGCCCTTTGCCGTTCTCGGCAACTCGCCCCTCACATCCACCTCCTCCGGGCCCAAAGAACCCACCAACGCGTTCATGGCCCAGTACGAGAAACACTACGAGCACCCTTCCGAGTCGTCCACACCCGGCTACCGCACCTACGTCGTATCAGAACCCGACGCTTCATCGCGGCACTTCCGCGTCCCCGCGGGAGCCTACCCCACATCTGCGCCTTACGTCAACTTTTCCTCCACCAACGCACCAGAGGTCGATGGGCACCAGTATTCATCTACGAGCAGTGATCTCCTAGCGCATGGAGTGAACAGCGCAAACGCCGAGAGCGGACGGTTGGCGGAGCGGAACCCACCTCCGGATGGGAAGGCGGCAGAGAAGTTTAGCAAGGCTGGTGTGGAGGGTGGTTGGACGTTGAGAAAATAAGGAACCCAGACGAAGGACGGCTGTGATAACGGAGGATGTAGATCGACATGGTGACCCCGAGCCTGAGCCTAAACTCGGCGCGATGCACTTCATCCGACAACGATCCACTATGGTCCCAACTCATCCCCCCTCCGGAACTCTCAAGCCCATTCCGTTTCTCCCTATATTCCCAGTCTCATCACCATACTTCCCTACGTTCTCATACTAAACCAAAACGCGTCCGTGTACGATTATATTTCTCGTTCCAATTCCCTGTCGTGTTCTCCGTCACCGTATCCTCTTGCACCTCTTTATTACCTTCATCCTTCCCATTCCCATCCCATTCTTCTCACTCCCGGTCTCCCACTCTGTACTCTTTCCCATCCACTACCATTACCATTACGCATCCACGATTACGATTACCGTAACGATTATTTTTCCACCATACATAGATCACTCTGCTTAGACCTCGCATGTTCATGCCCATCGAAAATCAAAACTTATCACCGCAGTAATCCCATTACATGATCCCCAACCAATTCATTCAAGGCCTCAAAGTGATTCGGGCTCTAGCATTCTTTTGAATGACCCGTACTAACCCATCGACACATGCGCATCCAGGCCCGGATTCCGAATTCCGATGCGTCTTCTGAATTGCTCTACCCAGCCGAGCCTCGCCCAGCCTGAGCCTGAGCCCGTGCTCGATTCCAAGTATGATCCCATGCCCACCCAGAGCCAGAGCAGCTGACTCCGCCTGCTGTTCTCAAACCCTCGTGAGGGGTGCTTCTTCGGAATTGGCCACCTCCCAAAATCCGTCCATTGATCACGAGAGAAGGAACATTGAATGTTCGAACCTCGGAGTTGTATTTCGCGATCCGCCTTGTCATTGCCCGTGAAGCGTGGACTATTGTGAGTTTCAGCAGTATCACTCAGCCACTTGGAGGAAGGTGATCAGGCGGAGGTAACCTTCCGCGCTCGACGCGTCGCGTCGGCTATCAAAAAAATACCCAGAGTTGGACGCATATAGCTAATGTTGCTTCAATGTGGCGCACCAATCACTATGTAATCACTAATGTCGGCATTGCTAAACATAGTGCAAGATAGGGGCTACGGTATGTGCATTTCGATACTCAAGTACTTCTCATCGTATCGAATCCTATCATACAAGGTCTAAATGACTCGGTACGTTTATAAGTATTTATCCTAACAACCTTAGGCTTAAGCTGGAGCTGCTCACTGGCACTGCTCAGTACTCCGCAGTCGGAGTAGAGAACAGCGATTCGAGGATTCGAATGAACGAATGGTTGCACTGAACAAATCTCAGGAGTGTAGCGCGTAGAAGACGAAGAGACATAGAAGTAAATCACAAATTTGGTGAAGAGCACATGAAACCGCATTAAGCCGAGCGACAACTTGGGCTCACCGAAATAATCGGGGCACATGGGGGGTCTTTGACTGGACCACGAGAAGTCATCATTCTTTTGGGACGCGGGCATTTCCTCGAGTAACTAATCTATGTCGATTTAACAAGTTTCAGAATGAAAATCGGCGAAGCGCCTACCCGTAACTAATAGTACTCGAGTACGTGTTGCCAATATTGAGTGAAACACCCATCGGCTGCCCCTCCGAGTCCGGGTACGTTTTCTCGTGGGAAGGTATACATAGTATGGAGCTGCTAAATTTGTGGATATTCGATGCGAGGGAAAATCGACTTGGAGGATGGACGAAGTAGATGTGAAAGATCATTTTCCATAATAAATGAATGAATAAAACACAAAGCCGTCGGTTAGTCAGTCGTGAGTCTCGCTATAGTCGAGTTATATAGTCAACAAAAAGTTGATCTCCAGTCGGTTTCAGAGGTTGACGTCTGATAATTTGACTTTTTGAATCAGATTCAGAATGAGGTCAAGATAGATCATTCTTGGAAGTCCCCCAAGTCCTGCAACTGAATTGGTTGTCCTCAGTCTGCCATGGGTCGTGCATTTGTCAACTAATAGTCACACTCATGTCGAAAAAAGTCGTAATTTAGTCGAGTCTAGTCTCCAAGCAATCAAAACCTTGTCGAGCTCTAGTCGAATTTTAGTTATGCACAATTATCTTGAGTAGTCTAATGGTCAGTTGGCTGTTATGCTGCGAGCTCACGGTTCTCGTTTACGATCTTTTCCTCCTCTGATACCAAAGTGTCAGTTACGGTGGGCCGGATCGCCGCGGTTCAACTTTGAACGTGAGTGATGGGGACACCCAACACTGCCTGACTAGCCACACCTTACACCATGCACACATGTATATATTAAGTATCTCAGGCTATTTATTACGCTCCCTAGAGCATATTTATGTTATTTATATTACCATACATGGCTTGTAGATGTTGAAAACGAAGCGCGTCGCTCCATCCAAGGCGATTACCACGCACCTGAAAGCGAAGCATAAGGCCTTCAAAGTTCGTTCGAAGGCACGTAAGGTTCTTTTTTCATACCGTGAAGTGCTTGGAGCGATATCTCGATCCAAAAAGTACTGCTCCGCCACCATCGAGACCTTTCAATACAAAAGATAATGTACTGTGTTTGGATTGAATGATAGTCAATTTCAGTGATCAAGTTAAATTTGATGAATGTACGAGAGTTGGGCAGAAAAGTGTAGCGTGGGCTGAAGCGCCGACGAGGGCTTAAAAATTTCTCTTGTATGTTGCAATAATTTAAATAACTTGAATATTCTCTAGGGAGGGTAATAAATAGCCTGAGATACTTAATATACACATATGTGCATAGTGTAAGGTGTGGCTAGTCAGGCAGTGTTGGGTGTCCTCATCACTTGCGATCAAAGTTGAACCATGGCGATCCGGCCTACCGTAGTCA
>Ga0247741_1000778_pt1 | contig 17461 bp, 15 predicted proteins | sample UWRJL213509R2_FD_180945 | JGI IMG/M metagenome (GOLD analysis project Ga0247741, IMG submission 180945) | Plant litter microbial communities from Arlington Agricultural Research Station in Wisconsin, United States - UWRJ-L213-509R-2 | ecosystem: Environmental > Terrestrial > Plant litter >... | reverse complement strand
CCGGATGGGCGAGAACGGATTCCTCGTTGCCCTTGAAACGTTCCTACACGAAACGACTGCATCATGACGGCCCGATTCGGTCGTACGGAGCTTCCCGAACAGCAGGCGAAAGCTTTGCGCTCGGCGATCAGAGTCGAGTGGTTCACGCTGGCGTTCCTGGCTGTTGCCATCACGATGGTCTACCTGGTCATGGGGAACTCACAGGCGATGAAGGCCGCCTGGATAGAGGACCTCCTCTCGTTGGCGCCGCCGATCGCATTCCTTCTCGCCGTCAGGCTGGTGAATCGCCCGCCGACCGCGAAGTACCCGTACGGTTACCACCGGTCCGTGGGGGTAGCCCATCTTGTCGCCGGCGTGGCGCTGTTCGCAATGGGTGTGTTCCTGATCGTGGACTCCGCAACCGGCCTCATCGGTGCGGAGCACCCGCCGATCGGGTCGATCGTGCTCTTCGGGCAGCCGGTGTGGCTCGGCTGGTTGATGATGATCGTGATGGCCCTCACCATCCCATTGCCGGTGTACTTTGGCCGGACGAAAATGCGGCTCGCAAAGGAACTGCACGACAAGGTGTTGTACGCGGATGCCGATATGAACAAAGCCGACTGGATGACCGCGGTCGGATCAATCGTCGGCGTGACAGGAATCGGGTTGGGTCTGTGGTGGGCTGATGCCGCAGCGGCTCTGTTCATTGCAGCGAGCATTCTCTGGGACGGTGTGAAGAACATGCGCGCCGCGATCACCGACCTTATGGACACCCGGGCAACGACGTTCGACGACTCGAATCCGCACCCTGTCACTGCCCAAATCAACGACTATCTGCGGGATCTATCGTGGGCGGGAAAGGTCGGTTCCCGGGTCCGCGATCAGGGACATGTCTTCCATGTCGAATCGTTCATCGTCCCGAAAGGCGGCCGAGTTCCAACCTTGCGTCAGCTCACCGAGGCGAGGGATGGCTGCATCGACCTGGACTGGAAGGTTCAGGACATCGTCCTCGTCCCGATCGACGAACTCCCGGAAGAAGTGGGCGGCTCAGACCGGAGCAGACAGTCTGAGCGCAACCGCTAACGACCAGGCTTCGGACTCAGAGATAGAGGCGCAAAATCTTTGACGCTTTGCCAAGATGTGTTGCTTGCGGATCATGTGGACTCGTTATCTGCGGGCCGCTTTTACGGTGGGAAGACAACGAGGCGACGATAGGGTGAACCTGCCGGTTCTCATCGCGTCGCGGAGCATTTGGCAGTCCGCCCCGTGCATCGTGAAGGAGTATTCATGCCAGTTCTCGACGAGAGACTCGTGCCCGTTTTCGAAGAGGTCCTGAGCCGCAACCCGGGCGAGGCGGAGTTCCACCAAGCCGTGCGCGAGGTTCTCGAGAGCCTCGGGCCGGTTGTAGCGAAGCATCCGCAGTATGCCGACTCGGCGGTCATCCGGCGACTCTGCGAGCCCGAGAGGCAGATCATCTTCCGGGTCCCCTGGGTCACCGACGGCGGGGAGATCGAGGTGAACCGCGGGTTCCGCGTCGAGTTCAGTTCCACTCTGGGGCCCTACAAGGGCGGGTTGCGGTTCCATCCCAGCGTCTACCTCGGAATCGTGAAGTTCCTCGGGTTCGAGCAGATCTTCAAGAACGCGCTCACCGGTCTCCCCATCGGAGGCGGCAAGGGTGGGTCTGACTTCGACCCGAAGGGGCGTTCCGACGCCGAAGTCATGCGATTCTGTCAGTCGTTCATGACCGAGCTCTACCGCCATCTCGGCGAGTACACCGACGTGCCGGCTGGAGACATCGGAGTCGGCGGGCGCGAGCTCGGGTACATGTTCGGGCAGTACAAGCGGATCACCAACCGATACGAATCCGGCACGCTGACCGGGAAAGGACTGAGCTGGGGCGGTTCGCAGGTGCGCACCGAGGCGACCGGGTACGGCACCGTGTTCTTCGTCGACGAGATGCTGCGTGCGGCCGGGAGCAGCATCGAGGGCAAAAAGGTCGTGGTCTCGGGATCGGGCAATGTCGCGATCTACGCGATCGACAAGGTGCACCAGCTCGGCGGAATCGTCATCGCCTGCTCGGATTCGAGCGGGTACATCGTCGACGAGGCAGGCATCGACGTCGAGCTCCTGAAAGAGGTTAAGAACGTCAGGCGCGGCCGCATCTCTGAATACGTGGAGTTCCGCGGCGGAAACGCCACGTACGTCGGCGACGGTTCGATCTGGGACGTGCCGTGCAAGATCGCGCTGCCCTGCGCGACGCAGAACGAACTAACCGAAACCGGAGCGGCCCAGTTGATCCGCAACGGCTGCCGCATCGTCGCTGAGGGCGCGAATATGCCGACAACGCCGGCCGCGATCAAACTGTTCGGCGAAGCTCAGATCCAGTTCGCACCGGCGAAAGCCGTGAATGCCGGGGGTGTCGCAACGAGCGCTCTGGAGATGCAGCAGAATGCGTCACGTGACTCTTGGTCGTTCGAATACACAGAAGATCGTCTCTCGAACATCATGCGCGGCATCCACGACCGGTGCCTCGAGACCGCGGACGAGTACGGTTCACCCGGAAACTACGTCGCAGGCGCGAACATCGCGGGGTTCACCCGCGTCGCCGACGCGATGCTCGCTCTGGGTGTCATCTAAAAGGCTATCCCGCGCACAACGCCTGACTTGCAGGAAGCGAACCGGGGCCGGAGGCTCCTCCGTGAAGGCGGCTCCGGCCCCAATACGAGGCGGCTACCGCGTCTTTCGCGGTTTGAGGAACGCAGGTTCCACGTTCTCCCGCTTCACCTCGCGCTTCTCCTTCAGGCTGAGTTTCGGTTCTTTCTTTGCGTTCCCCCCGCGGGGTGCTTTTCCTGACATGAAATGCACGCTTCCCTTCTTCAGCTGGCGTGTTCCAACGAACCTTAGCCCATTTCCGAGCAAAGACACATGCTTCTGATCAGCAAAAAATCTGGCAGAGAAAAGCTCGGCGCTTTTTCTCCTTGCGGATCGAGCGATCTTTAGATCAAAGCGGCCGACTACCTCCGGCGCCGGCTCGCTTCTCGGGCGTCGCGCAGCATCTTGGTACGCAGCCGGTCGATCCGGCCTTCTGCGTCGTACACGGCATTGCATCCCACGCAGTATGTTCCTGTCGTGAAATCCGCAGGGAACGCAATCACTACTGTTTTCCCATTGACGACGAATTCGAGCCGCGGGGGAATGGATTGAAACGAGGTCGATAGTTCGTCGCTGCCGCAACCCTGGCAGGTGCGGAGCGAAGAGGGAACCGTGCGTATAGGCATGGTCGTTGTCATGGGCTGAGACGCCTTTCAAGGAAACGTCGCAGTTGAAGCGGCATCTTGACTGCAGGAACGGCCTCAACTGCTTGACCCTCCAGCTTGGCACAGCTTTCCGGATAGGACTCGCTCAAAGGATATGTATCGCGACGATGGCATGCGCATTCGTGGCCGGTATCCCTAACCCGCATCATTCGGGAGAGCCAGCTTTGACGGTGCCGCGTTTGGACCGACCGAATTCTCTTCCCGACCGCGGCGACGTGTCTCGTCACCGTGGGGGTCCAGCCCGTAAAAGAACTCACTCTTGTCCTCCGCTCGTACGACTTGAGAAGAAGAACCGATTCATCACAAACGGCCGCCAAGACGAGTGATTGACCCCCGGATTTCCGGGCCAACAAAGCGCCGCGGTGTACAACCATCGCAGCATGTGCTGAGATGAGGCATGCAGTCTGTGGAGATTTTAGGTCGCCCATCAGAGGGACCAGGCCTGAAGAAAATAGCCCAGAAGCGGTCCCATCCGTGACCACCACCGAGGCGAGACCCCCTAGCGACGCATTGCCTGGGACGCCGGGAGCCAGCACACCAGCGGTTGTGCGCCGGGGCAACGTCGTGGTGAAGTGGATCACCTCCACCGACCACAAGACGATCGGGTACATGTACCTGATCACGTCGTTCATCTACTTCTGCGTCGGCGGGGTGATGGCGCTCATCATCCGCGCCCAGCTCTTCGCGCCGGGTCTGAACATCGTCGACACCAAGGAGCAGTACAACCAGCTCTTCACGATGCACGGCACGATCATGCTGCTGATGTTCGCGACACCGCTGTTCTTCGGGTTCGCGAACGCGCTGATGCCGTTGCAGATCGGCTCGCCCGACGTCGCCTTCCCGCGACTGAACGCGTTCTCCTTCTGGCTGTTCTTCTTCGGCAGCCTGATCGCCGTCTCCGGCTTCCTCACCCCGCAGGGCGCGGCGTCGTTCGGCTGGTTCGCCTACGCGCCGCTCTCGAGCACGACGTTCTCGCCGGGCGTCGGAGGGAACCTCTGGGTCTTCGGCCTCGCGATGAGCGGATTCGGCACGATCCTCGGTGGCGTCAACTTCATCACGACGATCATCACCATGCGCGCTCCCGGCATGACCATGTTCCGCATGCCGATCTTCACCTGGACGATCCTGGTGACCTCGATCCTCGTGCTGATGGCCTTCCCGGTTCTCGCCGCCGCTCTCTTCGGCCTCGGCGCCGACCGCGTGTTCGGCGCCCACATCTACGACCCCGCCAACGGCGGTGTCATCCTCTGGCAGCACCTCTTCTGGTTCTTCGGCCACCCCGAGGTGTACATCATCGCCCTGCCGTTCTTCGGAATCATCTCCGAGGTACTCCCGGTGTTCAGCCGCAAGCCGATCTTCGGATACAAGACGCTGATCTACGCGACCATCGCGATCGCCGCCCTCTCCGTCACCGTGTGGGCCCACCACATGTACGTCACGGGCTCCGTGCTTCTGCCGTTCTTCTCGCTGATGACCATGCTGATCGCCGTTCCGACGGGCGTGAAGATCTTCAACTGGATCGGCACCATGTGGCGCGGGTCGGTGACCTTCGAGACGCCGATGCTCTGGGCGATCGGCTTCCTGATCACCTTCACCTTCGGTGGACTCACCGGTGTCATCCTCGCCTCGCCGCCGCTCGACTTCCACGTCTCCGACTCCTACTTCGTCGTGGCGCACTTCCACTACGTGGTCTTCGGAACCGTCGTCTTCGCCATGTTCAGCGGCTTCTACTTCTGGTGGCCGAAGTGGACAGGCAAGATGCTCAACGAGCGTCTCGGCAAGATCCACTTCTGGCTGCTCTTCGTCGGATTCCACACCACGTTCCTGATTCAGCACTGGATCGGCGTGATGGGCATGCCGCGTCGCTACGCGACCTACCTGCCCGAGGACGGCGTGACCTGGATGAACCAGCTCTCCACCGTGGGTGCCGCGATCCTTGCGACCTCGATGCTGCCGTTCTTCTACAACGTGTACCTCACGGCGCGCACCGCGCCCAAGGTCACCGTGAACGACCCGTGGGGCTTTTCCAGGTCGCTCGAGTGGGCGACCTCCTGCCCGCCGCCCCGCCAGAACTTCACATCGATTCCGCGTATCCGTTCCGAGTCTCCCGCGTTCGACCTGAACCACCCCGAGGCAGAGGTGCCGGTCGGGATCGGACCAGGCAAAGACGCCCCTGACGCCCCCGTGCAGGACCTATCAGACGACACCGTTAAATAGCCGCTCACTGAGAACGTCGTGGTTTGCGTGTGTGGCGACCACACTGGATTGCCAGGCGAAGAAGCCTTTAGGCGTAGGCTTCTCCGGCGCCTCTGGGCTCGGTCCACCCGCCGACCGGACGGATGGTGACGAAATCGGACTCGGAGTCGATCCCGCTTACCCGCCGTCTTAGACTAAGGATCCCAGCGACCGGCGCCCTCATCGACGAGCGCATCAACCGACTATCAATTCTAACGGGCGACAAGCTGCCCGGCAGTCCAACGCGCTTTACGCCAACGCGACCTTGTCCCTATTGGGTTTTTACAAACTAGTCGGCTTCGTTCGGCCTCGTTGCGGGGTGGTCGCTATGTCTGCGTGTGGTGAGGTACAGCCGGTGGGTGGTGATGATCAGTGAGAGCCACGCTGCGCCGAGCAACCAGCCAGCGAGGATGTCGGTGAACCAGTGGTGGCCGAGGAACACACGGCTGAGTCCGACGGTGAGACCGAATACCACGGCTGTGGTCCCGATGGCGGCGCGCGCACGGCGGCTGTGGCGGCGGAGGATCAGCAGGTAAGCGATCATCCCGATGACGACAACTGCGTTCAGGGTGTGGCCGCTGGGAAACGACGGGGAGTGCTCGTACGGCGGGACAGCGTCCGTGAGGGGCGGGCGTTCCCTATTGATGATTTCCTTGCCGGCGACAGTCATCAATAAGGACCCTCCGCCCGCGGCAACGATCAAAACGAGAGGAGTCGCAGATCTGCGGTGAATCGTGAGCACGATGATCGCGACGACGGCAATCAGTGGCATTCCTATCGTGCCGGCGACGTCGGTGAAGCCCGTGACGATCGCGTTCGCTGCCGGGTTGCGTAGGGTGAGTGCGAAATCGAGCAGCGGTCGATCAAGGCCCGCGACTCCCTCGTCGTCGGTGACGGAGTCGTATACCTGCGCGGCGATGATGCTGAGGGCCCCGGCTATCCCCGCTCCGACGAGGATGGTTACGAGGAGTGTGGCGTACGGTCCGATGCGGGCGGAGAGCTCACGAGCTGCTCGGGCAAGGACCCGACCCCAGGGGGTGTACCAATGGGTGAGATCGGTGGGTCCGAGAAACCTGTCCTGTCGGAGTTCTCCGAGAACGCCGGGATCGGGTCCCATACCGGGTGGCGTGCTGTCCTGGTCGCGGTTGGTCATCCGCGAAGTTTAGGCCGGAACAAATGATGCTTTGTACAAGCGCCGCGGAACTGGACAATGGTGTACCGGGTGCCGGGCGCCGGGCGCCGGACCTGATTTATCATCGTCCGCCCGTGCACTGTACTCACGCGCGTGGCGCCTCGGCGAGGGCTGCAACGCCTCTTGTTATCGCGCTTACGACTTGTCGAGGGGACACGATCGCCGGGCGATAGGAGAATCGTCATACGAGCATCCGGACGGTGTGAGTCGTTCCGCACGTACGTCGGGCGATCACCAAACGGGCGTTCGGGGCCGTTTACAGCTGGGAACCGGCAACCTCTTATCGTTGCAAGTCATGTGTTTGGACGGTCACAGTTTCTTGACGACGGTGAGGAGCACCGCCGAGTCTTCGATCGCGTCGAGCGAATGCAACCCGTCCGGAATTGTGAGTATGTCTCCGACTGATCCGTTCCAGGACACCTCGCCTGCTTTGAGCAGGACACGTCCGACTAGAACTTGTACAGTCGCTTCTCCGGGATTTTCGTGCTTAGAGAGCTCCTCCCCCGCGCGCAGCGCGATGAGTGTCTGGCGAAGTTGGTGTTCGTGTCCTCCAAAGACCGTTTTCGCGCTTCGGCCGCTTGAAGCTTCGCGGGCCTGATGGAGTTCGTGCCGGGCAAGGGCGATCAGTGAAGTCTTTTGCATTATTGCTCTCTTCGGAATAGGTGTCGCTACGGATATGAAGGGCTACCGATCAGGCTCGAAGCGAACCCTCGACGTGCTGCTTATGGCTGCCCAAGCGACTGTCCGCGACAGCCGCCGAAATGAGAGCTTCTGAAAGTCCTACCTTTCGGCAGGAGATGCCGGCGACGCTTTTCGGTAGATACTATTCGTCGCTGCTGCGTGAAGAGCGGCAGTCCTGCGGCATCAAATTCACGGGAACCGGGTATCACTTGCTGCACGAGCACGGTGGTGGTTGTCTTCGCGACGCAATGATTTCCTTTCGACCGAACGATTCATGGCCCATGCTAACGAGATCTCTCACATGCCCGTCAGCTTTGTGGCGAGGCTCGCAGTCCGCCCAGACCGGACAGCGTCTCGCGGCGCGATCTTCGAGAGGTGTTTGCGCAGGCCGGACAGCTCGCGTGCTTCGGGCAAGATGGCAGGTGCTTGCCCTTGATTGGTACGAGGACACATAGAACTGCGGCGCGTCGCTTGACCGTGCCCCAAGGGCAAGGCCGATCCTGGTCAATCCCGCAATAAATGACTGACAGGACCACTATGGATAATTCGTTGACCGCGAGTGAGTTTCAAGCGATGACGGGCTTATCTGCGAAAGCGCTCCGACTCTACGCAGAACGCGAAATCGTGACTCCGGCCTTCACCGATAAGCGCTCCGGGTACCGGTACTACGCCCCCACGCAACTTCAACACGGGTCTCTCATCGATCTGCTGAGGCGCGGGCGCGTCCCCATGTCGGAACTTCCCGCTACGCCCGCATTTTCTTTCGACCGGTGGCGTGAAAACGTCGCATTCAACCGGCAGATGGAAGACTTCTATCTCGACGTCGCCGAAAAGCTGGCGACATTTGATGCCACGGAATATACCGCGCACAACATCCGTGCCGAAGAACTCGACTGGATTGGTGTCGTCGTCGACGTCAACGTCCCGGAGGACGCAGACGGTAGGGTTCAAACCTTCACGGGACTGGCCAACGAAACTCCCGCTATAGCGCACGCGTTCAACGCCGCTCTGGACAATCTGAGCATCGAGACACTTCCGGTGTCTTGGAGTGCGGTCCCCGAGACCGGGGGCCGGAGTAGAAGTGAACAAATGGTTCTTGCTCGTGCCGTTCGCTCATTGTCCAGACAATCCCGCCTCACCCCCATCGCCGCCGACGTGTTTGCCAACACCGGTCGGAAGGTCGCAATCGTCTCGGGCACGCTGCCGCACCGCCTGGAGGTGACGTTTTCCACAACCGGTGCGGGTGCCAGCACGCCGGTCGAAGAGGCGGCCGCCGGTTATCTGCACGTTCTGGCCTTCCAAGACCACATCGCGCGGCTAAGGCTTGCACCTATTAGACATAGTGGCCGCCAGGTCCATCAGGGCGTTTCCCTATTCAGCGACGGACCAGAATCCAGCGGCCTCGTGACTGTTTTCGACGTCCACCTTCCCCGCCTGGCAGATTCGGCTTAGCCCCATCGACGTGCTCCTCTAAGTAGGCGGCCGCTCCGGCCCCCATGCCACCTCGAGGCAACCGCGCTCCATCGTTGTGGTGATGATTCCAGATCACGCCTCGCCCGGTTGTGACGGTCGCCAGTAGTGTCCCCGCCCGGGGCCGGGCCGTCTCAGCAATCCAATACCCAGGTACTGGGTCGTAGGCGATAGCGAGACCATAGTCCTCAGAGCCGGCCGCTGCGCACGCCTAGCGTCGTCCGTATGCGAAAGGACACAACATGATCAGAGCAGAAGCACTCGTCAAACAGTACGGGCACAAGGTCGCAGTCGACGCGATCGACTTCACCGTACGGCCGGGCCAGGTGACGGGATTCCTCGGGCCGAACGGGGCAGGCAAGTCCACCACTATGAGAATGATCGTCGGCCTCGATCGGCCGACCGCCGGCAGGGTTGAAGTGAACGGGCGCCTCTACCGGGAGCACCAGGCTCCGTTGCGAGAGGTCGGGGTGCTGCTGGATGCAAAGGCTGCCAACGGCGGGCGCACTGCCTATAAGCACCTGCTGTCAATCGCTGCAACCGATGGGATCAGCGCATCCCGCGTGCGCGAGGTCATCGGGCTCGCGGGACTGGATTCTGTAGCCGGAAGGCGAGTCGGCGGTTTCTCCCTCGGAATGGGCCAACGGCTGGGAATCGCCACCGCACTGCTCGGCGACCCGGCCACGATCATCCTCGACGAACCAGTGAATGGCTTGGACCCGGAAGGTGTCCGATGGGTGAGGACGCTGATGCGGAAGCTCGCCGCGGAGGGCCGCACAGTGTTGCTGTCGTCGCACTTGATGAGCGAGATGGCCCAGACTGCCGACCGTCTCATCGTTATCGGGCGTGGCAGGATTCTGGCGGATGACACCATCGGCAACGTAATCTCCAGCGCTACTCGCTCGGTGACCCGCGTGCGCACGCCAGATGCGGAACGGCTGGTGGCGGTGATCGCTGGGCCTGACGTTGTCGTGTCGGTGTTGGCTGACGGTGCGACGGAGATCGTTGGGCTGACCGCCGAGCAGGTCGCGATCGCGGCAGCGGCGGCGGGAATCGTCCTCTACGAAGTGGCATCCGTGTCGGGCTCACTCGAGGACGCGTACATTGCTCTCACCGCAGGGGAAGTCGAATACCGATCAACGGACACCGACTCGAGCGGAGCACACGAATGAACGGGCTCGAATACCAGCGCGCGACAGCAATTCCGCCGCATGACCGCCTTCGTTTTACCGGTGTCCTCCGGTCGGAATTCATAAAGCTCACGAGTCTGCGCTCGACGGTCGGCCTCCTGCTGGCGATCATCGCGAGCGGACTCGCAACCAGCATTGTGCTGGGAGTGACGGCAGAAGGCGCTGGATTGCCGGACGGACCCTCAGCAGGATTCATGCTGGATCAGGTCACAGTAGGGACCGTGCTGTTCGGGCAGCTGCTTGCCGGGGTGCTTGGTGTGCTCGTCATCAGCGCAGAGTACTCAAGCGGCACAATCCAGTCGACGCTCATCGCTGTCCCCGCCAGGGGAGCTGTGCTCGCTGCTAAAGCTGTCGTGCTTTTCTTCACCGTGACCGCCGCGGCTCTCGTGGCAATGTTCGGCTCGTGGGCAGTGACGTATCCGATGCTGGCCGCCTTCGGAATCGAGATCGGACTGGCCGTTCCCGGTGTCGTCTCCGCGCTCGTCGGCGGGTCCGTCTACATTGGCCTCGCCGGGGTCCTAGGGCTCGGCATCGGGACCGTCCTGCGTTCCGTTGCTGCTGGAGTCGCAACTGTTATCTCGATCATTCTCTTGCTTCCGATCGTTTTGTCCGTACTCCCGGCATCATCGCTGGTCAGGAACCTTCATCTCCTATCGATGTCGAAGGCCGGCGACGCCATGTCCGGGCTTCCTGACGACGGAGGTGCCTTCCTGGACCTGGCCGACGGGTATGTCAGCTCCGGAGCCGGTTGGTTAGTCGCGACTGCCTGGGCCGGTATCTTCATTGTCATGGGGGCCATCCAGCTGCGTCGGAAAGACGCTTGATCCGCGCTCGGCGCGGCACTGCGACACAGGCGCGGGGCGAGCTCAGTCCCCAGAATCCGGTTCGCCCCGCGAATGCTCGAACGGCCGACGCCCTGCTCATGGCAATGTATGCGGGTGTCGCCGTGGGCCTGGCCGCTTTGTCGATCGAGCCGCCAAACTCCACGCCTCTGTGGTCGATGGTGGCGTTGGCAATTGGCGGCCTTGTGGTTCTGTCGGCACGACATCGGTTTCCGCGACTGTTCTTTGCCGCTGCAACGGCGCTGTCCGTCCTGTCCCTGGCAGGCGGGTCGGGAGCTGAGTCGATACTTGCCGTTATCGCGGTGTACACCGTAGGTGCTGACAGTCGAGGGAGGGTCGCGTGGGTGCGCTTCAGCATCGCCATGGCCAGCGGCGCACTCGGCGCCCTGGCAGTATCGGTGCGCGGAATCGTCGGTCCTCCGATCCTGGGGCTGGCACCGCGGACCCTGGCCCCAGATGGGCTGCTGGACTGGGCGAGCGCCTACCTGATCATCGCCGCAATCTTGCTCATCGCCGCATTGCTGGGAACCAATGCGGGATACCGGAGGCGCCATATCAGCGAACTCCTTGACCGTGCAGAGAGGTTGGCGCGTGAACGGGATCATCAGGTGGAAATAGCTGGAGCCCTCGAACGCGAACGGATCGCACGTGAGATGCACGACGTAATCGCCCACAGCCTCTCTGTCATCATCGCCGTCTCCGACGGAGCGCACGCAGTAGCGGACGACCGACCTGCAGAGGCGAAAGTCGCCATGGCGCGAGTGGCCGAGACCGGCCGCCGCACACTGGGAGAGGTGCGCCGATTGCTCGGCGGCGTCCGCGGCGACCACCATGAAACCGCCTCGCAGCATGCGCCGCAGCCGGACGCATCGCACCTCACCTCCCTCGCGGCCGAGTTCGTAGCAACAGGGCTTCCCGTCCGTCTCACCGTGACAGGGACTCCCTCCCGCGATGCGGGTCTCGGCCTTGCCGTGTACCGGATTGTTCAAGAGTCACTGACCAATGTTCTCCGCCACTCCCCGCAGGCCGAATCCGCAACCGTCTCGATCACCTGGACGGCAGCGGAAGTGGTCATCATTGTCCGAGACACGGGAACCTTCACGCCATCACCCACGAACGAGGGACGCGGCATCCTCGGCATGCGGGAAAGAGCGAACCTCTACGCTGGAACAGTCGAGGCCGGATTTCATGATGAAGGCGGCTGGCGAGTATCCGCTCGACTAGGACGCGGGGATCACAGATCATGAGCGACAACATCCGTGTACTGCTCGTCGACGACCAAGAACTTGTGCGATACGGCTTCAGATTGATGCTTGAGGCGAAACCGGGGATCGTCGTGGTCGGCGAAGCGTCAGACGGAATACAAGCAGTCGGCGCAGTCGACCGGCTCCGCCCCGACGTCGTACTTATGGACATCCGAATGCCGGGAGTCGGCGGAATTGAAGCAACCAGACGCATCACGGGCCTGCATCCGCGCACCCGTGTACTCGTCATCACTACCTACGATCTCGACGAGTACGCCTTCGGCGCACTCGACGCCGGCGCAGCAGGCTTCCTCCTAAAAGACACCCGCCCGGACGATCTCGTCACGGCGGTTCGCGCAGTCCACACAGGCGACGCCGTCGTCTCACCACGAATCACCGCAAAACTCATTCAGGTAGCGGCGCCGCACCTCCTCGCACGACAGGCTGTCAACGCCGACGAGGTACTATCCGAACTCACCGCCCGCGAACGCGACATCTTCACCCTTATCGCACGCGGCGAAACCAACAGCGAGATCGCCGCGACGCTGTACCTGAGCGAATCCACCGTCAAGGCAAACGTCGGCCGAGTACTTGCCAAACTCGACCTCCGCAATCGAGTCGACGCAGTCATTCGCGCCTACGAGCTCGGTATCGCCAGGAACTGCCCCAACTGAGACGGGTGACCTGGTCCGTTATCGGCACGTCCGACCACCCATGTCGAACGAATCCCTTACCAAGTCCTTCTAAGCATTACTCGCGATCTCGGTAAGATCATTCGTGGTGGCCGTTCCGAACGGAACGGCGAATCGCCACGGGCAGTTACGAGGGGGAACGCGTCTGGCTTCCGGGCGCGAATACATACATGCAGGCTTTGAACAAAAAACCCCTTTTCGCCGCCGCTACCCTCGCGGCAACAACAGCTCTACTGCTTGCGGGCTGCTCCGCTACGCCGACCGGTGACGGCGTCGACGAGAACGCATTCTCGGACGGAGCGCCCGCGTCTACTGGAGTGTTCGAATTCGAGACTCCCACCTACGACTCCGAGGAAGAGCTGACGATCCGCATCCCCGAGGCCCTCATCGACGCCGCCGGCTCCGATGCCGACGGCCTATTGGTCGGCGAGGTGACAGCTAAAGCACGCGAGCTGGATTCATCCAAGGCGTGTGCTGTTGACCTGGTGATTGACTATCGCGGAGACGGCCTCGATGCGCTGAACGAACCGTCGATGACCAAGGAGGAGTACGCGGCCCAGGGCGAGGCTGAACTCGAAGCGGAGTTGATGCAGCGGTTTGGCGTCGGAACCGTAGAGGAAGCACTGGCGGCTGACCCCAGTGCGGCCGCAGAGGTGGAAGAGGTTGCAGGAAACCTGCAGCAGGCACCGTATGCGGCCACACCGGCGTGGTCGGCGCTCGACGCCACTTCCATCGATGAGCTCGACGCCTCCGACCCTGAGCTCGGTCGGTACATCTCAGACGACTCCAAGACCCTAACGTACGTGCAGTCCTGCGCCTCCGATCAGATCGACGACGGCAGCTCAGACCTGTTCAACTTCCCCATTGAGTTCGACGGCACAATCGACACGTTCGCGTTCGTCGAGATGACTGTGATGAAGAGCGGAACCCTCACCATCATCGACGCGGGTGTGACCGAATACGAGCGCGACTCGAACGGCGACTGGATCGGCCTCTAAACCCGCCTGCAAGGACCCACTCTCGCCTCGCCAACGTGTTCATCACGCAAATTGAACGAGTCCCACGCGGCTCGCCGTCTCCCGATGAACAAGTCGGTTAGGTGTCAGCGCCCCGGCGCGATCGGGCTGCGGTGGGGCGAGATGGCCGGCCTTCGGGTCGGGCGAGTCGATCGCCGCCGTCGCCGCCTCGACGTTGCAGAAGCCGTGACCGAGTCGACGGGGGCAATAGTTTGGGGAACTCCGAAGAATCACGAAAGAAGATCCGTCCCCTATCCCCGCTTCCTTGCAGAGCAGCTCAATCTGCTTTGTGCAGGGAAGGCTTCAGCGGACACTGTTTTCACTTCTCCGAACGGTCAGGTGCTTCGAAGCGGAAATTTCCGGCGAAATACCTTCGACAGAGCCGTTGAGGCTTTGCACGAGAGGCACCCGGATCTGCCGAAAATCACTCCCCACTCGCTCCGGCATACCGCCGCATCACTTGCTATCTCATCGGGCGCGTCCGTCTTATCGATCCAGAGAATGCTCGGGCACGCCTCTGCGGCCATGACTTTGGACGTCTACAGCGACCTCTTCGACGATGACTTGGATGCCGTTGCAGAGGCGCTCGATCAGCGTGCAAGAAATACGAGTGTGGGCAAAATGTGGGCAAACCCAGCTTCTGCGAAGACGATGATCGACACGGGCACGAATCCAGCCCAGTAACGGCGCGGATCTTGACGGAGCCGCCTGTCAGAATCGAACTGACGACCTTCTCATTACGAGTGAGATGCTCTACCAACTGAGCTAAGGCGGCGGGTGACCTGCTTACGCAGGGCACAGCATGAAAGCTTAGCCGATCATTCGGCCGCGGATTGCACGAGCAGCGTTCCGAGCTGCGCGAACGACGACCGCAGCCGTTCCGACAGGTCGACCAAACCGCCGCCGCTGTCGGCCCAGCTCGTCCAGGCGTGGCGCATGGCGGCCATCGCGACGAGGGTGATCAGGCGCGAGCGTTGCTCGAGGTCGGCGGGGTCCTGCGCCAGAGCGGGCTCGTCGGCCAGGAGCCGACGCGACACGATCGCCCCCAGGTCCTCCTCGAAACTGCGCATCGTGGCCATCCGCAGGGCGAAGAGCTGCGGATGCTGCTTCATCAGCTCGCGCCGCCGCTTCACCAGTTCGACGTCGCCCGCGATGTTCGCGCCGGCGCGGGAGATCATCTCCCCCAGGCCGGAGAGCAGGTCGCTGCCCGCCCCCGCGGTGACGAACCTCTCGATCTGGGCCTCGTCGGGCAGGGTCGGCGACTCGCCGATGAGCGCCTCCTCCTTCGAGGTGAAGTAGTTGAAGAAGGTGCGGGGCGAGACGTCCGCGATCCGGCTGATCTCGTCGACGGTGACGTTCTCGAGGCCGCGCTGCGCGACGAGGTCGAGCACCGCAAGCTGGATGGCGCGGCGGGTGGCACGGCGCTTGCGTTCGCGAAGGCCGAGTTCCGCCACATCCGTTGTCATGTCAATATTCTTTCACAGTGCGCAAGTTTGCGCGTGATCGAGACGAGCGGATGCTCAGCAGCGCGGGTCGGAACCGGGCACGGTCCCGTCGATGAAGTAGTCGTCGACCGTGTCGCCGACGCAGTCGTTGGACTTGTTGTAGGCCGTGTGGCCCTCGCCCTCGTAGCTGACGAGGTGGCCGGTCTCGAGCTGCTCGGCCAGCTCCACCGCCCAGGAGTACGGGGTGGCCGGGTCGTTGGTCGTGCCGATCACGAGGATGTCGGCCGCGCCGGAGCCGTCGATCACCGGCCGCTCGGCCGCCGCCTTGACCGGCCAGCCGAGGCAGCCGAGGTCGCCGTAGGCGAGCTGCTTGCCCAGCACCGGCGCCTTCTGCTCCAGCTCCGCGGCCTGCGCGCGCATCACGGCGACGTCGGGCTGCGCGGCGTAGTCGAGGCAGTTGATCGCCAGCCGCGCCTCGAGCGAGTTGTCGAGGTAGGTGCCGTCGGGGTTGCGGCCGTTGTAGCTGTCGGCGAGGGTGAACGCCACGCTCGGATCGCCCTGGAACACGCTGGCGAACAGCTGGCGCAGGTACGGCCAGTTGTCCTCGTTGTAGAGCGGCAGCACGATCGCGCTGGTCATCGAGGAGCTGCCGAGCTCGCGACCGTCCTCGCCGCGGATCGGGCTGGCGTCGAGCCGGTCGAGCAGCGCGCGGATCTTTGTGAGTGAGGCGGTGGCGCTGCCGGTGAAGGGGCAGTCCTCGGCGGAGTCGCAGTCGTCGAGGAAGGCGCGCATGGCGCTCTCGAAGCCCTCGGCCTGCGTGAGCGACACGTCGAAGCTCGTCGAGGTGGGGTCGAGCGCGCCGTCGAGCACCAGGCGGCCGGTGTTCTCCGGGTAGAGCTCGGCGTAGGTGGCCCCGAGCAGGGTGCCGTAGGAGAAGCCGAGGTAGTTGAGTTGGCTGTCGCCGAGCACGGCGCGCAGCAGGTCGAGGTCGCGCGCGGCGCTGACGGTGTCGACGTAGCCGAGCAGCTCGCCGCTGTGCTCGAGACAGGCCGCGCCGAAGGCCGTGTTCGCGGCCTCGACGCCGGCGATCCACGGGTCGCTGCCCGGCTCGCCCGGCACGAGGTCGTAGACGAAGTCGTCGAGCTCGGCCGCGTCGTCGTGGCAGCTGACCGGGGAGGAGCGGTTCACGCCTCGCGGGTCGAAGCCGACAATGTCGAAGGCCGACTGCAGCCTCTCCGACACCGCGTAGTCCACGCTGTTCGCAATGAAGTCGTAGCCCGAGCCGCCCGGACCGCCCGGGTTGACCAGCACGGAGCCCTGCGGGGAGTCGGTGGGCTGGCGGATGAGCGCCAGCTCGATCGAGTCGCGGGCGGGGTCGGTCCAGTCCAGGGGCGCGGTGGCGGTGGCGCACTGCAGCTCGTCCTCGCACTCCTCCCACTGGAGCACCTGCGTGTAGAAGGGCTCGAGCTCCGCGGACACCTCGCCGGGCGCCGGGGTGGACGCGGTGCGCGGCGGGGTGCCCGCGCAGCCGGCGAGCAGCAGGGCGCCGACGACGGCGGCGGCGACCGCGGACACACGGAGGCGGCGCAGCCGCGCGGGGCGCGTCACGCGGCGGGACCGGGCCGGCGTGCGGAGATGAGCATCGCCTCGAGCGCGAGCGCGGGCGTCACGTTGCTCTCGATGCGGCGGCGTGCGGTGGCGATCGCGTCCATGGTGGCGAGGGTCTCCTGCGCTGTCGAGTTCGCGCTGGCGGTGACCAGCTTCGGGTAGATGCTGAGGTTGATCGGCTCGCTCTCGACGCCGAGCTGCAGCAGCAGGATGTCGCGGTAGAGCGAGAGCAGGTCGACCATGATGCGGTCGATGCCGTCGCGCAGGCTGCGCTTCTCGCGCCGCTTCTGGTCCTCCTCGAGGTTGCGCAGCTGCACGCGCAGCGCGGGCGGGATGGTGCCGCCCGGCTCGATGCCGAGCGAGCGCAGGGCGCTCTCCCGCTCCTCGGCGTCGCGCTCCTCGGTGAGGGCGCTCGCGTCGGCGCCGGCGAGGGCGAGCAGCTTGGTGGCGGCGAGCATCGCGCCGGACACGGAGCGGATGCCGAGGGCGACGTCCAGGGTCTCCGCGCGTCGCGCGCGTGCCTCGTCGTTGGTCGCGAGGCGGTGGGCCA
>Ga0247741_1000777_pt1 | contig 17486 bp, 14 predicted proteins | sample UWRJL213509R2_FD_180945 | JGI IMG/M metagenome (GOLD analysis project Ga0247741, IMG submission 180945) | Plant litter microbial communities from Arlington Agricultural Research Station in Wisconsin, United States - UWRJ-L213-509R-2 | ecosystem: Environmental > Terrestrial > Plant litter >... | reverse complement strand
GATAAATATTTATTGGGAACCTATAACTATGTATGTATAGTTAATAAATACTTTGTAATCATATAACTATTTATATGACTATTTGCGAAGTCTATAACTATTTACAAAGTCCTATAACTATTTATACGTTTCATAACTATTTATATGTATTATATAAATATTTATACATATTGTATAAATATTTACAAAGTCCTATAACTATTTATGCATTCCGTAACTATTTATGCATTCCATAACTATTTATGCATTCCATAACTATTTATTATATGGCACAATACAATTAATTTCAAGACTAGGTACACACGATACAATTACTTTCAAGACAATACAACTACTTTCAAGACTAGATACACACACTGCAATTACTTTTGAGACAATACAACTACTTTCAAGACTAGGTACATGCAATAAAATAAATTTGGAAACTAGGTACACACGATACAATTACTTTTGAGACAATACAACTACTTTCAAGACTAGGTACATGCAATAAAATGAATTTGGAGACTAGGTACACACAATACAATTACTTTCGAGACTAGATACATGCAATAAAATAAATTTGGAGACTCGGTACACACAATACAATTAATTTCAAGACAATACAACTACTTTCAAGACTAGGTACATGCAATAAAATGAATTTGGAGACTAGGTACACACAATACAATTACTTTTGAGACAATACAACTAGATATGCACACTACAATTACTTTTGAGATAATACAACTACTTGTGAGACAAAGTACATACAACACAATTACTTTCGAGACTAGATACACACAATACAATTACTTTTGAGACAATACAACTACTTTTGAGACAAAGTATATACAACACAATTAATTTGGAGACTAGGTACACACAATATAATTACTTTTGAGACAATACAGTTACTTTTGAGACTATGTACATGTAGTACAATTAATCTGGAGACTAGGTACGTGCAATACAATTACTTTCAAGACAATACAACTACTTTCAAAACTAGGTACACCCAATACAATTAATTCTAGAACATATAAAATATGATTGGTCATGCAGAGAAAAACTTTTCATGTATTCTATAGTTATTTGTATTAGAAATTTTATTCAATATTAGTATTCTCTTATATGAATGTGATATGACTTTTGAGAATGAAGTCTTCAATTTGACTTGGTAAAGAATTTAGCTATGCATTCTGTAGTCTGTAGTGATCAAGCAATACAGCTGCTTCGAGATTGTCAATATATTCTGCATCCTCCAAATCACCATCTTCCTCATCACTTTCATATACACCCTCCTCTTCAATAGCTTGAATAGTGAACTCCGATTGACGAAAATTCATCAGCTCTTCTTCACTTGGTCCCCATCCACCCTCCAAGGAACATGGTATGCCTCGCACAATTGGTTCCCATACAACACACAATCTCAGCAAATATTCCCGTCTTTCCTCCAGTTGATAGATAGTGTCACGGTCCACCAGTTCTTCATCAACATCACCAGTCTCTCCAAATGCAGCCTCCAGCACATACCATTCCTCCTGCATCCACTCTTGAATTGCCAGCCTCTCATGCAATAGTCTACGCTCCTCCTCCTCACATCTTTGAAACTCCAGCAAGGATTTGATTCCAGTATGAACCATTTCATTCCCCAGCCAGTTAGGAACCACCATTGATCCATCAAATTCATCACTAAGCCCAATATCCTGCCAGATGTCATCATCCACATCTAGCTGATAAAGTCCATCTGAATCAATTGATAAAGGAGCCACTGCTCCTCGGGGAGCCTTATGACCCTTAATCATATGCTTCAACTCGTCACAGAGTTTGTTGTATTTCCTGACCAAAGCCTGTATTCCTGGCTCCTTCTGCTTGATTTGGCTCTGCGCATTTCTCTCCAATTTGAGATGATTTACAGTCTTTTGGTAGGCACGCTCCAGATTTGCCAACTCGAATTTTCTGTTGCGCAGCCTATCCCAAATTCTCTGCTTGAGCACTAGAGCATTCATTCTCTTCTTCAGAAACTCATTCCCAACCAGCTTGGCTAAATTCAGCCGACCATCAACAGAAAGCTTGCCCTTCTTATTAGCAACTGCTTTCTTAGCCCGTTTGATGTTTTTCTGAACATCATCAACCAGTGCTGACAGGTCCACAGATGTCAAGCCATCTGGATAAACACTATCCATAAGAGCCTTCTGATATGCATTCCTTTCCTCCTCATATGTCTCCAAACTCTTCATCAGAGTTAAGACATCAAATATCTCCTTGTCTGCAAGTTTAGAGGATTGGCGCTTCAAGGGCTTTGTCTGCTCCTGAATTTGCTCAATCCACTGACTCTCTAGATGTTCCTGTGTAATTCCAACATCTAAGAGTCCATCCAACACTTCCATCGCATCCAGTTTTCTGTTTCCAGTATTATTCCATCTCCTCCGCAGCCATAACCCCAAGTCAAGCATAGACTTTTTATCAAGATGCTTGACCTGAGTGTCAAGAGTATAGATCTGGTTATAGTAACCAGAAACATGCAATGATGGTATGAGTAGCTTGATAGAACTCCAAAACCGTTCACATCCTTCACCATCTGTGAGGCCAAAGCCCTTGCATTTACGTGGATGATATATCAGCTGACATGGCCACTGATGACCATATGCATGAAAGACTGAAATTCCAAACACAATGCGATCAAGAGCATTTGGCAAGAACCCATGCTTTGCACAGCTACGGTGCAGTTGGCAACCAATGTCATATAAGACACCTATGCGCATGGTTTCTGGAATATGTTTGAACAGTTTGTCCAACAAGCATAATGCATAATGCTGCTTTTCTCCTGCAGAGGTCATATTGACCAGCCATAGCACACGGTCATGCCTACATAGTAGCGCCATAAGACCTGTGTCTGCAAAGAACAATGTACTGGCTTTGACACGATTGGCATCAGCAGCCAGAAAAGACTCGTGACATTCATCAAGAACAGACTTTGGGACTTTAAGACCAGTCTCATAGTCAATGTTCTCAGAAGGTGCACTGGATGTAGCTTTAGGTTGTGCTTTAGAAGCAGCAGCCTTTTCTGAAGCTTTTAAAGGCCGAGAGGGACAAATTTCCTCTACAGTTGCCTCCATCTGCTCAGACTCATCCACTAGGACAAAAACAGTCTCAGGGTGCTGACGAGGAGGAGCCCAACTGTTACCTTGAGATTTGCGTCGCTTCTGAGTGAAGCATACATCCAGACACACAATAGAGTCAACACTACAACCATTAAGTAATAAATGGAAACAGTATAATAGAAACGTACACTTCTTCTGGCTTGGCCCAGTTTGATCCCCCAAAACACAAAGGACATCTCTCACGGAGATAATCACTTGGCCGTTTCAAGTTCTGTGGTTTAGGATCATCTATACACATAATTAATATTAGATAACATGACTTACTGAGTTTACTTACCATCATCAACCTCCATCTCATTATCATTATCTGGCAATAGAGGCTGTGGAACATGTGGGCTATCTACAGCAGCTATGAAAAGTGTTTTAGACTGAAAAACAAGCTTCTACTTACCATCTGGACCTTCTGGATCACTACTCTCCATATCAAGAAGACCACCTCGTATTGTATTGAGATAGTTGCGCATCTTCTGGTTTGAGGTATCCACCAGTGTTGCATACCAGTGCATTGCATTTCCAAACTGCATACGCAAACTATTCTAGTACAAGGTCATAGCAATATCTTCAGAATATAAAATAAATAGCTTACTCTTGTAGCTAGCTTGAACTTTCGAGAGCTCAAGAATCCCTCTAGAGTTTCACACCAAGCTGTGGTGTTTGGTGCCGCATTGACAAAGGGCTCTCACACAAAGTCGAGCATCTCTAAATCTACTGCCAGAGTTGGCAATGATGGTGCACAAGGAAATAAACCATGTTCAAGTAGCTGCAGCGCTACCTCATGACAAGTACAGATTTTAATGATCTCAATCCCTTGAAGGCATTCAAGTCAAGGCAAAAAAAAAACAGGATAATAGATAACTCACGATTGAAGTAGATGCATGAGACCTCAATCAGTCGTCCCACTGTACATCCAGTACATCCCCTCCTACCTCTGACCCCCTCAACATGGCGTAGTGACTGAGTCTCTCGCATGAGAGTCAAGTATGGCTTCAATAGGACTGGGATGATATCTTCACTCCATTTCCTCCATTGCCTCTCTTTCTTGTGAGCTCTCTTTCTTGCCTCACCATCATCAGCAGAAGCTCCCTGCAGCACCTCCACGTCATCTCCAGCAGCTCCTTCCACGTCATCTCCAGTTTCAACATACATCACTGAAACACCTTGATCAATGGGGTCTACTTCCATCTCAACTTCCTCTCCAAATGAGACATGGCCGACAGATGCTGGGTTCCCAGTTGTACTAATAACCTGTGCAAAGACTCCAGCTGGAGTCACAATTCGGGTTCCAACATTAGAGACTCCTCGCCGTGTTGACCCATATGGACGGCGCTGCTTTGGAACTTGGTCGATAGGGACTAGGCGACTCTGGGGTAAACCCTCAGTAGGCAGATGCATAGACATCATGGACGTAGAAAGAAAGAAATGTAACGAGATCAATCATCTCTTATCACAATCAGGAGTCACGAGACAAGCCAATATATTGGGCTGCCACATACGGCAGCCACGCAACAGAGTACAAATATAGTCTGAAGTAAAATGTTAGAGATATGAGATACCCAAATGTAGTTCAAACTTACGTGGACTAGAGAAACGATAGGTAAAACAGCTGTATGACATAAAAAAGAGTCAGTATATGAATTAGTCGTCAGAATTTCCACATACCAATATAGATGAAGACGAGGGCACGGTTAGAGCGGCAGTTGATGAGGCGCACAAGGGGCACGACCAAAGTACTTGAAAAACATTCAGCAGTAGAATGGTACAACAGCTGCCTCAACAGTGTTGACTGCAGACAGGCGGTATGTCAAACCATTGTTTCTGAACACTGAGAGTGACTTCAAAGCCGCTGCTTCTTGGCTGGGCCAGGAACTCAGAAGAATCCTAAACCGTTCCAGATAAACGACACGATCCATGACCTCCAGTGCCCCAAGACCCTCATGCATGGCTGGGATCCACGTTACAACCCATGACCCTTGAGGAAACACCTCTACGACCTCACTATCAAGGACAGCTGCTGCATCGGCATCTATCCCTACCCTCGGCCTGACACAACGGTCTAGAGCCAAGAGCTCAAGACGGAAGTTATTTTCAAACAGCTCCCACACCATCTGTTGGCCATGACAGGGGTGGATTTGAACGTGACCCTTCGCCTTGACGAGGTCCTCCGACAAAAGTACCAGAGTGCCAGAGACATAGAAAGAATCAGGGGGCCCTTCGGTGATATCAACATTCTCGAGGAGAGTCGCAAGCTCCTTGTCAAACCCAGTCTTCCGCTTCTTGCTGTCAACCACAGAAGAGCTGCCCGACGATGGCTCAGCAGCCAACCCAGAAAGCTTCCTTTTATGGGAGCTGGCGGCAGACGAAGTCAATGAGGAAGTTGACGAGGAAGGCACCAAGTGCATTGCAGAAGAGGCATTGACTGGTACGCACAATCCACGAGCCTTGGCAACTTGGAAGAGCATCCCATGCCAGTGCTGCGGTTGAGGGATCTTCACGCCATTCTCTGATTGGTTGAGACCAAGAATGCGACTCATCCAGTCTGTGCACATGAAATCCCAAGCAACCAAGTAGCGCATCGCATTGGTGAGCTCAGACCCTTTCTTTAAGAAGAGAAAGGGGTCTGGGACATAGTATCCACAGAGAAGGTCGCGGTTGGGGTGATCAATGGCCTCGATACGTGAGTAATGAGTTGCCAGGGATTTGAGGGCGTTTTTCCAAGCCGGAAGAAGTTGCGGAGAGAAAGGAGAATCGGGAGGAAAAAATTTTGTGCAGTTGACGGCCTTGGCAGGTTCCATCCTGCGTGGAGGCACCTGTTGCACCGATGGGTGAGATGAAGGACTTGTTGCCTCTGGATGAGCACCTGAATACAAATTAATCATGCCCATGATTGACGTGTCGACTGGATGAATGTCTGTCATGGCATCGGACTCCCGGAGGCGCCAAACTGTCAAGTACTCGTAGCATGCCAGGCTCTCGAGAAAGTGACGCTGAAAACTGGCCACAGTCATCAACGTCGCGTGCTCGGATTGAGGTGCGCAATCAAGGATGGCAATGGCGGCGAGCATGCCTCGACGACTGTGCTCCATATCGCGGTACTTCTCAGGCTCCTCTGGGGCTAACGTTTTTGCTTTTAGAATCTTGTCGCTGAGCTCACGAGCCATGTCCCTGAATTTCTCCAGCAGATTCCTCCGAAGTAAGGTCATGCGGCACGACACGCGCTCCTCTATCTTGAGATCTTCGATGGAAACGCTGTGCCACACCAAACGATAAGGATGGTTCTCTAAGTCGAATTCGTCGGGGCGTCTCTTGATGAATGGGTAGTGCCAGGTACCGAGGAAATACCATTGGACCCAAAGGGTAATGTCGTGGGTGTAAAACCATCCATCTATACAAACAACCACCTTTGAAAGAGACATTAACAATTAATATTAGAAGAAAAAATGGTTTGTGTACCCTTTTAAGATCCAATGTAAGGTCGTAAATCACTGTCATATTCGGCGATGTGACGACGTAGGCCTGCGGCATGAGGCAACCGTCGGGGAGTTCGCGGAAAGGAATGTAACGTAGACCGTCCACGCTATAGTCGAGCAACCGTCTAAGTTCAGCAATGACCAAAGCATCTGTACATCTCAACTCTATGAATAATTAGTACTCGAAGACGCGTTGAGATTTTCTTACTCACTGTCACCGGCTTTTGCATTCAGAGTAAAGATTGCTGCGCCTGTAAACTGCACCCTTGTAATACCATACACATCCACCTTCCCATCTGTAAACAACGATAAGTCACTTCCAATCCACATAAGATACAAATCGTGACTCACAGATCCAGTGCGGGTCGGTCCTAGTTGGTTCATTCGACGTCGACATGGCCAATTCTAGAGAAAAGTGGGGGAAATGAGAGTCAGAGCCGCCGACATGAGTCAGGTGTAATGGAAAGAGAAAAGGAACGAGAAAGGAACGACCTAAGTCAGATCCGATCACCGTTTCCTGGGCATAAACGGACTGTAGTGGCAAAGGAGCGACCAAAGTCAGATCCTAGCACAATCCAACGACCGAAGTCAGAAGGATTAGAGCAACCGAAGTCAGCTCTCCACAGTATCGCTACGAAGGAAAAGAAAGGAGTAGACGAAAGATAAACATTTAATGACATACCCAGCACGTTTTTGAAGCGGTCCAGGCGTTTCAGCGACGGAAAGTGAGATTCGAGTTCCAGAGGGTATGTATGAGTGTGATGATGGGACAAGATGAAAGAAAAGGAGTCAACAATGGCGTTTGTTTGGCATCGGCGTCGATCTGCCGAGCCGTGTGTGGCAGACGCCGGAACGACCACCTTGATCACTCGCTGCCACCACCGACTTTCTCCCTCCCTCCGCCCCTCCCTCCGTCTTCCACAACATGGGCAGCCGCCACCAAAGGTAAGTCAAGTTATATAGTATTTAGATTACAGGTAGACTCATGACGAATTACAGCAACCCCAATTCCCTTCGTGTTTCTGTCCTGGCGGGGCTTCCATTTCTGGGTATCAGCCTCATGGACGCAGCTAGCTCGACACCTACCTACCACGACCAGCAGCCCACCCACTATCTAAGAACTTCGCATGGTGAGTAGTGCTTGAGTTCTCCAATCTAAGTCTTCCTAATAACCTAGCAAGCAGGTCTCAGCTCGTCTTAACAATGGACATCAAGGTGGATTATCCCCCCACCCCGTTGGCCACTCAACATCCGGACTACGTGAGGCATTCGTACAACATGCCTTCCGATGCTTTACCGTTTTCGTCGTTGGGCTTAGTAGCCCTCGATCTCCACGGCAGCAGGATGAGCCCACCTGTCTCTTACCGTTCGTAAGTGAGATCCAAAGGTGGCGACAGACATGCTTTGTCGATCTCCGACGCCCCACTCCGACTTGCATTCTCACTCGAAGACGGAAAGCATGGAGCTCCCATTCAATACCTACAACTCCAATGGGACAATCAGCTCTGAGCCAGCACTGCACGGGCAAGGTAACACCCTCTGGCATCCATCCATGATGCCCCAGAGCACAGCTCACAGCGAGCACCTCTGGCACCCATCTACTGCCATCACGTCGTCACCCTCACAGAATACCAGCACTGAGTCGTCTCCTTCGTCGAACGGCGGCTCGGGCAACTCGAGCCCACTCCTTCGAGCAACAACGGCGATGCAAACAACACTGGCACCAATGTGACAAGGGCAATTGAGGATTCGCCTATGGACTAACCCATGGTCAGGTTCAGAGGGAGTCTTGGGAAGCGCATTCCATGAGCTGTACGACTCGTACCCCAATTGAGTATCATTTCGTTCGCGCTGTTGCTGCGGTGAGTGTCTGCTATTCTATTTATTGAGGAATTAACTGCGAGCACACAAGAACTAAACAGTATCTTAATAGGATGAGTGAAGATGAAGGAAACGTTGCGACAGACCTTAAGACACAAACCCCATCCACCCAAGCTCCAGCATCGACACCTCGACCCTCAACGCCAACGCCAAATGTCTCCGCCTCAAGCAACCACCTCTCACACTACAGCTCGTGTCTTGCCATTTCACAAGACGAAGTGCCGTGGATCATGCCCCGTGTTTCATGTACAAGTAGTTAGAGAGCAATGTATTAGTGTGATAAATAAAGAACGCAGATAATCTATACTATTGAGATATGAATTAAAATTAAACTTTCTCTAGGTACCGCAAGGGCATTGAAGTACAGAGGGATTGTACTCCATGAGTTGATGACTGGTTCGAAAAGGAGTAACGACTCCGCCAGACAATTCCGGGTCGGCTGACATACGTGAACAGTAAGGAGGAAGAGGATGGTGGAAAGGCAGATCGGTATTCACAAAAGTTGGCTGATGTCAGTCTCCTATTCATTGCGTGGGATTGACCCGGAAGAAGCTGTCTATTAAATGTACCGGAACTGGTGCATCTTAACACACCAATAAACTTGCATAGAAATCAAATGTTCGTCTGTGATTTTCAGGATATTTGGGTTCTTCTGGAGTCGGTGAATGACCTTGAAGATATGAATGGGGAAGTAGGGGTAGTCTTAAATGAGTGTGAATTGATTTCAAGCACTTGACTTCGAGCAATTTCTCAGTGAGCCTTCTGAAGTAATCATACTAGAGTGGGATGTATCAACTGATTGAGGTTTTTATGACGCACTCTAGCATTATTACCTCGCGAGTTTTTAGATTAAATTTTTTAAAAATATAGATCACGACCTGCTCAGCCGACTCCGAAAAGTTCTTTCACTACTGAGACAATTGGTTGATACTTGGCTAGTTTGTGCTACTTGAAACCGTCTTGATGGATAATCTTCATTTGCTTCATAGTGTTGAAATCACTCTTAATAATCTCAAGTCGTCTGGTATATCCACGTCTTCTACTAGTTTTTCAGCATACCATTCATATATTACATTCGAGCGCTTATCCAGCGCGCTTATTGTACTTGATTATATAATCTGACTTGTCGCCGATCACCCGAAGTGGGAATATTTTCGGCACACTTCGGCACACCTTTGTTGATTGGACTTATCGTGTGAAACTCAGGATAAGCGGAATCAATGACCTTTGAGTCAGCTTCGGCATGCTTCCTCCCTTCACCCTCTTATCGAGACCCTCTCAGACACGCCAACTGTTAGGACAGAACAAGGTAACATTGATCTTCTCGTTTCTAGTATTGGCGCTGACTATGCAATCTCAGAATCAGCTCACTCGAATGATGACTCACATACCTTTACACCTGGCCTCGCACCGACCTCACTCGAGAGCTGACTTCGGTCGCTCTTCCTGCTACACTGCTAACTTCGGTTGCAGTAGCTAACCCAACCGTGTAGCTGACTTCAGTCGCTCTTCCTGCTACACTGCTAACTTCGGTTGCAGTAGCTAACCCAACCGTGTAGCTGACTTCAGTCGCTCTTCCTGCTACACTGCTAACTTCAGTTGCAGTAGCTAACCCAGCCGTGCAGCTGATACGGTCGATCAGCTGCCATTGGGCGCTTTTTGGAGCTCCATTCATGTGTTCATTGACGGCTTCCCTTCCCTTCAACATCGGCATTTTCCCCCTCAAAATTGCTTCAGGAACGGCTCAGGTGTGTTATCAACACAACAAGATTCTTATCCACTGTTTCTTTGTCAAGTACCCTGACGAATTCCACTTAGAACACCTTTGGTTTGTTACCTATGCTACATCATCCCTTCCAGCCCATACATTCAAGTACGCTTCAGCAGCGGCTCAGGTATGTTTTCTGAATGTAACGCAGCTCATACTTTGCTGTTTCCTCCTACAGTACGCTGACCCATCTGACTTAGATCTTATTTCGTGGCTCTACAACTCTGCAACACGAGAGCTACACCTGTATAATGCTGGCGATCTGGCTGGCTGGCGATCTGAGCGGAAAGCTAAGCTGACTTAAGTCAATCGGCCGCCGTTCGTCGGGCACTTGGTAGGGTGTGATGCGAGACAATTGAATATATTCCACTAGTTTAGTGGGTACCGTTCGATCTCCAGCCTGATACGTTCGGCTTAAATTGTTGTGAATCTGGACTAGACTCACTGTTGTTACCTGGTTACATTATTCAACATTGAACCTGCGCGATCCCCCGAACGGCACGATCCATAAAGGGCAAGATCACTGAATGGTGCGAATCCTGAAACGGCGTGATCCATAAAGGGCAAGATCACTGAATGGTGCGAATCCTGAAACGGCGCGATCCTACGTACACCAATTTCTTCATTCGGCAAGATTTCTTAGCATTGTATGTTTCTGGTCCTAATTTCTCAGAGATCGTATTTCTGATGTTTCTCTTGGACCAGGGATTCAATGTCGGCGCTACTGAATGGCGGTGGTCAAGAAGGATACCGAACAAGGCCACTGCCTGGTCTTCAGACATTCTAATCCACTTATCCATTTATTTACCGGCGCCTGACATACAATGTTGAGGGCAAATCCGACCGTCGGCTCTACCGTAATTTGCTCCAAGCCAAACTAACCACTTGGAGAATGTCTTTGTAAGTGGTTTTTCTCTCGAGAAACCAAAATTTTGTAATATTGAAATTAGATTAATAATTTGAATTTTCAGGTATTTATAAAACGTGCAAGAAAGCGTTACCTTTAATAGTCGCAACCTTTCACCCACTATGACCAAGAAATGCAAGATCGCAGACTCGAAGAACAGTGTTCAAGTACGTACATCGCCAGCTTCGGCAATTCTGTTCTCATACCTCTGCAGCCAACAGCCAAAAGGACGAGGGGACAGAAGAAGCAAGATGAGAACGCCAGCGAACCAGACGACAATCGTGGTTCCCCAGCAGTGGATTCAGCAGCCATAGACAACGGTCGTGAAGTGAGTGTCTATCGGCCTCGACGAGTCTGCTCTAACATCCCCACAGCCAATGGCCAAGAGAGCAAGAAAAATGACGAGACGAGATGAGACTGCTGGTGAGGCCGACAACGACCATGACTCTCCAGCCATTGGTCCCCCGGCTGCAGCCAAAGGTTGCAAAGTGAGTGATTACCAGCTTGGAGATGTCGGCTCTGACGTCTCTGCAGCCCAAAGCCAAGAGAGGAAAGGAAACGAAGAAACGAGACAAGAACGCCGGCGAGGCTGATGCTCCTCCGGCTGGAGATGATGGTCGCAAAGTGAGTCTATCTTGTACTATACATCTACCCTTCTAACGTGAATAGGAGGCTCTTTCACCCGCCATGGGCACCACAGGTCCTAGTCAATGTGCCCTCAAGGATATTGTAACCAAGGCTTCTCTTCCGGTGAGTTTTGTGTCTCATTCTTTCAAAATTACAGCTTAAATTTCCCTCTAGGCTCCTGAGAGGTACGCATACCTGTTGCTGCTGTCATTGGCCTTTTTTCATGTGTCGCTCAGCAGCTGACTTCGGTCACTGCTCAGGGATTGCTGACTTCAGTCGCAATCTTTGAACTTAAGTGCTGACTTCAGTCACACTGGTTGGGTGTTATTCATGCAAATGGGCCGCTATTAACATCGCTAACTACTCTGTTTAGTGAGCCCCAGTTAAATGGAACGACACAGTGTGTAAATTATTTCCTCTCTTGGTACCAATACAAACCTAGAATTATAGGATATCCAACTGCCGCCTGCTCCAATCCGGGAGAAATGTGTATGTTGACGTGCCTAAGTGAGTACTAATTCCTTGTTCATTATTCTCTAACTTGACGTTGTCAATAGTCGTAGGAGCAAAGCGAAGGTTCAAGAGACTCCCCAAACTGAGAGAGATGTTGTCGAGTCAATGTGGGTTCTCATCCATCTTGACTGGTGTCTTGACTGACTTATATTTTCCAATCCAGTTCTACTCCCAGGCCTCGCCTGCTGGTTCATCCACGACAGTGTCCAAGCCCTGACCCTTGGGGGGGGTTTAGCATTGCATGGAATAGGGCACGTCCAGCACGCCAGGAGAAACGTACCTCTGCATATTTACAGAGCCTAAACAAGACTACTACTTCTGCAGCTGAGAGTCCTCATTGCGAGATAACCCAAAAATCAGCGTCATCAGCTGGGCCATTACCAACATCTTCGCCTTCTGCGCCGGTGCCAGCATTTCCACTTCCTGCCCCCACACCAGTAGCTCCGCCTTTAGTATCTGCACTGCCAGCTGCAGCATCCGCATTTCCGTCAGCACCTGCACCCCTTGCTCATGTGCGAGCTGCAGTCGGCACCAATATGTCAAATCCTATGACAAATGGCGATCAGGACGGCGACAAGGATGAAGATCAAAAGTGTGCCAGATTCAACCCAGGATCTCCGTCATTTGTGGAGAACGTTCGTTTGGCAAAGGTCGTTGGCAAGCAACTGGAGGAAGATGTACTTAAAAGCAACAAAGAGTCGTATAGACCCCACAATGACTCTCCGAGCCATACGGCTTCCGTCGACGACACTCCTGAAGGCCCATGCTGGACACCCCCTCCTCCTGATACAAGCTCCCCATCACCTCCACAATACTGTTATCGATTTCACAAGTGGTGGAGTGTTTATTGGGGGGAGGCCCTTGAAGAAGGACACCAAACCACTGTTGACAGGGTCACCACTTGGCGCATGTTTGACAAGACTGAGTGGAAGCCCGTTCCTAGAGGCTATGTTGTCCCACACCTAGGGGAGGAGCATGAACGAGATGGGATCATTGCTGAATATCAGAATGCTGCCTTTGCTGCTGCGGAACAGGGACAGTATGAACTCAACAGGCAATCTGCGAAAGAGGTGTTTGTCAGAAGCAGGGAGGAATTAAGGCAAGCGGTGTTGGCAGAGGCAGCAAAAGAGAAGGCCAAATTTGAAGAGGCAGCAAGGGAGGAGGCAGCAAGGAAAGAGGCGGCGAGGGAGGAGCCAGCAGAGACAGAGACGGCAGCGCAGACCACAAAACCATCCACGTCTGGCCGTTTGATTCGTTCAGCAACCACTGCTTTGACCAAGTCGAAAGCATCGAAAGTCAATCATCTTGAAGACTACCAAACGCCATCTGAAAGTGATCCCTCTGGCAGTGATTTCTCAACTTCTCACAAGGCGCTAACCAAGAAGAGATACCTTTCCTCATCCGACGAAGGTTCTTCAAGTGAAGATGGTAGCGAGAGTCCATCCTGTTGTCGCCCTGCCAAGCTTCCTAAACTGCAATTGGTCCCTGCTACACCTGTATCATCGTCTCATTCAGCCATGGCTTCATCGTCTCAACCCATGGCTGTAAGGAAAAGTTGTTCAACACCAGCACAACCCGGGCGTCCTTCAACAGAGCAGATGAAGTTCGTTGAGAACATACATTCGACTTTCTACAACTCAGTAAAAGAAGGAGCAATCTGATTCAACGCAAAGGAGGAAACTATCATCAAGCAAACCGGCCTTGGAGGAATGGCGAAACCGCATAAGAAGAAGTTGTTCAATCTTTACGAGGCTGTTATCAAGAAGGAATTGAAGGAAAATTCAAGTCCAGGTACGTGCGTTCACATAATTTGTCTTTCATTGGAAAATTCACCACACTATGTTAGGAATTTGGTCCCAGAGTGCATGTATCGACTATGAGAATAAGACCAAGGACCTATCTGACGAAGGCCGGGAGAAGTTTCGCCTTGAACTCATGGCCTGGCTGGGGGAGATTGTCGAGGAAGAGGTGAAGGGGGTCTCACCTGTCATGTGTATGAATCGCGTCGAGAAGATCCTTAGACAGATGGTCAGTCGGACCTGAACATTTTTTGGATGAATTCCGATATTGACTGAGATAGATCACGAGCATCTCGCAAGATCACCCAGATCTGCATCTATTTGTCATCAAGGTCTACACAGGCGAGGATCCTTCGGCAAAGGGCCTAAACGGTGTCCTAACGGGCACGCAAAAAGGTCACGACACACTTCAGGACCTTCCAATCGATCTTACGAAGTGGATAGGGTTTCTTTATAACCATTTACGGTGAGGGAGTTCAACGAGTCCTATTATTTAGTTACTCATGTCCTTCAAGTGGCAAGCTCCACGCAGACGAACTCAAGATGCTGTTTGATAAGAAAACACCAGCTGCGAAGCCTCCGGCTCTGTTAGATGCGGAGACACGAGACGAGCCTAATGCAGAAGCACGTGAAAGTCCGCCATGCACCTTCATACCCCTTCTCAAGGCTCGTAAACAAAGAATGCAGTGCAAAACTGAGCCGGGTGATCAACCGGGATTTATCCCGCCTTATCAAGAGTCGGTTGAGGAACGATGGAGGGGTTGGCGTGTGACGATGTCTTCAGTCATGAATGATCTAGAGGCTCGACTAGGGCCCAATGAACAAAAGAATCATGTGCCGACAACGCGAAAGAATGTGTCTGCCTGCCTGAAGATTGCGTTAAGTGAGTTCTCAACTTTGCCCAACGTGAGATTATTGTTGACTTTATGTAGACTCCTTTCGACCCACTTCGGATCCTAAGAAGCAATTTCCTTACAACCACTTCGTCAACAAGGCAGTCCTTTACCAGATAAAGCTTATTGGTTGGCCAGTGGCTGTGAGTACCACACCCGGGGGTGGCTTTAATGCACAGATCAACCAGCGTGCCGTCTGGGATGCAATAGCGGGCGCCATTCGTAATGGTGTACTGGTGATGGTACCATGGTCAGCAGGTGCGTCATTTCTATCTTGTCTAATGTCTCAACTGATTTCTTTAATACAGAGGAGAAAAAGTTAACGCCTGGAACAGTTGCTTACGGCGAGATTTCTTTGGTTGTCAGCACCCAGGGTCTTGTCATGGCCAGGGCTAAAGACTCGAAGGCGGTGTCCCGATTGTTACCGCCAAATGCCAAGGGTCATGAACCGCCTCAGGTTGAGGCCGATATCTTCGACGAACATGGCGATTCTAGTGGCAGCGGCAGCAATAGCGACAGTCAGCAACCTGACATCAATGAGCAGCCCACTTGTAATCCGTACAAGGTTGTCCAGACTGCTAAGACCAAGGTCAATCCAGTCATGGATGCGGAGCTTGATGGTCTCATGGTGTTCGATGAGAGTGATCTCCCTGAGATTGCTCTTGTTGATGATGCTACTTTCTATCCTGCCCGAAAGGTGCCACGTCATGGCCAACAATATAATCCAGACAACAACTGGCACTACTGCGCGCAACGTGAGGAGCCAGCTCTACGGTACACCACCACTCATGTCCACTGGGACAAGAACACGAATATCCGGCAAGGTTCTGAGAGACGCACTGAAATCCACGAACATTACAAAGTGCCTCATCAAGGTGATTTGGGTGGTCATCAGTATCGTCAACTTGTTGTCGACATTCCGAAGAAGGTTGACCAGGTACCATCAATGACACGCACTGTACTTCCACAGGCAAGATCGACTGGTGACCATGCACTCCCTGTTTTGAAAGCACGTATTGGGGCACCAGCTCATGTGCCCACTGGTCAGAAACCCGCCCAGTCCTCAAATCTTCATCCACGGCTTCATCCACAGCCACTAGCTCGTACCCTTCCACCGACACATCCAGCCAATAGAATTCCACCTCCTGGACAGAAATTCAATAAAGGGAAGGCAAAGTCTCGTGTTCATGCTGCCCAATCGACTTTCCCTTTGCGTGTCCGTCAAGAGCAGGATGAGTATACACAGCAACCACTCGAGTGTGACCAAACACGCCGTTTCGTCCATCAGCGGCTGCCACATGATGGTCAGGCTGGCCCGAGTCGAGAGATTTTTTTGACCCAGGAGGAGGATTTGAGGCGTCGTCATGCTTTTGCGGAGGATGCTTATATGCATGCTGTCTATGAGGATGATGAGGAAGAGAATTAGATGGTGTTTGTGATCAGGTCTGTTTTCCAGTTGAATTTTTCTTAAATTCTCATTGGCCTCCGTCTATTTATTATTGCCCCTATATCTATTCCTGAACATTCATGTTTCTATCGAATTCTCTTTCACCTCTGTCTATTTATTGCTGCCTCTACATCCATTTCCAACATTTGTGTTTCTGTCGAATTCTCCTCCACCTTCATCTATTTGTTGCTGCCTCTATATCCAATTCCGACATGCATGTTTCTGTCGAATTCTCCTCTGCCTCCATCTATTTGTTGCTGCCTCTATATCTATTTCTGACATGTGTGTTTCTGTCAAATCATTGTCTGCCTCCATCTATTTATTGCTGCCTCTATTCTCATTCCCAAATGTTTGTGTTTCCATTGAATTCATCTCAGCTCCAATCTATTTATTTCCGTCTTTATACCTATTGCAAATGTTCATTGTGTATCTCTTTTGATATTATCTTCACCAACGTAGCTTCTTGTCACTCTTTTATTATTCTTTACACTGTTGGCTTTATTTGTTGTTCCACCTATATTCGTTTTGATACATTCGTGATTTATGGACACTTTTAGCAAGTCTACTATGATTTTTATTATCATCTACACTCCTTTTATCCTTGTCTGGTTATAGATACGTTCTAGCATTACATACTCTCTTAGAGTTTTGCCTATATGTTCATAGAGGGTAGTAAACATTGAGATGATAGCTTTATGTTGATGCATATTACACAATCATTACTTGCCCCCATATATATCTCTTTATTGTGTTTTTCAAATATAATGACACTGAGGTAAAAGGTTTGAATCTTCACTTTGGATGCTATAATGGGCGGAAGTAGTGTTGTGTTGGAATTTATTAGTAGTGAGCTCAGCAGCTGCGTGTATCTCTGATGGACTCACCCAATGTTTTGTGTACATGTACTACTTAGATTCCAGCTCTACCCGTAGTGAGGTACGAGGGAAGGTTAGAGCCCTGTCTTCGTATTAGGAAAGGCGATGTGACCTGTAACGTCACAGTCGCCTCTTTCCTCCCTCCCTCGATCTCGACGCCAGG
>Ga0247741_1000776_pt1 | contig 17501 bp, 25 predicted proteins | sample UWRJL213509R2_FD_180945 | JGI IMG/M metagenome (GOLD analysis project Ga0247741, IMG submission 180945) | Plant litter microbial communities from Arlington Agricultural Research Station in Wisconsin, United States - UWRJ-L213-509R-2 | ecosystem: Environmental > Terrestrial > Plant litter >... | reverse complement strand
CATTGGTGTGGTGGCCGCCTGTAGTTCCAGACGAGAATTGGGGTACAGACTCATCCATCCATCTGAGAGTCTGAGGCGTTGAATAGAGCGTTTTCGGGGGGTACTTCTGCCAAACTTTCAGGCGAAATTTCGAGTTGTGGTAATGCGGATTATGGCCCTTTGCGGTACTTTCGAGGGGGTTCAGTCGCTCGATTTCTGACGTTCAAGTCGGAAGTTTTGTTATATAGATGGGTGGTAGTTTAGAACAAAAAGAGTACGAACTCCAGTCCAAAATGCGAAGGTAGTGATGGGTGTTTTGCGCGACTGGTTTGCGTTTGGCCTTGGCCCTTTTGAATCCCCGCCACCCTCTTGAACTTGTTCCGCACCACATCACAAATTCTCCTATTCATCATTCTTCAGCTTTTTTCATTACTCAACGGCATTTGAGAGAAAAGACTCACCGCGAGCGAATTTTATTGAAGGCTCCAAAATCGCTGCAGCGCGCAAGGCAGTTTATCTACATGGATGACCTAAACTTCGACCGTAAATTTCTGGGTCTTTCTTGTTCATGAGGGCCTTTATAGGTTGGCGGACGTAGGGTTATGTTCAGATGCAGGAAATATTGTGCTGGAGGATGAGGGTTATTACGGATGGACTGGTGAGTCGTGGCTCTGGCGTTTTCCTTCTCCACCAAGGCAAAGGCGGAGACGTCTATTGGTATTCGTCGGTCTGACGAAATGTCTGCCCTATCAGTATCCGTTCCAAAGCCATCAACGTCCATAGCCGCAGAAGACCTCTGGGCGGCGTCTTTGCCTTAACCCAGGACTGAATCGTTCTGGCTTATGCGGCGGAAAATCAGGTCGAAGAATGAGGATATTGCGGATGGACTGGTAAGTCGTAACTCTGGCATTTTCCTTCTCCATCAAGACCAAAGACGCAGACGTCTATTGGTATCTGTCGATCTGACGGAGCGTGTGGGTTATTACCAGCAGTTTCAACGCCGTCAAAGTCTGCCATAGTCGCACAACATCTCTGGGTGGCATCTTCGCCTTAACAACCCCAGGAATGAATCGTTCTGGCTTATGCGAGGAACATGATCCATACGACACTCTGGACTGTTGGACGGGTGCAGAAAACCGCTCGGACTGATTCTTATAAGTTGCCTGAGATCAAGATCGAGGTACAAGCCGTCTAGGTATGTTTCGGTGTATCCAGACATAATATTGCGACTTCGGGTGTTGATTCATGATTTATCCAGACTGCCCGCAGAATTGCAAGAAACTCCCAGATATTTCAGACAGTTGGCGTTGGCGCTGGCGCTCTTGTGCACTTCTTGGTGACTTGGGCGCTATCATCTCTGTTCTTGCGCTGGCTCTTCTTGATAGTCTTCGACGTGAGGTTCTTCTTGTCTTGGGTCTTCGAAGCTTGATTCTTGATTCTTGGGATTGAGTCACACCAATATTCGGACACCTTGGGGCACACAAAGTTGGCTCAAACATGATGAGCATTCTACATGATGGAGGAACGAAGACAAGCAGAAATATGACTCACTCTCTCGGCTCTTGCGGTTTTGTTATTGTCACGTTGTCACGTCACATAAGTCCCACATGGTACTCCCAGTGGGCGTTTTTTCGTCGAGGAGGGGCCGTTCTGGCCCTCGACGAGGAAGTGCAAGATTTCTAGCTGGCTAGAGAGTTCCGATAGATGCCGAGAAGGCACTTGGCACCCATTTTGGCTATTTTCAGCACACAGAAGAAAGCATGCAGCGACGACCCCAGTTCATCATAATGCGCAAGACGACGAGTACATGGATGGCCAAGAGAGCAGGAACATCGAGGGGCAGGGGAGGGAAGGCGCTTAGCCTCTCGTCGCCTATGAAGTAGAAGCTGCGGTTTCATGCCTAGTCTATGGCAGTCGGGCTCGCCCTTGTGAGTTATCTTCCAGCGTCCCCAGCCTTGGAAGTATTACCTGTCCGCGCAAAGCTTCCTTGGAGGTTACCCCCATGTCCTCGTGCATCGATTCCGGACCTCTTAGAATGCAAGATTACGCTCTGCGGTGGAGGGTGACCTTGCTTCGTAACTGAGTAACCCATTGCTATGCGAATGAAAGATGGTGTTCTCCTTTGGCTCCCTTACTTCCACGATGGTTGGCGCGTCGATGTCTCCGTTGAAGGGTTGTATACGAAGGCGAATATGACAAATGTGTATTACCGACATGGATAGAATCTGTTGCAGCTGGAATGGAATTGGCCTGCCCCATGGTGCTTGGCCCGCTTGGAGGTGCCCGTTGCGTTCTGTTTGTTCGAGAGTGGTTCGAAGGAGTGTCAGCTCGAAGTTCCAGCAACTTTCAGTCAAAGAATGGGAAGGAAACGAGACGACGAGGTTGAGTTGATTTCGTAGGCGGAATGGTGGTTTTGGACATGAACAATTTGAGTTCAACCTTTCGTGCGTCGAATTTCGAGCGGACTTTCGTCCCCTTCCCGCTTTTGCCATCCTTGGACTTATAAAAAGCCTCATTTACGGTCACTCAGGGTCTACTTCCTCCTCTTTTCCTTCTACAATTCACCATTTTCCCTCACCTATACGCGCCATTAGGCGTCTGTCTTCTCTTCCTACTTTACAAAAACCGAAGATTCATACTGCAATGTCGACTTCCTCTGCGAATCATCTTCCTCCCTTCGGTGTAACCCTGCAAGCAGGTGCAGCTGTCACCGTCGTTCGCAATTTGGGGTATCCTTCGCGTTCGAACGCTCATATATCATGGGGTTCGTCGACAAAGCCTCTTCATGTTTCGGTACAGGCTTTTTCGTACATGCTCAGGACAGTGTTTAATGGCCTTTCCACTTTTTTTCCCCATGCAGAAAGGCGTTAATCTCCGTCCAACCGTGTCATTCGCTTTCTCAAACAACAACACTCAGGTTCGTTCCTCTTTTCTGTACCTCACTACGCCTTCTAACAACGCCTGCAGCCTACCTTGGACGACATCAACATCGAAGTCGGAAGTGTTTTGAGCGAGGAGAGTAGGAAACGGGTTGGTCTCGCACTCGTATGTGTCCCTTTTTTCAACACTTGGTCCTTTCCTGATTGTATCTCAACACATCCTCAGCGTCTCTTGCTTGCTGCGTCGGAAAAATTGAAGTTGCTTGGACTCCGAATCCTTTCGACCCAAATTTTTACTCGCACCAACAGGTCAGCCTGCTGAAGGCTAGACTCCGAGCCATATCGACGGCTTCGCTATCAAATTTCTTGTTTCTTGCCTCCATGCATACACTATCACTCTTCAATCTCTGAGAAGAGAAAAAATCAGCTCCCGTTGACCCCCGTCCTGCTACCTCAACGCTTGAAGCTATCCCTCTCGCTTGCTGCCTCTTGTCACATTACCCGCACCCAAGTATTGGTCTTCCTTTCAATGTATCATACTTACCATTAAATCTCGTACGCTACTCATAGAAAATAAAGCCTGAACTTACTAGTATAGTACTAGTAGTCCGAAGTCCGTGATTTGGCAGTTGCGTAGGATTCTAAAATATACATCCATGCCTTGAAATTAGTCTCAATACAACCCGTAAAGACCACTTGCATACTAAAAACTGTCGACTTCGTACGCCTAGTCCTCTCCGTCACTACCATACGGGCAGCTGACAAGCACCAGACGTGAGGGCTTAAAAGCCATGCAAGGTGGAAGTATCTCGATGCCCAACATTTAAAAGCATAAGAATGTTTTTTTGGGTACCACCTCTTCTACGGGGGTGGTGACAGGCCTGGCAGTGTTGACCACCGGCTTGACTGCGAGGAGCTCCCTAATAATCGATTCGGCGCTGCCAGCTTTGTTATCAAAGCGGCGATATTGGGCCCCTTCTGCGATCGCGGCACCCCAGTCTGTCTTAATCCTCCCCTCTATCGGCAATTTGACTTCTTCTGCAATCCCCTGATCATCCCAGACGGTGGTGACGAGAAATATCGTTCCGGAGGCCCCTCCGCACATTCGTTTGAGTCTTTTCATGCTTGGATGTAGACGGTCTTCGTTTCTGAAAATTCCTTGAAGGTATAAGGCTCCCAGAAGAGGTGGTTTTGGTGTCCTGTAGCTTTGAATCGCGTCCTTCAGTTTGCGATGGCGAATAAATTTCGTCAACCACTTACTGCTTGCTGAACCAACTTTCGAACTGATCCAAAATATCGGTATCATCTCCTCCAGGAGCATCACAGCCCGATACCTCGATTATTACGAGGCCGCCTCCGGCCACCCCATTGCTGGAAGGTAGTTCCAGTCTGGCGGGCGTGATTGTAAGCCCTTTTACAGCGACTGAGCCACTCGCTTGTGCTGGTTGACGCCCAGTCAAGTGATCTATAATCTGAGGTGGCATAAAGCGTCAGTAGAGCATTTGTTTAGATTCTGGTGACGGACATTCGTCTTTCCTGAACCGGATCTTCCGAGGCATCTATAGCACCCTCCTTCAGCCGGTATGAATTAGAGAGTCGTTGCAACATTGACTTACAGAACAATTTTATCGGTAGGTTGAGCGATAAAGTCCGATGAGGCAGACATTGAGGTTTTGGGTGTATAAAATCGCGCTTTCAGTGGGTTTCTTGAAATGCAGCTTCACTTCGAGCGAGAGATATAAGTAATGACCGAGCGTGTAACATGCGGCAGCCGCATTGCGACCCAGCCCCTTTCCAGAAGGGCACTAATTATGGGGGCCCATGAACAGCATTGGAGGTTATGAACGGTTTGAGGGTGAGTACGTAACCCCATCATGACAGTGGATGCTATTCAAGCCGCATGCCCCTGACGAACTCGATATTCATCCACGCCCAGAATGGCCATCAATTATTGATCGCCTATTTATTTTGCAACCGTCATGTCCGAATAATTCTTTTATATACTACTACAATCGCCCCAGCTAATCCTCTCCATCTTCACCAATAAAATACCAGGAGGACCAACGCATCGACTATTTTGCGAAGGGAATATAAATAGGATGGCCCAATGACGCCTGAGAATTTGACGTCAGCACGGATATTGACTATCAGGCTCTGAACCTGTACTGAGCTCACCATTTAGCGTCCAAAAAGCCATTTCATGAGACGCGTTGTCCATGGAAGTTTCAGCCTTCGGATCTCTACAACTGTCTCCTTGATGTTTTCGTTGATGCGCGCCTTCTGACCTGGGTCGGTGGTCTTTATCCGCTGGTCTAGCGAGGTTTGCAGCTGCTGGAATAATTGACCTCCCGTATCCGTTATACTGAGACGCTTGTTCAGCTCCCGAAGCTCTTCTGGAGATGGATCCGGTAGTGCTGTCTGGTTGTTGTCCTCAGCGAGCAAAAGCTTGATGATCGACCACGCAGTCTCCTTCTCGTTGTCGAAACGGTACGTTCGCGCCCCTCTTTTGAACAAATTAGCCCAGTCTCTGTTATTCTTGAGCTCCTTCTCTCTGCCTTCCAGTATATCTATTGATTTCTTTGGCAGTGACCCGGAAGCTGGCGCAGGAATCGTCTTGTCCCACATGGTTGTAACAAGGACGACCCGTTTAGCGGCATTTGCACCACACAGACTCAGGAGTTTCGCTAGACTGGGTTTGATCAAATCGGCGGTTCTTCTGTCCGTTATACGATGGAGATATAGCGCTCCCGCAATAACTGAACCCGGACTTTGGTATCTGGAAGTAAGTATTTCAGTTAATTCGAAGTGTCGACTCCAGGCTTGACTGGACTTACGAATCTTTCAACCACCTCTCGAATTTATCTAGGATGTCCCTATCGGAACCCTCCTCGACATTACATCCAGATATTTCAACCAAAACGAGACTATCATCGTGCGTGATTTCGTTTTCGGGTACTCTGTAATGGCTGACACGAGGCGTTGACTCAAGAGAGTCGCTGGCACACTTGGGATCTCTCTGAGTCAAATGGTCGATGATCTATGAGAGCGTGTGAGAGAGCTCTGAATTTATTTCAAGCTAAACATGAATGCGAACGTTGCTTTTCCCTGAACCGGCAGGGCCAATGCATCTATACGCCGTGACTCATCATCAGAACTCACAGACATAGAGCAGGCATTGACTATCATGACTCACACAATAACCTTGTCTGTGGAACGAAGCTCTGAATCAGTAGTAGCTGACATGAATGATGAGGGGAAGGTGTAGTAAGGAATGCCAAATGGTCTAGCTGCACAACGAACATGAACTAAGGGAAACTGTGGCATGCGGTAGTCGCAATGTGATATTTTCACCACAACACTAGGTAAAGTGACGAGGAATGATCGAGTCCTGTTATATATTCAAGGCACGTTGATTCCTTGAGCTACAAGCCTACAATGCTTTCACTCGCTCAAGGTTGAGCGACTCGGAATAACCCCTAGGACGCCAATCTCTTGATCGCATCCGGTTTGGACGGCCCGGCTGACATGCAATCCGTTTTTGGATCCGCTCACGATCGTCTACGGCTCACTGACTCAGCTTGTATCGTTCTGAGATATATTAGAGGACACACAGCCCTTTACATCTAAGGACGTGCCCTTAAGACTCCGCGATCCTTCACTTGCCCAACAGAACAAGAACCTCTGCTCCGTCGACTCGTTTGCCATGGATAGAGCGGTTAGCCCATGGGCAGCCGGCGCTGCTTGTTGGTGTAGCTCAACTTATAAGTGACACTCTCTTACTGTATTGCTTTCTTAGATGGACCAGTTCTGTCCCAAGTCGATTTATACTTGCTGAATACTCCTCTTCTCCTCAATCCCATCCTCGAGGGAAAGCTTGACAACTATCAGCTTCAGTTCCATCTTGTGACAGGTGAGTACCTCTCAAAGATAGAGCAGCAGAACTACCATATAAACTCTCATTAGGATTCACTACTTCGGCCACGAGAGCGCCCAACGGTGACCCAAACCTTTTCGGAAAAGACGAGCCCGCCACTCTTCCTCGAGTGCAACAACTGATTGTAATATCGCGTCTTTCTCCGTGGTGCACGATCATCAAGAAAGATACCGGGGTGACGATTGGAGACGTATGCTCGGCCATTTACAAAGAGTACGATATACCTTCATTCACAGCGCTTTACTAGTGCTCATCCCACTTTATCTTACAGCTACACGGACCACGACATCACAGACGCCGAGTTCGGCTCTCTGAACCAGCGTATGCAAGAGCAGATCAAGCGCACGGCTGCCGCGAACTTCCAGCAGATGCAGCCCCCGACGCAAGGTGGCTGGGGGGGCTATTATCCATCGGCGGGACCTGATCGTCTGCGAAGGGTGGATTGGCTACGCGAGAGGGTTTACTTTGAGGGTCTGGTGAAGGATGATAATTATGCTCAGGGCAGGTTGGGATTCAAAGCTCCCAACATTTTCGTCATGGATTTGGTTTCATGATCTACGACAATGACCTCGTTTCTCGACCTACTACTGTTCAATCTATTTCTTTAATACTTTCAATATCGTAGCTGGATCATGTTTTGTATCCGCAGTGCTTCTTTTCGAACAATAGTGTTGGTTAGAGCGGTGCATAGCGATGTTTTCACAATCTGTGACTATATTCGGCATTGCCGTTGCCTTAGCATTACAAGTAGAAAGCGGGAAGGGTACATTGAAGGGAGATAAAAACATTGTGGAGAGTAATATGTATCCAATACAGTACTTTGTGCGCGCATAACATCGATAGTACCACTAACGAGAGCGAGAATCATGTCAAACCAGGAGTTGCGGATAAGATAACAGCATTATTGATCACAATAAAAAAATAGAGAAAAAAAAAGGTGAATAGTTTGAAAGATAATCAGTGTCAAAGATTTGTGGAAGATATTATATCAGGCATTGCGATGATGAAAAGAAAAACCAATGGAAAGGAAAGACAGCAAAGAAAGCGTCGACACACCGGATCAATGATCTTGATCACCACTATCATCTGAATCCGAGCCATTGTCACTGGGAGGTATGACAGACACCCTGGTCGCATTTGAACCCGCTCGGGACCTTCCTCCACTGGGCCCGCTGCGGTCACTGGGGGCATACCCCTTCCTCCTCGCCTCCTGATCCTGAAGCTCCTTCTTCGTCATTGGATATGTCGTGCTACACTTCAACACAAACACACACGGCAGCACATCCCCACAAATCCTCTTCACCGTGCGATCAGCCACCTCCACCCCAGCGAACATCGTATTCTTCCGAAGAAAGTCGAGTCTCTTCATCCCCTGCGAGAGCTGTCCGCCCGGGACGCCAGGCGACCGCGATCGGTTGTGTTGATAGGCTAGCGTCAACTCTTTCCGCACTTGTGGAGAGAAGTTTTGGAAATCGTCAGGTTTTGTGAGTTGTCCGAGGTTTCTGCCTATCCCATCGATCACCTCGCCACAAGTGACGCCTCGATCTCTATCATGGGCACGGATGGACATCATCCATGGTACGGTGTCTGAGACAAGGTGTAGTTCGGTAATTCGAGGGAAGGTGGCAGGTGCTTCTCGGCCTTTCGACCAGGAGATGTGTGATGGGTCGGTGGATCTTTGGACTGTCGATGTAGGGAAGAGCATGTTCCAGTTAAGATGAATTTGTTCTGATCCATCTTCGGGAAGAGGGCAGATGAGCGGGTTGAGTTTCACCTGAGCTTTGACCACTTTAACCAAGAAGGGGTCAAGCACGGGACCATCTAGCGCAGTAACGTTGAGTTGAGATTGTGAATGAAAAAAAGTAGGAACTTACAGTGATCACCTTCAGCAAACTGATCCATTCTGTCAAGCACTTGGCTAGGTGGTTCTGGAGGCGGTCTTGGTTGCGACTGTCCAAAGAAGCCGCCGCCTCCACCACCACCACCTCCCATCGTCCACGGATCATGAGCAGCAGCAGCATATGGATTCTGCGGAGGAGGGGGTCCCCATGCAGGAGGGCCTCCAAGGGGCGCTTGAGGTGGAAAGGCAGGCGTGTATGCCGCCGCCGGCGGCAGTCCTCTCTGTGGTGGACCCCACGGCGTCGCCTGTGGAGGTAATGGTGGCGGCTGAGCTCCCCAAGGCGTTTGGCCAAAACCTGGATACCCTGCCGGCGCAGACGTTGGGTACCAAGGCGAATTCGGCTGGGATGCCGGTCCAGGATAGCCCGAAAAGCCTGGATAGCCTTGTGGCGGTAATGGCTGAGCGGACACGGGGGGGTTGGGAGAAAGGTATGGTGTTCCTTGTGGATAGCCTGTCCAGTCCGCAGACAAGCCCTGTCTTGAACTGCCTCGTGAGTGAGTTGGAGGAGGGGCTGTGTTAGGTATCACTCCTGGGCCTGTGTATGGGCTTGGAGTAAAGTTGGGTACGAATGGGGCATTGTACGGGGAGTTGAAGACGGGGTAGCCGCCTGAAGGAGGCATGTTGGCAGGAGGTCCCCAGTTTGGCGATGATCCACCAGGTATCACCGGGGCAGAGTTCGGTGAGCCGGATGGGCTATTTAGAGGGGGAATAAATGGAGTCGTGGGCGTTGTTCGTCGTGACATCGTGTCGGATTATAACCAGTGTAGCTCCAGTGCCTGGGGTGTTCGTAAATGGTCTTCGTTAGAGTCACCCCGCAGAGCGCAGAGACCAAATAGGTAAAGGACAGAACAACGCGCGAGATGAGAGATAATGATCCCGACGAGATGCAATTTGACTCACGAAAATCTATGAAAATGTGATCTTGAGATATGACGATAATCGAGAGATGATGGAATGGATTCGGGGTAGATCCTAAGATGTCCAAATGGTATTTCGGGTTATAGGTGTGATTGGGATATGGAAAGCGGTCTGTCCACTGAGAGCCGCAAACTCGAATCTTCAGTGACTCAACATGAGTCTTGCAGATTCTTACGGTAATGTGTAGGGGTGAGATTCCTAGATAATCGTTAAGAACTCTGTATACGTGAGATATGCACTATAATCCGAATAGCTTACCTTCACTGAACTTGTCTCCAATTCGAAGCCTGGACTTTGCTGAGCGTCATGAGAAGAAGGAAGGAAACCGTAAGTTGGGCAGTGCCAGTCCTAATCGCGTTAGCGTCACGTGCGCATCAATACATTGGCGGACCGGTGAAGACCGGCAGGTTTGCGAAAGTTGAATATTTCAATTTGAACTGACAGAACAGTCTCCTCGTATCTTTTGCCAGTAGACTATTCGCTTTCGCACCGTTCGCTTGGCTGAAGACTCAAGAGGCTGGTAAACCTTTCGCTTGGGCACTCAATGTTTGGTATATGCGGAGAAAATTCTCCATCTATGATCAATCAACATGTGAGCAACAGCGAGCGCTGTTGACGTTGTAAATGAGGCCAGTAGACTTTCTCATGACCGATGCACCTTCAATCTGAACTTGATGTTTTGTTTATTAGGTTTCTGGGAATACTGCGGTGAGGTCGCCTATCCGCAGTTGCCTAGAATTACATAGCCGGTACCCGAATCGCCATCACGGATGTCAGCGAAGTACGAATGTCGCCGGCTGTGTTGCCGCACAATCTGCAATTAGCACATGTCGCAGGTAACCACATCTGTGATGGTTGTCAGAAACATATAAAGACACTCACGCTTGCACACTCAACTGGTTTATCATACCAGAGCTATGGGATATCAAGAAATCGTGCTCTATCTCGTATCAACGTTAGTGGGGTATGGGGCTTTCGTCCTTGCAAAACTCCTCTACGAACAGTGGACATCACCCCTCCGCGTTCTCCCAGGGCCACCCAGCGCTAGTATCATCTATGGAAATATGAAACAGATTTTTAATGCCGTTAGTACCCGTTGTCGATGGTGTTCGTCTTAGAGCTAACTGGATACGATGCAGGAAGGATCGACGCTGCATGAGGCATGGACAGAAGAGTATGGATCGACATTAACTTACAAGGGTTTCATGGGGGTAAGTCGATCTTGGTTCTCCTCGAAACTAATCTGAGATTTGGCGATTCTAGTTGGTCAGGTTGTACACCACTGACACGAAAGCCCTAAACCACGTTTTGATGAATACCTCTATATATGAGAAACCTGAAGGTGCTCGTTACAGTCTACGGCAAATCTTGGGGAATGGTCTTCTTGTGGTCGAAGGAGATAAACACAGACAACAGGTGCGATACGCGCACACCGTCTCGTCTGATTTCCCACTAACCAATGCTGATAGAGGAGAATCATGGTAATCCGGACAGTCTTGTTTTGTTGCTAATACTCAATACCAATCTACCATAGAATCCTGCATTCGGTGGTGCTCAAATCAGAGAACTGACCGAGATCTTTGTTGATAAATCCATCCTTTTGCGCGACCTATTGGCGGTAGAAATCAAGAAGGAAGAGAATAACGGAACAGTTGATATCCTCTCTTGGTTGAGCAGGGCAACACTGGACATCATCGGCGTTGCAGGTATGTTTCTCTATTGTTACCCCCGGATCGGATCCACTCATTTTAGCTACAGGTTTCAACTACAAATTCGACTCTTTAACAACACCGGCAGACAAAAATGAGCTCAGCAACGCCTTCGCTGCCATGTTCTCGTCGTCTGCTGGTTTTAGAATGACGATCGTTCCTGCTTTGAGAGCCATGATACCTACTCTCCGTCCTCTGCTTAAGCACATGGTACGAATTTTCGGGCGTTCAATTATGAGACCCTGTTTACTGATTCCCTTTAAGCGTGTCAAAGGGGATGCAGAAATGAAAGCTGCCTCGGAAACCATGGCTCGCGTTGGTAACCGACTCCTCACGGATAGTAAAGCTGCTTTACGAACAGAAAATGACAAATTCGAGAAGAGTTCATGGAAATCAAGAGATTTACTCTCCTTGCTACTTCGAGCGAACATGGCAACTGATCTACCAGCCAGTCAGAGGATGGAGGATGAGGACGTGATCGCTCGTGAGTACTTCGAAGCTCGTTATTATGCACAAGCTCACAATGTATGCCATTTCGGTTGTAGAGGTACCGACTTTCCTAGCTGCAGGACATGAGACGACTAGGTTTGATATCTTCCATTGTATTCTAAGACAGCCTTATTGAATGTTCTACTATCCTTAGCACATCGACAACGTGGGCACTTTATGCGCTATCTCTGCGCTTGGACGTGCAAACTAAGCTCCGCGAAGAACTTTCCGCCGTTTCAACAGACAGCCCAACGATGGACGAACTCAACTCTTTACCTTATCTTGACGCAGTTGTGCGGGAAGTTCTACGCCTACATGCTCCCGTAGGCTCCACCATCAGGATGGCGAATAAGGACGACGTCTTACCACTCTCCACTCCAGTCAAAGGCAAGGATGGTCGCTTGTTGGAAGGAATTCCGTGCGTTATGATTTATTCTCAATTTAGCAACTTCACATAATACCTCTCGCCCCTTCTCTCCAGAGTTAAGAAAGGTCAAACCATCTTCGTGCCCATCATAGCGATGAACCGCTCGAAGACTCTGTTTGGTGAAGACGCGCGTGAATTCAAGCCCGAGCGTTGGCTTGGCTCCGGGGTTCCCCAGGCTGCGTCTTCGATACCTGGTGTGTGGGGTCAGGTCATGACTTTCATCGGGGGACCAAGAGCTTGCATTGGCTACCGTTTTGCACTTGTCGAGTACGTTTTCATTCGTGTCATGCCAGTTGCGAACTGTGATGCTGATCAGAATAATGGCAGAATGAAAGCCCTCCTCTTCACGCTCATTCGTGCCTACGAGTTCGAGCTCGCCGTTCCTTCCAGTGAAATTATAAAGAAGGCAACCATGGTATCTCGGCCATTCGTCAAAACTGAGATGGAGAAGGGTAGTCAACTTCCCTTGAGGCTTCGACCTGTGAAAGTTTGAGATATAGCTGGATCTTTATGGTTGTGGTATGTTCTTCGTGCATCGTTCCTCCTTAATTTATGGGGCCAATTTATTCCTTCCTTCTGAGTCTTTTGTAAATCGATTCTAGTTTGGTGAAACAATTGTAAGCACGCCCAGTGCTCCTCGACAAAGAGGATTGAACTCTTCTAGACCGGTTACTTCGGGACTGAATGCCAACCGATCGAAAATCAAATGGTTGGGAGATGCCGCTTGGATGCTGCAAGGCATTCTATGATGTCACGTCACATGTCCAGCGGTTCAAACCTATCCGTCGTTGCAAAAATAGGAGTCTCATATCTCTACATAAGCCACTGGATGCGGCGGTTGTAATGTCTTGCATCTTCACCATACGATGGGTCCTCTTCGACAAGCCTTCTTTTCCTTTGTGGCGACGCTTTCAGCGTACACGATTTACCGAATCGTGAAAGCGGTATATGAACACCTTTCCTCGCCTTCACGCTTTCTCCCTGGCCCACCAAACACCAGTTTACTCTATGGAAATATGAAAGAGACATGGGCAGCAGTAAGCGTGCCATATTCTCAATCTGTTTGCAGTCCTTAGTATTGTCACCCAGGAACCATCTGTTATCATTGAGGAATGGGTTGAGAAGTACGGACCTACAATCCAATACGGAGGCATGTTTGGAGTGGGTGTCAACATTCACTAAGCGCACCCGCTTGCTCATACGGTATTTCACCAGATGAGGACGGTTTCTACCATCGACACAAAGGCTTTAAATCACATCCTGATGAATACGTCGTCCTATGAGCGACCCGAGAGCGGGCGTTATAACCTCAGTCGTGTACTCGGCGACGGCGTTTTGGTCGTCGAAGGCGAGAAGCATAGACAACAGGTGCGTAGTCTTAAGAATACCTGAATAATAAATTTTAATCAGTTTATCAACCACAGAGGAGGATCATGGTATGCTTTGACACTGATCATGCATGGTCGATGATGATGGAGTGATGTCTACATTAGAATCCAGCGTTTGGCCCAGCTCAAGTCAGGGAATTTACCCAGATCTTTGTTGACAAATCCAATCTCTTGCGTGATCTCTTGGCTAGAGAAATCAAAGAGAAGGGCGACAATGAACGTGTCGATATTCTTTCATGGTTGAGCAAGATGACTCTAGATGTTATCGGTCTTGCTGGTAGGTTGGATAACAAACTATAGCACCATGCATCACAGGCTGACTACATTTCAAACCTGTAGGATTCAATTATCACTTTGATAACCTGACGGGCGCTGGAGACGAAAATGAGCTCAATAAAGCTTTCTCCACAGTTTTCAATTCCATGACAAGGATAGATCTAGTCACCGTTGCTAGGTTATTTGTGCCTCCTCTTCGCCCTATACTGAACATTCTCGTACGTCCTCACTTTTATTCCTTCCCATTTTACTAAATCCTGGCCTCTTAGCGCGTCAGAAACGACGTGGCAGTCAAGTCCTCGATGAAAACAATGACACGGATTGGTCAGAGACTCTTGAGCGAGAGCAAGACTGCTATTCTCTCTGAAAACGATAAAGTGGAGAAGTCATCTTGGAAAACCAAAGATCTCCTCTCGTTATTAGTGAGAGCCAATATGGCGACAGATCTTCCTGCGTCCCAAAGGATGTCAGATGAAGACGTTCTTTCTCGTGAGGCTTATCATTGTTACTTCGAAGACAAGGGAACTGACGCTAGAACATAGAGGTGCCGACTTTTCTAGTCGCAGGTCATGAAACAACTAGGTAAGGCGCGAAGCATTGCTAATATTGAAGTCGATCTCACCAGTCAAAAAGCACTGGAACGACCTGGGCCCTCTTTGCACTTACTCAAGCTCCTGAGGTCCAGTGTAAGCTTCGTGAAGAACTCCTCCATGTGGACACTGAAAACCCAACCATGGATGACCTCAATTCATTACCTTACCTAGATGCAGTAGTGCGGGAAGCTCTTCGATTACATGCCCCTGTGTGGCAAATTTCGCGAGTGGCAGTAAAGGACGATATTGTTCCGCTAGCGGTGCCCGTTCTAGGTCGTGATGGGAAGCTGCAGCATTATCTGCAGTGAGTACTTACCTTCCGTGACTTACTTTCGAACTCTCAGGCTAATACAGTACAGAATAAAGAAAGGTCAACGATTTCAGATACCCATCCTTGCGGTCAACCGTTCGAAGGCCATTTGGGGAGAAGACGCGCATGAGTTCAAACCCAATCGGTGGCTCCAATCGACGACTCCAGAGACTGCATCCTTCATTCCCGGGGTATGGGGACATATGATGACTTTCCTCGGAGGACCCAGAGCCTGTATTGGTTATAGGTTCTCCCTTGTTGAGTACGTCCAATCAACCCTATAAAAAGTCTGAGTTGCTAAAAATCATTTCGTAGAATGAAAGCCCTCTTGTTCGTTCTTATACGCGCATTCGAATTTGAACTCGCCGTTCCTTCGGAAGACATTACAAGGAGATCGTTCATCGTCCAGCGACCTGTAGTGAAGTCAGAGATGGAAAAAGGGAACCAGCTGCCTTTGAAGCTTAAGCTTGTTCAGAAGGCATGATCCTGGAATTCGGAGGAATTTCCGAAAGAACTCATGCTGAAATCGATGCTGCGTTACATATGTACTGTGTAAATCATCTTATCTGCGCATGCTCGTTATTGATCACGAAATTCAAGACATGATTATTTCAAACCAAACGCAGAAATAAAATGACGATATTCTCCGCGACATCCCTTGAAATTTCAACTCCACCATTTGAAACCCATGCTGCCCGATGAAGCCTTCATTTATTGCATTTGTATTTGACCCAATAAGGCAGGATATGCTTCACACCTTCACGGGTCCTGTCTGTGGTGTGGCATCCGCACCTACACTTGCACCCGTACCCTATATTCATTTCGACTGTGCATGCAGGGCATCCTTTCGTTTCTGTGCATTATACTGCTGCTTCCAAAGTTTTGGGGAATATAAAGACATACCATTCCGTTCGCTTAGGTGGATCTATGCCTTCCGTGGTGGGGTCGGTGACTTAAGCGCCCAATCAATTATTGGATTTCCCCAAAATGGGGGATTTATAGCTGATGAAGACGGCTATCACCATGAAAGGGGAATGCTGCGTGTATGAGGTTCAGAACGAGGACGATGGAAGCTCCAAATTCAGCTCGTTTTCGGTTCGATGGCTGCACAGGGCAGAACGACTAGCCCCGGAACCTACCAAAGCCACACGCTGGGGGATTATAAGATCTGTCAGTCGTGGAAAACACACACCTTATACTGTCTTGGTGCCCCACATCGTGGTTTTATCGCGAGTCAGAAGGGCAAGTCCTATATCCCACTCTATTTGAAAACATGCTGGAGAGGTGTAAAAAATGCGGTGAGTTGCTGTTAAGGAGGCAGGTCGCACGGCTTCCACTTGTGCTAATTTTACTGGCTGGCTGTTCAGTTGCTCTGGCAAGCGAAGTACTTCGAAGAATCTTCGTCCCTACAGCATCTAATGCATACAAAAAAGATGACGTAAGTATATGAATGTGAAGTTTGAGTTTGTGAGTCTATCGTTGATATTGAGCGCCTATGGTTACAGGAAGGATATCGCACGAAGAAAGCGCCGATCATTCGGGAACTGAGGGAAGATCTCACAACCATTGAAGGAGTGGTGAGTCGCTGCAGCTGTAGGCTGTCTAAGCAATAACGGCATGCTGAGACACTTGGAAGATTGATATAGTTCGGCAAAAGAAGACTGCTAGTATACACCAACTTAGACTCGGATTGGTGTCCGAATCCTCAAAGGTGAATAGAAAGCACACCTCTAGATTGGTCTAGAATGCGACCTCACTAATCTGCTTAAAATCAGGACACTGGAATTTTACCATCTTCGATGTGGCAGCAGTCTCCCTCAGCGTCGAGACGGTCTACTCTCCTCCCAGAGACATCATATGAGCGCATCTTGGCAGACCTTTGCGGGAGCATCGAACAAAGTAGGATATTGAAATCATACGTGAGCTTCCGTAATTATTATCAAAGAGCGGGAACTCATTGGCCTCTTTTCTGCAGGCTCAAGAAAAGGAAAAGAATCTTGAGGACTACGAACACTTGGTCAACACACAGGCAACCGCCGATCGAACGGGCTACCGTGAGCTTCGTGATTGGGCCAAGGATATGCTCCATAGATACGAATATCTTACTACTGTGTTGATAACGATATCGACCGTTGGTGCCGGCCTGGTGTATGCGACAATCTTTAGGTTTGTGAATTTATCAGACTATTTGAAGCCAACGTCTGACATTTTTCTCACCCAATTCAGTGCGACCCGAGGGAATGTGGGCTTCATGTGCATCACATTTCCCCTCTTCACGGTCGGCCTGATAGTTCCAGTCACGGCGCAAATATGTTTGCGATGGGCATCGAATCTCCCGAGAGCAGTACCCTTTGCAAGCCAGACCTTTTGGAGGAATGTTCTCATGTAAGTTCCATACCTTTTTAAAATCGATAATGTCTTTGGTATTAACGCATACCTACTTAGTATCTTTCTAATATTTGCTGCCCTATCTGTGATGGCGGCACTAATCGTCCTAAATATCACAATCTTCTTCCTCCCAATGCAAAAGACCCCCGACTCTACAGCGTCAATGAATTCTGGTACCAATCAGGCAACCGCCGTGACGGACAAGGTGCTCGTCAATACAGCGTCGTCACTACCGGGTATCGTTGTCTTTGCTTTGTCGGGATCAGTTTTCTTTATTATATTTGTTGCATTAGCGTTGGCGACTTGTGCTG
>Ga0247741_1000774_pt1 | contig 17521 bp, 15 predicted proteins | sample UWRJL213509R2_FD_180945 | JGI IMG/M metagenome (GOLD analysis project Ga0247741, IMG submission 180945) | Plant litter microbial communities from Arlington Agricultural Research Station in Wisconsin, United States - UWRJ-L213-509R-2 | ecosystem: Environmental > Terrestrial > Plant litter >... | reverse complement strand
AACATTTGTCGTTGTAGTGGTGATGCTATAGCCACACATGAATAGCTTATGCCTTTATTTTGCAGTGCTTCCCATTGTGTTTCCAACCATTGCCCGAGGCTTTGTATATTAGGTTTTAACCAAGCTTGTGCTGTTTGTTGCATAGCGTAGGCGCGCAATAAATGATTGCGTAGGCGGTTGTTTGGAACCAGTATCAAAGCATTAGTTGCCAATGCGGGAGCAAGCGGTTCAAGGTTAAGATAAGTTGCAGCCATGCGATAAAATCTCATTCAAAATAAAAAGGCTCCTGACCACAAGGTGAGGAGCCTTTTTTAAGACGGTTAATTACTAGTCGTCGTTAGATGCACCAATCAAATGAAGCAAACTGGTGAACAAATTAATAATGGACATGAATAACGTTGTGGTAGCGAGAATGTAATTAGTTTCGCCTCCGTGAATAATTTCGCTTGTTTGATAAAGAATCAAAGCAGACATTAACAATACAACACCGGCGGAAATAGCCAAACTAGTTGCTGAGAATTGGTAACCAAAGAAAGACGCGCCGATTACGAAAAGTGATGCTGCAATTAACAACATGAATCCAGCAGCTATAAAACCGCCAAGGAATTTAAAATCTTTACGAGTCGTTAACACGTATGCAGATAGACCAATAAACACCGCTGCTGTACCACCCAAGGCTTGCATAATGATGGTGCCGCCATTAGCCATCTTCAAATATTGGTTGAGCATTGGGCCAAGGCTAGCGCCAATCAAGCCGGTAAATGCAAAAACCACTAACAAGCCAGTTGATGAATTCGCGGTTTTAGGCAACACAAACCAGACCAATCCTAGTGCTACCAAGCTCATTACCAAACCTGCACCGTGACCCAAGCCAGCAGCCATTGAAATACCTGCAGTCACCGCACTGAACGCGAGCGTTAGGCCAAGTAACATATAGGTATTGCGCAAAACCTTACTTACATCAGTAGTCTGGGCTGCGGTTTGAATCGTGTGAATATTGGATATCTCTTGCATGATGTTCTCCATCGATTATTGCTGATTGTAATAGGTAAAACGGATGATCTGGACAACAGAACTATGCGCGATACTACAAAAGAATAGACACTATTGCTACGGCTAAGTTTCGGCCAAATTACCGAGATTCCAGCAACTGCTCAAGGCAGTGATCATAAATGCCATAAAACGTCTTAATCGCAGCAATTTGCTGCAAAATTAGGCTGTTATCACGCTCAACCTTACGTTTTTGGGCAAGAATCATTTTATTTTTACTGGTGTGTTCTAGGGAAATAAACTCAAATACCTGAGTGTCGTAACCATATGCTTCCAATAGAAGCGCACGCAGGCCGTCGGTCACCATCTCAGCTTCCTGCCCCAGATGTATGCCGTGCAACAGTACTGGCGCGAGTACAGCAGGACTTTTAAGTTGTGGGCGAAGCTGTTTGTGACAGCAGGGCGAACACATAATTATCTCTGCACCAGTGCGAATTCCCATGTGAATTGCATAATCCGTTGCCGTATCGCAAGCATGTAAAGCGATCATAACGTTGATGTTTTTCGTCGCGAAATGTTTTACATCGCCTTGTTCAAATTGAATTCCGTTCAAGCATAATTTTGTGGCGGTTTGATTGCATAAGTCCACCAAAGGCTGACGCAATTCCACGCCAGTTACTTGGGTTTTTACGCCGAGCTGCGCGCTCAGATAATCGTGAACAGCAAATGTTAGATAGGCTTTGCCTGAACCGAAATCTGCAATATGCACTTCTTCGCGTTGCATGAGGCCGGTGCTTTCAATTGCGTTCGATAGGACTTCAATGAATTTATTAATCTGTTTCCATTTGCGCGACATAGCGGGAATGATTTGCCCGTTCGCATCGGTGATTCCAAGTTCACGCAAATAAGGACGGCTCTGCTCTACAAAACGATTTTTTTCTTTGTTGTGCGCGAGCAACGTGGTGTTTTCAATGTCGCTTTTGTTATTTTTATTGCGATGTCTATTGATTAAAACTTTGCCTTTTTTGCTGAAGCTTAATTGGGTTTCCCATTCGTCACTTAACAAGTGTGCATTCTTAAAGTGCGTGCCGAGCAGTGTTTCCAGCAATTCTATTGCAGCGGTAATCGAAAAGTTTTTTGTGATGTGATTGGTTTTGTATTGATAAAGAAACGAAAGCAATCTTTCACTTTTAATGTCAACTGGGCGAATAGTCACGCGCTCTAAATCAACTTCATCGCCTTGATATTTGGACAACACCAAACGCTGCAAAAAACCTTTGTCAAAAGCATTCTGAATATCGGAAAAAAATTGTTCGAGTTCTGGCAGCACCATAAAGTTGTACCATTAAAGTATTGTGATTTTAAACATCAACAACCCTTGTGTTGTGAATATCGAATTGCGCGAGTTGCGGTTGGAGCGCGTTTATAGCGGGCGACGCTTTGGTAAATAAGGCCCAGTGCTCTGGCGATTGCTCTTTAAATCTATATGCATCTAACAAAGATGCAACGCGTCGCGCAATAGCTTCACCGGAATCAATTAACTGCAAGCCGGCTGCAAACTGAGCTGCAATTTCATCGCGCAACAATGGGAAGTGAGTGCATGCAAGCACCAGCGTATCCATTTTATTGCCGTTAGGATGATCAAAAAATGGCTGCAAAATGGGTTTTAACTGTTCGGCAGTTATAGTTTCGCCACGCAATTTGCATTCTGCCAACTGCACCAATTCGCCGGACCCAACCGAAATAAAGTCGGCATCAGGAGCATATTCGCGAATCAAGTTAAGTGTGTAAGGGCGAGCAACAGTCGCAGGTGTCGCAAGCAAGCCAATCACCTGCGATTTACTCTGTGCTGCCGCAGGTTTTATTGCGGGTACCACGCCCACCACGGGTTGCGTGAAATGATTGCGAATGTGGGGCAGGGCAACCGTACTGGCAGTATTACAAGCCACCACAATAACATCGACTGGAAAGGCGGCGATGATCTTGTGAAGAACGGCATCAACCCGTGTAATTAATTCCGCCTCGCCTTTAGTGCCGTAGGGAAAAAAAGCGTTGTCAGACGCATAGATCAAGGACGCAAAAGGGAGTTTCTTCTGAATCTCTGCAAAAATACTTAAACCTCCCACTCCAGAATCGAAAACCAGAATGCGTGGGGTTTGGGTTATGGGCGATAATGACATGAAGGCTCTGCAACAGAATTGCGTTAAAATACCAAAACCGAATTTTAGGGTAGCTAGCCCGTACCCTCAACCTATTTGTGTCGCTCCCAATTTATTTACTAAGGATTCCTCGTGAACAGTGCATTTATTCTTCTTGCAGTGGTATTGATTACGCTTGTGGTTGGTTTTTTATTCGCCAATTGGGTGGCAGGCAGAAATAATCGTAAACGTTTGGCCGATGCACTTTTACTCCGCGAAAACGAACTCAGAGCGCATCATGTGCAAGAGCTGCATCAATCTGCACTGCGTGAAGCAAGCTTGCAACAAGAGCTAACTCAAGCAAAATTTCAGGTGCTAGAGACAAAACAAGAATGGATTCAACTGAAAACTGTGCACCAGCAATTGCAAGAACAAGCAAATATTCATCTGCAGGATCTGGCCGCCGCGAGACAGGAATTACAGCAACTTACCGATACCCAAGTGCGTTTACAGCAAAAAGATACAGCATTAATGAAAGTCACGGCGGAAGCGACTGAGCTGAGCACGCGCCTCGATCAGGAGCGCAAAAATTTTACTGAACAGCTCGCGATCTTACAAAATGCAAAAGTTGAGCTATCGAAAGAGTTTGAAAATATCGCCAATAAGATTTTCGACAACAAGCAGCAACAATTTTCGCAATCCAGTAAAAGTCTGCTTGAAACAACACTCGATCCGTTTAAATTACAATTGAACGACTTCCGTAAAAAAGTGGAAGATGTATACGAAAAGGAAAATGCAGATCGTAATCGTTTATCTGGACAAGTTTTAGAGCTACAAAAGCAAGCGCAAAAAATTGGGGAAGATGCAGTAAATCTTGCACAAGCATTAAAAGGTAACAACAAAGCTCAAGGTAATTGGGGCGAAGTTATTCTTGAACGTTTGCTGGAAGAATCTGGATTACAAAAAGGCCGTGAATACGATACGCAACTGAGTTTCACCAGCGAAGAAGGCTCGCGTCGCATGCCGGATGTGATTATTCATTTGCCGGAACAGAAAGATATTATTATCGATTCAAAAGTATCGCTTATCGACTACGAAAAGTTCTGCACTACGGATGATGATCAAGAACGTAAATATCATTTGAATGCGCATGTAAATTCACTGCGTGGACATATTAAAGGTTTAAATATTAAAGACTACGAAAAGCTTGAAGGTGTTAAGTCTTTGGATTTCGTTTTTATTTTTATTCCAATCGAAGCCGCTTTTATGCTTGCCCTGCAGCACGAACCGAATCTATACCGTGAAGCTTATGACAAACACATTATTCTGGTGAGCCCGACAACTTTGCTGGCGACTTTGCGTACTGTAGAGAATATCTGGCGTTACGAAAAACAAAATAAAAATGCTGAGCGTATTGCAAAAGAAGCAGGCGCTTTGCATGATCAATTCGTGTTGTTGTTGGATGCAATGGATAATATTCAAAATTATCTCGGTAAATCACAAGAAGCTTACAATACAGCGCGCAGCCGTCTACAAACTGGCCGTGGTAATTTAGTTAAACGTGTGGATGATCTTCGTCGCTTGGGCGCAAAAACAAAAAAGCGTATCGACGGTAATTTGGTGGAAGCGGACAATGAGCTTGAGGAAACTACTTTGTTGATTGAATCAAGTGAAAATGATGTGGTGGATTCGAACGAATGAGTTTTAACATACGCTTAATGACACTGAATGATTTAATCGCTATCGAGCATATTCAAGCAGAAGCCTACGCTAATTATTTTTTGGAATCTGCCGATGTTATCTCCCAGCGTTTTGAATTAAGCCCAACAACCGCATGGGTTGCTGAACGAGAAGGACATGTGTGTGCTTATTTAGTTTGCTATTGGTCGAGGGTAGGGAAAATAAATCCACTCAATGCGCCTTTTACGTTTGTGGAAAATGCAAATTGTCTATACCTACATGACTTGGCGTTGTTAAAAATTGCGCAAGGTTTTGGTGTGGGTAAAAAATTGATCCATGCCGCAATGGAGCACGCGATAAGTAAATCTGCGCAAACACTAGCACTTTTATCGGTACAAAATTCAAAAGAGTTTTGGAAAGGATTTGGTTTTTCTGAGTTTACTAACTTGGAAAAAATGCAGCATGAAAATTTACACACTTATTTCGGTGGTGATGATTCTGCATTCTATATGGTCAAAGAACTGTAGCATCATGCACCTGCAAGAATGTTGTAGTCCTAAAATATTTGTGACAACATTCATTGCATGAGTGGCGGACAAAAAATTTCGAATTTTATTTCTTGCGTAGAGTTACACCAACCTCCAAATGATGCGTATAGGGAAATTGATCAAACAAGGCGACATTAGTAATGTCGTGAGTTTGTGTAATGGTTTTTAAATTTTCACGCAAGGTCACAGGGTTACAAGAAATATACATGATGTTGTCGTAGCGCTGTGTAATGGATGTTGTGTGGGGGTCCATTCCTGAGCGCGGTGGGTCTACAAAAATACTTGTGAAGTTGTAACTATCTAAATCAATTCCATCCAGGCGATTAAAGCTGCGTATTTTATCCATCGCTTGCGAAAAATCTTCGCTTGATAAGCGCGCAATAGCTACGTTGTTGATCTGATTTAATTCCATATTATAAAGCGCAGACTTTACAGACGGTTTGGCTAATTCTGTAGCCAGCACGCGTTTAAAGTTTTGCGATAACGGCAGTGTAAAATTTCCGTTGCCGCAATAAAGTTCAGTTAAATCACCACTCCAGCCTTGGCTTTTATCAACCGCCCAAGTCAGCATTTTTTCGCATACGCGCGCATTGGGTTGCGTAAAGCCGGATTCGATTTGTTGATAGTGAAATTGTTTATTGCCAACCGTTAATTGTTCAATGACGAAATCTTGCTCTACAACAATTTTTTGACCTTTGCTTCGGCCAATCACAAAAATGTTTAGTTTTGTTTGTAGCTCACGTGCAACTAAAATCCATTCTTCATCGAGTTTACGGTGATAAATGAGCGAAATTAACGCTTGCCCGCTCAGAGTAGTTAAGAAATCGATTTGAAATAACTTGGTGCGCAAAATTTCATTAGCGTTAATTTCCTCCATTAATTCAGTCATTAAGTGGTTCATTAACTCAGAACCAATGGGAAACTGAGTAATATCGTAGGCGCGTTTAAATTCATCATCACTATACATGCAATAGGTCGACACTGGGCCCTTATGCCAAATGCGAAATTCCGCGCGCATGCGGAAATGTTTTTCGGTTGATTCAAATACTACAGGTTCGGGAAATGAAAATTCGGAAAAATCTTGTTTGAAGTTAGCGAGTTTTTCGGCGAGTTGCGCTTGGTACTCTGCCGGAGTGTACGATGTTTGTGTCATAAGTTACTTATATAGGTGAAGGAATAACATTAAATATCGAGCGAAAATTGGCGTTCACCGGTTAAGGGCAAACGAATTTTGAAGGTGGCGCCTTTGCCGTATTGAGAACTTAGGCTGATTTTACCTTTATGATGTTCGGTAATAATAAAGTAGCTGACCGATAGGCCCAATCCCGTGCCTTTGCCAACCTCTTTGGTGGTGAAAAAGGGTTCAAAGATATGGGTTTTATGACTATCTTTAATACCTGGGCCATTATCACTGAATTCAATAATAATTTCGGATTTTTTCAGTTGCGCCGAAATTTCTATGCGCATTTCTTTTGGTTGTTCATACTCATCAGAAACCAATGCCTGATAAGAATTTCGTAACAAATTTAAGAAAACTTGTTGCAATTCAGCGGAGGATGCGAAAATTAAAGGAATGTCAGCGCCGATATTGGTGACAACTTTAATGTCTGCCATTTTGCTATTTTCGGTGAAACCTGTGTTGCGATTGAACTCGACTGATTGCGTTATTATTTTACCTAGATCTACCCAATTTTTTTCAGCATGATTGTTATGCGAAAATTCCAGCATGTTAGTGATAATTTTCCCAGCGCGTTCGCCAGCTTCTTTGATGTTATCTAAAAACTGTGGAATATCTCTTTCGTTTAAGTAGCTAGTAATCTGATCAAACTCTAATTTATGTTTGCCCGCTGCGGTTAAGTTACCCGTTAAATCTGGCGATGTCCGCCGAGTAATATTTTGTACATTATGCAAAATAACTCCTAATGGATTATTCATCTCGTGAGCAATACCCGCAGCAAGCTCTCCGAGGGAAGACATTTTTTCGTTTTGAATCATCATGTTTTCAAGTTGAATGCGCTTGGTAACATCTTTTAATTGAATCACCGCGCCGGATGTCTGCCCGCTTGAGATTTGTCCGCTAATGAGAGGGTAAATTCTCAAGTCGTAAAAGCGCTGTTCATCTTCTTCCAATTGCTGAAGTTGTCTATTAATAAAAGGTTGCTGACTTTTAATGATATTGGTTAGCTGCTCACTTGATACAGGAAGCTGCGGTAGGGCGGTTAATATATAGGTCCCCAAAGCTTTATCGAACGAGGTTCCTGTGCGCTCAAATGCAGCTATGTTCCAGTAGGTGACTTTTCCATCTGCATCGACACCGACTAAAATATCGGGCACTGAATTAATCATGGTTTGCAGGTGGCGTTTGGTGTCTTGCAATTGCACTGCGATAGTTTTGTGATTTTGAATCACCGTTTCCAATTCATCATTTTTTTGATGAATACTTTGTGTGCGTTCCTGAATTTTTTGTTCAAGATCTTTTTGATGCAATTTTAATAAATTTTTGGCGGCTTTATTTTTTAAACGGCTGAGTTGTAAACCGGCAATAAGTGCAGTTTGGATTATCAACAATCCTGCAATGATAATTAGCAAGGTCAAGCTCGTGACTATTTCTTTGCCCGCTGCAAAGCATGGATTCACCGCGCACAATAATACAGCCGTGGTCACGGCTTTCAGGAAGTTAAGATCCTTGTATTGGCGGGTGTAGGTCATCGGTAATCATTACTTGAGAAAAGATTGGCTATTGTCGCACCGACTGCGCCAACTCAAAAGTCAAAAGCTGTGTTTTTGTTCGTTTATCCTAAGTGGTTTTATTTTCGCTTTATACCTTACCTGTGATTTATTGGACGACACTTGAGCGCTTTTTAAGCACTCAATAAGTTGATGAAAAAAGGTTTGACAGCCCCTCAAAATTAGGTAGAATGCGCACCTCTCAGCAAGGGCGGTTAGCTCAGTTGGTAGAGCAATGCCCTTACAAGGCATGGGTCACAAGTTCGAGTCTTGTACCGCCCACCACTTAAATGTGTTGTCTAGTTGAGATGTTTTGCGGACCGGTAGTTCAGCCGGTTAGAATGCCGGCCTGTCACGCCGGAGGTCGCGGGTTCGAGCCCCGTCCGGTCCGCCACTAATTTTTAAAAAGCTGCCTTAGGGCGGCTTTTTTGCTTTTTATTGTCTGAATTTTATTACTTTCTCTGTTCATGGAACCTCATATCTTTGTTGCGGTCACTAAATGAGTGTTTTTCATTCACTGATTTGTCATTTTTGCTTGTTAATCTAAGGTTAATGGAGCAAATGAGTTAGAGGGATGTTTATTTAACTAATCATAACAATTACCGAAACAACTAAGAAAAAGGTTCCTTATGGACGACTATATTGAAGATTTACTAGATGATGTTGAAGATTTTGATGATGATATCGCCGACGATTATTCCGATATCTAAATTACAAATTTCTCCGCAAAACGCTTTTCCCGCTGTTCAGTTCTCGATTATCTCACCTGATTTTTCCTGCAACGCTGGCTAAGCCAGTGTTTGACGCTTCCATTCGCCGTAAAATGCCAGGGCTATCACATCGGTTTTTGTGAGCAATACCAATAATATTCGTCGAGTAGACCGCAAATCTGGCTTAAATAGTGATTTTGCGGCAGCTATTAATTAGATAAAAAATAACCTGACTTATACTCAAGGGTAATTCTGGCAGCGCCGGCTGTCGTAAATCTCGCTCCACGGAATCATGCTTATGACTTTAGAAAGCACGGACACAATAGAGGCGGTAGTCTTGTTCGCTGAAGATGTGATTACTCGTGAACTTTTATATCCTGAGTTTGAAGCTATTCTTGATGGCTTCGTTCCCGTGCCTGATTTTAAAGGCGCCACGGCCAAGGCGGTTTATCTCGCTATTAATTCCAATCTTTGTATCACTGCAGCTGTTTTCTTCCTTATGGACTTTGACGGCAAAGGCATGATTGATCGCCGTTGGAATATTCCCTTGCAACAACTTGCTGAGGCCTCAGGTAAAGGCCCGAATATGGGGGCGGGGCCAATTCGTCTAGCCTGCTTCAGCCAATGTGCTATTGGTTGGCACCAGAAAAAACTTTGGGATCCGGTAATGGATCCGGCTAAATCAAGCTTCGCGCAACTAAAAAAGTCGGTTGCCAACAATCGCATGGGTCTGATTTTTAAGAAGCCTTTGCAGGAGCGAGAGGCAACTGTGTCTTCAGAGCCACAGCAAACTACCGTAGCTATCCAACAAATCCATGAACATTATTCGCAAGAATTGCGCAATCAGATGGCAGCCTTGATCAAGGAGCAGCGTTTCCACGTTGCGACTCTGCATTCAAAGCAGCAAGAGACACTGCAAAAACTTCAGCACGAGCATCAGCATCGATTACAGGCTTATCAGGAGAAAGTGAAAGAACTTAAAGCCCAAAATGCAGAGTTGGAAGGACGCAATCAATCGCTTAAAGAGAGTTTTAATGTTCAAACAAGCAAAGTTGAAGGCATGCGCGAATATTTTTCCCATAAGCTAAAAGCAGCCCAAAGCGATGAAAATAGCCAGATTCAAGCACTGCAAGAAAATTTCGCGATTGAAATGGATTTAAAGCTGCAAACGGCGACTGCCGAGTTACATGAAATGCTAGAGATGCGCGAAGTAGAATTGTTTTATCGCCATCAAAATGAAACGACGCTAAAAGAAGAAATTGTAAAAATTAAGCAGGATTACCAGGAGCTGCTTAATAACAGCGGTGAACAAGTGCTGACGCGTTTGGATCGCGCCGGAATTAACTTTGTTGTTTATCATCCCGGAGCTGGTCAATTTACTATTCCACTCGCTGATTTGAGTCGATATATGCAAAACCCAACGGCTTACGTCGCGAAAAATTCCGGTGTCGGTGAGCGGCTTTATTCAACCTGGTTTGAGCATTATCAAAACCCTATTTGTAATGGTACGGATGTAAATGGCCATAAATGTGGTAAAGCTTTAGTTCGCATAGGTTCTCCTGTGGAGTTTCATGAGGGTGAAAGCGACCGTTGTGAGCATCATCAACTCATTTCTTATAAACTAGTTTCAGAAAAGCGATGATGTCGTATTGACGTTGAGTTGAATCCGTATTGAGAGTTAATGAGAGTTGATTAATTTACTACCTGAAGATGAGTTTTTAGAGCGGACGGCAAATGTTGCGTTGCAACGAGTGCCTTGGGATTTAGCGAAACAGAAAGGTGTGGATGTATTGATGAGACGGGATGATCTTATCGATACTCATTTAAGTGGAAATAAATTTTACAAATTATTTTATAACTTACATGCCGCTAAAGATTCGGGGTATCAACAATTACTAAGTTTTGGCGGCGCTCATTCCAACCATATTTATGCTTTGGCAATGGCGGCGAAATTTTCTGGATTTAAGTGCATAGGTGTTATTCGTGGTGAACGGTCACGACAATTAAGTGCAACATTGTTAGATGCAGAATCTGCTGGCATGAAATTGCATTTTGTTTCGCGCACAGATTATCGAGAGAAAAATTCGCAAGAGTTAAGGGGTAGTTTAAACCGTTTGTATGGTGATTTTTTTGAGATTCCTGAGGGCGGTGCTAACAATTACGGCGTCATAGGTACTACAGCTTTAGGTACAGCAATATCTCAACAAGTGAAAGGCGACTATACTTCGATTTGCATCGCCGCTGGTACCGCTAGCACGCTCGCGGGAGTTGCTTCAGGTGTAGCGATGGGTGACCAAAATCTTAACACTGATGACAAAAAAGTTATAGGTTTTTCGGTGTTAAAAGGCGATGGTGATTTAGGTTCAGATATTATCAATCACCAGCATGCTATTAATAGTAAAACAAATAACTGGCGGTTAATTAGTGGTTATCATTGCGGTGGCTACGCAAAAAAATTACCAAATTATTTGCGTCAGTTTATGAGTGAGTTTGAAGCCACTGCAAATTTACAGCTTGATCCCGTTTATACCGTAAAAATGTGTTGGGGCGTCGCGCAGTTACTGGTGCAGAATTATTGGCCTCGTGGTAGCAAGATTATTTTGATACACACGGGTGGTTTACAAGGTCGGCGTGGTTTTGGGCTGTTCTAAACAGTCAAACTTTTTCGATTAAATATTTTTTATAATTGACCTTACTGCTGTAGAGAGAAGGAATATTTTATGCAACCGCAAAAAAATATAGCGCCTGTTCGTGTTGAGTTTGATTTGTCTTTAACTCGCACGTTAATTCCGCTAAAAGATATGAGCGAAGCTCATCTGCTGGAATTATTAAGCGACGCTGATTCTGAAGTGATCTGCGCCGGGCAAACTCTATTTTCGCGCGGTAGCTACGATGCTCATCACGTTTATTTGTTACATGGCAATGTAAGCCTTGTCGATGAAAATAATGTGACAACGATTATTAAAGGTCGATCTACTTTACTGCCAATCGGTCACCATCAGCCGCGTTTGGTCACAGCGGTAGCCGAATCTGATTGCAGTGTTTTACGTCTTGATAGCGAGCGTTTGGATAAGCTTTTAGCCTGGAGTCAGGTTGCGGATTACTTGCAGCTAAATATTTCTCGTCAGCGCGATTTTGATGAAGATATTGATTGGATGATGACGGTATTAAAATCCAATTTATTTTTTAAAGTTCCTCCCATCAACATTGAGGAAATATTTTCTCGATTAACCCCTCAAGTTGTTTATGCGGGCGATGTGGTTATTCGTCAGGGCGAAATAGGGGATCAATGTTATTTTCTAAAAGAAGGTGAGGCCGAAGTTTGGCGGCACAATGATTCAAATCGTCAATTACTCGCGACTGTAGGCATTGGCCGCTGCTTTGGTGAAGATGCGCTAGTAAATGAAACCGCTCGAAATGCTTCTGTCATCATGCTTACAGACGGCGTGTTAATGCGTTTGGACAAACAAGATTTTTTCCGATTGCTTAAAGCGCCGGTAGTGGCTTCGATATCATTAGAATCTTTTGCCGGAAAAATTGCAGACGGCGCAGTTGCGGTGGATGTTCGTAGTGAAGAAGAATATGCCGAATTACACTTGCATTCAGCGGTTAACGTGCCGTTGAATTTATTGGGCATTAAATCGCGCATGTTAGATAAAAACCGCGCCTATATTTTTTACTGTAATACCGGTCGTCGCAGTCGCGCCGCTGCGCATTTATTAACGCAGCAAGGTTTCAAAGCTTTTGCGCTTGATGATTGCAGTAGTCTTTTCACGCAATCTCGTTGGAGAGATTTGCTGGATAATCGTTTTAATTATGTGTTGCGCGATGGAGTTGCTCACCAAGGATTGTAATTTTTTGAGTGAGGACATATATAAAAAAAGGCTGCAATGCAGCCTTTATTATTATTCGCTTTGGGTTTCGACCCGGTCCCCATATTTCATCTCGCGTAGTCTTCCTTGTGAGAAATAGAGGTTTGTCCAAAACTGGCCTTTGCCTGGGTTGTAAGTCCATATATCGATATTGTCGCAGTGTTCGATTACCGTGTAGGTTCCATCGCGCTGCTTAACGTTGAAGGGCGTTCTTTCGCAAAAAGTATCTTTAAACGATGGCTCACCACATTTGCGGAAAACATCCACTTTACTGTCGCCGACTTCGATGATGTCACCTTTACATCTCAGTGATTCAGCTCCGGCTGAATGAGTTAATAACAGGCCACAAAATATCGCCAGGCCGGCAATTGCTTTCATAATACGTCCTTTGTTTTGGTGGGTATGAAAGGCTCTTATCATAAACCTGAATTCCAGTTTTGCTATTCCTTCTTCGAAATAAATTTGTGTTCAAAATGTTAAAGAAAATGAGCCTTATGCCGTTAAGTTTATAGGCGAATAACTTCGCCGAACACTTACATGCCCATTGATGAGAGACAGTTTTATGAACGCATACCAGGCAGCGCAGCATTACTCATCTGTTAAGACTCAAACAAACGTGTTGGATGCATCTCCCCACCGCTTGATTCAGATGTTATTCGAAGGTGCTTTGGAGCGTATTGCCCAGGCAAAGGGCGCAATGAAACAGAATCAAATTAGCAGAAAAGGTGAGCTGATTGGTAAGGCCATTAATATAGTGGGCGGTTTACAAGGCAGCTTGAATGATAAAGAGGGTGGTCAATTAGCTGCAAATTTAGAAGGTCTGTACGACTACATAATACGCCGCTTAACAAAAGCCAATATTGACAACGACCCGTCTGTTTTAGATGAATGTGGCCGTTTATTAGGTGAGCTTAAATCCGGTTGGGATGCTATTGCCAGCGAGGTAAATTGAAATGAATTTGTGCCTGGTTCAACCCGTTGATTATTCCGGTCAGTCCGGTGTTATGCAGGTTCGTCATCTACAGCAAGCATTAACTAATGCATTAGTGTTAGAGGATTGGGACCAGGTGCGTAAGCTTGATCAAACCTGTGCAGCGCTGATTGATAAGGTCATAGACGCAAATCAAAACGATGAAGGCGCACTTTCAAAAGCCTTAAATGAGTTAAAAGGAGTGTACGCAAGTCTTATTGTGCAATGTAAACGTGAAGTTGCTTCAATGGCGCATTGATTTAATGCTAGGCTTAGCGGTATAACTAGCAGCTGAGCCAGTATAGGAGCGCCAACATTGTCTAATTACAACTCGCAAGAAGCCCTTAAGCAATATCGCCAACTGGGGCTGGAGACCCATGTCAACAATGCGAGCCCGCATCGTTTGATTCAGCTTTTGTTGGACGGTGCCTTGGAACGACTTAATGGGGCAAAAGCTGCTATCGAGCGTGGCGATACCGCTACCAAAGGTGCGTTAATTGGCAAGTCCATGGGTATTATCTCTGGCCTGCGCAGCTCATTAAATATGGAAGTTGAAGGTAGCGATCTACCTGAGCGTCTCGACGATCTTTACGATTATATGGGTCGCCGTTTATTGGAGGCATCCAGCCAGAACAAGATTGAAATAGTCGTCGAAGTGATTGATCTTTTAAAGACTATAAAATCCGGTTGGGATGGAATAGAACCGCAACAACAAGCACAGCCTTAATCTGATAAAACGCTAAGTGCTTATCAACGATAGGCACTTATTAAATCCGCAGTTGTATTTTCTGTAAACAATCCAGTCAAAAAATCACCGCATTTATCCTACCCGAATAAAATATTTTGCTTATTGATGCCATTAATTTGACTCGCTTCATATCCTCGTCTAAACCTAAGCATTAATAGTCATAGCTCCGGCGTTATTCCGGATAAATATCGCAAAATGCAAATTACTTGCAATTTACAAAGGTTGATAGAGCATGTGGCGTAACAATAAGGTTTTAGTCATTGATGACAACGAATCGCGCCGGCACGATTTAAAAGTGTTATTAGAGTTTTTAAGCGAAACTACCTTCACCTCAGCTTCAAAAAGCTGGCAAGATTTGGTTCAGAGTGAAAATAAAGGTGAGGATTATATTGCGGTTTTTATTGGCGATTTTTCACAATCCAAACAATCTTTCGAACAATTATTAAAAAGTATTCGCGATTGGAATGATGAGCTTGCTGTTATTTTAACGGGTGATAATGCGCCTAGCGAAGATGGCTTGGAAGAAGTATTGCGACACATGATTATCGCAACGCTGCCAATTCCTCCTAGCTACAACAAACTTATTGATACCTTGCACCGTGCCCAACTTTATCGTGAAGCGCAATCAAGCAGTAAGCGTCAACCGCAACGCCGTCCTGTGCATTTATTTCGTAGTTTGGTTGGCACTAGTCGCGAAATTCAAAACGTTCGCGAAATGATGGCGCAAGTGGCAGAAAAAGATGTGTCGGTTTTAATTACCGGCGAATCTGGTACGGGTAAAGAAGTTGTTGCGCGAAATCTTCACTACAACTCACCACGCCGGGACAAACCTTTTGTTCCCGTTAATTGCGGTGCAATTCCTGCGGAATTATTGGAGAGCGAATTATTTGGCCACGAGAAGGGCGCGTTTACTGGCGCTATTAATTCACGTGCGGGTCGTTTTGAACTAGCCGAAGGCGGCACTTTATTTTTAGACGAAATTGGTGATATGCCGCTCAATATGCAAGTAAAGATTTTACGCGTATTGCAAGAGCGTTGTTATGAACGTGTTGGTAGCAATAAAACGCAAAGTGTTGATGTTCGTATTATTGCTGCGACTCATCGTAATTTAGATTCGATGATTAGTAGCAATACATTCCGTGAAGATTTATTTTATCGCTTAAATGTTTTTCCTATCGAGCTGCCCTCATTAAAAGATCGCTCTGAAGATATTCCACTGCTTATTAACGAGTTAGTAACGCGGATGGAGAATGAGCAACGCGGTTCAATTCGTTTTAATTCCGCGGCAATTATGTCTCTGTGTCAGCATGAATGGAGCGGTAACGTGCGCGAGCTTGCTAACCTTGTAGAGCGCATGGCGATCATTCATCCCTACGGTGTAATTGGCGTTCAGGATTTACCCGCTAAATATCGACATGTGGATGTGAGTGACGAAGATTTTGCACCAACTACTCCTGCAGCTAACGCTAATACTGGATATGTAAATATGAATGACAATCCCTTGCTTCCAGATCAGGGGATCGATTTGCGTGAATACATTACCAATCTTGAAATGAGTTTGATTCAGCAAGCGCTTAACGATTGCGGTGGCGTTGTAGCTCGCGCTGCAGATAAGTTGTGTATTCGTCGTACAACGCTGGTGGAAAAAATGCGGAAGTATGAATTGCAGCGCTAACTATCTTTGTGGATTTACCAAAAAAAATTATAAAAAAAACCGCTGAGAAATCAGCGGTTTTTTTTATTGCGATTAAATACCGCTAATACTTAGCCAAGTTTAATTACAGGCTTTTTAGGCTTGCTTCTACGAGTCGCGCCTTGAGGTTTGCCGCCGGAAGGTTTTGCATTGCCATTATTATTTCCAGCGTTGCCGGATGTTTTTGGCTTCGGCTTTGCGCCTAGTGCAGGTCTGCGTGCGCCACCATTATTTCCGCCGCCGTTATTGCGACCAATAGTCATGCTGCGGCCCAATACAATTGGCTCTGGGCGAATGCTTGGGTCTGGCTCAAAACCGGGAAGAACTTGTTTGGGAATATCGCGCTTAATTAATTTTTCAATATCACGCAAAAATTTCTCTTCATCCACACACACCAATGAAATCGCAATACCCTCGCTTTCTGCGCGGCCAGTACGACCAATTCGGTGAACATAATCCTCTGGCACGTTTGGCAATTCATAATTTACAACATGCGGAAGTTGGTCGATATCAATACCGCGCGCTGCGATATCAGTTGCAACGAGTGCGCGAATCGCGCCGCGTTTAAAATCTTCCAATGCTTTAGTGCGAGCGCCCTGGCTTTTATTACCGTGGATTGCCGCGGCGCTAATACCATCGTCAGCTAATTGTTCTGTTAATTTATTCGCGCCGTGTTTAGTGCGTGTAAAAATTAACACTTGTTGCCAATCGCCATCTTTAATTAAGTGCGACAGCAATTCGCGCTTACGATTACGATCAACCGGGTGAACAGTCTGCTCGATTCTTTCGCTGGCGGTGTTACGGCGAGCCACTTCGATCAACGTTGGTTTGTTTAATAACTTATCCGCAAGATCTTTAATTTCATTTGAAAAAGTTGCAGAGAATAATAAGTTTTGACGTTGCTTTGGCAATAAAGCTAATACGCGTTTGATGTCATGGATAAATCCCATATCGAGCATGCGGTCAGCTTCATCGAGCACAAGTACTTCAACTTCTTTTAGGCTCACGGCATTTTGTTGAACCAAATCGAGCAAGCGGCCTGGCGTTGCTACCAGAATGTCTACGCCACCGCGTAGTTTCATCATTTGTGGGTTTGCACTTACGCCGCCGAATACAACGGTTGAGCGCAACTGTAAATATTTTCCGTAGGTGCGAACGCTTTCAAATACTTGCGCGGCGAGTTCACGAGTTGGAGTAAGAATAAGTGCGCGCACTGGGCGGCGGCCTGCAACCACTTTGGTGTTGGCGCTAAGTTTTTGTAGAAGGGGCAGGGTAAAGCCTGCGGTTTTGCCGGTGCCGGTTTGTGCGCCGGCTAAAATATCGCCACCGTTCAGTACGGCTGGAATGGCTTGGGCTTGAATTGGAGTTGGCGTGCTGTAGCCTTCTTCTGCAATAGCACGAAGAATTTCGGCGTTTAAGCCGAGAGTAGCAAATGACATAGTGTT
>Ga0247741_1000772_pt1 | contig 17563 bp, 21 predicted proteins | sample UWRJL213509R2_FD_180945 | JGI IMG/M metagenome (GOLD analysis project Ga0247741, IMG submission 180945) | Plant litter microbial communities from Arlington Agricultural Research Station in Wisconsin, United States - UWRJ-L213-509R-2 | ecosystem: Environmental > Terrestrial > Plant litter >... | reverse complement strand
CCACTGCCACAAACCACGTGGATATCTCCGAATATGAACACCAAGCCACGTGGTTGGTGGCAAAGGGGTTTATTTGATAGTCATGTTGATATGTTACACGTCAACAACCCACTGCCCCATCTCAATTCCAGCACTACAAAAAGGCATTCAACCCGATACACCTTGGCTCTCGTCGCTCAGCAAAACTATGTCTGCGCAGTTCAAGCGGGATTCTGGCGTTATAATCTTGTGAGTTATCACTCAATCATGACTTGCTGGAGGCTTACATACGTTCGAAGGGTTATGGGGCAAACAGGAGCTGGGAAGGGTCATGTAGGTCTCGACAGTCGTCGTCCCCAACTTTCACTTTCTCAAATTTATTCTTAGTTCATCAATATTGCTGCTGGAAAGGATATCGCTCCTGTCAACCACAGTGCGACTTGCGGCGACCTCACTATCAGGCCATTTGAACTGGAGCACCCGGAATCTGGGCGCTCCCTGGTTCTCGTTGATACCCCAGGCTTCGACCACTTCTCTGCACCAGACCGCGAGGTACTGCACATTATTATCGACTGGATGAAACATTCGTCAGCCCCATTCTCTCAATCCGTGTCGAGCCTGCTGACCTTGCAACCAACAGGTGCTCTGCGGACGCGCACTTTGGAGGCATCATCTATCTGCAAGATATCACTCAACGAAGGACTAAATTAGGGCCCATGGATTTCTTGACTAGGCATGGAATTGCCCCTCGCGTTGTCCTGACGACCTCGAAATGGGACGCAGTGGACCCAGATCCGATCCCTTCAACCGCTGCCAATGATCGTGAAAATGAATTCATTACAAGCTCTTGGGAAAATATCATCAACAGAGGGGCCAGAACACATCGCTTTCTGAATACTCACAACTCAGCTCGGGAGGTCGTGAACACTGTTCTGCAGCGTGATCCACTGGAATTTGGTGTTATCCAAAATGAGCTCAGAACACAAGGTACCAAGAAACCAGACAAATCCAGACAGAAAAGAGGATTTTTCTCATCCCTTTTGAGATTCTTCGGTGCAAGGTGCGTATTTGTCTATGCTGATGGCAATCTAACTGATTTTCGCCTTCGAACACAGAAACACGTAGCTTGGTCTCCTCTGGGCCTCGTAATGCCTCCTCGTCGCAAGCCAGACTCACTTCAGTCTCATTAACCCAACTGGAATCTTTGTGGATCGTTGCGAGTCCACCACAAGGACCTCTTTAAAGTCAAGACTCAAAAGCGTGTTGAAGATGCTCTCCGTCGCTGTGTTCCTTATCTACATTCGTTCTTTATCCCCATTTATTCCTTATTTACATTCATCTCTCCTCCTTGCTGCCTCTACTATTACGTTGTACGGTCCCTCACCACGAGCAATGAAGACTCAGTGTTGTCCTACCCTTCTGAGCCCTAGTCTGATCATTTACTCAATGAGGCTGCTCGGACATGACAGCCTCTCGAACTGACCAACTTATTCTTACTCCTCCCATGCCAAGGTGCGTTTCGTCCATTCTTCTCATTTGTATCTTTCAAATGCAGTGATAGTGCTGCTAGTGTACCTTTCTTGACGGGTCTTTTGAACGAATCTGTTATCTATACACTATAACCCAGAGACGATTGGAGGAAATGCGATTACTGGAATTTCCAAGGAATTTCAATACTACGAGCGGCAATCGCAAGAGTTTTGGGAACACGAGTTAATATGATCCCACCCCACCCGAAATGAGGCATCTCCAAGGTGTTGGCGAAGTGGGGGATAACGTCCCGCAAACGTCATCTGGGAAATAATGCGGCCGGCATAGAGTTTGGGCCGAACATTGGGCCGGAACGATAACCATCGTGTGGGCTGTTTCACATATCTCCATTTCTGGCAACTACTTCCAAATTTATTGCATCGGCTGAGCCTGAGAAATGTTTATATAATCCACTTCACGATCTCAGTCCGTCCTCAATATGGCTCGTGCACATGCCTCCTCCGCGTCCTTTCCTTCACCTCCCTCTGTCTCACTTCCTTTCTCACTTCAAGCCCCAGCTATCGCCCTCAAAACATATGCTTGCACTCACGACTGTGTCACTCCACAGAACACGAGACGGATCAACGCTTACGATGGTCTCCTTTGGAGCTCCATTCTAGTTCCAAGCCTCCAAAGCGAACGTCTACTTTTCTGGATCTGGCACCTCCATGAATATGTGCCACACGACCACCTCTTTCGTCTTCAGCTCGTCAATCCACGATCCATGGCAGGCAGCACGGCTCTTCCTCCTCACGAACCCCGTTCCTCACCTGAGCCCTTCTTATTCGGTCTGCTGTCTTCTCATCGAGCGATTGATCGTTGCTATCTCTCTCTCCCTCAAGGCCTCATCCTTGTTGGCGTGGCGATCACCAGCAGCCGAGTCAGCGACTCCGATGCTGAACCCACAAGCGAAGCCCCACAACCTGAATGTGGATGTTGAAGTAGCATCTCGCGTCCTATTCCTCGTGTCTTATTCCGCAGAGGCTTATTGTTTACCGTCCGATCGACGAAGCTTGAAGCCCTCCATCCCGGCGTCTGTTAGACGCGGGACAGCCTTTCGACCCATTGACAACAGAATTGGGAAAGAAAACGTAGAATTTGGCAGGGAGGCAGAGGATTCTTGCAGAGCCACTGGTCGGTGGTCGGTGGATGTTGGCTAAGGTGGAGACCCCACCATCGAGCCTCAAGAGCCTGAACCGCAGGTTAGCAAATATTCCCTCTTTCTCTGTACTTAAGCCAACTGACGACCTTCACCTCTAGACTATAGCAGCCTTATCTTTAAGACCTCTTGCTAGTAGACTGCACGTCCCGCCGTTCTCGCCAGCCTAGCCTTCAGAACGTCGAACCTTCTCCGGACCCAGCAAACTAAAGACTGGGATCGTGTTTCAGCTTAAGTTTATCCATCATCCCTCCGGATTCGTCGTATTCCAACTTCCTATGACTCGCGATACCATATGGCTCCTCCACCCTCCGCGTCAACTACGGCGCTCCCTTCCCTCACCTTATTCCTCCCTCTCTCACCTCCCTTCTCACCTCAAGTTTCAGCCATAGGCTTCAAACCATGCATTTGCACTTTCAACGAGGACACTCAACGAAACACGAGACGGCTCAACATTTACGATGGTCTCGCTCGGGGCTATTCAAGCTCCCTCCATCCGAGGAACGACGGAACGAACGCCTGCTACTCCAGATCTAGCGTCTCCTGCAACCTCTACCTGCTAGACGACGACGCTGAGTAGGAAGATGCTGGTTCGAACTTCGAAAGACCCGTCATGAGGAATCCGTGCACAATCGACCGACCACGTAACTCCGCATCTCAAGTCTTGGACCCTAGAACCACTCAGTGTGGCCTTTCAATGGTTCTACACTCCCAAACCAAGCAACTCCGGCAAACGACGAGGCATCCGAAGACCAACCGACATCGAACATTACGGCCAACGATGTGAAAGCATATCTGGCGGAGTCCTCCGTCCGTTTTAGGATCAGGGAGCCAAGACGCATATACACCACGTATAAGTAGCTCGACGAGGACGTAGATCGCCATAAAGCCTCATCGGACTGTCCACTGGGTCATAGCTGCTCCGGCGATGGCCAGAGTTTGATAGTGCGTGTCTTTGATCTTTCCACTTCTGTCCAGGACCGACCCCCATCACAGAGTCAGTATAGACTCTGATATTTCAGACCTTTTCGGAGTTTGACGACTTGCGTTGTGGGTCTTAACTCAATCATCATCATTACCAGGAGACCTGGTTGTGTCGTTATTTTTTATCGAAGGCCGGAATGCACGATCTACGTGGTGCTTGTTACTAGAAGGTATGTTTTATAGATTTACCGGGCAGAATTATCTATGCTCGCCACAACACTGCCTAGTATGCCATCTTTATCTCGAGAACTCTTGCAACGTGGAACACAACTTTCAGCTCGTTTCTGTCTCCTGAAAGGATTGTACTGTACTACCATCTCGTGCTGAATATCGAGAAGCATTTCTCTTCAAAGCTCATCGCGTCGCTGGGATGCCTGTTCGAGGGTTACAGATACGATGGCCCAAGCTGACTCATGGTTACCCATAAAGAGCTCTACTTGCGACACTTTCGCCACCGTCTTCCACCGCAAAGTCTGCAGCGTAGTTTCCTGCTCCTCTCCATCCCAGGGTGTAACCCGCCCCCACCGGTTGGTGTACAGTGCAAACTTGGCCAAGACGGCGTCCCCACACAGACGATTGAACATCTTCAAATTCCGGCAAACCGGGCCAGAGAACTGTAGAATTGAGATATCTTCTAGGTAAACAATATCGATAATCTTTATATTATGAATACTTTTACTCACCAAAAATCCAAAGCACAACGCTTCTCTCGCTCACACGCTCCGAACTTTTCCCGTGTCCGCCTTCGACGTGCACCTGCATGTTCAGGACCACGTCTGGCATTGCGCGCCACGTAGAGTCTGGATGCCATGGCGTAAGTCGACATAAAGTTACGAGGCCATCCAAGGCATAGACCGAGATAAGGTAATATATATCGAGCATATCGAATCCAGCAGCCCTCCACCACCATCACCTCCCACAAATCTACTTTCCGCAAGCGCTAACACAAGCAACACCTTCAAAATCCCTCCAGTCTTCGACGGAAAACGATATCACTGTTTTCGCTGTCCCAAGAAATTCAAGCAACTCAGTCGCGCACGATGCCGACAAGTTCAAATGTCCGCGATGCGCTAGAAGCGTAAGTTATTCTCCGTTTTGGCTCAACACGTCGAGGCATTAGGATGTACCAAATGTTCAGAAGCTATTGAAACGGAGAGATACATTCAACGCATCACTACCATGGCCATCCGCCTAACGCTTTGAGATTCTGGATGTAGCATTTGCCAATTCCATGGCCAATGCCATGCAGTGTAAAACAGAGGTGCGTTATTTTCCGATCTGAGCATTGCGCTTCCGTTCGCTCCTCAATATTCGACGCCAATCATTGACATTGCGTAGGGCGTCGACTGCGACAACTGTACACTTATTGTTAAGCGCTCATTAGGCGGCATAGCGGCTCAAGCGACGGTCAGGATTTGATAAGTGCGTGTATTTGATTTCTTCTCTTCTGTCTGTAGGCTGTGGCTACTAACCTCCATCGCAGACGTGCTCTTGGGGCGTTCCGACGATTCGTGTGTAGAACCGTTATCATGCGCCCCACGTAGAAGAACCAGGAAGTTTTTCAAGTATCGAGTCGATATCTACCACTAAGGCGCCACTACTGCAGATACATCACTGAGTTTGGTCAAGGCTTTGTTCCTCTTACGCCGGCTTCGGACCGTCGGTAGCATCAATAACTCTCGAGAACGAAATACAAATACAAATTTTTAGCACCAGGAAGCCATGAGTGAACTCGATGTCCCTTTAAATTCCAGCAACTCCAGCGAGCGATGTCACCTCTAAAGATCGGCCGAGGTCCAATTCAAGGAATGCTGGAGCCAACGAGGTCAAAGCATATCTAGTGAGATTCTCCGCCTGCAGAGCTTGTGCTTATATGCCTAGCTACATAGATCACTGCCCATTTTCGTTCTCCACTTAGTTTTGCTCTCCGAATACGGAACTGAAGGAGGCCAATGCCGGCTTCCATTCAGAGACTGACACGAGTGACATGACAGTTTGCGGCAGGGCCTAGGGGCGGTGCACTAGTATAAAGCCATGAGTTTGCACAGCTTGGAAGGGCGTTGAATGTTCAATAAACTCACCCTAGACTTTACCTCAAGTTGACGCCGTCATTTTCTGGCGCCCTCGTCCAACTCATGAGCCTCTTCCAAAATGCTCGGGACAACATCATGCATTTTCAGGACTCGTCGCTCATTGCTTTTGGTGGTGATCAACAGATCAGCGGTTCCGCAACGATAGCTGGCCCTCAAAACTTTGCTGGCGGTCAGACAATTTACCAGGCGGCTTCGTTGAAAGGTGCATTGTCTTTACTACTTGTTCGTCTCACTGCCCAACTAATGAATAATAAATGTTAGGCAAGAAACTTCTCCATCAAAACGCCTCACCTGCCGCCCTTCCCGATTCCAGCGAGAGGATAGGTCAACCCAGGTGCATGAAGGAAACTCGTGTCGAACTTGGCGAGGAGTTGGACAACTGGGAGAAGAGCCCCATTGATGCTGCCACTATGAAATGGGTAGTGGCCGGCGCTGGGGAAGGGAAGACAGCTCTACTTCTCACATTCGCGGACCTTTGTAGACGGCAAAAGCGCTCGGTTGGAGCGTTCTTTGCCTCGAATCGAATCACTTACTGCAGCGACGGCAATCGGATCGTCGCCACATTGGCTGTCCAGCTCATGCAGGCCCTTCCATCCACCACAAAATACATCAACAGGGCTCTCCATGATGATCCCCTTCTCCTCTCTAAAGGACGTGAAGTGCAAATGAACGCCCTCATTGTTGAACCCATCAAGCGGATTGAGAGGAGAACGCGCTTTCTCTCCACCATCACCTTTGGGCGCAAAGCATATCCGACTCTCATCGTCATCGATGGGCTCGATGAAGTTACAGGCAAGGACGTTCAAGCGGATTTGATCAAGATAATTGGTGACACCATGAAGGACATTCGTCTACCCCTCCGCTTCCTTGTGGCTAGTCGGCCGGAACCCCACATCGTCGATGCAATCGACACACTTCGATCCCAGTTTCCGGAGGACCGTGTATCTATCATGGATTTGAGGGGGAATACTCTCGTTCATCGTGACATCCGATGCTACTTCAAAGCTAAGTTTGAAGAGATCTGGACCAAAGATGCTGACCTACCACGAGACTGGCCAGGCGAGGATGTCATTGATCAACTGGTGGACAAGGCCTCAGGGCAGTTCATCTACGCAACCACAATCATGCGATACATCATGTTTGCATATCATTCACCGGAGGAGAGGCTTGCAGTCATCCGAGGTCTATTGGAGAAACCACCTGGCGATAAACCGTACCAAAATCTCGACGAACTGTATTCACATGTCGTTCGTAATGCCAACCGCCGAGCCGACATGCTCCGAATTATAGCTTTCATCATCGTTATCAATCGAGTCACCGCCAACACTCATATACTCTCTCCTGCGTTTTCAAAGCTGTGCTCTCCGCCAAAGCTAGGTCTTATTCTTGGCCTCAGAAGAGGGGATCTTCTACGATGCTTAATGGATGTACATTCCGTGATTAAAGTCGGAGACGACAACTGCGATGTCCTAATCTATCACAAATCATTTCCCGACTTCCTCCTCGACCCATTAAGATCGAACGAGTTTGCAGTCAATCTCGAGGATTCGCATAACTATCTCTTTTCCCACATCATTCGCACGTCAGAACACCGAGACACTATTCTCCAAATGCTTGGCCAAGTGATCATTGCCGAAAGCATGCCCTCCGATGTGGATTTCTTTGGTACACCTGCGAATTCATCATCTGATAAACGGCTCGCCTCGATCCTAGGACGGCATAGTGTACTGCCTACTATTGCAGATATTCACGTGATGCTGCTCCTCGGAAATCGAGACGAGGATATCAGGATTCGGCATAGGTTTTTTCTTGAATTTCTATTGGATCGATCCAGGTCGCGAGAGTTGTTCATAGATGTCAACGAGGCTCGGGTGACGCTCCGCCAAGCACCTATCAGATGGATATTCGACACCGATGGTATGTGAACCTGTGGTCCATTCCGTAGTCCGAACTCAATTCCCAAATTTCTATTGCTTCACTGAACAGTGTTCCCAAAGATTTTCGCACTTACGTTCCCGAGAAAGGACTTAGACTCAGAGGTTCTTGAAATAGCCCTTGCACGGTGTGAGGCTGCTGGATTAACCTCCCTCGTCCGTGAAATACTTCCAAACATCATCTTTGGTAAATATGAGTCCCTTATTCGGTCCGCACCTTGGCACCGGCACCCTTACACAGCAAATTTGAAAGAAATCTGTGCAATTTTGAGAGTCCGTATATTTGGTGGACTTCAATTACCTTGGACTGAGCTAATTTTTATCTAGGAGAGTGGTTTCCCCGGTTTTGGTGAATCAGACACCGACATCAAACTACAAATGTTTTGGAACACCTTCACTTGGGAGATCCTCGATTCACGTCCTTCAAAGCATACATCATTCGTGGTAACGTATGTCAAGTTCATTTGACCCTTTATATTCCCTTCATCCTTCTTGCAGCATATATGCTAGACGCTCCAAGCTCGAAGAGGTCAGAGGCATCAGAGCCTATATCTGACCGATTCTAACACATTTGATATAGTTCTGCTCTGCCCTATCAAACTACAAGATTTCTATTGCAGCCTATAAGTGGCGTTCTGGAAGCAGTGTACTGCTGTCGGGTCCTGGTAAAGATGCCAATAGCATCCTCTTTTCACTAGTGGAGACAACTGTCGGAAATGACGATTTTATTCGTTTCGTGTAAGATTGTCACCTTTGCATCTGATCCTACCTTATTTGATCTTGATTTTGAAACAGCCTTAAGGATCCCCGCTCTGGACGTCGCTGGTATCCGACACCAGGACCATATGCAAACGTTACTGGAGAGGAAGGCGAGATCCAAGCTTGGAAGGTGCTAGCTGACGCTAGGCATTTACTTGGGGGAAGTCAAGCTGCTAGCTAGTGCTAGTATATTGGGAAATTCATCAGCGAGGGCGAGGGACATTGTGTGCATAGTGCATTTACTACTGTAATTTTGGGCTCTCTTGAACAATGGTTATAAACAAGGGCGTGAGTGTGACGAAAGAACTCATACTTAATAGATATTGGTTTCTCCTGATCCGAACATCAGATCATGTTTAGGAATGGCGGAACATGGGATGGTACATACAGATACCTGCATTTAGCTAGCTTAAGACGAGGCGTTAACCGTCTTTCTCCTGAATGCTGGTGGTCGATGGTCTGACCTCATCTCAGTGCTTGGTGCGGTGCTGAGGAAGCTTTTACTACAAATATCAACACAGCTTGTTAAAACATACCACGAATTGGATAGCGACACTCAAGCCAGAGGAAATCAATCCGTTAGTCGGTACACAAATATAGCACAAATCTATTATGAAAATGGTCTCTGGAAGGACGCCGGGGCGCTTGAGGTGATGGTTCAAGTATGGAAGGCTGCTGGTAGATGATTGTCCTGATGTCCTGGAGATCTTGTCAATCTTGCCAACACACGCTGTTGCCAATGCCGCTGGAGTGATGCAGAGGTGCTCGAGCTCGTGGTGTTGGAAAAGAGAAACTGGCCATCATGATTAGCTCAGAAGCATGGGACGTTTTCCAGTACTTACAGAAACTAAGACCGCTGGAGCTGTTGTAGTCGATATTGAATCCAAGAGGCGGGACCAACAAGAGAGCGAGAAGACGGGGGACTTTGTGGCAAACGAGTGCCGATACATTAGACGTACCTACTACGATTATATGATATTAGGTGCGGTCAGAATTGAAACTGAAATCGGTCACACTCAAAGCGCGTACGTCGTAGTGTCGGTCCAACTCGGAGGGCACATACGACAGAGTTGTGTGTTTTCGGTAGGCGGCATACTCCAGAGAACGTCAGTGACGTTTTTCGTCGAATGACATGGCAAGATTTGACGGCCGTCGGCCGCTTCTTAGAACGGAGATCGATTCCTTAGATTTGGGTGGGTCTTCAGCTTCAGCGGTGGAGGAAGAACGGGAGTCCTTCAGTTTCAGCAGTGGATTATGTTCTGAGAGAAGAGGGATTCGGGTGAGTTGTTTAGAATTTTAGCGCTATGTTGGACCTCATTTTCGACATCATATAGCGGACTATCACGAAATGACCGAGTGGGAGAAGAGTCTAGGTCGGGATAGGTGGAGAGTAAGTTCGGGGTACAACGTGATATACAGAGGGTCTATAACTGCAAGAAAACTCGCGTATCAGCTTCACAGGCAGATATGACGATCTGCGATGTACAACGTACCCCCTCGTTTGGTGTACCGGATGGTAGACAGCTCTGCTACCACCAAACGCCTCCCTCCATCCAAGGTCAAGGGATGGAGCTGTCGTTTTGTAAGGACGTCGAGCCATCATAGTGCAAGACGAAAGGAATTTAAACGCCGTATAGAGGGTGTTCAGGTGGATCGGAGATGGTAGGTGAATTTGATCGTCTCGCATCCTGGTTGAGGCATCTTGTAGTGAGTTGACGAGGAAGAGGCACAGTGGATCATAGATCACGCCGCACTGGCTAAACGCTCGAGGACAGATCGCGACTTTCGCTAGTGCTAATTCTCAGTTTACTGGAACCTAGGGCTGGACGTTCGAACGTTCGCGGGTTGGCAGCGAGAACGGCGGTTTGTTGCTCCAAGTCGTGGACAATGACCTAGAAGAAGTGTCTGTACCTATATGCGAGTATCGTTAGGTCTTGTTCTCAATAGAGAGGAGGAAAGAAGGGGCACTTACGATGATAGTGAATGGCAGGACCCCTGCTTTCCAACCACTGGCCACGACAGACGACAGATCACCAAGCACTAAGGCCAAGCATCAAGAACCACCAACTTCAACCGACGCTGCCAACTACCAACCATTGACCACCTGTCCAGTGCCTCCGTTCGAGATCCGAATCCGAATACTGCTTCTGGACCCCTGCTTTCTTTCGCAAATGTAATTCCGTTCCAAAACCTGAACCATCGCCTCTGGCTCTTCTGCCCATGCACACGTCCGTCGAAAACAAGCCAAATTACCCAGACCTCCGCATCTCTTCTGAATTCCACTGTCCGCGTCGGTGTTGCTTTGGGCCAACGTTGCTATCTGGGCCAACGCCTGCATCGACGTCTAACAGACGGTCGAGGTAGATGGTCGTTGGTCTGACAGTGGCAGCTAGTTGGTATTCGGAGCGATTGGTCGTGGCTTCTAGTAGGGATTGTATCGCTGCCACCTGGTACACCTATTTGCGAAGAGCGTTGATGAGGTAGGATGAGTCCGATGGCTTAATAGGTAGGAGGGTGGACGCTAGCAGGAGAGGCGGGATACGTGATCATGAGCTAGAGAGGCCTAGGGTAAGATGATCAATTTTTGGTTTTTGAAACGCGGAAGGAAGACGAGACGAACCTAAGTATACCTCGATGCCTTGAAGTTGGCCAGAGTAGCAGAGAAGCCGTAGGTCGATGGATTGATGAGCTGTGCTGGGTCATGCATCGTGGCTCTAACGACGTCGGACGATAGGTCGCGGCTGGAAAGTGGATAACCACGCCTCTCATGAGAGGACGTGATGCTGACACTGATGAGATGGCTGAGGGAAGGAGGATGGAGGCGGAAAGTGAGGAGAGCCCGAGGGTTGGTGCGGAGAGACACATGATTCGCGAATATTTGAATATCGGATTATGGAGGGGTGCAGTTGGCCATTGGTGCAGAAGAGAGGCCATGCATCACGGCTCGTGGATTTAGGATGGTGTACGGAAGACGCGTCATATTACGGGATTGAGAATGGGAGAAGGATGCGAGGACCCATGACCGTGACGCAGACGAGCAGTGGACTGGGTGTCCAAGTTGACCGGCAGAGACCTACAGAGGAGGGTGTAGAAAAGAGGAAAACGGACGAGACGAACCTGTTCTCTTCGTCAGGTCGGCGGCAAATCGCTCGTAGCTGAAGGAGTAGGGCATCAGAGCATTATCAGCTGCCATCGAGTGTACATCGAGCTTCGGCCGCGATTGGGTTACGAGTTCTTACGCAGTAAGACTCGTTCATTTCAACGGTTGGGGGGTTCTAACGGAGACCTTTGTATTTTTCCCCACGGTCACGCCTCCATGCTTTTGTAGTCTTTTAATTCAAAGCCTTCACGAAGTATTGAAAGTATTGACCGTGGGATCTGCTCTAACTGATTGTGGGAACTCCTACTTTTGAGGGATGTCCCATCTAACGCGAGTCGTTGACTCTTTCGTGGCACGGTCAGTACCTCGACGGCCGCTGAGCACTCCAGCATTTTACTCCATAGACATTTTCATCTGAAATCCTTTTGTCTAGATTTTGTTGATAATAATTTATGAACCGAACCTTTGATGCTGCTCGTCGTGAACCTGCGGTTCACTCCTCGCAGCAGGCTGGTTCTTGATACATTTACAGCTAGAACTCGTACCTGCCACGCGCATGCGATGGCAATTAGCACAAGTTCATTTCAGCGGTTGGAGGTTCTAACGGAGACCTTTGTATTTTTCCCCACGGTCACGCTCCTTGCTTTTGTAGTCATTTTAATTCCAAGCCTTCACCAAGTACTGACCGTGGGATCTCCACTAATCTGACTGTGAGAATTCCTACTTTGGAGACATGTCCCATCTAAGTCGTTGTCTCTTTCGCACGGTCAGTACCTCAAGGCCTCATGGCCTGCATGGTTTACTTCATCTTAGCAAGATACTTATTGTCTATTGCATCTCATCCAAGTCTTTTATCTAGATTTTTCATTAGTGATCTTCCAATATCTGGCCTCTGATGGGAAATGGAAACCTTACATAGTGCTGCGAGGAGTGAACCGCAGGTTCACGACGAGCAGCACACGGAATATTTGGTAAATTAATTTTCTTTTTTTCAAGTATGTTTACGGCTTAGCTAGCTAGAACTCGTACCTGCCACGCGCATGTGATGGCAATTAGCACAAGTTACGAGTTCCCTTTAGGGACTCGTTCTTTTCAACGTTTGAAGAATCAAACGTGACCGTTTCCTTTTTCCCCACGGTCACGTCTCGAGGTGTTTTGTAGTCTTTTAATTCACAGCCTTCACCTAGTATTGACCATGAGATCTGCACTAATCTGACTGTGAGAACTCCTGCTTTGGAGAGATGTCCCATCTAGTGTTGCCGCCAAGTCGAGTTGAACTCGTTGCTAACTCGGTAAGTCGAGTTAGACCGACAACTCGATCAAGTAAGTCGAGTCGAGTTGAACTCCTGCTCAACTCGCAAGTTGCTTGTATTCACATGACCTTGTTGATGCCAGTTCACGCGCTCTTGATTATCGCGTCGCAATCCTGCCGTTTGCCTCCTAACCACTCGTTGATCCTTGCTCCGTCGTATTTCACCCTCAGGCCATTCTGTATTTTTGCTGAATATATCGGACCTTGTGCTAGCACGGTTTTTCGTGCCCAGGCTTACAATCGACGCAGGGTAGACGCTGAACTCGAGTGGTTATAAGGATGTGGGCAAGGTAACTATGTTTCTCTCCAATGAGCGCGCCCGGGGGCCCTCAATGCCAATGTGCACATCCCTACTACTGTCGCTGCCAATTCTCTCGCTGGGGAGTACCTATCCACGCTTCTCTGCCCAATTTCCATCTGAATCAATATTATCCGTCCACGCAATACAGTGCAACTGCAACATATCCGACTACTCATACACCTATATCTGCTTCCAATTTCGCGTCTGGCCCCCCACAGCTACCTCAAATCAACTCGGTTCCGTTCCCTCTTGCGAATGCTACAGCATCCACCCTGAATACTGATAATCCCAGCCCATCTCAACCGCGCAAGAGACAAAGGGTCAATGCAACCTCATCGAGCGACCGTAGCAAGAAAAAGACTCGTACTTCCGTTACAGTTGCCACCAACATCTCTGCCACCGCACCTACTATTACTTCATCTGTTGTTGGTGTTGGCCCCAGCCTGGAGACGCAGAGTTTGTCTGAGGCAGTGCCCAATCCCACATATGCTGCTATCGAGAAAGTGGTTGGAAAAGTGAAGAACAAAGCAGACCGCCATGTTATGGCTCTCGATGTCTGGCATTTTGTTACGCCGATGGATAGTGCAGACGAACCTTTGGAAATGGCAGCTGTGGCAACACCCAGTCTCAATACTCCACTCATTACTCAGAAACCCACTAGCCCATATCTTGGCTGCCGCCTCTGCCCGTAAGTTCTTTGACTGGGTTTATATATTTGCATGCTCACATTCATTCAGAAATTGGCATAAGCCATGGAGAAATGGTGATGGTATCACAACTACACTCCGACGACATTTTGAAAAAATACATGGTCAAGACTATCTCGATATTGTCCGTCAGCTACGACTTCGACCAGACTCAGATAGTAAAACGCCATTGGAGGATGGTCTCGAACCTTTCTTGTTGGATCAGTGGATCGAGCTACTTGCTGATTGGATTGCTGTTGATGACCAGGTACACCTTCTACTTTCAGGCCTCGTCCTAAGACTAACATTGTTATTCTTTCAGTCATTGAATGTTGTTGATTGTCCTGAATTCCGAAAGTTTGCGTTATATGGTCGCAAGAATGTCTCAGATCGTGATCTTCCTCACCAGACATCCCTCACGAACTTCATCTACAAACAGTATTTGGAGGATCATCGCGAACTGGTTGACGAGATTAAATCATCACTTGGACGTGTCTCATTTACCTCGGATATATGGAGTGACCCTAATCTCACATCTTTCATGGCACTGACATGCCACTTCTGCAAGCGCAGTGGGCTTGGAAGTCTTGAGGTTGCTAACCACCTTCTAGCTTTCCGCCTGGTTGAAGGTGCTCATGATGGTGAAAACATAGGCCAAATTATGTATGATATCTTTAAAGAGGCTGGTTCTCATCACAAAGTATGTTTTCTCCTTCCTCGTCTGGACTGTAAGCTCATGCACCCAATTTTATGACTAGATCGGCCAAATCACTATGGATAACGCTGGGAATTGCAACACCGCAATGGAAAAGATACAACGGTGTTGTGCGGCAGATGGCATTCATTTCGATGCGGATGGAAACCGCTGTCGGTGTTTTCCTCATGTGATCAATATCTCTGCCCAAACAGTTGTGAAAGAACTCAAGGAAAACCCATCAATGGTAGTTTCATGTGCATCGTCACCCACCACCCATCCAGAACAGCTCCAATACCTCACTCGATACGAAGACGCTCTCCGGTCTGATCCCATTGGGAAGACACGGTCAACAGTTGGAGTATTATGGGCTTCTGGGCAACAGTGCGCAGAGTTGAGAGAGATTATCGTCAAAGGTAACAAAGACAACTGCTGGAATCCTCCACTTCGACCAGTCCAGCTGCTTAGAGATGTGGAGACACGGTGGTCTTCATTGTTTGGAATGGTCGGCCGAGCAATTGAGCTATATCCAGTATGTTCACCTGCTATCTCCAAGTCCACAACAACTTCTTACCCTATTCAAACCTCACTAGGCGGTGATGATTTTCCTGAGCAAACCGAAATATGCAAGCCTTATCTTGCATCTTTTCACTGTCGAGGAGTTTCAAGTCCTTCATGACGTTCACGCCCTTCTAGAGAAGCCGCATACCGCGCAGGAGCTTTTGTCAGCAGAGAAAACTCCGACATTGTCAATGGCATTGCCAGCATTTGAGATGCTGATCGTTTCATGGCTAAGTCTGCAGGAGACCATACCTGAGCTTGCCCACTACATTGGTGTTGGCATTGCCAAAATCCAGGAATACGTCAAAAAAGGCCGACAAAGTCGTATCTACGCTTTAGCTATGAGTAAGTTGTTTCCCATAAATCAAGCTATCTGTTTACAACATTCTTTTAGTTATCAATCCCTCCCAGAAGATGGAATGGATCAATGATCACTGGACAATAACAGAAGCAGTTGCCGCAAAGGAGTGGATGCTTGAAGTGGTTTGTGCATCCTTGTTAATCATTATTCACAAATCTATATTTATTTCATTTCTCTTAGATGACTGATTTCGCTACTTCCACGAGACACAAGACAGAACAAAAGGTGTCGTTGTCGTTGCTGCAGCGCTCAGCCACGGAACCTTTTTTTGGATCCTCCGAATCAAGCCATTCCACTGCTACAAAGCTAGCAGGTGGTATGTGAAGGATGGCCAGTCTTCAGTCCACCTCTCGACGCATTGTCTCCCTGCCTGTGCTTCCAGGTTCTGTTGCGCATCCACCACAGAATGTGCTGCCCACATTACCAGGTGCGCCGGGAGCAATCCCTGCCACCGCCAGTGCGTCACCACCTTCAGTAAACCCTGTAGTGTCTATTGGAACAACCAATGTATCCATAGAGGCCACCACAGCGGAAAATACGGCAGCTGAAGCTGAAAAAGTGAAGTTGGACCGACTTGCCGCAGAAAAGGAGTGGACACTGCCGACACCAAAGGCATTTCAGATGGATTAAATCTTGTTCGTTTTTGGGATGTAAGTACTTCCACTGCTCGCTTCTCTCTCTTACTATCTGATTATTTCACTTACAGGTCAATGAACGGGTTTATCCTCTCATGTTTCAAGTCGCACTTGATGTTTTGCCGGTGCAAGCATCGGCCGTACCTTGCGAGCGCGTATTTTCTTCAAGCCAACAAACCTGCAGTGATTGTTGAAATCGAATCCTACCAAAGCTCCTCGAAGTACTTCAGTGCCACAAGTACTCGTTGAAACAGCAGCGTCTCGACTTCATGGATGGTTTTATCGCAAGAGAGGAAGATTACACGATAGATGGTGAAGTCACATCATATGCAATTGAGGAGCTTCTCAGGCTTGGTAAGACCACTGAGTTATTCAACCTTCTTCAGAATGCTTGCGAATCGTTGTCATCTATATCAGCATAATGTACTACAGCGAATCTATATGTCGACTCGAGCATTTGATGAAACGCAGCAATTTGATTGGCTACTACTGATCATGTGCTGTTCAGGAACCAACTCGACCTAACTCGCAAGTTGAACTTGGCACAACTCGATGAAACGAGTTGACACGAGTTGGTGAACTCGACTCGACTTAGCCAACTTGCCAGCAACACTAGTCCCATCTAACGCGAGTCGTTGTCTCTTTTCACACGGTCAGCACCTCATGATCAAGGCCTCATATATTAGTGCTGCGAGGAGTGAACCGCAGGTTCACGACGAGCAGCCCACAGATTATGTATTTGGTAAATTAGTTTTCATTTCTTAAGTACGTTCATGGCTAGAACTCGTACCTGCCACACGCATGCGATGGCAATTAGCACAAGTCTTGGAAGTTTGGATGAGGCTTTGTCGGACTTTTCACAAGAGTATCACATTCCCACGATCAGCTGACCCATTCAAGTTCCACACCGTAAGATACTAAGAACGGATAGTAATAAGTACGCATGTCTTCGAGATCCTGCGATTGCCATAACTCGAACACTTTGTCGACTCGAGACACAAGCTGGCCCGTTCAACTTTAAGCCTGAAGCCCAAACCCTCCGCCGTCTACAGCTCGCTCTCAACCTCAATCCACGATCCATTGCAGGCCTGGCTTCATTACACCTACACCCCACTTTGCGTATATACTCAGTAGCGTCCTCATTTTGGCGAACGACACACACATTTTAACCCCGAGAAATCGATATGTGAGCTGAGCGTTTCTTCAAATTCCAGAACATTTCATCAGGAAAACTGTATTTATATAATTGAAGAGAAAAACTGGAGAATTATACTGTATTATCTTGAATTAGCACAAATTAACGCAAATTATATGACTTTACACTTTTTACTGAATCAGAAAGGTCCCGGTAAATTCTAGTAAATTGAGTGTTTATTTTCAGCTAATTACTTGAGTATCTAGTAAATTTTTACCAAATTTTACTCTACTAAACATGCTTTTAGCTTTACAATTGAATGATTTACTTTCTCATTTGC
>Ga0247741_1000771_pt1 | contig 17566 bp, 13 predicted proteins | sample UWRJL213509R2_FD_180945 | JGI IMG/M metagenome (GOLD analysis project Ga0247741, IMG submission 180945) | Plant litter microbial communities from Arlington Agricultural Research Station in Wisconsin, United States - UWRJ-L213-509R-2 | ecosystem: Environmental > Terrestrial > Plant litter >... | reverse complement strand
TGTGGTTCCAGGTTGAATAGCTGATAATAACCCATGCTTACATTGAAGAACTCAAGGGCATGATGGCTCGCTTCACCACATCCTGTGGCGCAATCGAGAACGTCATCAAGGCACTACCTACCCAAAATGCGATGGCCGAGTAGTACAAAGTAAGCTATATACACCAGATACAAATGGTGGTAGTGCTGTGCCGTGTACGGAGAGCAAATAAACTAAAATTTTGTCTGGGATGCCTCTCGAAGTTATCCTTATTAACCCGCCTTCGAATCTCGCCCCACGATTGCTATGGCTCAAGACCTATCCCTGATCAATTCCATGCTTAGCCTCGATATCTTAGGCTACATCTTTGAATTGAACGCCTACATGACCTTTTACGAGAAGGGTAGCTGCGATTGGCCTTTTCCGAGGCTCCCAGGTCTGTTCACTCTGGAGAAACGTCCTTCACTACTCCCCACAACTCTGGGGTCGAGCTTTCGATCTCTTTACTCTCCATACCCCAAAACATCTACCGCTATGGAATATCATGCTTCTTCGAACAGGAAACGTGCCCTTGCACCTCAAGGCTCTGATAGATGATGGGAATGAAGACACAATCATCCCATTCATAACCGCAATTCTAGGAACATCTTGGGATCGAGTTAAATCCATTGATATCGCCTGCGGCCGGTGGTCAGGCAGTTCAGGTCATTATCGGCATTGATCTCATCAATGTGTGAACGCCCAGCGCTATCACTCGTATCGTTCAGGATCGTACATATGGCATAGCCCGACATCCAGACGCGTTTCCCTGAACTTCCGTTTTCCGGTCATGCGCTTTATCTGCAGGACGTTTTCCTAGAGCGTACCTATATCGATCGACATACTTCCTGGGGCGGCCAGATTCGTAGTTTTGCGATTCGATCTCGAGAGAAAGGTTACACCCCACTGATCTGGTCGAAATATTATTACAATTTCCACTGCTCGAATCGTTGATCTTATTCAGCGCCTTGGACAGTTCTCTCGACTCGACTCCTTTCTTGACACCGCCCCTGCACCTTCAACCTCTACAATACCTCTCCATAGGCGATGACGAATTTGGCCGCCCCCCTGTGGCCTTCCTCGCGAGCATCAAGACGGATTCTGGGTGTGATCTTCATTTCGATGTCACCGAACAATGCAGAGAGATTGTACCCTTTGTAGATATAAAGGTCGCGCTCGGCAATTTCGTCCAAGGGCATTTCGACAAACATCCACCAGATGAGCTTGACGTTTATGTCGGCTTCGAGGGTATTACGATCAAGACTGGACTCTTGCTCTCCGATACAAAGGATCCGGCCTTCTTCATTCAAGTCCGATACGCATACAGATTATTCGCGCAGTATTGTGAAATTCTGGAGTTTACGGAGCTACACCACCGCAGGGCTATCGAAACTCTCCAAGTAAGGATGTCGGACGCCAAACCAAATCCAACACAGCTCTGTGCTTCGTTGGCACGCCTTTTTCCGAACGCACAAGAGGTCCACCATATTCGCTTTCGACCTCTGGTTCAAGTTCAGAAATTTCGAAAGCAATCCCCTCATATTTTCCCGATACTCCGTGAATTGAGGGTGGTACCACATTTTTGGCTTGGATAGAAGATGAACCCAGACTCATTTGTCGAGTTCTTCAACGTCCGAAAAGAACGGAATATTTATATTCTCACTTTTCACATGCCCACATGCAATGGCAGTGGCTTTGATTGGCAATTCAAGTTTGACGGGGTTGCGGGACTTAATATACATTGGTATGTCTTCCTACGAGATGGACAAGATCCACATGATTAGGCGTTAGTACTTGCACGACCTCGGTACTCCGTCACTGGTGAATAACTCAACGAGAAAAACCTGGCCATTACAATCTGATATGAATTTTACGTCGAAATATGTGAGATATCGTTCGAAAGAGCTTCACTTGTGCGATAAAACGTCTCTTGGCCCACCCTTAAGCTTCTTCTAATCCCGGACTTGGCACCCTTAATCCCCGATCCGACCTTAAACTTCCAAAGAAGGTATCCCAGCTTTGCGCGTACGGCCTGACGGGGGTTGATATTGAAGTGTATGCCCAAGAAAAACCAGAATAATACAGATATTTGAGGTATATGCATTCGCCAGGAGTGTTACACTGCTTTCAGATCTAGAAGTGTCATCGCCAGCCTCTCCATAACCACACTCGGTCAATTCAACCTGCCAGCCCAACCGATGCTAAGGTCCAACATCTCACATCTCAATCCCAAACTCTCTGCTCGACCCACTAGACTTCCTTTCCTTGACCTCGAACGCTTTCCTTCATCAAAACCTAAAGCCCATGCAATTAACCCCATACTCAGTAGCTTCATCCTCGAACGGTTTCAAACCTCCAAAGAATGAGATATCCCCGCTACGCGCGTATCGTCAACGGGGGTGTTGTTGGCTCGGTATTGCAGTACCTGGATGAGAGAGACGAATAGAGTGTAATATCAGCTCGGGGAAAGATCAAACGGGATGCAAGGCGTAAGGGAGAAAACGGCAAGGAATATATGAAGACATAGAACGCAAAAAAAAGGCAGCACCGTCAAGAAGCAGCAGATCTGTCCCTCTCCCTCTATATTCTATAGTACCCACCCATCTCGACACAACGCCTGAGCTGGAGAGCTGACGAATGCTCGATGTTCAAGTGGGTTAATCGAGATATGGAAAGTGGATAGAAATAAGAGGAGAAAGGGAGCAAGGCCGACAGGAGATGGATGAATGACGAGGACGAGTACAAAACGCACATTTCTCAAAAACCGGGAACTGGACGCAAAGGACTCTGACAGCATCTCAGAAAAGGAAGTAAATGATGATCACAGAACTAGGGAATGAACAACAGGAAGACTTGCCAGCACGACCACATCCTTCCGCCGCACATCAATACGATCACAGGTTGGTCCGCTGTGAATTTGATATATTGCATGCCTATGATATCAACAAAAGAGGGTCAATGAATGAACGGATAGATGGATATGATTAGCGCGTTAATCCTTTTTTTGCTACGAGTATGGATAAAAGTACTAACCTGTAGGCGTCGTCATACACATACATATACACATATCCCCAGCAGCCCCTGGCAGCGAAAAATCCAGAGGAAGCGACATGGATCACCAGAATCGGCCTCACCTTTGAAAGTAAACTGGACCTGTGGAGCGAATTGACTGAACACTGTCGATTCAAAATTTCAGCTTATCAAGACCTGGAAGGAAATGAGGCACGATGGCAATACCTAATAACAGCCTCACATTTAACCTGTGTTGGTAGTGAAAAGGACATGTATGCGTGAAGGACGAAGGTCTGCGAGGTCGTGAAGTCGGCAGAGTGAGGTCAACCCTTCATGAATCGGGTATTCAGTACTATATTTGAACGAAGATAGGACTGGCGACTCTGAGCAGAGAAGGAAGAATGACCTGGCCGTGTAGCACTGTGAATCGACTCCAGAGATGAACCCGACTGCGATGGTATCCACTCTCCTCCAACCCATCGTCGCGCAAGATCGCTTGATCCTCGCGAGGACTCTGGAGCTCCATGTTCAACCCAACTTGCAGCCGGCCATGGCGATAGTCTTCTAGCTCGACTGATACCACATCGCAGACCCAGCAGCTTCATCTCCAACCTGATACTCGCACTCGCAAAGAAGGACCGTATCTCCGCGCATACGATGGACTGATATTGCAGTGTCTGTATGAGAGAAATCAAACGGAAGTGCTGTCAGTTCAAAGACAGACGAAAGGAAATCAGAAGCCGGGATGCAAAATAAGGGGTAAGGGCCAGGGAGAACGATGAGTACAGAACACAGAGCATATAGTGCAACCAAACGACAAACAGTAACGCCGTCAGAGCCGGACAATTTCTCCCTTTCCCTCCGTACATCCACGGTTCTTTATCTGGGCCAAAATGGGGATAGGTAAAGGGAGTTGGGCAGAACGACAAAGGGTATGGAAATGGGATTCCCGAAGTAGGTCCAATAGAAAACTGGTGGGGAGCATACAGAAAGAATTAGCCGTTACCAAGACGAATTAAAGATGGCAGATAACCACCGAACGAAAGAACCAAAAAACAATGGAACACATCGATCATGCCCTTTGATACCCCCACACTCACAGGTCATTTCATTGTCGGCTGGACAGATCAAACACCTTAGACTCGTGACCAGTCGAGAGTATGTCAGCTTGCAGCTTCAGAAACAAGGAGGACCTTCCTCTGCCGAGGGCCTTTCAGGCGTAACCTCATCGAGGGATCGGTCACCTAAGAACAAACGGACATGATCAGCCCGCTAATCATTCTTCCACAGCTACTAACCTGTAGGCGTCGTCATACTCATATTTATAGCCATACTGGGGTCAGTACAGTCGTCAACGACCATGTTAAGGGTTCCCTTTGATTCAAATAGGATCTTGATGAGCGTGGTCTTGATGCGACGCGGTGGATTCGAAGTCACGGAAGAGGGCTTTGATCTCGTTTAGGAGAGTCTCCATCTGATGTGGATTTGAATTGAAGAGGCAGAGAGCGCCAGCTGAGAGATCGTAGCTGACGCGCTGACGGTTGTGTGTTGGATGGCATCTTGTTCACGGCGTGGAGGTCAACTGCGCTGAAGCGCTGAATAGATTTAGACTCCGAAACACACATGATTAAACTATCGGCATTGACCGCAACTCCTGTTCGCGCCGACGAATGACGTCACTCTTAGTATTATTGTGGTTTGAACAACAGCCTCCGTTCCCGCCGACCAACGATACACGAATAGTAGCCCATTCTTGTCCATGGTCACTGTTAACGTATGCTCTAACGACAGGCTCGAGATCATCCCAGTTGTTTGTCTCGAGCCCATCGATAGATTTCGCTATCGGACTGGTCAAACCCTGTGTGTTGACAGCCATCGTCTGTGAGGGTGCGTCGTGATGTTTTGGCGTCAATTTCGTGGCTTCTAAAGGCTAACCTGAGGAATTCCAGTGTCTCAAATATCAATTACGTACTACCCATCATGGTAGTCGTCGCCTATCTTGATATGTACTCATATACGCAACATATGTATCTCAAAAAAACAGTTTTATTTGATTTTTTCGAATCCTTTGAGCGATTAAAATTCGATACACATCGTTTCACATATCAAGACTGATAACTGAGAGCGGTCTCTGTGGCTACAACCACCAGAAATTTAAAAGACCCCGACACTCTCCCAATTAACTCTGCCACCAAAAAAACATCATTAGTTCTATCCCATCATATAAAAACCACTCGGAGAGCTTACCCGGCAGGTGCGTTTAAACATCCAGAGCCTCCACCAAGCGACGTGTTTGCGCCATTGGTGCAAGAATCATGGCCTCCGCCAGAAATGTAGAAGTCGATTCGATTGGGGACATCAGAATACCCGACCGATCTCACCGAGCCACTTCCCAAAGTTAAACATGTTCCAGACACTGCATTTTTACCTCCAACTTGAGAAGTGCAGTTCGCCCCAGCGAAGAAGTCAATTCTGGCCGACATCACCAGGGAGCCGGAAGCGAGGAGAGCGGTGGTGATGAAGACAACGTTGAATTTCATTATGGTGAGATGGCGTAGCTTTTACATGTCAGAAACAAGAGGCTTGGAAAAAAAGACACGGATGCTAACCTGTTCGAATGTAGGAAGAGGAGCTGAATGAAAGGCTACACAGGGAGAGGTATTTATACGATTTCTATTGCACATTGCCTCTAGAGTCTGAACTATTCTATTCCTTGAAAGGTGATACCCGCCAACAGCGCTGATGGATTTTGATTTGGTCAAGTCTCGGGAGTGCCTATAAGTCCCAAGGCCTCCTAGGGACTGAAATCTATTCCTGCTTCCATGTATGGGGATCTGACACGCATTGGTATATACTTAGAATTTAGAAGGCTTCTTCCTATTTCGTGGTAGCCGTTCATGAGTGGGCGCTTCGCCCACGTAAATTTCCATCCTACAAAGATTCGCTCGGCACAGTTCCCGCCACTAAGGCAATTCCCAAAATTTTGCTACAAGGTCTCCTGCCACAAGTCTTCACTGCCACAAGGCATCACCACAAGGCTCATCTCGTTTCTTTTTCCACAAGTTCTCCCGCCACACAGGCATTGCCACAAGGCTTCCATCGCCACTGAGGCTCAATTCCCAATTGTCCAATCCGGGTAATCCCTCCCTATCGGGGCATGCTCCCACAGAGGGTCCAAGCCACTAAGGCAATTTGTCGCGTATCCACACAGTAATCATTCGGGCTTCCCAATCCGTCGTACCCCACTTGCGGCAGGCTCTCCCGGCGCTGCACTCGCAGAGCCATCTTCGCTCAGGGTCCCGAGCAGATCCATACGGCAGGCAATGCCTCGCCTCTGCCATAGAGCACCTTGCTCAATATCCCAATTTATCCGCTGATGGCGGTATCCCTGTGCTGCTGGCATTTCCATTCTCGCGCTGATGGCGCGTTTCATTTTTGACGCTGATGGTGTTTCTGCAGTGTTTCCGGGTCGCGCTGATGGCGATGTTCTGAAAATAGCGATGTTCTGAAATAGCCGGGCGTCTAATACGCGGCGTCGAATGTCTCGAGGTCGTCGTGATGATATGCGAAAGAAGACTCATAATCAGTTCATCTTTTAGATTCCCCATTACACGAGAAAATTGTCCCATCCAGAACACCCCACGAAATCGAATCTTGCAGGCAGACGCAGAAACTCGAGAGGAACAGGGGATGGCGTCGGGTTTCCTTTAAGAGTGAGGCATGGGTCTTGATTCTGCAATTCAGCACAGAAGAATTTGTGAACGCCCATCGTTGTCACCCTAAGTACGATTAGGCTTGAGTGTCCGTTGAGGATTCGACGTCACAGAAGAGGGTTTGATCGTGTTTAGAAGAGTCTGTATCTGATGTGGATTTGTATTGAAGAGGCAGAGAGCGTCGGCTGAGAGATCGTAGGTGACAGTTGCATCTTGGATGGCACCTTGTCCAAGGTGGAAGTCAATCCGCGCTGAATCTATTCTGAATCTTCAGACTCCGAAACAGGGTTAGCACCACATGGTTGATTGACTGGCCCGTTCCGACGAATGACGTCACTCGCAGTATTATTTGGTCTGAACACCGTTCATGCACTGCTGGCACGGAACTATTGAAGGCGATCTAAAATGTATTACAAAATCTTTCACACATGCCAAAATTTTTGGTAACGATTTTCTCGAATGAGAACCTAATGACGACGATAAAACTTGAGAGCAAATAAATGACAGTAGAACTTTACCTTTTTAGTCAAATTTTTATACGCACAAAATGTGTCATTTTCATCATGTCGTTGCCATAAAAGAACTTTCGGTCAAATCTAACATTCCTACTCTAATTTCCTGTCAAAAAAATTCTAAATTTAGGGTGGCTTTTTGTCCACCAGACAATAGCGTTGAAAATGTTTCTCCGCCAAACTGAATTGAGAAAGTTTTTAATACATCATATGTTAACTAAAATTTGCCGAAAATGTGACATTTTGCGCGTGCAACAATAAAGAGGGAAACAACAGTTTTTGCGTCGCAAGTTGGATATACCCATAATAAAAATTAAACCACCTATTTTGTTGGTGCTAAAATTGACAATAAACGTAGAATCTGCGCTCAAATTGCCTTGCTCGCACAACGTATCGTTGTTGATCAATTTCTCAATCGGGTAAATGCCCCCAAAAATGTAGCATGTTTTAAACATTTTTGGTCGCCTACAATTGATCCATGCCAGCAATGTCAACAGCAGCCCTGCCGACTAACGATACACGAGTCGTATTTTCTCATGGTCTCGATAACGTATGCGGTGACGACAGGCTCGACGTCATCCCAGCTGTTAGTTTCGAGCCCATCGATGGATTCCACCATCGGACTGGTTAAACCATTGTTGCTGACCGTCATCGTCTGCGAGGGTACGTCGCGATGTTTTAGTGCCAATTTCGTAGTTTCTAAAGGTTGGCGTTGCGGAATTCCAGTGGTGAATGTTTCCACTGAAAACCTTGAAGCCGCTGATGCGTTGTATCAAGTCAGTGAACGAATGTCATTTTTCGAAATCTGTCTGCAGGTTTATCTCTGTGTTATCAATTTGGTTCAGCTTGAGTCGTGACTATGACTATTCCATACCCAATCGCGCATGTTCATGTTACGATGTTTCCTCCGTCCCAAACATCAATTGCGTAATACCTCTCCCGGTAATCGTCGCCTATCTTGACACATACTCATAAACGCAACATATGTATCTCAAAAAAACAGTTTTATTTGACTTCGTCGAATCCCTTGTTTGATTACAATTTGATACACATCGTTTCACATTTCAAGACTGTTGTAACTGAGCGCGGTCTCTACCACTAGAAAATTAAAAGACCCCGACACTCTCCCAATTAACTCTGCCACCAAACACATCGTTAGTTCCATCCCCTCATTAAAAATTTACGCAGAAAGCTTACCCGGCAGGTGCGGTTACACATCCGGAGCCGCCACCACGCGACGCGGTCGCGCCATTGGTGCAAGAATCGTGGCCACCGCCAGAAATGTAGAAGTCGATTCGATTTGGGACACCAGAATACCCAACTGACCTCACCGAGCCGCTTCCCAAAGTTAAACATGTTCCAGACCCCACATCGCTACCCCCGACTTGAGAATTGCAGTCCGCCCCAGCGAAGAAGTTAATTCTGGCCGACATCACCAGAGAGGCGGAAGCGAGGAGAGCAGTGGTGATGAAGACAACGCTGAATTGCATTATGGTGAGATGGAGTAGCTTCTAAATGACCGAAAAAAATGGGAGTGAATTGAAGGTTATACGACTGGATGATGAACAAGAGGATTGGGAAGAAGGACCCGGATGCTAACCTGATCGAATGTAGGAAGAGGAGCTGAATGAAAAGGCTCTAGAGTGAGTGGTATTTATACGTTTTCTATCGCACCTCGCCTCTAGAGTCTGGACTATTCCCTTGAAGGGGAAGATTTTCTTGTAAGCCCTAGATTCTGAATTTTCAGTATTTAGTTGAACTAAGACCTCTACGGCCATCACCTTTGTGGAGAATGGGAAATCCATTCATCCAAACTCGCTGCTTTGTAACTTCTCCGCCAAGCACGGCACTACCCAAGCTCATCGACTGGTAGAACTTCCATCTGCTGCGGACCATGCTCTCCTTTGGATATGCCGCTGTCACTCAAGCTTCGTTAGTTATCTCAACCAATTGTAGGTCTTTTTGGATCAAAATAATATGGTCAGAAATCCCTGTCCGAATTAGATCTGCTACGAATGAGACCCGATCCAAGTGAACATAGGACATAGGTTAGGCGGCATCAAGTTAAAATTTAGGCGTCTCATATAGCATATTCACTTCCTAAATTCTCCAGGACATTATTGAGATTACACAATGAATAGCATTTATACAAAAGCGCAATTAAAATTTCAAGCATGACTCCTGGCTCGGAATGTTCCCAACTGTGTGTAACTCCACAATAACAATGGCACAGAAGAGAATTATATAGACCACGGCCTTCATAGTTGTTGTTTAGAAGTGATCCAATTTTAGATAAGACGAATGATATTGCTCGTCGTTCCGACGAGCTTTTATATGTACAAGAAATGTAACTAGAATAATCTACAATATACTACCTCGTATCGAGTAAAGTATTTGTAAGCTAAATTAAATACTAGAAATAATAGGAATGTCCGAGTATAATCGGATGATTCCAACAATAGTGAAAGAGTTTGTTTCAACTCCAATATCAATTGTTCAAAACCTGTTTACGGACACGCCCTCTTGTCTGCTCGAGTAAGTACTGCAGTACAGAATGAAAATCCCCTTGATACCTTGATATAACTCGAAAAAGAAAATTATCCCCCAACGTATGGACATATTTTTTGCACACACGGGCTAGTCATGGTATCCCTTCTTTTCTCATCATAACTTTATCCAACCGTTACAAATATAACAAGTCTTCTGACATGGACTGGCTCAAGCACGTTGGCTTCAATAGGTCGGTGATACTCGCCAAACGCTGATGACTCCACACGAGTACCGGATTTGGATTTGGTCAGTCTCGGGAGTGCCTATAAGTCCCGAAGCCTCCTAGAGACTGAAATAGCTTTAATCTCATTCCTGCTTCCATGTATGGGGGTATGGGGCGCATTGGTATATACTTAGAACTGAGAAGGCTTCTTCGGATTTCGTGGTAGTTCTTTTGGGCGTTCGGATCTATGTCACGAACGGGCGCTTCATGAGCGCACATTCAAAAGAACCTCCACATCATCGGGCCGGTCGGGTCCCTAATTACTTTTGCTTGAAATTGAATTGTGTTTTGACGGAGTCGTATGGAAGCTATCTTCCAAAAAAAAACAATTACGTGTGCTATTCAAATTCCCGACTGGCCGCATTTCATTCTTGTGAAGAATCTTATTACTATTGTCGCAATCGCTGATGAGTTGCGATTGAAGATTTGGAAGCAACCCTGATCTCCGTGTTCAGCATCTTGATGAACAAAGCGAAGCGTATGGATGAAATATGCAGCCGCTGGAGAAAACGGCTGCGTTCATACATTCCAAAAAAAGAGCGTCCGTGCCCCTCTCGACCAGGTTCTCCATTACGCTGGCCCTGGGATCGCACGTATACACCATTCACGCCCTGCAATCTCCAGTGTCGACCCAGACCCTACTTGTCTATAATGCTCCACTCTATTCCTCTCCTTAATTTCATAAATCTCGCTCTAGGACTCTCCAACGGTGATTTGAAAATATCTTGGAATTTTTTGCATGCCTATGTCGGCCCAAAGACGTTGTCGTATCTTCTATTGTCACCAACCCAACAGAGCGCGACATTCGCATTTTCGAAAAGAGTAATGTCCTTGACATCTCAACCACTACCATGTCACGCATGATGAGCAAGGATGGGGATACCTTTCACCGGAATCCTACTCATCGTTTTGACTATTATCGACTTTATCGGTGTTCTCTAGACCACATATGACTTCAATGATGATAGTCTCTACGAGGTTACCCCGGCAGGTTCTTCCATCGCAGTTAATCACACCGGATTTGCACCATTGTACGATTTCGAAACTCATGGCACTGGGCGATTCAACTTCGTCCCCAACACCTAGTTCCAAATTGGCCCGGAGGATGCCGCACTTAAAGTTACAGTTGATCCCCTTACGGTAAGTATCAAAATAGACGTCCAGAAGCGTGGCCTTTTTCCGTTGTCGACACAAACATCTACCTCTAATTCTGGCCGCTTGCAAGTTCTCAGGGAGCCTCTCAGCTATGCACGCAATTGGCAGGTGGTGCAGCGTCTGATATTAGAACATGCACGTATCCCAACGGGGCAGAGTGGAGTACTTACTTTGGTGGGCCGATAATGACTTAATTTGGTGCAGGATGGACACGATTGCTGGTCATTTGGGGAATCAAGCTGGGGTAAGAACGCGAGTAATTCAATGCTCTTCCTGTTTCTTCCCGTTTACCAGGTTGTTTACATAAAGAATCAACTGCAACGGCGATCCCGCTAACGCTTGCCATGAGGGAGTTGTTGCCTACATCTTGACAGTTACCAGTGGTGGGAACATTGTTAGTTCCGACGTGAGTAGAGGGCTGTAAATAAAGTTAGCAATCTGAATATTTCAACGACTCTGTTATAGATCTACACCTGTGAAATATTCTGCACCAGTACTTATTGGGACTACACCTTCGATTTGCACAAGTAGTCTTAATAATTGTTCTAACTCTTAACTGATGCTTTTTAGGCGCACCCGACCCTAATTGACGCGTCATCTTGCACAAGGAGTGTGTGGGCAGAAATCGAGGATGTCTTACACTAACTATTTCCACAGTTTTCTCATGCGACTACACGGACTGCCGATGTCGGCTATGGATGTTCCAACGCACCGAATTTAAAAGTAGATAAGGAATACCGACAACTACCGCGTATGCCTTGCACAGTATATTTCCTTCGCGGTTTGCAGTTCCTGATCTATCGTTTCTTAGTGCATGGGCGAGGCTTTCTACAAGACTTACAATTGCCGCTAGATATTTTTATTGTCTCGTTTGTTATCTGATGATTGGTTTTATAAGATAGGTCACTCTACATTCCTAAGTCATTTGCTCACGGAACAGACGACTCTGAAATTAGGAAAGTAAATCCTTTTATTCACGTTCACATCCTATCAAATATGTTTACATCTCTTGTCGTATCATTCATCGCAGATACGGCTGTGGCGCATGTGGTAGTAACAACAGACTATATTCAGCCCGCTTTTTACATTCCCATTATACGAGAAGACTGTCACGTTCAGAACAGCCCTTACGAAATCGAATGTCGTCACTCAGACTCAGGTAAACGCAGAAAATCGAGAGGAACGGGGATGGCCTCGAGTCCCTTTCAAGAGTGCGGACGTCGGCTTAAGTCTCAGTAGCATCATAGGACCGTGCATGGACGTCCATCGCCGTCACCGTAGTACAGCTCGTCTGGAGTGTCCGTTAAGGACTAGGACCTGATATGTCGGAGGAGGGGTTAGATCGCGTTTCAACGAGAATCTGAATCTGAGTTGGATTTGAAAAGGTTCCTACATCTGCGACTTCGATGGCACCCATTTTCAAGATTCATCGGGGTCTGAACGGATTCAGACTCCGAAACACGGTTGGCATCACATGATTAGCTGCTAGACGCGCGTCGCGCCGAACACCTAAAATGCGCCTGGGCTATCAGTTGGACGCTGAGCTAATTCATGCCTCCCATCGCGCTCTGTTAACCAAATCTGCACTAAACCGGGATTAATCTATTCCACGGACCAAGGTTTAAAGCACGAGCAACTGGCTGCAAGTAACATTAGATGTATTTCCACGACGTATGATAAAAAAATACCCTAATTAACAGGACAAATACACAGTTATTCTTGTGAAAAGCCTTCTAAAATATTCTTTAGAGCAACTCCGAATCCTCAATATAACTTCTCAATTATGATGCTTTTGCCAGTACACACAGTTCAAAAGACAAGGTAATTGAGGATACTACATTTAAGGATTCACATTCTCCTCAATGTCATGAGGGCATAAGCAATGACCACAAGCAAGTGAAACAAGACGAGCCCAGCCCAGCGCCCAAATAGGCGCTCTATAGATAGAATCCGCCCGTTCCATCAACAGACTTGATGTAGGGTGAAGCGCTCATATCGTAGGCACAGTAGAGGTTTGGCGGGGGTACCCCCCTGACTTAGCGCAGCCGGTCAATAGATACAGAGCAGTTTGGGGGAAAGTAATTCTCTCCAAACTCGCACAGCAAAAATGCCAGCGCAGGGCGCCAAACCGAGCCTCAAGAGCCCTAACTTGAACCTTTGCAGCACGTTCTCCAACTTGAGAAATGAGAATAAATTAGGAAAGATAGACTGTGTATTTCAGGGAAATTGGTGAACTAGTAAGTAACATTGATCGCTGCGCTTTGGAACATGACACAAGTGCGAGGCCGTTTAGCGGTCACCTCCAGTGTGTCAAGTAGCGCCGTCATATAAGGTGCTATCTTCTTGATGCTGGACTTGAAAGATTGCAACCATTACATAAGGGCGGACTCGGAGGTTTCTGTAATTGTGAAACGAGGTAGTTTGAAGTGTTTGGCACTTATGCATCACGTGTCTAAACTGGGACACATCAAGGCGAAGACAGCCTCCTTGATGATCTGTTTATACAACAGGTAAAAGGCAGAATCAATCAACAATGACCATACTTGGGGTCAGGATAAGCGCGCGTTCTTTGACTTAGCGCCAATTTTTTTTAAATTCAAAAACACTAGCTTATAGGGAGCCAGAAGACCCCGGCTGCAGGCATAGCATTGGGCGTTATCATCAATCTCTCACAGGCGTACATATATAAGTGGGAGACATCTTTCCGCTCAACCAATACGCCACCTCGACCATGCTTCATAGGCGCCACACCAACATTGAATACTCTGGAAGTACTGGAGATACCATACCGGGCAGCACATCGCCTTTTTTCCTGAGAACGACACCACTAGCCTCCTTGGCTGCTTCCCTCTTATTTCTAGCGACGATAGTCGAAGCGTCCTACTTCTTTGTCAACAGAAAATGTAATGGTATTGGTAGGTTCCCATAGCTTGGTCTGCGTCAATTACCCTGACGATTACTAACTCCTTGGATATTCCAATTCTCAGGACCAGTCAACCCAGACACCATGATACACTTTGCGTGGACACTGGGACCACTCTTAATTTCAAAATTATTAGGACTCATCATTTCCTCCATCGATTTCAATACGCAGCGCATACAACCATGGCTATCCTTGGCCGAAGGAGGTGCTACTGCGAGCAAGAGTCTGTTACTCGACTATCCTGGGTTGCCTGCTCCACTCAGGTCTCTCGCTGCATTCAAGAATAGACATTGGCTCGTGTTGATAACGTTCGTGAATATACATTTTATGGTTTCATAAAGCATTGTTGACACCGGTGGCTCATAAATAGGTCAATAATGGGGGCGCTCTCCTTTGCGATCTCGACAATCTCGGCCGGCTTGCTTAGCCCTCGAATTTCGAACAGACGATACAAGACGGATGTACAGTCTTTCCAATCATTACATCTTCAATACTCGTATCAGTCGCTCGGAGGATTTTTCAGTGCAGCGGCGGTGACATCGGCCATCTATAGACTCAGAGGGATAAACGGCTCCGACACCGCAATACCGTATACGTCTCCTGTTGATGGATGGACAACTGGGAAATATTTCTTCCTCGACAGCACCTTTCTATCCGAGTCAGCAAAGGATACTAATACCCCTGGCAACTCAGCTTCAACAGTCACATTCTCTACAACGGTTTTGAAGACCCTCTCGGGTTGTGAGACCACATCTCTTAATATCTCACCTCTGGGCGTTAAAAATGGGACAGCAAAATGGTGGATTTCTGCACGCGGTGACGTCTCGCAATGCGATTATAGCTTACAGGTCGAGTACGTCAGATATCTTGCATATTCCCCAGTTGGACCTAACAATCACTCTTAGTATCGGCAACACCTGTTGCGATCAATGGGACGTTGCACCAGTCCACTGTTCATCTCCAAGCCGTCCTCAGTTGGTTCCACGGTCTCTGCAGTCCATAGCGTTTTGGATTGTGATGCCGCAACCTGAACTATCTCACAACCCAAACGCAAGTATTGTGATCTGCACCCCTCGAATCCAAACGGGAATAGCAACTGTCACATACGATTTGGCCTCGAGTGCCATTGCCAACGTGTCAGTCAAAGAGGGAGCGCAAGCAGATTTGCAACCCTTGGGATCATTGGTCGACTCCGCGAACACCAGTCGTATTGTCGAGTTCCACGGATACCCATACAATGGCTACTTTCTGAAGGATTTGTGGGAGGGTGTTGACAGTTACAAAGGTAAATTAGAACCCTTTCTCTTGACCGCTCAATTCACACAATCATAATTTCCAGCCGATCGTATGGCTGCTGTTCAATACCTCGTCAAGTCAACCATCTACAACCTTGCCCACAATGGTGGTGCGGGTGCGCGCGCGGCTGATATATACTCCCCGTATCAAGCTGAAAGTTTTTTCAACCTCACGAACATAGTATACAGCCGCTATCTAACGCTCGTGGCACAGCAAATCTACTTTGATCCTTCTGGACCACCGACCGTTATAAACAAACCCCCAGTCCAAGCGATAGTTCTTCTACCAGAGCTGAGACTTTTCGTCTCCCCCATCGCAGCTCATACATTCTTCTCCGTTCTGGTTTTGCTTTCGATAGCCAGCCTGAGTATGGTTCTCCACCGAACTCACGGCAACCGTACTCGTAGGTCCGTTGTCAGCGGTGACGAGAGTCAGATGAACCTCGTCCCTCTACCGTCCGCTTCTATCAGCTTGAAAGATAGGTATCGAGAGGCAAGCGTGGACAACGAAGCATCCCTATCTCCGACATTTTCAATGCCTGTTCCACCGCGCAACATGGGCTCCATTGCATGTGCTGCTGCTGCCGCATACTCAGTTGGAGAACTACGGGAGTTTTTTGGGACTGTGGAAGCAGTTAATCAATGTGTCGTCAAAGCAGACACACCACAGGCGGAATTGGCATGGGGTAATAGTTCTTTCGGAATCAATCTCGCCACAGGAAAGATAAAAGTAGGCCACGAGGCGGCCGACTGAGAATATCAGCTCAAAGGCGGTGAACGAAGTGGGAGTGGCACTTGGGGCATTTGACGAAAGAGGGTTATTGGTCTTTCCCAAGTTCTCTCGTGGGATTTTTGGCGCTATTCTGTTCTTTGACAAGGTGACGGGTTAGACAAGTCAATTATCTGAAGGGTTTCCAATAGATTACATTTATGTAATTTTGTCGATACAGTCCTTCGGGGTGATAGTATCCACCTTCCCCTTTATATTACTACTGTTTAATAATATGTCAATTTCTTTTTCGAATTATACTGGCAACGAATGGTATGAATTCACGGTGGTGTGCAGCGCTGCGAGGCGCGCGTCGCCGATTTCTAATTGATCTCTTGGCATACTCGTTCAGGAATGAAAGCTTAAACCAGCCAAAGTGTCATATCGTCTCTAGTCATCTTTTGATCCTCGTAAGAGTATAAATTGGTACCCACGAGTGGTGTATATTTTCAGAATCCAACAACTCGCACCACCAGACTCTCAGATCCCGGGGCTCGTATAGGTATGGACAAGAAATATAAACCAAAGATGCCTTTTATCCTAAAGGAAGACTGTGGCTCATTTATGGATGAGAATTCGAGGAATACATATGCCTCATTTTAAATTCAATAGTTGGCTTCGATTAAGCGCCCATAAAAGTCAAGACTACCTTCGCCTTCGAGCCTAACTTTTCAGCAGTGCGCTCACCCATGACAGACAGTAAAAATAGAACCATTCATTCATAGCCTAACATATAATTCATAGAAACGATAGCTAGCTACTACATGGTGCTTCGAAACGTCAGAGTACATGTTTATGCAAACAATCCTATAATTCCTATCAAAGGAGCGTGGGTGTGGGTGTGGATATGGGTATGTGTGTAGGTGTTAGTGGGTACATTATTATAGTGCGATTATGAAGCGGATGAGGGTGGCTGAGTGGAGGGTAGGGGTATTGGTATTGTGGAAAGTAGTGATGCCGTGGTCCAGGTCTGAACCGCGGTTCGAACCTGAACCTCTTGAACCGGACCTAAGGTTCGGGTCAAAGTTCAGAGAATTTGCTGAACCGAACCTAAGGTTCGGTTCAAGGTTCAGGCAAAAGCTGACAGCTGAACCTGACCCGAACCTTTCAACCCTACAATAAAAAAAATCAGCCAAAAATTGGGCAGGATTAGACAAATTTCAAGCGCAGAAAGGCGTTACGGTGTTTTAACGGGCGCTTAAATGAGCACAGCTCCGATTGTGGCCTGTTTTGGAAGGTCGCGCTTGAACACCAAAGCTATCTCACGCCGAGTTTGCGCCTATCACACCACGATACGATGCTATTCACCATTGTAAATATCCCTCGAGAGTAGTGTTTCAAACACCAGTTGACCTGGTCATCCCATTAGAGTCTTTCACAATGTAGAATAGAAGAA
>Ga0247741_1000770_pt1 | contig 17570 bp, 15 predicted proteins | sample UWRJL213509R2_FD_180945 | JGI IMG/M metagenome (GOLD analysis project Ga0247741, IMG submission 180945) | Plant litter microbial communities from Arlington Agricultural Research Station in Wisconsin, United States - UWRJ-L213-509R-2 | ecosystem: Environmental > Terrestrial > Plant litter >... | reverse complement strand
TGCCAATGCTCCATACACTGCCTGACGTACTAAAGGGTGCTATAGAGCGCTCTACAGCATCATGACCTCACTATAGGCCACTCGTAATTATCATGCTCTATTCATATTTGGTTTCCGAATGGATTTCTTATATCAATATCTTGTCCCCAGTCCAATATTTTTAAGTGATGCTTTTATATATCAGTATAACATTTATTATAGTACTACTGTATGGTACAAAAAAAATATAACAAGTGTACCAACTACGCATGAGCACCAATCCATCGCACCCACCAGCGCCCACCTGTCAACGCCCATCTGTCAGCGCCCGTCTGTCAGCGCCCATCTATCAGTGCCCGTCTGTCAGCACCCATCCATCAGCGCTCAACGCCCAGTCCCCATCTGCTAGAATCCACTCACAAGCGCCATTTGCCAGCACATCGACCAGCACCCACTCCCCCAGTACCGACCACCCATTATACTGCTACCATCAGATATCCAAGACCATATACTGTTGTCGCATGGCTGCATCAGCCTTCATCCTTCTTCAGAGTAATAAGAGACGTACCTAATTAGTGGATGTGAGGCGAGGAGAGAGCACCGATGAACGCCTCAGCAACGGGTGGTGTTATATTTGGTTAACTTTAGGGCAGGTGGGACTAACTTATGAAATAAAATGTATAATGCGCACTGAAATGGGACACGACGTCATGTGGGGTAAAACAGCATTGAGCCATGGACAAGTTGTCCACCGTTTCCCACGCTTTATAGAGAAAGAGGCATTCAACGGGGTAAAACGCGTCTGACGCAATCACATGACATGGTCACATGACTATGTGTTTACACAAATCACAGCCACTGACATCATCATACTGCGATGCAATGCTACACAGCAACCCCTGGATGATCCGAAGCATTATTTGACAGGGAGAGAGGTAAAACATTACCTCACGTGATGTTTCCTGGTGACAGGACGCCATAAGGGATTTTCCAGAAGGTGCTATATGCTGCGTCAAGGATGCTATAGGGCGCTACATAGCATGCCGAACAGAGTCCGTAGCGTAACTTAGTACCCAGATGCTATAGTATACTATAATTAGCAAATACTTTGCTATGCATGTAATAGACCCCTGCTATGGCTTGCTAAAAGCCAAAATCAGGAATTACTGATGATCCTCCCCGATATCCACTTTAGCGAGACACACTCGAATGATACACCTCACCATCCTCTCCGTCGCAATTCATCAAGGCCTCTGCACAACATGGAAGAAAGTTCCTTCAGGTTTGATCTGACATTAAAGAGAACGACTCCCCAGGGGGGAGTCGTAACGTAGTAAGTAGGCGGCAGCAACGAGGTACTTTCACACGCATGAAACACCTAATACAGATGGGTTTAAGACTAATGCAAGACACTGTAACTTATAGTACAGTAGTACAGTATCTCCAATAATGCATGCTCTTGCTCCTCTGTTAATGAAGTTTATCACCATCGTGTGTTATATTAAAATATCTCAGAAAATGTACTACTATGGTGTATTACTAAGAACTTAGGAAGTCATCAACAACTCACATAAGTGGGAGGTTTAAATTCAATTATAAAACATGAAACTTCTTGGGGGAAAAGCATCAACCAACCGTCTCACCAGTGTTCCCTAAGTATGTAGTAGGAGCCAATGATGGCAATAGGAGTTTATCAGATTGCCATCTTGACCGGTATTCCAGGACATCCCTATGTGCTTCCTTCAAGGTTTCAAGGTCACTTGGCAGCTGCGAATCAAGACGCTGGGAGATTTACGGTGCGTCAACATGCATCAATACATATAAGTGAGACAGGGATAACTACCTCGAGCAATCGGTCGAGTTTCTCATCAAGACAGATACTTGGTGCGGCGCCGACGCAAACAACTTGTAGCTAAAGATCTACATAAGAGAAATGTTTGAAAAGTGGAAGATAGACATACCTCTAACCTGCCATAACCAATAACAAGTTTCCGATTGAATTCCTCAATTGCCTGACGGTCGCTGTGTCCCAGATGATGTTTACGTGCGGACCTTTGTTGAGACAACCTCCAGAGTACAGTTTGAATATCGCGAAGATCCCTTCGGAAGTGGGGTCAGAGATAAGAACATAGGATGATGGGCCACCTACTTCAATAATGGCTGGATGGTGGCCTGAACATCAGGTGGTACACCAGCATCAGTAATCTCGATGAGATTTGCTATCATAGAGCATGCATTCGAAGCTAAAATCATTAGGTATTCATCGACACTCTGAATTATTTTCTATAAAGACTTAAGTCATATTACAAAGTGGAGGAGTGGATTCACTTACCTCTATGGTCCCCACAACGGTGATCACCGCCCCAACAACTTTCTGAACGACCGGTATTGATGACATTGCGATAAGTCTCTCGATAAGCTTGAGAATAGTCACCGCTCTGCGCAACATTTGAGCGTTTGTCGTAGGATACAATTCCACAGGCGGGGAATCAGGAGATTCACTGTGGGCCAGGTCAGACCAGTTACGGACAACACTTCGTAACGCCGCCTCCCGATCTCTGTAGGATTTCACTTGCGCTTCAGTAACATCCTTCTGCTTTCTGCCTTCAGACCGTCGAACGGATTCAAGAGTTTTTGATAGCGTCTCCAGGATGTCGAGTAACCACCGATAAAGTGACCGTCCGGCAGCAGTATCTCGTAAACCCTTTTTCAAGTCAACCAGTTCTCGCTGTAGGAGAAGGGGACGACGGGTTTGTAAGTCAATGCGTGAGATTATATCCCAGCCAGATTCGGGGGTGCAGAAGAAGCGGGCGGTCCTGGACCCAGAAGCAATCATGGTTTTCCAGTATCTAGTGCACAAGGCCATCTCACGCATCTCTCCCTCGTCGTCTGTGACCTCATCCCACATTGTGGTGACTAGAATCACATTGACAAGCGCATCCCTCCCGCAGATGTTTTGAAACGTCTCCAGAAGTTTCATGGGCGATCCTGATATCCGGTTGTCAGAAATACGGTGAAAGAATAACAGTCCCGAGAGGGTGATTCCATTTTCGTAACTGGTGCACGAGTGATGCTATCAGAAAACGGGGCCAAGACTCAAATTGAAGGCCTACATTCTCCTGAGCCAGTCAGCTATTCTCTGAAGAATTTCCAAATCCGACAGGTTGGTATCGTCGAAACCGGGTGTATCAAGAAGAACAACTTGGCGACCGTGCTCATTGACACATCTGACGGCCTGTACATCTTGAGTGCATGATTCAAGTTCATGACCGACAACGGCGATCTCGATTCCTGCAACCTTGTTGATAAACTAAGAGATCGTCAGCCAGACGCATCAACAACAAAAATACACTGACAGTACTCTTTCCGCTGCCCGTTGGGCCCATAACTCTGAATTTGATCAGTAGGTTCCTCAGTTTACGAAGGACATTCTTCACTTACGCAATTATTATGTCCGACTCAGTCAGTACACCCGGCTGGTTCAGCAGATTGTCGTCGCTGTGCATCGGAGATCTCGGAAAGATCGAAGATACTTCACTCGGCGGTGAACTCGATATAATAGAGCTTTTGGAGAGGTCAGAAAAAGCTGCCTCTAAATTCCGTTGCTCTGAAGGTGCCACAGGACGCAAATTTGTATTTCTCCCCCGGATACGATGCTGCTTAAGACGTGAGAACTAGTTAGGGCTCAGTTGATCCGCAACTCACCTTCCACCTGCCAGAACGTGTTTGAGCCGGCCGGAATTTTATGTCCTCAGTTGCAGCAGCAACTGCAACTGCACTCGGACCACCATGATCGACGGCCTTGTCACTGAGTGATGACACCACACAGTTGCTGGAGCTCGACTTGCTGCAGTCGTTTGGCTGAAAGTAAGCAACACCTGTGAATTATTAGCAATACTCGAAAAGATAGATTTGAAGCAAGACAGAACCTGATGTGCTAAGACATATTTTGTGGTTATGAAGAATGCTTGCGATAACATCTGAAAATGTTCTCAAGGGGTTGGCACCCTGGCAAGTGTCAGCATGGTACAATGTCATGTATGAACAGAACCCACTGTTCTGTATCGTGAATACCATTCCACTCCATGTGTGGCAGCCACTTTCGCCGCAGGAACCTTTTCAAGGAGATAGTCATTAAGATAAGTCGACAAGGGCATCACTTCCTAATGTGCTACCCTGATCAACAGAAGCAGGAGGGTGATGAGGCTAACACGTACCGAAACCATATACGACTCCGCTACAATTTCAAGCAGATCCTCCGTCGGCTCTGGTTGGGCATCATTTTCTTTAGGGCCAAAAGCGGACCGCAGACCACGAGTTAAGGCCGAGCCAAATGTCCACAACGAACTTAGATTTTGGGAGTTTGATCGGGCGTTCCTAGGCAAAGTGGATTGATGAGAATCCATTTGTATCTGAACTTCCATTGGACCTCTAAATCTTGGTAAAGCACTTTTACGGAGCTGGAAAGTCAAATACCGGACAAAGAGGCACTGATTATGTGATGATTGTCCTAGAGGCTCCCTCCGAGATGGTCCAACACGAGGGGAATCAGCAGTACCAGAATGTTCCCAAGTGTACGAGCATCCTACTTCGCCGGGAGAGGATGCAGCCGGAAGAAACTGCAATCGGGATGTCGTTTGCTCCATCGAGCTGGAAAATGTCGCAATCCCCCATGACTTGGTTTTGTCGCAGCCTATGACCAAGCAGAGACCACTATTATCCAATCGCCGACCCATGCCTGGCCCGTTTGCATATCGATACCAACTCTCAGCATGCGTGCCAATGTGCTGATAAAACCTGTCTAGATCGTTGAGGTCGCTTTGAAATGTGGCATCGGGCATGGCGAGAATAGCTCCTTCAGATGCGGATGATTCAAATTCTAAACCTCTGCGTCTGAACATGAGTCATGGATCATAGGTTCAGAAGTAATTCATACCCGTTCAAAGAGCCACCTTGGACTCGCCTAATAGACGAACTTGCCAGTGAACTACCCGCAATGAATATATCATTTTTATCGATGTCATGCTCTTGAAGAGGAGGGTCAAGAGGCTGAAAGTCGGCAGGACAACGAGAATTTATGGGATGACTAGCGGGATGATTGATATTGAAAAAGAAATCAAATGCTCCTGAAGATTTGATGATACCAACATCCCCAATAGAGACACCTTGCGCTCGATATTCGGGTGGGAGGTTCCAGCTGGGGTCCGGGAGCCAGAGAGGATGTCCCCGACCCTCCGTTGAGAGATGTTGTTCATAGATATGAATTGGTGGGCGCTTGGAACGTATAACCTATGCCAAGACGTTCAGAAATTCGGCGAGATTCATCTGGCAGTACAAAGCCAGGAGTTACCTGTCGTGGAGGTGCAGAAACTTGCGGGGTCCCTGCGACATTGAAGGAACCACCAGCTATGACAATATTCGACGCCGAGGAAAACATCAATATCCTGACACCAAGGAGAACCCAGATGAGATGAAGTTCGCGTTCTAGAAGAGCAAAGCACGCACACCTTAGACCACTTTCTGACCTACGGATATGCTAGTGTAGTAGACTTCGCTAACTGGGCAATGAGTCCTTTTGTGTCTCGTTAGATTGAGGATAAAGGTCTATCAAAGATCACTGAACACCCTTAGCGACCAAGGGATGAATGACGAAGCAGCAAGAAATCGATGGAGAGTCGACGACAATGTGCTTGTGCTGTGCGACCTCAACGTGTTTATATAAGCGGCTGTGACAGTCTGAATGCAACACGAGGTGGGCATGTGGGTGAGGTGTGTTCATATGGATTCCCAGATATGTTAACGTAAAGGGCCCTTGTACATTGCGAGGAACCAAAGCTAAGAGTTGATAAAAGAGCTTTTCAGGAAAATTCAATGGGAATTCTCGATGATGTCGTAGATGTGAGGCTGGGCAGCTCCTTCATACAAGAATATAACCGGAGGGGATTGCAGTGGCCGACGAACAAGTGCATCGGGGTAGGCCTGCTGCTATTTGAAGGAAGAAAACTGTCGTTCCTGTAGAAGGGGAGTGAGTGTCTGTTTGTCATGACGCGTCCACCCCAAAAGAACGAAGTGACCAACAAATATTCACCTCTCCAAAATCGGCCCACCAGGTTCTCCAGTTGACCAGTGATTGTCTGGGCCCTCCCGACATTTCATCTGGTTACAGGAAGAGCGAGATGTTTTTCTGGGCTGGGCAAGATTCGGCGAGTTGCTCTATTGACTGGGACGAATTAGTGGACTAGGACAGGAAAAACGCACTTGACTCCACTCACAGGTCGTGCACTCCATGTTGATAACCCAGGACGTTTGTCTTCAGCTTGATGGGACGTCGCGTTTCGTAACTGGAGAAGGTGTAGAGCCCGCTCACTCAAATCAGTGTTCTTCTCGCTGAACCCCTCGAGTTGACGTTGATCATCTACAATATTCTGGCCTTTCAACGGAGTAGATGATAAAAGGTATGTTTCGCCGAAGATGAGGACAGTGGCGATGGCGATGGCCAGAACTCCGAGCTTCCAAAAATTTCCAGACGGCGTTTCCCTGCGATGCACTGACAATGGCGGCGGCCTGAGCTGCATCATCGAGCTAGGTATTATATAGACCTCCATTGATTGTACACCTGCATCCTCCTCTGCGGACCAAGCATGAGGCTGCAACTAGACGCGTGTTGAGCACTAACGACAGGAGTAAGCAGCACTAGTACACCATTCGATCGTAGCTGGTGCCGTCTGATTGCGGAGGAGGCATAGGGGCGTCGGGTGTTGACGCTATTGGTGGTTCTGGCGCCAGTGTTGGCGTTGACTAACTGGTGGATCCAGGATGTGCGAGGGAAGCTCCGTAGGGGAAAGAGGTGTGTGGTTTGGATATCTGATGTCCGAGCCTCAAGCGAGAACATGCGTTGGGGTCGTGTGTGGGGTGTTAAACGTTAAATGTTGAAGCTGGCTCGCCAACAAGAATTAGGTGAGCTCGACGCAGAGGCGGCGGAATGGCCTGTATCTGGGGTGGAAAAGGAAAGTCAGTTAGGGTAACGAGGAATGATACATATAAGCGGGAGAAGAGGAATCCGAAGAGGAGGGCGTAGAAGATATCGCTCGAAGACGGAGAATGGGAGAACAGCCAAAAAGATCAGAGAGCCTCAAATAGACGAACCTCTTCATTCCCGAGTTGTAGGGAGGTCTAACTCTTCGAGAATTCGACTATCCAAGTGAGTATTGAACATTGAACCTGGGAATTTGTTCTTCAGAAGCGTAGAGTCTATTTCCAGTATTCAACCATACGTGTTTCTCCAGTAAGAAACATGAAGACCCGGAGGCTAGAATAGCAAAAGGACGGAAGGTCACAAATTTTGAGAAAAGCGGTCCCAAATGTCACGAACGGCTGATCGGTCCGAGTATCCGTCTCCTTCTCACGATAACATTTGTTCTCGAGTGCGGGTCCGAGGAGCTTTCCAACATGCGTACTATAACTGCCGGTGTGCTTACTGGTCCTACTGCGACGTCGACTGCTACCTTTCACCCACGCGCCTCCTACAGTACCTGCCATCCAAATACAAGAGGATGCCAGTGGTCGCTGGATAGTCACACCACTAGCCTTACACTCGTCGTTCATGCACGAAGCACCTGGTCCTGGGTTATTCTGCATTTCTTCCAAAGATCATTCCTCAAGGACATGGAGACAGTACCTCAAAGTTGAATATCGTGGAAATGGAATCAGACACCCAGCCTAGCGACTGTATACTGAGTGTCGAACATGAGCATTGAAGCTGAAGGGTGTCAACGGCAAAGATAGCTGCACCTACCATTTTGGTACGTTCTTCATATCCATAATTCTAGATTTCGTCAACTCAAGTCTCCTTCCTTCAGACACTCGTTAAACCGATTTCGGGGGCGATCAGGGAACATGACTAGACAGCGGGTTTCATTCTTCCTGAGTGGTGGGTTTCATTCATTTGTTCATGGTGCTGGGTTTTGCTGGGTGGGCAGGCCGGAGTGTCGACTCGAGGGCGCAAAAGTGAATGTGAGACAAGACCCCGAGCTACTTGAGTTGGGCATCAGGGAAGCTCAGGTTGTAGTCTGGCATCGATGTTGGGTCATGATATCGGCTCGAGAGGCAGTTGCCAGTCGCTGCGTGCATCTCAGAGGCAGCTGGGTCTCTGATTACTCCCTATCTTCCCCTCCTATCCTCTCCTTCCTGTATTCAACTACTAACCTTCCTTTCTCTTCACTCAGATACGAACTATTCCGCAGCCTCTACGTCGAGCTCGCTCAATTCATGTACCGCTCTGAGGTCAAGATGCGCACCGACATCCTAGGAGAGCCGGCGAGGCATATTGGGCCATCGAGTAAAGCCAAGTATGTCCGTTATATTCTGTTCGTGGCCGTGTTGTTTCTGACCACTTACTTCCTCCTATTAGGAGCAACGAAATCTCCCAGACCCTCGACCCTCGAACGCGTCCTGGGAGATTAGTCTTCGTGTGAGATTGGCCAAGTTCATGGAGGATACGCGTATGCAGCTTCCCATGGTCAATTTGGATCCTGCTAGGCACGCCCATGGTCATGGACAAGAGTACGAGCAGAAGCATCCAATGGAGGTGGAGACCGAGCCCAACGATGTTCGTGATGCGGCAATTTTCCTCGATTTCTGCACCTCCTCTCATCCATCCACCCACTTTACACAAGCCGTTAGTGCTGCTCTAGCCGCCAGCCACCTCTTAAATCAATACATCTGTGTCCCAATTGTCTTTTTTTGGAACGAATCGGGGTCGACAATGTCGTATTGGAATAACGAATTCCCCAGACGCGTTTTTTTGCGATGATCATCGTCGCCCTCAACATTAACCACACACCGCAAGCACCACCTGCAGCATCGTCACAAGTATCAATGTCTGCCCCCCCACCTATTAAAGCTACCTACTGCTAAAAGTTTCGTAGTGTGACTTAATACCGCGAAACGCCTCTTGGTGGTGTCCTTGATGTATCCCGTTTTCACCTTGGTTTCTAGATGTTTTGAGGGCTGCGTGTTTACATAGGTTTTGATTCAATTTATTACTATAATTCTTCCCCTCTACGTGTATTATCGCTACACATCTCCTGGTCTCCCTCCACGCCCTGAGTGGATCGCGCCGTGCTTTCGCATCCAGGAGGGCAGCGGAGAAGGTGTGCTGGTAAACTCTTGGGTTAGAAAACAGAAATAAAGGCAGTGCACCTCTTAATGGAGCCACATGGTGGTTGTTTTGAGTATTTGTGGTAAGTAACGTCGATGTAGATAGTTGGATTGACTTGCATCACAACATAAGGGTATTTTGAGCATGATTGAAAAGGCTCATAGTTGGCAACGATAGTCTCGAGTAGAAACCACGGAAGTAAGACGACAAATGAGCGCACGATAGACCAAATCTTCTCGTACATAATTCACAGCGTACACGTGCTGGAAGGCATGACTTCGGCTGCAAGGGCAAACGTCAATCCGATGAAAATACAGCTTGGCACAGCCTGGAGTTAGTGCGACGAGTATTATGACCAATGGCTGAGGGATGGGCCGATGAAAGTACAAACATCGAATCCAAAGTCATACTTGGACGGGTCCTCCCTTCCGCCAAAAAGGGATCTAATATCGCCATTGCATCGAAATACATGATACGGAACGAGTCAATTAGAACGTGGTAGGCCGTCCACGAGCATAGATTCTGTTGATACGACTACTGATGAATATTGAGACGACCAGGACACGCAAATACGACGAACCTAGGGATGGATGGGGCCAGACAGATGTTGGAGGTATTGACGCTGTTGCTGGTGTCACGGGCACGTTTAGGATGAACACGAGAAGGGTGTCCGCAAGAAGCAAGATAGATATGATGGTGTCGAATTAAGCCACGGAGAGGAAAGGGGACGACCTATAAGTCGGAGGACGAGAGTTCGAGAGACATAAACGACGTGCCTGGGTTCGGGAGCTTGTGCATGGATGAGAGGTCTGAGGAGGAATGATTTTACTGCCTCCGCCTCTACCGCTGACGATGGGGGTGTCTTGAGCGGCGAGTGAGGGTGTGGGTGCACACCGCAGACGAAGACACACCCGAGCTTGAAGCCGATAGGCGTTGGACCTGGGTCTGATGCGGGCGCAGCTAGCGGGTCCTGTTCACAACAACATCATACTGAACCCGGAGAGGATGCCACTGCCGCTTGTTCTCGCGTCCCCAGAGTGGCCAGAATCAACCATAGGCACCGCGCAAATGCAGAGACCCATGTCACTCGGCTCTCTGATCTTCCTACTCGGCTCCTCGAGCTCATCGCCCACACCTATTCGAAGGTGAATCACGATAGGGAGCCCGACACTGGCACTCGTGTAAACGATGAAAGATGGCCATCTTGAGAAGTACCAGGTGAACATGCATATATGCTATGATTTGTATTCGAGTCAGGTATGTAGAAAGAAATCGACACATGGGACTCACCCACCAAAATGAGGAAACTACACTATGTATTCATGTGGGAAATAGCGATTGGCATTCACCAACAAGGTAACCCAACAGTGAATGTGCGAATCAAATTCAGATTTTGGGCGACCTGGAAGCCGATCATATATATCAGATTGACTGTCATCTGTTATCATTTGGTCGGTGTGTGAGGGGACTAGAAGCCGATTTCATAAGTGCGAGAACCTATTGCGAGATATGATGACCTTGAGGACATATTAGCTTTAGCCTGTCACAAAGATACGAACGAAAAGGTACTAACTTGGTCCACAGCCAACTGAAGCGAAAGCAGGTCCTTTTCAACGTCGCTGGGTGATCAATAACGACAATGTCCCACTCTTGCAGGACTTGATAGTACTGAACTGGTGAATGTTCTGGCCAAGTTGGAATCATAAATTTGGTCACCATCTTGCGCGTCAATGGCTACCGCCTTCTGAGAGGAGGTGAAATTATGCGGTAACTTGATCCATAGTGCTTTTCGCCGTGGTGAAGGCTTTGCTATCGAATATATCCGTCCATACTAGAATTTCTGGCCGGTCGCCCTTTCTCGAGTGGATGGATAGAAGTGGCCATTCCAAGGTCCGCCTAAGATATCCTGGAAGGAATAGACAGTTTCGTCGAAGGCGATGGCGAAGTGTTCGAAGAAACGCCTTGCCAGTGTACGTGTCGTCGCCGTCTTTTATGATGCTTTTGGAAAGGAGGGGTTGGATTGGACGGGAGGAGGGATATTTGTACGTACTTGATTTGGGTGAGCTCGATACAGAGGCCGCTGTATCTGCGTGGGGATGGTTAGTGAACAGGTAGAGAAGGATAAGGCCAAGGAGGAGCAGGAATGGAATGGAAGAAAGGACCAGACCCGAGAAACGTGGAGAAAATAATCTCAAAGTGCTGCTTGTATGTGTCGACTGCACATTGCCCCTCAAGCATCAGCACTACTCAACTGTCTGACCGCAGCCCAACACATCCACTCTCCGTCTCCTTCCTCATTCCGTCCATCCACCAAACCTTCTCTCACCATGTTTGCCCTTGCAACCTATTTACGCCCCGAGTCGACTCGACATTCGTCCACCCAGCGTAATCGAATCCACCAACATGAACGAACCCGAACAAACGAAATCAACACACTGTCTAGGCTGTTCCTTTATCCTTCCCGAGTTCCGCTTTCGCGAGCGTCTGGTGGTGTGAGGCGTGTGTTGAAGAGAGTGAACACTAAGGCGGAAAGACAACTTACTGAATGAATACACCTCTCCGTCGTCATCCTTCAAAGTTTTTGTGTTCTGTATTGAATCTTGCTTAAATTTCAAGTCGTCAAACTTGGTGTCAATTCAAAATTGTCGCTTCCAGCGACGACTGGCAGTGCTGCGAGAGCTCAAGGTAGATTTGAATTTCATTGAACCAACTACAAGCAGATGAGAATCGGAGGTTTGGAGCTATGGCAGAAGTGGAAGTCATGAAGAAAGGTGGACGTGTGAACGTTGTGAAAAAATAATCAGAGCAAAGAAAGAGGCGAACTGGGTGATGACTTGAACGATATACTGAGGTGATTATAGGTAAGAGACAGTGGTACTTGTGGATGAAAAGCTAAGCCATAACCTATCCGACTCAGAAACAAAACAAAAAAGGGGAACGAGAAAGTCAGGAAGGGTACATTACAGCCCGAAATGTACATAGGGAACCCAGGCCCATAGACGATGCTCCGTGTCACCAGTCCGTTTTCGAAATTGCTGCACCGCATGATGGAGCGCATACGCCGCCCTAGAGCTATCGAGTTGCCGATTCCCGGGGTTGTCACCATTGTTGTCTTCCCTCTCGTGTGCTGCAAGGTACTTGTAGAATGGCTCCGCGACAATGGCTCCAGATTTGTCTGTGATCGCCCACATCGTTCCTACCACGCCGTGGCACCCTGCTGCTAGCATCCCAGCCGCCAGGTGGACAGCCTCATCGGGAAGACTTTTGCTCCCCATGGCCGACTGACATACAGATAAGAAAGCGAATTTGCACTGCGGGATTCTCAGCCGCATGATCTCCAAGAGCGTAAGTCGATCGTTGGGGAGAAAAATGCCACTCTCCAGAGGGTCCTCGACATTCTGTGTGGCACTGCAAGCAAAGTGCACCCAACTGCACGTATCCATTTCCCATTTCACCCGACTGACTGTGGCAATAGCTCCGTCCAGATGCATACAGTTGTCTGCACCGAGTATCTTCTTCACAGAATCCATTTCCCGTATCGTTCCAGGTATTGGACAACAGTCCTGTGTACTTGCCTGACTGACGAGCAGGACTCTTGAGGTAGATGGTTGCCCAACACCGGACGCCTTGACCTTCTCCAGCAATGTACCGATGGTTGGGGTGTATGATGAGACCACAAAGTCCGAGACACAGGGTCCAGACGACTGGGATTCTCCGTTATAGATACCAGCAGCATGGATTGGGAGCAATGCAAGAGGACCAGTTGGGCACCACCAAATGCGAGCTGGATCAGAAGAGCGGGGCTTTATAAAATAATATCAGATAAATGAACAAACTCGCATTTAGATACTTGAATGGGACTCACTTTCTCCGGAAATGCAAGGGCATCCAAAATCGGCTTTACTACACGCACCCAGAGCTCCTGAAGAATGTGCTGGAGATCGCCCACGTCGCTGTCTTCTAGAACTGTTCGGGGGCCGCGATGATACCCACGAGACCGGAGACAACGCATTAGGCAGTCTGCAAGGTGCGACGCATCTTTGAGACTAAAGTGCGCGAGAGGGATATGGAGGGGAGTATCACAGCGAGGTATAAGAGCTAGGGCGTCGCATCGGTCTTCATTGACGTTGATGAGTATAATTGGACCATCTCGTGGAAGGTCCTTCATGATGTTTGCAGCCTCGCGAGGTCGCAAGAAATTGCGGAATGGAGGAATATTGCGAATTTCCTCAAGTAGTCGCTCCCAATCCTGGGCAAGCATGATGTGGGCGTGTGCTTCGTCTTCCAAGGCAATCTTCTGCGATATAGTACCATCAATGGCAAGAGAGGTATATGCTTGACGAGTGTCAGACGACTCTAGTGCTTGTGAAATATCCAGGAAGCGACATGCTAAGCGTTCGTCGTGTGCTCTCAGATCGTCTACTGGAGTGCGAAGCTGGTTGCGTTGGCTCCAGACAAAGCAGCGACCTTGTTCAAGCCATTCGAGAGCCTTTTCAATCTCTCCCTGGGAAAATGCGACTGAAGTAGCAGTGGTAGTTAATCCTGAAATGTCAACAAGGCTTGAACAGCGTTGTCGAACAGTTCTGTCCATGCCCACAACCTGAGAAAGAAGTTTGACAACGACCTCGTAGGCTCTCGAAGAGTCTGCTGGATTGTGTGATACAGAGAGTGAGGCCCAACACCTGGCAGCAGTCAAACGGACCAAGGGACGTCCGGGCTTGTGCATGGCGGATTGTTGATAATTGGATATTGCCGCGACAATGTTAGAGGAATCACCAGTGCATTCAAAGCGACGCGAAAAGGAATTTCCAAGGTCGTTCAACCGAGCTGGCATGTCAGCATGGCCGTCGGGGGTGAGTTGGACTGCCCTCTGGTGGGCTGCAATGGCGTCGGCAATGTCGGAGACATCACCTGAGCGTTCGAAGCGCTGCAAGAATGAATTTCCTAGGTGGCTCAGCCAACGTGGCATAGCCGCATGGCCGTCAGGTGTGAGTTGTACGGCCCTCTGGTGGGCTGCAATGGCATCGGCAATGTCAGAGACATTGCCTGAGCGTTCAAAGCGCTGCAAGAATGAATTTCCTAGGTGGCTCAGCCAACATGGCATATCCGCATGGCCGTCAGGTGTGAGTTGTACGGCCCTCTGGTGGGCTGCAATGGCATTGGCAATGTCGGAGACATCACCTGAGCGTTCAAAGCGCCGTAAGAATGAATTTCCTAGGTGGCTCAGCCATCGTGGCATAGCCGCATGGCCGTCAGGTGTGAGTTGGACGGCCCTCTGGTGGGCTGCAATGGCATTGGCAATGTCGGTGAGATCACCTAAGCGTTCAAAGCGCTGCAATAATGAAGTGCCTAGGTGGCTCAGCCAACGTGGCATATCCGCATGGCTGTCAGGTGTGAGTTGGACGGCCCTCTGGTGGGTTGCAATGGCATTGGCAATGTCGGAGAGATCACCTAAGCGTTCAAAGCGCTGCAAGAATGAATTTCCTAGGTGGCTCAGCCAATGTGGCATAGCCGCATGGCCAGCAGGTGTGAGTTGGACTGCCCTCTGGTGGGCTGCAATGGCATTGGCAATGTCAGAGAGATCACCTGAGCGTTCGAATCGCTGCAAGAATGAATTTCCTTGGTGGCTCAGACGACGTGGCATATCCGCATGGCCGTCAGGTGTGAGTTGGACGGCCCTCTGGTGGGCTGCAATGGCATTGGCAATGTCGGAGAGATCACCTGAGCGTTCAAAGCGCTGCAAGAATGAATTTCCTAGGTGGCTCAGCCAACGTGGCATAGCCGCATGGCCGTCAGGTGTGAGTTGTACGGCCCTCTGGTGGGCTGAAATGGCCTCAGCAATGTCAGAGACATCACCTGTGCGTTCAAAGCGCTGCAAGAATGAATTTCCTAGGTGGCTCAGCCAACGTGGCATAGCCGCATGGCCGTCGGGTGTGAGTTGGACGGCCCTCTGGTGGGCTGCAATGGCATTGGCAATGTCAGAGAGATCACCTGAGCGTTCGAATCGCTGCAAGAATGAATTTCCTTGGTGGCTCAGACGACGTGGCATATCCGCATGGCTGTCAGGTGTGAGTTGGACTGCCCTCTGGTGGGCTGCAATGGCATTGGCAATGTCGGAGAGATCACCTGAGCGTTCAAAGCGCTGCAAGAATGAATTTCCTAGGTGGCTCAGCCAACGTGGCATAGCCGCATGGCCGTCGGGTGTGAGTTGGACGGCCCTCTGGTGGGCTGCAATGGCATTGGCAATGTCAGAGAGATCACCTGAGCGTTCGAATCGCTGCAAGAATGAATTTCCTTGGTGGCTCAGACGACGTGGCATATCAGGATGGTCATCGGATGTGAGCTGGACTGCCATCTGCTGGACGGAGATGGCTTTGAAAATGTCTTTGGGATCCCCAGTTTGTCCGAAGCGGTACGAGAGCGAAATTCCTAGATTACTCCATAGACGCAGCCTGTCAGGATGGTCATCGGGTGTGAGTTGGATCGCCTTCTGCTGAATAGAGATGGCCTCCGAGATGTCTTTGGGATCCCCAGTCCATCCAAAGCGGATCGACAATGAACTTCCTAGGTTGCTCCCCAGAAGCGGCATATCAGGATGGCCATCGGGTGTGAGTTGGACTGCCCTGCCCTGGACTGAGATGGCCTCGCAAATGTCTTTGGAATATCCGGTGCGTTCAAAGCGCTGCGAAAATGAAGTTCCTAGGTTGCACAGCCGAAGCGACATATCCGGATGGTCGTCGGGTGTGAGTTGAATGGCGTTCTGCTGCACTGAAATGGCGGAGGAAATGCAGGCAGAATCACCAGTATATTCGAAGAGATGCAATAGTAATCTCGAAAGGTTGTCGAGGCAAAATGATAGATTAGGATGGTCGTAGTGAGTGAGTTGGACTGCACTTCTGAACGCTGAAATAGTCATAGCACAGGCCACATCCCCAAGATCCCCCTTACATTTCGAGTAATGTGAAAATGAATGTTGTAAGGTATTCTGGAGGACTTTATGCACGTTTGACAGATCTGGCTGGATTCTTCTGGCTGGCTCCTGATTGGTAAAGACCTCAGCTGAGAACGCGAAAAGTGAGTACAGTAAAGATGACAGAGCAAGCGGCGAAAACACATACAAGAACAGGTGCAGATTGCTTGGAGGTAAGCCAAACCCAGCATCAAGTGAGCCTCTGGTAGGTTCACAGCAAAGTCTTCTGACCTTGAGGAGTCTAACAAAAAGTCTTGGAATGAGGCATGAAGTAGCTTGAGATCTTCGCCAACGTCGATGACAGAGTGCATACGGTTGAGCAGCCTCTTTACATCTCCGACGCGCAGGTTTAGGATTACCTCTATCCTCTTCTGGGAAGTCGAGTTGCTGGGCGACCCTAGAATGTCCTCTTCATTCGACATCTCTTTAGTAAGAATGAGCTGGCCCAAGATCAGTAGTACTTCCTTGCGATGCTTCACGGTTTGGACGATGTGCCGGTAGAGCTGGTCGAGAGGGGCATAAGGAGTGTCACCGACAGGCGTGTCCAACACTTTCAAGACCACATCAAGGCGATCATCTGGTCGGTCATCTGGTGAGGAGACATATATGACGATTGTTGTTGCATAGACGAATTGGCCTGACGCCTTGTCCACCAGCCGCATGATGATATCTGGCCCTGGCCATCCTGCCCGGAGGTGGTCATGCCGAGCACGGAGCTCACCAAACTTGCGCTTGAAGTAGGTTTGGATATCTCGGCGAGCCAGCGCATCCTCCGTAAGGAGCAGCGTCGAAAGGGAATCCCTCGAAAGGCGAGACTGAAGCTTCTTGAAGGCTTCGCGGATGTTTGGTTCGGGTCGGCTGGCAATGAGAAATCGGAGGGGAAGACCACGTTGCTGGGCCAAGTCGCCAATGATCCTGACGATCTCATCCTGATCGTTGGGGTCGGCGCATTCATCGAGACCATCGATCACGATGAGGGTTGGGTACACCTTCCGCCCGGTGTCGATGTGGGCCAGCGTGGCCATGCGTTGTCATCTGCGTCTCCAGCGCCTTGTCGAAGATGAGAGGGTCGTCGTGGATTGCCTTGTCAATATAACGCTTCGTTGACGGACAAGCTTGGATGAGCTGAGCAGCCAACGTGGCGAAAAGGAGACTGGCATCATCACTGCAGTTTTCGTTTCGGTTCGAAAAGAAGAACGACCCTATCAAGAGCCCTTCTCTCTTGCAGATTTCTGCGATAGTGAACTCCAGTGCTGTTTTGCCATGCCCAGCGGGTCCTTGTAGCCAGAGGATGGAAGATGATTCAGTGAGTTTCTTCAGCCAGTCCAAGATCTCCTGGATAATAGCTTCACGAGTTCCCTCCATGCACCTGGGTGGATCACGCCGTGCTCTCGCGTCTAGGTGGGCAGCTCGGGAGGTGTACCGATAGAGGAGATCTAAGCCTACCCGATCCACCCTCTC